>Ga0137385_10004612_pt1 | contig 12042 bp, 8 predicted proteins | sample SagtaG_FD_104921 | JGI IMG/M metagenome (GOLD analysis project Ga0137385, IMG submission 104921) | Vadose zone soil microbial communities from Sagehorn Ranch, Mendocino, California, USA - Sage2_R_80_16 metaG | ecosystem: Environmental > Terrestrial > Soil > Vadose zone | place: USA: California...
GATTTTCCTACCTTCTCCTGGGCGAGCCGCAGGTCGTAGAGGCTCTGTAGATTCAGCCAAAACTGAGCGCTCGTGCCAAAGAAATGAGCGAGGCGCAGGGCGGTGTCGCCCGTGATGGCGCGCGTTCCGTTCAAGATTTGCGTGATGCGATTGGTCGGCACGTTGATCTTTCGCGCTAGTTCAGCCGCGCTCATATCGAGTGCTTCCAGTTCTTCAGCGAGGTGTTCACCCGGATGGATAGCGGTCAATGCCATAGCGATGCTCCTAGTGATAGTCAACAATCTCCACGTTTGAGGGCCCCGGCGATTGGTCGGCCCACTCAAAGCAAATCCGCCATTGATCGTTAATGCGAATGCTGTACTGGCCCTTGCGGTCGCCTACCAGCGCCTCAAAACGGTTCCCAGGCAATGCGGCAAGGTCCCTCAGCGACGTGGCCGCTTCCATACGGTCAAGCTTCAGGCGCGGGGATCGTTCAAATCCAGAGAATGGCTTGACCCGTTTCCCGGCGGCGAATTCTCTGGTCCTCTTGTCCCGATAGCTGACGATCACTGCTCAAAATACCAGGAAGTACGCGTTACGTCAAGCGTAAGGACGAACAAATGTGAAGCCGATAAGCTGGGTTAAGCGAGCGATCCCCGTCGGGCCGAGATTTCTCGCACTCCACGAAGATTGATCAGGGTAATGAGCACGAGAATTCCCAGGCACAAGGCAAGCGTATGCGGCTGCAGGTTGGGCACGGCGGAAACAAGAGCGCCGACACCAGCGGAAATTCCTACGGCGACCACCAGAATGTAGTCAATCATCAAAGCAGCGGCCGCAAGGAGGCCGGCAGAGACGCCGAGCTTCTGGCGAGCGACAGTGTACGATCCACCGCCACCGGGGTATGCCTGGATCGTCTGACGGTAGGAGAAATAGACGATGCTGAGCAACACGATGACGCTGGCGCTGATCGGAACCATGTAGGCAATTCCCGCCGCGCCGAGAGGAATGAGCAGCGTCAGGGCAGCCTCCGTGCCATAGGCCGCGGAGCTGAGGGCATCCAAGCCGAAGATCGGAATTCCGGTTGCCGGACCGACGCACTCGGCGCGCGCCTCGTCCGACGCGAGAGGCCGGCCCAAAAGTAGATCCAGAACCGTCATACCTTTATGAACTCCTTAGGAATCCTTCAGGCGTTTCTTACCGCTCGTGCTTTACGCTTGCGAGCGCTCAAAGCGAACTGTTCGGCGCTTACCCCACTGAGGTGAGTACACAGAAACGCGACAGACCGATGAACAATGCAACCATTCTCGTGGTCGACGACGACCCGCAAATCCGACGCGTCTTACGAGCTACTCTTTCCAGTAATGGATACGACGTCGTGGAGGCAAAGGACGGCCAGGAGGCCATCGAGATGGTCATCCGGGAGCGCCCTGATCTGATTCTTCTGGATGTGAACATGCCGGGCATGAGTGGGCTTGAGGCTTGTACCAAAATTCGATTGTCCTTTGAAGGGCCCATTATCATGGTGACAGTCCGCAACTCGGAACATGACAAGGTTGTCGCTCTGGATTCGGGAGCGGACGACTACGTCGTAAAACCTTTCGCAATCGGAGAACTGCTGGCGCGCATTCGAGCTGCGCTGAGACGCTCCACTTCCGAAGAGCCGCTTCCCAAAATCGAGACCCCGGAATTGAGCGTGGATCTTGAGAAAAGGATGGTCAATGTCCACGGCGAGAGAGTCCACCTGAGTCCCAAAGAATTCGACGTGTTGCGTCTTCTTATGATTCAACAAGGAAAGCCGCTTACACATAAAAGGGTCTTACAGGTTGTTTGGGGACCGGATCACGCCGAGCAAACGGAAAATCTTCGCGTAGTGATAAACCAACTGCGCAAGAAAATTGAGAAGGACCCGGCGCATCCTCGCAACATCCTGACCGAACCTTGGCTGGGGTACCGGTTTCAGTTTCCAAACACAACCTCAGAAAAAACCCCACGGCGTAATCGTGATCGTTATCGCGCCGGATGAAGACTGTCGAGATCCAGATTCAGTTCCAAGACATTCACGCGCGGTTCGCCAAGGAATCCCAGGTCACGGCCCTTCGTATGTCTCTCGACCAGCGCGCGCACGTCTTCTTCTTTCATGCCACGCGAATGAGCAACGCGAGGAATTTGGAATTCGGCGGCGGCTGGAGAGATATCTGGGTCCAGACCAGACCCCGAGGCTGTCACCAGGTCGACCGGGATAGGAGTATTTGGATTTTCTGCCTGAAGCTTTTGCACGTCACCCTTTACGCGCTCAAGCAGATTCTTGTTGGTAGGGGCTAGGTTTGAGCCGCCGCTCGATGTTGAATCGTATCCAGTTCCCGCGTTAGACGGTCGCGAGTGGAAATAGGCAGGCCCCGTAAATGCCTGCCCAATGATTCTCGAGCCTACAAGCTTTCCATTCTTCGAGATGAGTTGTCCGTCCGCGCGGTCGTGAAAACATAATTGCGCCAGCGCTGTGATTCCGAGCGGGTAGATGAGGCCAAACATGACGGTTGTCACCAGGGTGAACCACACGGCAATGAGCAGATTCTTTTTCATGAAGGCCCTCTCAGACAAATCGCAGATACGTCAGCAACACATCGATCAGCTTGATTCCGATAAATGGAGCAATGACTCCCCCGACGCCATAGAGCAACAGGTTGCGGCGAAGAAGCGCGGCCGCTCCGACCGGCCGATACCGCACGCCTCGGAGAGCCAATGGAATCAGCGCAATGATAATCAGGGCGTTGAAAATGACCGCGGATAAAATCGCCGATTCTGGAGTGCGGAGCCGCATAATGTTCAGAACTTCGAGTTGAGGAAACGCCGCGGCAAACATTGCGGGAATAATAGCGAAGTACTTGGCCACGTCGTTCGCGACCGAAAACGTTGTCAGAGCGCCGCGAGTAATCAGGAGCTGCTTGCCTATTTCAACGATTTCGATCAGTTTCGTCGGATTGGAATCGAGATCAACCATGTTCCCAGCTTCTTTGGCGGCTTGCGTCCCGGTATTCATGGCCACTCCCACGTCAGCCTGCGCAAGTGCCGGAGCGTCGTTGGTGCCGTCGCCGGTCATGGCCACGAGCTTCCCCTTAGCCTGCTCCCGCTTAATAAGCGCCATCTTGTCTTCGGGCTTGGCTTCAGCAAGGAAATCGTCGACTCCCGCTTGGCGAGCGATAGCAGCGGCGGTCAGCGGATTGTCCCCCGTGATCATCATGGTACGAATGCCCATGGCGCGAAGATGATCGAAACGCTCCTTCATGCCGCCCTTGACGATATCTGTGAGAGCGATCGCGCCTAACACGCGGCCGTTCTCTGCGACCAGCAGCGGCGTTCCGCCCGCATTCGAAATCTCACGAACACAAACCTGCAGCTCCACAGGAATGTTGTGACCGCGGCTGGCGCACAAGCGGGTAATTGCTTCCAGTGCTCCTTTGCGGACTTCGCGGCCGTCAAGGTCGACGCCTGACATCCTGGTTTGTGCGGAAAATGGGATGAAACTTGCGGCGTGTGTAGAAAGGTCCCGACCTCGAAGGTGATACCGCTCCTTGGCGAGCACGACGATGGATCGGCCTTCCGGAGTCTCGTCCGCCAGCGAGGAAAGCTGCGCGACATCGGCAAGATGACTCTCTTCGATGCCGGGCGCTGGAAAGAATTGCGTGGCGGCCCGGTTTCCCAGAGTGATCGTTCCCGTCTTGTCCAGCAACAACACATCTACGTCGCCCGAGGCTTCAACAGCGCGCCCAGACATGGCGATGACGTTCCGCTGAATCATGCGGTCCATGCCGGCAATGCCGATAGCGGACAGAAGACCTCCAATGGTCGTAGGAATCAGGCAAACGAGAAGTGAGACCAAGACGAAGATGCTCTGCGGAGCACCCGAATAAATGGCAAAGGGCTGAAGCGTTACGACTGCCAGCAAGAAGATAATGGTCAGTCCGGCCAACAAAATGTTGAGGGCAATTTCGTTCGGAGTTTTTTGACGCGAGGCTCCCTCAACAAGTTTGATCATCCGGTCCAGGAAGGTTTCGCCCGGATTCGAGGTGATGCGGACTTTGATCTCGTCGGAGAGAACACGAGTTCCCCCGGTAACTGCCGAGCGATCGCCGCCCGACTCCCGGATGACTGGCGCGGACTCGCCGGTGATCGCCGATTCATCGACGGAGGCCACACCTTCGATCACCTCGCCATCACCCGGAATGAAGTCCCCTGCAGTGACGACTACGATGTCCCCTGAGCGTAATTTCGAGCTGGGTACCGTCTCGATCTTGTTATCGCAAGTCAGCAGGTGAGCCTGAGTCTCAGCCCGTGCTTTACGCAGAGTGTCTGCTTGTGCCTTGCCCCGTCCTTCGGCCATGGCTTCCGCGAAGTTCGCGAAAAGAACCGTGAACCACAGCCAAAGGGTGATTTGCAAGCCGAAGCCAATCTGGCCTACGTGATGAAAGGCGTTCCACACCAGCTGCACCGTTGTTAATACTGCACCCACCTCGACTACGAACATCACGGGGTTCTTGACCATCGTGCGGGGGGCCAGCTTGCGAAATGAGTCGGTTACTGCACGAGTGAGAATCTTCGTGTCAGCGAGCGATTGTTTTCTAACTTGGGCGACTGAATCCATGGACACCTCAGAAGGCCTTGCCTGCGGACATCAGCAGGTGTTCGAGAATCGGTCCGAGACTCAGGGCCGGGAAGAACGTGAGAGCACCCACGATCAAAATCGTAGACACTAGCAAGCCAGCGAACAGCCCGCCTGTGACTGGGAACGTGCCGGCCGATTCGGGAACGGTTTTCTTTTTCGCCAGACTTCCGGCAATAGCGAGCACTGGAATGATCATGAAGAAGCGGCCAAGCAGTTGGGCTACGGCTGTACTTGTGTTGTACCACATGGTGTTCACATTCAAGCCGCCGAACGCCGAGCCGTTGTTGCCGGTCGACGAGACGTAGGCGTAGAGCACTTGAGAAAAACCGTGCGGGCCGGGGTTCGAGATGCTCGAAGTGCCAAAGGGTTTGACGATAGCAACGGCTGAGAAGCCGAGGATGGTGAACGTCAGAATCAGAATCGCCAGCATCGCCATCTTGACGTCATACGATTCGATCTTCTTGCCCAAGTACTCGGGAGTCCGGCCTACCATCAGACCGGCAATAAACACCGCGAGAATTACGAACACGATGATGCCGTAGAGTCCTGCGCCCACTCCGCCGAAAACAACTTCACCTAGCATAATGTTGATCAGTGGCACCATACCGCCAAGGGGCGTAAACGAATCGTGCTGACTGTTCACGGCGCCGCAGCTGGCGTCAGTAGTTACGGTCGCGAAGAGGGCGGAGTTCGCAATGCCGAACCGTACTTCCTTTCCTTCCATGTTGCCGCCGGAATGCAGGGCGCTCGCGCTCTGATTCACGCCAACGAGGAGCGGATTCCCCCGCGCCTCAGCCCAGTACGCGGTCGCCACTCCAATGAAAAAGAGAAACGCCATCGCCGCCCATACTGCCCAGCCATGCCGCTGAGACCCCGTCATACGGCCGAGGGTGTAGGTGAGGCCGGAGGGAATCGCGAAAATCAACACCAGCTGGAAGAAGTTTGAAAAGGGAGTGGGATTTTCGAAAGGATGAGCGCTATTGGCTCCAAAAAAACCACCGCCATTGGTGCCAAATTCCTTAATGACTTCCTGCGATGCCACGGGGCCTTGCGCAATGATCTGCTGCGTCACAGTCTGCGTGGTAACCTTGCCATCAGCTCCGGTCACCTGCACGGTCTGTGGCTCGATCAAATGTACCGGGGTGTAAGGTTTCAGGTTCTGGACAACACCTTGTGACACAAACACCAGCGAACCTACGACGCAAATTGGCAGCAAAACCCACAGCAAGCAGCGCGTGGTGTCCACCCAGAAGTTTCCGAGCTTGTCCGTTTCCTTTCGCGCGATACCGCGAATCACCACGATCGCGAGGACAATACCGACTGCAGCGGAGGCGAAATTGTGGTAAGCCAGACCCGTCATCTGCGTGAGATAACTCATCGTGGATTCGCCGCTATAAGCCTGCCAGTTCGTGTTGGTGGTAAACGATGCGGCTGTGCCAAAAGCCAGGCCAGGCTCCACGTTCGGAAACTTCTGAGGGTTGAACGGCAGCCACTTCTGCGTGCGCTCAATCAGGTACAGGAGCGCCATTGAGACGCCGCTGAACAAGAGCATGGCGATGGCGTATTCCGTCCAACGCATCTCATGCTTCTCGTCCACGCCAGTCAGCCGATATACGACCCTTTCGATGGGACGCAGAAAAGGATCCAGAAATGTCTTCTCCCGGTTAAACACCCGAGTCATGAAGATTCCAACTGGCTTCGTCAGCAAGAAGATCACCACAAGGTAGAAACCGATTTGAAACCAGCCATTTGCGGTCATGTTTAGAACCTCTCCGCCTTCAGCAGGGCATAGAGCAAGTAGCCACAGAGAAGGACGCAAATGAACAGCAGTACCGCATTCCCTAAACTCATGACTCGCTCCTATCTAAGCCGTTCGCAGCCGCGCACGTACAGGACGGCTACTCCAACAAAGAGCGCTGTCGCCGCCAAGAAGATGATGTCTAGCATGAGCACATTCCTCCGGTCCGGAATCTAGAACTTCACGAGTATCGCTATGTTCAGGCGGTTCTCGGTTTTGCGAAGATCCGGTTGCCAAAGTCCGACTGAGCCGCACCCTGTACTGGGTGCAAGGCTGCCGTCGAGGCAGACCAGCGCGCCCGGCGCACCGAACGTGTTGCCCGCAGGCGGTGTCACGCCTCCGGACCCGGAGAAGTAAGGGACGTTTGCCGCTCGATGGTTATACTCCCAGCGGAAGGTAATATATTGGCTGGGCATCCAGTCAAAAGTCCCAGACACATCCCAGGCCTTGTACGGATCGCCGGGATTCTCGGTGAAATACGGTGTTCCCGAGGCGGCAGTAGCGCCATTGATGGGCGGCAGCAAAACCAGATAGCGTCCCGGATTATTGATTTTCCCTCCGCCCAGCGTAAACGCGTACTTGTCGCGATCGAACCACAAGCGGTTGTAGATCATGTAACCAAGGAAGCTCTGCTTGGGACCCTTCGCAGAATTACCGGCGCAACTGACGCCACCACCGTGCTCGCAACCCATATCGCCGGTGAAAGTAAACGCGGCTTTGCTGACAAAATTTTCCGGATGGTCGTAGTATTTGACCTGGATGCTGTCGTCGGTGTGATAGCGCACGCGGCCCGGCGTGTTCAGCGCATCTTCGCCCAAGGCATACTGATTCCCCAGGACCGATAGCCAGCCATTCGGACGCCACAGAATTTGCAGCCCGATACCCGGCCGATTGTTGAAACGCCCGTAGGATTGCCAGCCATTCGTAAACCACGGCTCGATTTTCAGGTGTTCAGTGGGGAAAATTTGAACACGCACACCGTTGAAGAACCACGGTGTGTTCGATGAAACATAAGTCGGCTGATACGCCCAGTTGTCGAATTGATAGTAGCTGAACAGACCGACGTAGGACATGAAAATGCCGGCATCAACGTTGATCCCGTGCAGCGCGTTGAAGTGGTAGCCGCCATAAGCTTCCGAAAGATAGCGGTACGCATTGTCCAGATTCCACTGGCCGCGCGAAGGGCTTGCGTCATTCCTCGGTGTCGTTTGCGAGTACAAGCCGAACTGGGTCATTAATCTTGCGCGCACATTGTCGTAGTGAAAGTCGCCCCCAACGCCAAGTTGCGTTACCTGAACTTCATTAGCGCGGAAAACTTCGCTCGAACCGCCGATGGAGTTGTCCTTCGGATGATTGAAATCGTAGATATAATCAACGTCGGCGCGAATTTCCGGGGTGAAGAATTTAGAATCCATCGGCGATTCTTTCGTGCGGGCGTTGCCGGTCAGCCAGGTAAAGTCGGCAAAGGCAAAAGGCTCCGCATTCGCCGGTTTCGTTCGTACCTTCTCCTGCGTGCGAGGCGTAGCGGGCAGGGCCGCCGAGGGGACAACGCTCGCCACTTCCCCACTGCCAACAGTTCCTCCGATGCCAGGCTGCGCGGTCGCAGGCACGGCCGCGGGCGGTTGTGATGCGGCGGGCTCGCTAGAGGAAGGAACCGCCGGTTGGCCCTTTGCTTCAAGCTCGGCGACGCGCTTTTCGAGCTGTTCCATGCGGTCCAGCATCCAGCGCTCCCGCTCCGTCAATAGAGCTGGCGCTTCGATCTTCGCTGTTGCCGCTGGCTTGGCCGGGGGTTCCCCTTTGCCGTCGTCGGCAAACGTAACAACGGGAACCGCGCTTCCGCAAGAGGCTGCGACCAACACCAGCGACACAAGTCTTTTCAACTTGAGAATGTGCATTCTTCTCTCCTATTTTTTCTTGCCCAGCCTCAACGATCCCAGGATCCTCTCGTACGCAATCCGTTCGCACTCATTGCATCCTGGTTCGCGACCGCGCGAATGTTCTTTGATGCTCGGAACCTGAAGCGACGTGACCGTAGTTCGATCATGTCGTTTTCGGCAGCCCTCCAGGAACCAACGATGTACGGCAGTTTCTTCTCGCACGTCTCTCGGCCTATGTTATCTGCTTTAGGGAGATGTGTCGTCTTGGCCTTGGTGTCTCGCATCCATTGAAAGAGGACGCAAAGGTAGAAGACACATGCGAGAAAACAAATCGTCGATAGAACAGTGATCGTCACGGCACACAGGGTGACGGGGCGTACGATTTGATTCGTCTCACTTCAACCGATTCAACGAACGGAATCGTTCCCCACAATCAAGGACAACTTAGCGAATGACGCCTGAGAAAGTCCTGATGCCTTCATAAGGATTTCATAAGGGCAGCCAGGTATGGCGTAAGAAAAACAAGCACCTAGAGCGGCCTCGGAGCCGTCGAGACTCTACTCCTTCAGGCGAGCCACGTCTGGGCGAAGAGTCTCGGCAACGTTGGTGGCGATGCACCCACGTCGTTCAATCCTGACCGCTTAATTAGGAAACTATAAGTCTTGAAGAACAGCCTCGGTGTTTTCCCTGTCTGGCTCTCAATGAAAGTAGAAGTCGGGTGGGACTAGGCTCGCACCCGAGTTTGACCCACCTTAAATTCCCGCCCTCCACAATCAATACAAATCGGCGATAGATGATATTCACATTTTGCGTTTGCCTTGATGTCGGTACAGTTCGCGGTCAGCACCACTGACAACATTCACTTTACAGGCATGACATGTTTTCCTTTACAGTTCTCTCGACTCGCTCGGACTTCCATCCGTCGATCTGTCGCGCTAGTTCGATCAGGTCCGCCACTCGAAACAGCGATCGCCCCGCTGCGAGGGCGACGAAAGGATCGACAGCGCCGGCGTCAGTCCAGCTTGTCGGTAATGAATGCAGGCGACCAAGCTTGTCCTGAAACCAGACCCTGTCCTCACCCCAGTTCCGGCAGTAGGAACCAGCTGGAACTCTTGCTGGAAAAGCGGATGGTACGGATGTGTTACTCGCAAACGTCATCGCCATGCGGCGCAGTTGAACACTCATGCTCATCCGTTCGTGGAAAGGCATTTTGTTGCGATTCCCGTTATGTGGCGTTCGTTCAGATAACGCAGCAGCTGGAATTGCTTCTACGGGCTCGAACGCCATATAACTGATCGAGGGTCAGAGACCGCCTAAGAAGGTCACAAGTCCGTTGTCTTCGGACCAGGGCTTCGCTGGTTTTGAGGCCGTAACCTTGGTTAGCGCAATGCTGCAAATACTCCAGGCGCTCTTGCAGGAGTGGGCTGCTGAGGTGAAATATTTTCGACCGCCAAAGTTGGGGATTGAATAACCATCCCGACTATAGAGGAGGCCGAAGCAACTTATGTTGCGGAGAGGCCGAGGGGCACTAAGCCTGATGGGCCGCTCTGGCTTCTGCGCCACATAACGGGAATCGCAACAAAACGGCACCGTTCGACGCGAGTATTTGGATCAAACGTTCTTCAGGACAACTGCAGATCTCGAGAACAAGTTGCTCGATTTCAGGACCTACTTCAACAACCATCGCACACATACCTCATTGAAAGGGCGAACGCCGGATACGCCCGCGTCGCGACGAGTCGCAAACCTCCACTCGTTTCGATGGCAGCCACACTGTCGGGCCCTATATCAGACACCAGTGGCTGCCTGATTTGTCAAAGATTCAGGCCGGCTACGATATCAAGTCACCTTCGGCAGAATTTCCAAGGAAATCATCTGGTGTTTCTCCATCGCAGCGCGTTTCGCGGATCCAATCGTTTGGCTGCCACCGTATCAATTCGCCAGGGACACACGGGTCTTAACTGAGGATGGTTCATCTGTATCCAGGCTTCGAAGTCTGCTGTGCCCGGAGTTTTTCGGCAAGCGAGCGCATCGGGTGCGTCCATATAGCGCTTCACGGGCGGCATTCGGAGCGTATTTAATACCCATTTGGGGGTCTATATAACAGAAGAAATACTTACCTAGTTGGTTATAATCCTACACTGTCACGCCCGCGCGTCCGGGAGGACCTTCAATCCCACCAGTTCCATTAATCATCCTTTTCCCTTCCCCTCTCTGGCCTTACCGCGTCGCGGGGCGGTTTTTCGCCGACGACTGATGCTCGCTTCTTTCGTGAAATGAAGCATGGCATTCCGCAGCAGCCAATTCGCTTTCGTTTGATAACCACGACCATCAGCTTTGAGCCAGGCAATGACGTCGGAATCCAGACGCATAGTTACCGGTTTCTTCTTTGGCCGATAGAACTTGCCGATTTCGGCTGCGCTCCAATCGAGAACTGGGGGCACGTCGGAAAGATCAATGTCCTCGTCTCTTTTTGCGGCGATGGTCCGGATGTCTCGCTTCTGTTCCTTCGTGAGCTTCCTCATAGGCCCTCCTTTCATGCGACTCAGCAGCACGCGCCGAAATGACACGGATGATTTCTTCGCCTTGTTTCTCATAGAAAGTATGCACGACCAGTAGAATCGAACCGGGCCTATGGCTCCAACCGTTATCCATCGCTCTTCATCTTCAGAAGTGAAGTCGCGTTGCGTGGGAGCGTAGGGATCATCGAAAACGAGCACGGCCGTTTCAAAACGAACGTCGTGCTTGCGAAGGTTTTGCCGGTTCTTCTGTTCATCCCATTCAAATCGCATAGGCTGGTCGCGACGAAAACAGAATATAGTCTCTATTTGAGATTGTCAATATAATTGTATGTACAATAACCGGATGCGGGCAGCATGGCAAGACACGGGAGGTATGAAAACGAGTGACCGGCGCCGTTCGGCTGGCCGCCTAGACACTATGTCACACTGGTTAGAGAAACTAAGATTCGGCGAGTATGGAAAAGCCGGTCGTATGATCCATGGAATCCCCCGTTTCGCAACCCATGGACCCGCGATAGTCAAAGAGAATTTCAGTTTTATGACGTAATTGCTTTGAGAACGATGAGAGCTATCACGCGCAGCTAAAAGGCTGGCTCGCACGGCAACGCGAGGTTTATGAGATCATGGCTGGTCTTGTGAAGAAAGGCTTGATCAGCTCCGAGCAAGCAACCAAGCCTATGAGGATGAATATTTACGGGCGGCCGAGTGCGCACTCAAATCACCTTTCTCAAGGAGGCACCCTGGAACGACGTTGTGCCACCCGGTACCGAGGTTACTGGGATCGGAGGTTAGCCATCGAAAGACTTGGCACCGGCCCTTACCCTCTGCGAGGGTCGCGGCTGTTCCGGACTGCCTGGTTAGTGGTGTTTCCGGACATCTGCCCAGCGGGTTTCCCGGAGCGACTCCTCCGGCACCAAACGCAAGCAAAGGGGGCGCAAAGCACAGAGCATTGGATGCTGATTGGGAAATGGGATCGAGGAGCTTACCAGTTTTCAGGCCGAGGTCCGTTGTTCCCGGAATCCTTCGCGTAACCCTTCATGCGTGGACCAGCTCGCGCCGTTTAAGCGTGGGAAGTGCCTTGATGGATTTTCCTACCTTCTCCTGGGCGAGCCGCAGGTCGTAGAGGCTCTGTAGATTCAGCCAAAACTGAGCGCTCGTGCCAAAGAAATGAGCGAGGCGCAGGGCGGTGTCGCCCGTGATGGC
>Ga0137385_10004615_pt1 | contig 12040 bp, 12 predicted proteins | sample SagtaG_FD_104921 | JGI IMG/M metagenome (GOLD analysis project Ga0137385, IMG submission 104921) | Vadose zone soil microbial communities from Sagehorn Ranch, Mendocino, California, USA - Sage2_R_80_16 metaG | ecosystem: Environmental > Terrestrial > Soil > Vadose zone | place: USA: California...
CCCCTCAGTGTCGGCGTCACCTTCATCCTGCGACGGAAAGTAGCAGCATGAGCAGCGAGAACCCGATCTGGGCGTTGATCACCACCTTTGGTCTGATGTCGCTGTTCGCGGTCGGCGGCGCCGCGGCCGCAGTGCCCGAGATGCACCGCATCGCGGTCGACGTGCATCACTGGATGACCGACAAGCAGTTTGCGGATGCCTATGCGATCGCGCAACTCTCGCCAGGTCCCAACGTCCTTATCGTCACGTTAATCGGCTATGCCGTTGCCGGCATCCCTGGAGCGCTAGCGGCAACGCTGGCGATGTGCCTGCCAACGGCGCTACTTGCCTATTATGTCAGCCGGCTTCTGAACCGGCCGAGCCAATCGCGCTGGCCCGGCCTGATTCAGGCTGCACTGGTTCCGCTGTCGATCGGGTTGATGGCGGCGAGTGCCCTGATCCTGGCCCAGTCGACCGATCGCACCATTGCTGCACTGCTTCTGACCACGACGGTTGCAGTGATCGCCTCTGTCTCGCGCATCAATCCGCTGTGGCTTCTGCTACCAGGGGGGCTGTTGGGTTTTGCTGGCATTGTGTGATGAAAATCGCTAGGCAGTGAGCCGGGCGGGGGATCCATTTCCAGCCGATTAGAACAACAGTGCTCGTGGCTTACGGGTCGCGGAGGAGACATGCATGGCCGATACAATGGGCCACTCGGCGACAACCACACGAAATACGTCGGTGGTCATCGGCTTCTGCCTGCTGGCCGTTGCGCCGCAGATTTTCGAATTCATCTGGTCGATCGGGACGATCTTCGGCTGGGGCGCCGGGCGCGGTCCGGCCACCGTCGTGATCAGCCATGCGACGGCGCTCCTCGCGGGCGGTCCCGGTGCGTTGCTCGGAGCGGTTGGCGGTGACACCAAGAAGGCGTCATCCGATGTGCTGCTGGCGCTGATCTATTCCTATCCGCTGTTTGCGGTGGCGATCGTCACGATCTTCATGACGATCAGGTCGGCACAGGACTATGTCGGCGGCATCGTTCTGATGGCGCTCGCCCTGTTCGCGCTGTGGGCCTCGAGCGATTTGCAGGGCATGCGCGGCTTCTCCTTTGGCGCAGGCACGGCGCCGCGGATGTTTGGCGGGCTGCTCGTCGCGCTTGGCGCCGGCATCGCGTTGACGGGACTGTTATCCGATGGACCGGCGATGGCGCATTATTCCTGGCGCGGGCCACTGTTCGTGATGGCCTCGATTGTCTTCTTCGCTTTGGCGATCCGTCCGCTTGGGGTGGTGGTTTCGGCGTTCGTGAGCTTCCTGATCGCGGCGATGGGCACGCATGAGACGCGCTGGGTCGAAACGATCATCGTCGGCGCCTGCCTGACGCTCGGTTGCGCGCTTCTATTCCCCTACGTGCTCGGGCTGCCGATGCCGATGTTTCCGCGTTTCCTGGCTCAGTGAGGGTGTAATGGAGCTCTTTGCCAACCTCGCTCACGGTTTTGCCGTCGCGTTCTCTCCGATCAATCTTCTGATGTGTCTGATCGGCGCCCTCGTCGGCACGCTGGTCGGCGTGCTGCCGGGCATCGGCACCATCGCCACGGTCGCGATGCTACTGCCGATCACCTTCGGGCTGCCGCCGGTCGGTGCGCTGATCATGCTCGCCGGCATCTATTACGGTGCGCAATATGGCGGTTCGACCACGTCGATCCTGGTCAATATTCCCGGTGAGGCGACATCGGTCGTCACCGCCATCGACGGTCACGCGATGGCGAAGCAGGGCCGCGCCGGCCCGGCGCTGGCGATCGCCGCGATCGGCTCGTTCTTCGCCGGCTGCGTCGCGACCGTGCTCATCGCCGTGCTCGGCGCGCCGCTGACCAAGCTCGCGCTGGCCTTTGGCCCGGCGGAATATTTCTCGCTGATGGTGCTCGGCCTGATCTTCGCGGTCGTGCTGGCCAAGGGCTCGGTGTTGAAGGCGATCGCGATGATCGTATTCGGCCTGTTGCTGTCGATGGTCGGCTCGGACATCGAGACCGGCGCTTCGCGCATGGCCTTCAACATTCCGGAGCTTGCCGACGGTCTCGGCTTTGCGACGGTGGCGATGGGCGTGTTCGGCTTTGCCGAGATCATCCGCAATCTCGACGCCGGCGCCGAGATGAATCGCGATCTCGTGCAGCAAAAGATCACCGGCCTGATGCCGACCAGGAAAGACCTGGTCGACTCGGCGCCTGCGATCGTGCGCGGCACCATCCTCGGCTCGATCCTCGGCATCCTGCCCGGCGGCGGCGCGGTGATCGCCTCTTTTGCGGCCTATACGCTCGAGAAGAAGATCGCCAAGGACCCGTCGCGGTTCGGCCGCGGTGCGATCGAGGGCGTGGCGGCGCCGGAAAGCGCCAACAACGCCGCAGCGCAGACCTCCTTCATCCCGCTGCTGACGCTCGGCATCCCGCCGAACGCGGTAATGGCGCTGATGGTCGGCGCGATGACCATTCACGGCATCGTGCCGGGTCCGCAGGTGATGCAGAAGCAGCCCGACCTCGTCTGGGGCATGATCGCCTCGATGTGGATCGGCAATCTGATGCTGATCATCATCAACCTGCCGCTGGTCGGCATCTGGGTGCGGCTGTTGCGCGTGCCCTATCGGCTGATGTTCCCCTCGATCGTGATCTTCTGCGCGATCGGCATCTACTCGGTGAACAACGCGCCGGTCGATGTCATCCTTGCAGGCGTGTTCGGCCTCGTCGGCTACTGGTTGATCAAGCACGATTTCGAGCCGGCTCCGCTGCTGCTCGGCATGGTGCTCGGACCGCTGATGGAAGAGAACCTGCGCCGCGCGCTTCTGATCTCGCGCGGCGACTGGACCGTGTTCCTGACGCGTCCGTTGTCGGCCGTGCTGCTGGCGATCGCGGCTTTCCTGCTGGTGCTCACGGTGTTACCTTTCTTGCGGACCAAGCGCGACGAGGTGTTCACCGAATCCGAGAACTGATCCCGCCGCACCCTGCGCCGAAGGGAACCTCGCCGGCGATCGTGGCGAGCCTGAACGCTGCCGCCGTCAAGGCGCTCGACGACGAGATCGTGCGCAAGCGCCTGCTCGAACTCGGCAGCGTCAATCCCCACCCCTGCGGAACCGACGCCGGAGGCGCTCGCTACCCTCGTGAAGTGGAATCCGGTGCTCAAGCCGGCAAGTTAGGCAGCACAATCAAGCCGATAGGCGAGAGGCGGGACGCGAGTTCCGCCCCTTGTCGTTTGCGCCGGGAATGCCCAGTTTTCCGGGTATAATCTGTGCGAACCGGCGAATCGCCGCTGTCGCAGCGCGGGGCCGGCCGTTAAGTTTGCCGTCCTCCCAAAGGCCTATAGCCCATGCACCAATACCAGGACCTGCTCGAGCGGATTCTTTCAGACGGCGCCGAGAAGACCGATCGGACCGGCACCGGCACGCTGTCGGTGTTCGGCCATCAGATGCGCTTCAATCTGTCCGCCGGCTTCCCGATGCTGACCACCAAGCGGCTGCCGTTGAAGGCGATCGTGCATGAGCTGCTGTGGTTCCTGAAGGGCGACACCAACATCAAATATCTGCGCGACAATGGCGTCACCATCTGGGACGAGTGGGCCGACGCCAACGGCGATCTCGGCCCGGTCTATTGCCATCAATGGCGCTCCTGGCCCGCGCCAGACGGCCGCAGCATCTACCAGATCGCGAACGTGATCGACATGATCAAGCGCAATCCGGACTCGCGTCGCCTGATCGTCTCGGCCTGGAATCCGGCCGAAGTCGACAAGATGGCGCTGCCGCCCTGCCACTGCCTGTTCCAGTTCTATGTCGCGAACGGCAAGCTGTCGTGCCAGCTCTATCAGCGCTCGGCCGACGTCTTTCTCGGCGTGCCCTTCAACATCGCCTCCTACGCGCTGCTCACCATGATGGTGGCGCAGGTCACTGGCTTGAAGCCCGGTGACTTCGTGCATTCGTTCGGCGACACCCATCTCTACTCCAACCATCTGGAGCAGGCGCGGCTTCAGCTGACGCGCGCGCCGCGTGCGCTGCCGGTGATGCGGATCAACCCCGACGTGAACGACATCTTCTCCTTCCGCTACGAGGATTTTGAGCTCGTCGGCTACGATCCGCATCCGCACATCAAGGCGGCAGTCGCGGTATAACGCCGATGTCGCTCAACATCCGCCGCGCGCGTCCTGGCGAGGCCGGGCTCGTTCTTGCGTTCATCCGCGAGCTCGCCGAGTACGAGAAGCTCTCGCATGAGGTCGAGGCGACCGAGGCGATGATTGCGGATGCGCTGTTCAGCAGCAATCCGCGGCTTTATTGCGCACTCGTTGAGTGGAACGGCGAGCCGGTCGGCTTTGCGGTCTGGTTTGCGAATTTCTCCACCTTCAGCGGCCGCTACGGCATCTACCTCGAAGATCTGTACGTGCGGCCGTCGCATCGAGGCAAAGGCCTCGGCAAGGGGCTGCTGGTTTATCTGGCGAAGGAATGTGTCGAGAACGGCTGGTCGCGCCTGCAATGGTCGGTGCTCGACTGGAACGCGCCCTCGATCGCCTTCTACAAATCGCTCGGTGCCGTGATGATGGATGACTGGACACTGTGCCGCGTTACCGGCCCTGCGCTGACACGGCTTGCCGGGGGCGGGGCCTGATGGAGATCGTCTTCGTCGTCGCGATTGCGGAGAACGGCGTCATCGGCGCCGCTGGCGCGATTCCGTGGCGATTGAAATCCGACATGCAGCGCTTCAAGGCGCTCACCATCAACAAGCCCGTGATCATGGGCCGCAAGACCTTCGAATCCCTGCGCCGGCCGCTGCCCGGCCGCACCAACATCATCATTACGCGCGATGCGAACTATCGCGCCGCCGGCGCCGTCGTCACGACATCGGCGGCGGACGCGGGCGCGGTTGCGTGCGGCGACGCCCTGCGGCGTTCGGTCGCCGAGATCGCCGTGATCGGCGGCGCCGAAATCTACCGGCAATGGCTCGATCGCGCCGATCGCCTCGAAATCACGAAAGTGCATGCGCGGCCCGACGGCGACACGCATTTCGAGATCGACAGGGCCGAGTGGGACGAAACGAGCCGCGTCCGCCACCCGGCCGGCCCGGACGATAGCGCCGACTACTCCTATGTGACATATCGTCGGCGGCCGCCCCATTAACTCCATTCGCCAATGTTTACATTGACTTTTCCGTGCCCGAGCATAGCTCGTGGGACGGCCATGGCCGCGTTGTAAGGGACCTGCCGGTCCCCTATAAAGCCGGACCGGACAATGCGGGCCGGGTAAGTTCTAGTCCCGGTCTGCCGAGGAGAGCGTCGAATGCCGTGGAAGAATCAGGGCGGTGGCCCGTGGGGCTCGGGTCCGAAGGGGCCATGGGGCTCAGGCCCGCAACCGGTCGGGCCGAGACCGCCGGATCTGGAAGACCTTCTGCGCCGTGGCCAGGACCGGCTCCAGCAGATCATGCCGGGCGGCTATTTCTCCGGCATCGGCATCACGCTGATCCTGCTCATCATCGTCGCGCTCTGGCTGTTGTCGGGCTTCTTCAGGGTACAGTCCGAAGAGCAAGGCGTCGTGCTGCGCTTTGGCAAGCACGTGCGCACCGTGGATCCGGGCCTGAACTATCATCTGCCCTATCCGATCGAGACGGTGCTGCTGCCGAAGGCGCTGCGTGTTTCCACCATTTCCATCGGCATGACGCTAATCGACGATCCGGCCCGGCGCGGTCGCTCCATCCGTGACGTGCCGGAAGAGAGCCTGATGCTGACCGGCGACGAGAACATCGTCGACGTCGACTTCACCGTGTTGTGGCGCATCAAGCCCAACGGCGTCGGCAACTTCCTGTTCAACATCCAGAACCCCGAGGGCACCGTGAAGGCGGTCGCCGAAAGCGCCATGCGCGAGGTGATCGGCCGCTCCAACATCCAACCGATCCTGACCGGGGCGCGGACGCAGACTGAAACCACGGTGCAGGACCTGATGCAGAGGACGCTCGACGGCTACGGCGCCGGCATCCAGATCGCCCAGGTGCAGATGCAGAAGGTCGACCCGCCGGCACAGGTGATCGATGCCTTCCGCGACGTGCAGGCGGCGCGCGCCAATCTCGAGCAATTGCAGAACGAGGCGCAGACCTACGCCAACAAGGTCGTGCCGGACGCGCGCGGCCGCGCGGCGCAGATCGTGCAGGCGGCCGAAGGCTACAAGGAGCAGGCGGTTGCCGAGGCCAAGGGCCAAAGCTCGCGCTTCCTGAAGGTGTACGAGGAATACAAGAAGGCGCCCGACGTGACGCGTGAACGGATCTATCTGGAGACGATGGAGCGCGTGCTCGGCGGCTCCGAGAAGCTGATTTATGACGGAAGCTCCTCGGGCCAGGGCGTCGTGCCCTATCTGCCGCTCAACGAGTTGACAGCCAAGCGGCCCGCCACGACCGGCCAGCAGTCGACCGGAGGCACCCGATGAGGTCTCCCGTTACAGGCATCGTCGCGCTGCTTGCGCTGCTGCTGGTTATGATCGTCGCCTACATGTCCTTGTTCACGGTGCAGCAGACCGAGCAGACCATCGTGCTGCAATTCGGTAAGCCGGTGGACGTCGTCACTGACCCCGGGCTGCACTTCAAGGCGCCCTGGAACTCCGTGATCAACATCGACAAGCGGATCCTCGATCTCGAAAACCCGTCGCAGGAGGTCATTGCCTCCGACCAGAAGCGGCTCGTGGTCGACGCCTTTGCGCGCTACCGCATCAAGGACGCGTTGCGCTTCTATCAGAGCGTGGGCTCGATCCAGGCCGCGAACCTCCAGCTCACCTCGCTGCTGAACGCGGCGTTGCGCCGCGTGCTCGGCGAGGTCAACTTCATCACCGTGGTGCGTGATGAGCGCGAGAAGCTGATGGGGCGCATCCGCGAGCAGCTCGACCACGAGGCCGATGGATACGGCATCGAGGTCGTCGACGTCCGGATCCGCCGCGCAGATCTGCCGGAGCAGAACAGCCAGGCGGTCTACCAGCGCATGCAGACGGAACGTCAGCGCGAAGCGGCCGAGTTCCGCGCGCAGGGCGGCCAGAAGGCGCAGGAGATCCGCTCCAAGGCCGATCGCGAGGCGACCGTGATCATTGCCGAAGCGAACTCCACCGCCGAGCAGACGCGCGGCGTGGGTGACGCCGAGCGCAACCGCCTGTTCGCCGAAGCCTACGGCAAGGATGCTGACTTCTTCGCCTTCTACCGGTCGATGTCGGCTTATGAGACCGGGTTGAAGTCCACCGATACCCGCTTCCTGCTGCGCCCCGACTCGAACTTCTTCCGGTATTTCAGTAACCCGAGCGGCAAGACGGCGACCGAGACACCGGCGAAGCCGTAAGCTAGACGAAGGGCGGCGATTCTGCCGCCCTATCGTCCAGACAGAACAGCATAACGGGAGGTTCCAATCCGATGAGGTCCATTGCGTTCGCCGACTTCCTCATCGGCTTAGGCATCCTGTTCGTGCTTGAAGGCTTGATGTTCGCGGCAAGTCCCACCTGGATGCGCAAGGCCATGAAGAGCGCAATCACCACGCCGGACAACGTCCTGCGCGCGGTTGGGATTGGTTCGGCTGTCGCCGGATTGGTCCTGATCTGGGTTATGCGGCGGCCCATTTAGCGGGCTGCACCAACGTCAAAGTGAAGGCGAGGGGCCGCTTTTCGCCGTATTGTCCGGGTCTTGAGGCCCGTTAAGCTCCGTGCTTGCGCCGTCCCCCGGTTCGAGCGCAGTCTGGAGCCGAATCCTTGTTCTCTCTGGAGACCGCTATGACCGCTGCCACCATTGCCACGACCCGCTTGCGCCCAATCCGCTTGCGATTTGGGCTGGCTGCGATCGCCATCGGCGCCTTCAGCGCGCTGGGCTCGCCGGCCTCTGCGCGCGGACCGGAAGGAATCGCTGACGTCGCCGAGAAGGTGATCGACGCGGTCGTCAACATCTCGACCTCGCAGACCGTCGAGGCCAAAGGTGGCGGCGGCAGCAACACCATGCCGCAACTGCCGCCCGGCTCGCCCTTCGAAGAATTCTTCGACGACTTCTTCAAGAACCGCCGCGGTCCCGGTGGCGGCAGCAAGGGCGGCGATAACGGCAACAGCCCGGCGCCGCGCAAGGCCACCTCGCTCGGCTCCGGCTTCATCATCGACACCTCCGGCGTCGTGGTCACCAACAATCACGTCATTGCGGACGCCGACGAGATCAACGTCATCCTCAACGACGGCAGCAAGATCAAGGCCGAGCTGGTCGGCGTCGACAAGAAGACCGATCTCGCCGTGCTGAAGTTCAAGCCGCCGAAGCCGCTGGTTTCGGTGAAGTTCGGCGACTCCGACAAGCTGCGCCTCGGCGACTGGGTGGTCGCGATCGGCAATCCCTTCAGCCTCGGTGGCACTGTGACCGCGGGCATCGTCTCGGCCAAGAACCGCGACATCTCCTCAGGTCCCTATGACAGCTACATCCAGACCGACGCCGCCATCAACCGCGGCAATTCCGGCGGCCCGCTGTTCAACCTCGATGGCGACGTCGTCGGCGTCAACACGTTGATCATCTCGCCCTCCGGCGGCTCGATCGGCATCGGCTTCGCCGTGCCGTCGAAGACGGTTGCAGGCGTCGTCGACCAGCTCCGCCAGTTCGGCGAACTGCGCCGCGGCTGGCTCGGCGTGCGCATTCAGAGCGTGACTGACGAGATCGCCGAGAGCCTCAACATCAAGCCGCCGCGCGGCGCGCTGGTCGCGGGTGTCGACGACAAGGGTCCGGCCAAGCCGGCCGGCATCGAGCCAGGCGACGTCGTCGTCAAATTCGATGGCAAGGACGTCAAGGACCCGAAGGATCTCTCCCGCGTCGTCGCCGACACGGCGGTCGGCAAGGAGGTCGACGTCATCATCATCCGCAAGGGCCAGGAAGAGACCAAGAAGGTCACGCTCGGCCGCCTCCAGGATCCCGACAAGGTCCAGGCCGCGGTGAAGACCGAAGAGCCCGCGCCCGAGAAGCCGGTGACGCAAAAGGCGCTCGGCCTCGATCTCGCGACGATCAGCAAGGATCTGCGCACCCGCTACAAGATCAAGGACACCGTCAAGGGCGTTGTCGTCACCAATGTCGACGCAGTTTCGGATGCCGCCGAGAAGCGGCTCTCCGCCGGCGACGTCATCGTCGAGGTGGCGCAGGAAGCCGTCTCCAGTGGCGCCGACATCCAGAAGCGCGTCGACCAGCTCAAGAAGGATGGCAAGAAGTCGGTGCTGTTGCTGGTCTCGAATGGTGACGGCGAGCTGCGGTTCGTGGCGTTGAGCGTGCAGTAAGGCACGCTGCTGCTCCACACTCACTGTCATGCCCCGCGAAAGCGGGGCATCCAGTAGGCCGCGGCCTCTCCGTATCCCCACGCTGTCTCTGGAATACTGGATCACCCGCTTTCGCGGGTGATGACAGCGGAGAGGAGGCTAAGCCTCCACAAATTCCTCTCGCCGATATCCCTGCGCATACAGCAACGCAGTGAGATCGCCATGATCGATCCGCGCCGCCGCGGCAGCGGCCACAGCCGGCTTCGCATGATACGCCACACCCAACCCAGCCGCCTGGATCATCGCGAGGTCGTTCGCGCCGTCGCCGACCACCACCGAGTCGATATCGTCGAGATCTAACGACTCCATCAAATCCACCAGCGTCGCGAGCTTTGCCGCGCGGCCCAAAATCGGCTCCTTCACCTCGCCGGTGAATTTGCCGTCGCGCACGACGAGCTCGTTGGCGCGGTTCTCCTGGAAGCCGATCTTTGTGGCGACCGCGCTCGTGAACAGCGTGAAGCCGCCGGAGACGAGGCAGGCATAGGCGCCGTGCGCGCGCATGGTCGCGACCACCTCGCGTCCCCCCGGCGTCAGCGTGATGCGTTCCGCCAGCACCTTGTCGACCACGCCGACGGGGAGGTCCTTCAGGAGCGCGACGCGCTCGCGCAGCGCCGGCTCGAACTCGATCTCGCCGCGCATTGCGCGTTCGGTGATGCCTGCGACATGCGCTTTCAGCCCGGCGAAGTCGGCGAGCTCGTCGATGCATTCCTGGCCGATCATGGTGGAATCCATGTCGGCGAGAAGAAGCCTCTTGCGCCGGACGCCGGACGGCTGCACGACGATGTCGATGGGCAGGTCGCCGCGCAGCTCGCGCAACCGCTGTTCGATGGCGTGACGGTCGCCTTCGAGGTTACTGTCGGCACCGAAGGGAATGTCGACCGCAACCCCGTCGAACAGCCAGTGCGCAGGTAGCGCCTGGGGCAGCACGGCGCGGGCGCCGTCGACGATGGTGCTATCGAGCGCAGGATTGGCGGGGTTGCAGATCAGCGTGGCGACGAGGGACATTTGAGGTTTTCGTGAGCGAGGGGCAAGTCAGCAGAAGGCATGTTGGCAAGGCCGTGCTTATCGCAGGCCCGACCGCCAGCGGCAAGTCGGCGCTGGCGCTGGAGCTTGCGCTCGCCGCCGGCGGTGTCGTCATCAATGCCGATTCCATGCAGGTCTATCACGACCTGCGCATCATCACGGCGCGCCCCACACGGGCTGAGGAGGTGCGGGTGCCGCACCGGCTCTATGGCCATGTTGATGCAGCCGTGAATTTCTCGGCCGGTGCCTGGGTGAGCGACGCGGCGAAGGCGCTGGAAGAGGCACAAGCGGAAGGCCGGCTGCCGATCTTCATCGGCGGCACCGGGCTCTATTTCAAGGCGCTGACGGCCGGTCTCTCGGTGGTGCCGCCGATCCCTGCCGAGGTGCGCAAGGACGTGCGCGCGCGGCTGGAGCGGAACGGCGTGGAGGCCCTGCACGCGGAACTCGCGACCCGCGATCCGCGTGCTGCGGAACGATTGAACTTGCGTGATCGCACCCGCATCGCGCGGGCGCTCGAAGTGGTCGAGGCGACCGGACGCTCTCTGCTCGACTGGCATCACGAGGGTCAGCCGCCGCTGCTGCCGAAGGACAGTTTTCGCGCGGTGTTTCTCGCGCCCGAGCGCGAGGAGCTCTATGCCCGCATCGATGCCCGCTTCGACACCATGCTGGGCGCCGGCGCGTTGAACGAAGTCGAGCGGCTCGCCGCCCGCGGCCTCGATCCGCTTCTGCCGGCCATGAAGGCCCACGGCGTACCGGCCCTGATCCGGCACCTGCGCGGCGAGATCAGTCTCGATGAGGCGGCTACGGTCGGCCGCGCCGACACCCGCCACTACGCCAAGCGCCAGTTCACCTGGTTCCGTCACCAGCTGCCCGAATTCGAATGGGTGAAGCCGGAGGAGGCGAGGGGATGGCTCGCGGCGGCCGTGAACGCAGCGAGGGACGCTGGCTGACGCGCTTTTGTGCCCGGGTTCCCGATTTTACCTCTCGCCGAACCCCGGGAACACCGCTACACTGCCAAAATCGCACGGGAAAGGCCGCATTGCCTTGACATCCGGGCTTTGGCCGCTATGTTTCGCGCAACCTTTGGGAAGTCGAGCACCTACCATGCGTAATATTATTACCAAACTCCTTATCGCCATCGTACCCAGGCACACCGCCGGGGGTGGCTAGCTGCCATCCACATGACAGGCGGTGTGCATGGGCCCTCTTCGGGGCCTTTTTTATTTCCCGAACCAGACACGAACGAAGCCGCTGACAACAGCGCATCCGGAGCAAGCCAATGAGCGACAAGAGCCACGATCCGAACCAGATGACCGGCGCCGCGATGATCGTCCGCGCGCTCATCGATCATGGCGTGACCGACATCTTCGGCTATCCCGGCGGCGCGGTGCTTCCGATCTATGACGAGATCTTCCAGCAGAGCGAGGTCCAGCACATCCTGGTCCGCCACGAGCAGGGCGCGGGCCACGCCGCCGAGGGCTACGCGCGCTCGACCGGAAAGCCGGGCGTCGCGCTGGTGACCTCCGGCCCCGGCGCCACCAACATGGTGACGCCGCTGACCGACGCGCTGATGGATTCGATCCCGCTGGTGTGCATCTCCGGCCAGGTGCCGACGCATCTGATCGGCAATGACGCGTTCCAGGAATGCGACACCGTCGGCATCACGCGCCCCTGCACCAAGCACAATTGGCTGGTGCGCGACGTCAACGATCTCGCAAA
>Ga0137385_10004620_pt1 | contig 12034 bp, 13 predicted proteins | sample SagtaG_FD_104921 | JGI IMG/M metagenome (GOLD analysis project Ga0137385, IMG submission 104921) | Vadose zone soil microbial communities from Sagehorn Ranch, Mendocino, California, USA - Sage2_R_80_16 metaG | ecosystem: Environmental > Terrestrial > Soil > Vadose zone | place: USA: California...
GGCAGCATCGATGCGACCGAGACTCTCGACGTAGATTACGATATTTCCGTCAGGATCGACGAGGCCCACGAGAATTCGACCTCCTTCAAGAAGATGAGCATACCTTAGTAGCAAGGGTAAGTGTGTGATAAACGAGATCAACAGAAACCATACTTTACGACAGTCGATGAGGAGACGCGGAAAGAATGAGTAAGTCGTTCCTCGAGGATAGGTGTCGGTACGTAAGATGGGTCGAGTTGCACTTTATGTCTCTCGTCTGCGCGCAGGTGCAGGAGATGAATACGATGTTCTATCTCGGCATCTCGTAGAGACTCTTGACGGCCACTGATATAGTAAGTATCTGTTTGAGCGGATGAGACATGCCGATGTTGGAGAGAACTATTCAAACAAACCCCGGGAGTAGGATGATTTTCTGACTTCGAATTGGTCTAGATAGACAGTTGTGCGCCTGCGCCACGCTAGGTTGTCAGCCCGTTTTGGACACCATAGCAGACGTACGATGTGGAGCGCTGTGTAGACACATCCTTGATTTGATTCACGAACTTAGACCACAAGATCTGCACTGCTCGAGCCTCCTCGGTGTCCACTTCTCGTTGAATTTGCTTGTCACATTCGTTTTTTTGCGTGAATAGGATCTGCTGACTGATTACGGACACCAAGGTGTCGACCTGCTTAGCGAGGAAAGCATAAGCAGTGTCCTCGACGTCATCGGCAGCTTCATGTAGATAATCGTCGATTGGAATAGTCCTGAGCTCCGAAAGGAACTGAGAATCAGACACCGATAATGCATGTCTACTGGCGCTTTCCCACAACCCCTCTTCACCTCTAGAGAACCTGAAAAGATTTCGTAGCCGAGAAAGGACACCCTTGTCGTCCTTTCCGAGTGTTTCGAGAACCGCCAAGGTGGTCCTCTCATCCTGCTGACCAAGGACATCTGCCACGGACCGGGTCAAGTCCTCAATTAGACTTTTCGCATCCTGCAAGTCCGAATTCAGGAGCCTAATGAACACCATACGCTTCTTCTTGAACTGAAATTCAGAGGCCTTCAAGCATCCCCCGAAGTCGGCTCCACGTATATTACCCCAAAACATCTGCTCCACCCGTGGATAAAGGAGAGAAAGGTTGCGGAGCGAATCTACGGCTTGTGTTATAACCATCCATTGGGAGACAGGAAGGGGACGACGTTCTTACTTTCCGCGTTATTAGAGTCACCATTGGGGTCCGTCGGTTCGGCGGAACTCAATTCAGGTAAAAACCTCTCACGCTGAAGTGACCTATCGTTCAGTTACGAGGGGATAGTGCTCCGAGGGTTGTCAAAGCTCACGGAAATGTCTTTAACAGCTCGCTGACGACAGCTCTCTGTACTGTGATCCGTATGCCGTCGAAGTCTTGTTCGATTTTCGCATGTATTTCCGCTTTCCGTAGGGAACTGATCCGCTGGAATCGACGCTCTATTTCGTTCTTGCTTTTATCCCAAGCTTCGTACTCCTTTGGGAATCGAGTCTCGAGACCCGATGCCGTAATCAAAGGCCTCAGCGACGCGCTGTCGAATTCCTCGGGTAGACACAACGCAACTTCTCTCCTGACGAGGTAGTTCTATTGAGATGTCGACCCGAACAGCAATAAAACTTACAAACGAAGCTTGATTTGGCCAGCGGTCTGACGATCGTGGGCAAATGGCTCAACGATCGTCACGAATGTGGTTGTCATGAAACCTTGCACCTTCTCCCCATGAAGAAGCGCCGGACAGAAGGTCCTGAGGTCGGTGTCCGCCCCCGGTGGCGGAGTTTGACTAACAATCAGGGGAGAGGTCACCTTGTGACGAACAAGAACCGATGTTACTGTACCAGCAGGGCGTTGTCATATGGTCAGCGTACCGTAAATCCCTCTCGGACAACGACATCCTCTTCTTGATCCTTTGTTTTCGCCACCTCGAAACGATAGAATCGGTTTGACTTGACGTCGGTCAATGTGCCATCACTGTCGTCGTCGTCACCATCCTTGTCGACTCCGTCATCGTCGTCACCCAAAAAAATTGCTCTTGAATGTTCACTCGAGATCAAACATACCAATTGGTCGCATAGTTTGCTCAGGTATCTACGTCGATCCAATCGATTAGGAATAGAAGACGGTGGGGAATTTGACTGTACCGCATGAATATCACTCTGTTATACTGTACGGGCGAAGCCGCACGGTCGTCCCAAGTGGTGTCTTCCGGCCAGTAGACGACATAGGCTTGCACATCGGAGGTGGACACGAATGAGCGTACAATATATAATCCCGATCTTAGAACTGGCTCAACACTCCCAGCTGCGTGTCCATTTCGTGGCACGAGCAATTCATGTGCGCTGTCCTCCAGGCGTTAGCCTACCCAAATACCAAACAAAACAAAAAACGTACGTGCTGTCATCTATGGCCTTGATTTCACAGAGAAACCTCACGATCTCTTCTTTCGAACCATAGATTCCGAACGGCTTGAGAACAACGTTGTCCAGCATCTTGAAATTGATTTTTGTTATGGAAGAATAAGCACCTGGGGAGAGCGCGTTGATGAATTCTTGGAGAGATTGTTGAGCGATGACAATCTTGTCGACTAAAATGTTATGAGCATAGGTATAACCGATATGAAAAAACGGGATTACCGAGGCCGCTGCTGCCTTGCTCCGTGATTAAATCGAGAAGGGGATACATCCCTTTTACTGCGAGAGACAGATCCCTGCCAAGGTGAGCTAATTCTGTGGACCGCACTTCCCTAGGCCTAGTCTGAGGCTGGTAGCGCCCCGCTGTCACAAACGTAGCAAGTAAATCTCCCACTGGCATACAAGCAGCGCACGGTAGAGGCTCTTACCATCTGCTGGATCTGAGTCAGGCACTAGCTCCATTGCCATAGATAGCAGGCCAACTTACCAAGTGTGTCATATTCAGTGCTGGACATGACGGATTTAGGCTCTGTCTTTCCTTACGAGGGTGATTGTGGATAGAACGTAGTAAAGAGAACACAGTGTTGTTGTCGAAGGAATAGCGTCGAAGGTGTTTTCGATATGGTACGGAGGTGTCATCGATATGGGACGCGCGTCAACGATATCGCCCACAATATCGTTTTACTGTAAAGGATTGAGGGCAATGACGTCATTCTCACATTCTGGGCTCGTTCGTGCCAGTGGTGGGAAAGTTGCCATTTTTCCACAGTAATCACGCCATCAAAAAGGAAGGTGTCAATAAGTCACCCAGTAAAAAAGGATACAGGGAACCGGGTTCATTGAGGGAACCTGCAGGGAACGCGTTTGAACCCGAACCGTTGATGTCACTAGAACTAAAATTACAGGAACTAAAAAATCACCGCAAGTTCTAATGTACGGCTAGGCCATGCCAAATTTGCGAAAGCTGGTGCGAGATGTCGGATTCATAAGTCCGAAACTGTGCAATGACCTCAGCAATGACAATCTGTTACAGTAGCGTGGGACATTGTGCAGCATGCAAGTGTAGCGGCGGTGGTGCCGTCTACACAAACCCCTGCTCTCACAACCTTTTTGATGACGCGCGTGAACACGACGTGGAACTACGTTAGCATTTCAATCAATGATCTCCTACAGGGCGGGGCGAAGCTCCAGGTACTCAACAGGTGGTTCTCGCCCACGCAGCCCGTCCTGCCGCGCTCTGGCGAGGACGGCTTTCCCGACCTGCTCCCCGTAACCCCATCCAGTCCTTCACCCCCACGCTCCCTCTTACATCTCTCTACTTTGTATCCGGTCTTCCCAAGGCCTCACACACATGGACTCTCGCAGATACTAACTCCGTCATGGGGCTTACACACTCCGAGGGTGCCGTTAATTGTTGGTGGTGGGCAGAGGTACTTGGCAGCACCGTCATCCCTGGTGCTGGTGGCGGTAAAATGAACAGAAAAGTGGAAGGCGATACCGAAGTTCCCAATAGTGCAGGTGCCCTCAGCAATCAGGAGGTCGGAAAGGTGCTCTCTAAGGCCCTCAAGGTGAGAACTGTTCATTTGCTCCACATCTCGTGATCCTCCCGATTTCTTTCCTATTTGTCCTTTACTCGCGCGCTCGAGATGATTATAGCTTCGACGCTTCAACCGACGTCAATTGTGCATACCTTTTCGTTCACCCTTCCCGCTCCTTCTACTCTGCTAGCACCTTCTTCGTCAATGGGTCTCTTACGTTCCTCCATTTTATCTACGACACCCTCCAATCGGCCCACCTCCAATGCTACATCATCCTTTCCGTATCATGATGGCTTCTCGCGCCCCCGTCCTCCTCCTTCCTTGGTCTTCCCGGTCTCTTCCCTCCCGGACCAGGTTCTACCCCGCGCGTCGATCAACTTGGAGCGAGTGAAGGCGCTAGCACATCTGACGCACCCGGCAGTATCATCACCTATCACGGTGGTCTCACGCAGATGCCGAGCGTAGTGCAGCCATCCGGCGCACCCTCGAAGGAAACCGTTCTCGCAAGGGATCAGCACAGAGCCTCGTCGCAGCGCGCCTCAAGAGCTTGCGTGCGGATGCACAAGATCCTACGCTGCAAGCTCGTCGCAACAGCAAGCGTAGTGGGCGTGAACCGTGGGCCGCCAATGGCACTACTACAGATGGCGAAATGAACATGGACGGTGAGTCGGATGGTGGGGTGCGCGAAAGTGACTATAAGGTTTGCAGCGGACAAAGTCACAATCCCGGCGAGAGCACGCTGTTCTTCCCCGGCGACGCTGTGTTCTGGCTCCCATACGCTCTGAGTAATTTTCTCTCTCACTCGGTTCCTTTTCAACCTAACTAACAGTTGTCGTTCAGCCCTTGTATCCCGGCACCCGGTCTATGACCTTTTGCGTGACTATTTAACCCCCTCTTGGGCTCGCTCCTCCGAGGACGTGCAGTCCCACAGCTCCGATCTCGAAGATCCTCGCGCACCCAGCTCTTGGTGCTGGTGACCTCATCAAGTTCGACTCCTCCACCACAGCCAAGTCTGACTCTGCCAGCGCTGGTAGGTCGGATACGAGCCTTGAGGTGATTGCCCGTTTCCCAGGAGGACTCAACTTTGGACGTGGGATTGTCGATATCACTTTCACCATATGGCCGTTGTTCAGGGCGCTGAACGTTGATAAACATACTTACCATTTAGGTAGTGGTTTGTCACACCGACGGCCGCGTGCGTCTCCTGCTCTCCACCTCCTGTGCACCCTGCGTTCCGCGTGTGTGCTGCTCAACTCGCATGCGACGGATCGAGGTCGAGTGGACAGGGGAAAAACGAACCCAGGACAGCTGCGCGTGAGCTGCCGTGCACTTGTCACGGCGCTCACGCAGATTAGTGGTGTGCTCGCGCAGCCCCGAGCCGCGTACGCCACAAACGACGACAACGACGGTAGGTCACTCCGCCGATACGGCTCCGACTCGGAGCCTCCTGCGCGCCCTGAACGATGACGGGGACGGTAACAGGGGCAGGACACTCCACCGCAGCCCCGAGCCCCGCGCCCTCAACGACGGCGATGGTGGCAGCGTTTGGGGGCACAAGCTCCGGAGTTCGCGAGCACTGTACATAGCTATAGAATCTACCCACAATATACCTAAAAAGCGTTACACTACTACGTCTTTCGTGGTACATGATGGGGTGACACTACAAGTTTGGCCGTGATTACGTGCGCATGAGCCTCGATGTGGCGTTCGGTTCGGCGTTCAGACCGTCCCCGAACAAGAACCAGACTGAACCGAACTTTCCCATTACTAAGGTCTATGGGCACTTTACCCTGCCATGTTGCTCGTGCTGGTCGGCATAAGAAATGGCGTGCCGCATTTCATAGCATATTAGCAGATGAAGAGCTGGGCATTAGCGCAAGCGGCGGCGCGTCGCGAATCTCGGACGCGCGTGGACGACGGACGACAAACTGGTGCGTCCGTGTCCTGCATCTGCGTCCACGGCGCGAGCCTGCACTAATTCCTCATGTGAGTCCGGCACGCTCAGAGACGCAAACAGTGGGCTGCACTGAGCCCTACTGAGATGTGGAGCGCAGGGAGAAGTTCTTCTCTGTTGAAAGCTGTAACTACATGAAATATATTTATGAAGAGTGGACCTCGGGATCTAGGGTATTCACGCTAGGCTAGATACTACCAAGGAAGGGCTGAACGAAGGTCGAAAACCGCGGAAATGCAGCGCAGGGGTGCTCCGAGTTGGCCTCGGGAAAATGCGAGCCGCCCGAGCGGTGCGGAAAAGTAATGAAGCGCGCAGATTGGACGTTTTACCTGGCTAGCCGAGGGCTGGGCACATCAGTGAGACAATGACGTTTCGCTGCACTGACAACCGTGATCATGGCAATACAATGGCTTCATGATTCCGGTAAAATACAAGCCCCGAGCCAAATTACAAAACACGATACTGTACGACGTGAATCCCGATACTCCCTCAAACATGACTTAAGAAGATGAAAGCAGGGAGCCACGGGTCTTCGTCAACGAGTTAGCAAACCCTTGGAATGTCGCTGTCAGTTGGACCTAACGAAGTGGATGTCAATTTCCGAAGGCTGAAAGCATTTGGAGCACTTACCGTGTCGAGGGCTCTTGTAAAAGAAGAGGTGATACCGTTGGTCAGGGAATTACGTGGTGCGCTGTTCTCTGATGCTTGGGCGATTTGCACCATCCTACGCAACACGGCCGAACGATTTTCGGGCCCAAAGGAAACGGCGTGGAAAGAAAGCGGCATCCTAGCGTTTATGCTGTAAGTCACTTGTGAATGCAACCAAAGAATCACCGACCCTCGGCTCACGGCAGCGCGACAAATGTTGTTGACCGGCTGATCCCCAATGTGACTCTCACCGTCGGACAAGAAAATAAGGACAGGTGCTCTATGATGCCAGTCAGTTTCTCATGTGGTCGGTGTCAAACTTCCATGCAGCAGAGGCCCATACCTTTCCGTACTCCAATGCGAGGTCATGATGGCCTGTGCTTTCTCAATCGCAAGTGTGTAATTCTCGTTTTCAAAAGGTTTATATCGCAAGCAAGAGGTCAAGAGCGCATCGGGAGAGCTCGTGAAGTCGTTTTCGACACAGGTCATTGGGGTTCGACTGAAGAATATGATGCTGTATGCATCTCTTCTATGTCCCCCTAACTGTGCGTTCTGGCTAACGGCAGCCTGACGTGCGGTCCAGAAGCTGTAGAGAGACGAAAGTACTGCCCCAAGTCTGTTATTTGCAATGGGGGTAATGCGTGGGGTCCCAGCAGCATTAGGAAGTGGCTTTCGATCGGGACGCGCCATGGATCTGGACCTATATCACATGCGTTAGCGAATTATCTAGGAAATTATGGAAGACATACAGGTCAATAGCGAAGATTCTGTGACACGGTCTAAGTAAGTGAATTAGAAACTCTGGGGAGAATAACTCACACATGGAAGGATGCTTGCAGACGTCCGGGATTCTTGCAAGCGAAATGGTGGCCGTCATTCGACACATATCCGTGACCGGGAGGCGCGCTTTCGGTACTCATGGGGGTATGAAATAGTGCTAGCGTGCAGCCTGACGGCTGTGCATTGGCTCCGCCCTTCTCCGTAGTATGTTCAGTACCTTCGGAAGCTATAGTTAACGCGGGGGGAAAGGGCGCGACAGAAAAGACTTTATCACCTGGGCACAATGCATCGCTATCGTGTGAACATTAGACAGAGCATTTTAAGAGTTCCAAAGAAGTCCACTGTCCACATACCACTTTGCGAAATTAGCCTGGTCTTCGCGAGAATACGGATCTGCGGAGATATAGATAAGAAATATATTGGGTAGAACCGTGTTCCGTAGTTACCCTTGAAACCTGGTAATAACTTAAGCGAGATCAGACAAAACGTACACATAACGAGCCTACCCATTCGGCGCCAGTGAAGAGCATGCGTGATCCAGTCTTTTGCTTCATCGGGGTCTGGAAATATTCTCTTTTTGATGTGTTGTGTTTCGGAATTATGGGAATCGGAACCGCGGCAAAAGTCAACATGGACATGTCTTCCCATCGACTTGCACACCATATTGCACAGCATAGGGCCACCCTCGTCGTTCGAGGAGAATTTGCGTCCCTCTAATTCGACGCTAGTATCGTCGGAACCATCGATAGCCCACTTTGTTTGCGACATTGATCCGTGGCTCGTCTCGTGTTCCTGCTGGGCATGCCCTGCGCTGATAATCAGTTAAGTATGACTAAACCAGGAGATTAAAACCGAACCAGAAGGAAGCGTGCACAGATAGCTGCAGTTCCCACACCTAGACCTAGTAAGCGCCTGCGAGAAGCGGAGTTCATCCCAACTCACCGAGTATTGCAATAATGGAAGGGTTTCTCGTCGTTGCTATGAATGTGAGGACCTGGATGCTCGACCTCCCCGGGCTCAATTACCTTGGCACAAGGGAGGCGCTTGACAGCTGAAACGATATGTTTTTAGGGGGCAATGTCAAGGCTTCGAGTAACATACCTTGCGTATACTGGACGCGTTTCTCAGTTATCAGTACAGCCCATCTATGAATACAGACTCACTTCCGTATACTGGAAGCTTCCATGCCTGCCAGTAAACGTAGCTTCGATGGCCTGAGGTTTTGTTTCAATTTCGCATATACCCGCGGAGCACAAGGAATCACAAGGGTGCTGATTTCTAGAGAACTTGTCTGTAGAATGTCACAGGAGGCAACGGTAGACTCACCCGCAAAGGTGATTTTCGTCAGGACTCAACCCATGTAAGTGGCCGCCAGTACACATCCGGTTGCATAATTGACATGAAGCAGGGCACTCTCTGTCCTCACATTCGTGGTCTTCGTGTTCCTCGTATCTGAACGATGGAACGCTTCGTAAGACATTGTCTCGCGAGAGTTGCATAACTCACATTGGGATACGACACGTCCCAGGACATGTAATCACTTTTCCGCTCGGCAGCCTCAAACTGGCTAAACGGCACGGCTTGTATAACGTCTGATTCAATAAAATAGCCACCCTGAAATAAAAAGACATACTTGGCCACACATATGGACTGGAGCCGAACATAGGTGATTGCCTTCGTGCTCAGGTGACTAAGGGGGAGGGGTGCGTAAGAGTGTGTGTGGGTACCAGTTAAAAGTCAGTGTGATCACCTTAACACACTTCTCCGTACAGCCTCGTTTTTCGGAGTGCTCGCATGGCTCTCCGCATAGATGGGTGCCTACTTGGCATCTATTGGGAAGTGCGTAAGAATCCTGGTAGGTATGAGGAATTATCGGCTCACATGTGATCTCCGGGGTGGCCAGCACTGGGAAATTGTGGCGTGTCAGAAACTTGAACGCTGGTGATGAACGCGGACGAACGTACGTTTGACCGCAGGGTTGTGTAGGGAGAGCATCCCGTTCACAGAAGGTACAGTCATGAATACATTTATGGTTCGTCATGCAGTCGTGGCCGTCTCTATGCAAACGACTACTCCGAACACAAACCAAGTTGCAGGAAGCACACTGCGACCGACAGAGTTCGACGCTGGCCCGTAGATCTATGACAGCATTGCCGAATGTTCGGCGTAACTCTTCGATACTTGCGTGACCGCCTTCGAATCGCTGTACGTTAGATTCGAGCCAGCTCTCAACGTGGGCTACCCGCAGGTTGACGAGATGAGTCAAGTACTGCACAAGATCGGAGTGCCACGTAGAGTCGTCGACGTGTTGCCTTTGATTGATCCCGTCGTCCCAGGATTCACGTAGAGTCGCGAGTTGACGTTCATGGTCGGCAACTGGGGTATCTGGCCCTACGAGAATGAATCGCGCTTCGGTATCCTCCGCTTCGATCACAGTGTCCGCATCGAAGTTCTAAATTCCTTAGTCTGACACGAGGCCTCTTTGATTCTAAGCGTACCTTCAACGGGATTAGCTCGGGGTCGACCTCAGAGAATCCTGTCTCGAAGGCATTAGACAAAATCGCACGAAGGGAATTCGCGCGGTGCATGGCCATAGTTTCTTAAACGGAGACATGAGGGGCGGAGAGTCTGTTAAAGCCAGGCGAACATACGTGACATGGCTCCCCAATCGTTTGCCTATCGGGAGTATCGCGGGTCAGTGATCCACATAGGCGTGTAGTTGTCTCAATCGAACCTTCAACTTGGCCATCAACGTCTTCAGCCTTAGCAAGAATTCCCCAGCAGTATGATGCGACGTCGGTTGCTGGTCGAGAGTCTTTTTAACCTTACTGAAAAGCTTGTAGAACTCCTTTGACTCGATCACCGGCCACGGGATAATCTTCAATTTCCCCGCGTGAAGACGAGTGATGAAATTAGAGTCTTGTTCATCCTCAACTATCTTCTGGAACTTGAGCCGAAATCTAGGCCTACATTAGTGGAAAGAGGACTACGATTTGCTTTGCGATTTACTCTTTCGTCACTTCGGCCTCGTCTGAATCGATGACATCCTAGAGAGGCACGCAAGATAAGAGTAGGGATATTACATATAACGGAATTCACCTACTTTGATGACGACTAAAAGCGTGGACTGGAAGAGTGACGGATTGGACGCCGGATCCAAAATGGAGGAGCTTGACTGGAACGACTGAAAGAGGCCAGTAATATCTCTACTCAGGGCGAAGTTATTTCGGAATAGAACCTGCCCCGGGCGTACTCTCAGTACGATAACGAGGATCGCGAGTCAAGATATTCACTTACAAGATTCGATATAGCAGTGTTGAAAAGAACAAGAAGGGTGTCCTCTTGTGCCGAACGCTCCAAACTGTGTACACCTGTCATTCGTCGTAATTCAGATTGAGCCGAACAACGGGCGATAGGTAGCATCAAGCTCACCTTCGAAATCCAGCGCTACTATAAGAGCGTCGTCGGTAGGAGAAACGGACAACCAGACTCCCTCTATGCAAGGTCAGTCATTAACTTCAATCACGAACACTCCAAAGACCGACCTGTAGTACGCATCGCACTCCCCGCAAAGGAGGTGTCTATGAGGTGATTCAGGCTAAAGCTTTTTCCCACGGATTGTTCGCCCATTGAGGATACGACTTTCACTGGCTGGGATTTCCGCAAGAGGGTCAGGATCATTGCTAGAACTACGACTGAGAGCTCACTTTCGAGGCCCAATACGACTGAAAAATCGACTCATACCACCCAATCGACAAGCTGTCTACGATTCTGTTGACTTCGGCTCCAAGCAACGAGACTTCGAGTTGTGTCGACAGAACGCCATCCTTGAGCGGGACAAATCTGTTATCGAGTGTGATCGCAACGTGGATGGGGATAAGACAGAGTAAGTCTGCCAGCCATTCGCCAGCTCGGAAACGGGAGACCGGCCATTCCGGACTGGACAGGAACGCGCCTGAAAATGAGGTGAAGGTCCGTGCGGAGACAGCGATACCTTTGAGTACATCGCCCGTCGGTTTACGTGACGTCTTTGTGAAATCGCGAACCATATCAGAAAAGTAAAAAGAAAATGGGCGCTGATCGTCGTCAGTAACGAACGTCAGCGTGCTCTGCTGCCGCTCGCTCGAAGACGTTATCGTGCGCCGTTTCACTGCTGCTACCACCGGGAAACGTGTCCAGACGTCAGAATGACAGTCAATCAAGCAGTTATGAGCTGTCTCTTTGCCATGGCTCGTTGGTGCCTTCGAACGCTCCTCTTGGAATGTGAACTCGGTCGCTTTGCACGTGATATCAAGGACAACAGATCGACAAGTCTGTGTGGTTACATCGAGACCAATGAGATGGATGTTGTTCCGATTTACGATAGACGTGAGAAGCGTCGAGTCGAGGTCGACAGGAAAATCAGGAAGTGTGATAGAAATTCCGTCTGTGGACGCGAATGTCGTCCAATGGTATGCCGTCACGGTGGACACGCCTTCTTTTTCTTGAATAACTAGCGCACATGATCCATCAGGGGAAGAGTAGACCGCGCGTGGCACCTGTGGTAGCTGTAGAGAGGCAGGTCTACGACTACGCGTCAGAAAAATCATAGAGGAAAAGTGAAGAGTCGCATATACTTAGGCTGTTGCATCGTCAAGGAGAAAATTCTGGCTTGAGCACTGGAATCCACGAATAGTATCTCTTCGCGACCATGA
>Ga0137385_10004625_pt1 | contig 12028 bp, 11 predicted proteins | sample SagtaG_FD_104921 | JGI IMG/M metagenome (GOLD analysis project Ga0137385, IMG submission 104921) | Vadose zone soil microbial communities from Sagehorn Ranch, Mendocino, California, USA - Sage2_R_80_16 metaG | ecosystem: Environmental > Terrestrial > Soil > Vadose zone | place: USA: California...
GGAGTCAGAAGTATCGCTCACGAACGCGGGCGTCGCGCTGGATTACGGCGGTCTGGGCAAGGACAAGTTTCCGGCCGAGACGATGAGCTCGATCCTAAAGGAGTTTCCTCGGCACGCGATGAAGCAGGCTTTCAAGAATTGTTTCTGCCATCTGGCGCAGACTAAGCCGCAGACAACTTACGACACTTTTATTCGCGATTTCGGGACGGCATTCGTGGCTGGCTACAAGGTTCCGTCGTCGGTCGAATATCTGATGAACGCTCCATACGACGAATAAACATCTTACAAGCAGGAGAAGAGGGTGATTACACGACGGGGATTTGTCGTCGGAGCGGCCGCGGCAGTCGCGGCGCCGGCCGTTATCGCAAGGGCTGCGGACGCGCCTTATGCATTGGGCACGCTGTACCCGATGTCTGGGCTCAATGCTGAATTTGGCGACATGTACGCGAAGGCGACAAGCCTGGCGGTCGAACATATCGCCGAGGAGAAGCTGATCCGGTGGCCTATCGAGGTTCGGTCGCAGGACAGCCAGGCTACGCCGCAGGGCGGCGCCGTCGGCATGTCGAGGTTGGTGAACGTCGATCAGGCTCCTTATGTTCTGCTTGGGTTCACTGGCGTATCCAAGGCGGCCGCCCCGATTGGTGAGCGCAGCAAAACAGTCATGGTGAATGGGGGCGGCGTAGGGCCGGATCTGGCGAATCTCTCGCCCTACTTTTGGAATGTCATCCCGCTCGCCAATCAGGAAATCTCTGCGCTGGTCCCATACCTGGCGGCCCAGCGGCTCCTCAAAGTTGCGGTTGTGTTCGTCGACGATCCGCTCGGGCAGGGCATGCTGGCGGAGCTGCAAAAGCGCCTCCCGACGATCGGTGGCGAGGTCGTCGGCTCGTACAGCATCCCCCCGACGGCAAGGCAATTCGGGGCGATTGCTGCCCGTATCCGGGACGTGAAGGCGGATGCGGTCTATTTTGCGATTACCGGCGGTGGGCTGCTCATGCAACTCATCAAGCAGATGCGCGACAATGGCGTCGATCAGCCGTTAATCACCTATTCCGTCGGGAATCTCCCTTCGCTGGCTTCCCTGCCTGAAGCGAATGGTTTGGTTTTCACAGGTCAATCGGCTGATTGGAGCAGCAGCTACCCCGCCACCAAACGCTTCGTTGACGGTTGGCGCAGCAAGCACGGATCCGATCCCACAATCTACGCGCAGAACTACTACAATGGCACACGGTTGTTCGCGCTGCTGGTGCGGGAACTGGAGCGTACCGGAGCCGGCGTCACCGGTGAGGCCCTACTGGAGCAAAGGCGGCGCGGTGGGAAGTTCGATTTCTCGGGGGGCGAGGTCTCGTTCGACGAGAACGGTCTAATTACGTCCAGAATTCAGGTGAGTCGCTTTACGTCAGGGCGTGTCGAGGTCCTTCGCGCCGGGGACCTCTGATGTTGGTCATTCAAATCATTATCGCGGGACTCCAGACCGGGCTGCTCTATGCTCTAATGGGGGCGGGATTCTCTCTCATCTTCGGAGCGACCCGTGTATTTCACGCCGCGCACGGTGCAACGTTCGTTGTTTCCGGTTACGCTTTTGTCACATGCTTGAAGTTGGGACTTCCGCTCTGGATCGGTGCCCTAGCTGCGATGCTTTTCGCCGTCGCATTTGGCTTGCTCCTGAACGCTCTCGTTTATCGTCCAATCCAGCGCGACAGAGGCTCCTTCTTCACGGTTTTTGTTGCGGCGTTCGGCTCGGTCATCGTCGTCCAAAGCGCGATGGAGTTCTTCTTCGGCCGAGAGCCGCAGACGGTCGGTAGCAGCATGACCCGTTCCGTAGAGGTTTTGCCCCATCTGTTCGTCGCGCCGATTTTTCCAATCATCCTTGTCATTGCAGTTATTTCACTTGGCGCCGTCGCCTCATTCTTGAGATGGACCAGTGTGGGGCTTTCGCTGCGAGCTCTTTCGGACAGCCCTAGTTTGGTGGAGGCCTTCGGGCTAGATCCGAAGAAAGCATCAAACCTGGCTTTCGGGATCGGATCCGCTCTTGCTGCTCCGCCGGCCATCCTTATAGCGATGACCAACGGCATCAACCCGGCTGCCGGCGCACACGTGATGCTCATCAGTCTCGCCTCCACAATCGTTGGCGGCATCGGCAGCCTCGTTGGCGCGGTGGCGGGAGGCATTCTCTTGGGCTTGGCGGAGAATGGCGCCATTGCCGTGTTCGACACACAGTGGAGCGAAGCCGCGGGCTTCGTCGTGTTGTTCGCGTTCATCATCATTCGTCCATCAGGCATATTCGGAGCGAGGATTACGCGTTGATTACGTATTTCGTCAGCCTCGCGCTCTTAGCGGTGATTTATGGGATCGCTGCGATCGGGCTGAACATCTTGGTCGGATCCGCGGGCATCTTCAGCCTGGCGCATGCAGTCTTCTTTGGCGTGGGCGCTTACGCGGCCGCCCTGATGGCTATCCATGTCACTCCGGATATCCTCGTTTGCTGTGGAGCAGCCATTGGCGTCACCGCGGTCCTGTCACTGTGCCTTGCTTTCCCGGCTTTGCGTGTTCGCGGCGAATATTTCGTCGTCGCGAGTCTCGGACTGCAGATGGTAGCCGCGACCGTATTCAACGAGGCACAAGGTGTTACCGGTGGATATGGTGGTTTGGCTGGCATACCGGCGCCCACGATATTCGGAACTTTCAGTTTGGGCACACCGACCCGGCTTCTGCTCACGTCGCTTGGCATCCTTCTTCTTGGCCTCGGTGTTGTTCTGGCCTTTATGAGGCACAGCTTCGGTCGGGCGTTGGGAGCAATCCGCGACAGCGAGATCGCGGCGCGGGCAATTGGCAAGAACGTGGAATTGCTGAAGACGACAGCGGTCGTGCTCGGCTGCACATATGCAGGTGTCGCGGGCGCGCTCTTCGCCTTCGACATTGCCTTTATCAATCCGGAGAGCTTCACGCTCGATCAGTCCGGCTTGATACTGACAATGGTCGTTCTGGGCGGTGCTGGAACGCTGCTCGGACCGCTTGTCGGCGCCGTCATTCTTACTCTTCTGCCGGCCCTTCTGACATTTCTTCCGATGGTTCCGCCCACCGAGATCGGCACGCTCCAACAATTCATCTATGGACTGACAATGGTGCTGCTCATGATATTCAGGCCTGCCGGACTGGTAGGGCGCAGGAGCGCACGCCGGTGATGGTCCATAATCCCCTTTCGGTAGAAAACCTCACTAAGCGATTTGGCGGCATGACTGCCGTGGAGAATGTGAGCCTCGAGCTGCGCCCCGGCATCGTTACCGGACTTGTCGGACCGAACGGGGCCGGCAAGACCACCCTGTTCAACCTGATCACCGGGAACCTCCCTGCGGACGGTGGCGTGGTTCACATCAACGGGCGTCAAGCGACGGGCTTGGCTCCCCACGTGATCGCACGCCTCGGGGTCGCTCGCTCGTTCCAGGACCTCCGTTTGTTCGGAGGCTTGACCGTCCGGGACAACGTTCTCGCCGCTACAGAGAATAGCTCCTGGCCTTGGCAGGGTGGGGGAAGCCGTGCCGCCCGTGAGCGGCAACAGGCGACCGACGCGGCGATCGAGCGTGTAGGCCTCACGCACGTTGCCAAGATACAGGCTTCGGACATCTCCTATGCTGAGGCGAAGTTTCTGTCGCTGGCAAGAATTTTGGCAACCGGTGCGAAAATCTGGCTGCTCGACGAACCGGCGTCCGGCCTTGATCCTTCATCGAGTCAACGTTTCGTCCGCCTATTGAAGGATGCGACCGCCCAGGGCGTAACGATCTGTCTGATTGAGCACAATCTGGACCTCATGAAGGCTACCGCCGATCGACTGGCCTTCCTGGAGCAAGGACGGCTGCTCGCTTTGGGATCGGTCGACGAGATCCTGCGCGATCAAGAGCTCGTGGCGATATATTTCGGGGACAAGTCCAATGCGGCCTGAGGCGGATCGAGGCGTGGCAACAACCGTGCTCGAAACAGAGGCCGTGACGGCCAACTACGATGGCAATCAGGTTCTGAAGAACGTGAGTATTCAGCTCCGAGAAGCAGAAGTTCTCTGCCTCGTGGGACACAACGGCGCCGGCAAGTCAACGCTCTTGCGGCTAATGTATGGGCTGCATCCCTTGGGTGGTGGAACGGTTCGCCTGAGGGGCAACGTCATTCGTCCAAATCCGAGCCGTATGGCGAACCAGGGCGCAATTTACGTCCCTGAAGGCCGTGGCGTTTTTCCGTCGCTGTCGGTTGAAGCGAATTTCAAGTTGGCGCTGTGGTCGGCCGGCTTGAAGGGAAGCGTTGCTCGCGAGCGGACCGATGAGGTATTTTCGATCCTGCCGAACATCAAATCGTTTTGGACGCGCAAGGCCGGCCAACTTTCGGGAGGACAGCAACAGATGGTGTCCGTTGGTCGAGCTTTGCTTTCGCGCCCGAGCATATTGCTGCTGGATGAGCCGTCGATTGGTCTGGCTCCAAAGACTTTCCAAGATCTGATCCGACCTGTGCGACAGCTTCAGCGCGAGCGCGGCATGTCAATCCTGCTGGTCGAACAAAATCTCGGAGAGGCTTTCAACGTTTGCGACCGGGTCGTTGTCATGAAGAACGGCCAGGTCATTTTCACCGGCGTGCCAAGTGATTACTCGGATCGCGACAAGCTCATGGAGCTGTATTGATGCACAGTCTTGAAACAGGAGAATCGTTCCGTGTGGCCTCGGTACAGGCGGCGCCGAAGTATCTCGACATCGACGCGACCGTGGAGAAAGTCGTTGCCCTAGTCGGTGAAGCTGCCGGTCATGGCGCGCGTCTCATCGGGTTTCCGGAGTCATTCGTGCCAGGATTTCCTTTGTGGGTGTTCAAAACTGCGCCCTTGGGACCGGCAAGCCGGCTGTTTCGTCGCCTCTATAAGAACGCCGTCGTCGCGAATTCCGCCCATGTCGCTGCGATTGGAGAAGCTGCCCGTTCGGGCAACATTTATGTCTCGGTCAGCGTCACGGAGCGCGACGGCGGTTCACTCTACCTGTCACAGCTTTGGTTTGATCCAAGCGGCCGATTAATTGGCAAGCACCGCAAGCTCAAGCCTACGGCGGCGGAACGTTACATCTGGGGAGACGGCGACCCATCGACACTCGCGGTATACGACTCGCCTTTGGGCAGGCTTGGTGGACTGCAGTGCTGGGAGAACCTCATTCCAGTCATAGTGAACAGTATGGCCAATTTAAACGAGCAGATCCACGTGGCCGCTTGGCCATATGCAGCTTTCAATGACGGTGGGTTGTACGAGCCGATCAAGGCATCCAGGCGCAAACGTTTGGAGGGCAAGGACCCGGAAGACGATTGTGGACTGAGCCCGAGAGAGATCATCACCCGCAATTATGCTCTTGCCACACAGACATTTGTTGTCATGCCTACAACAGTTATGACGCAGAGCACAATCGACGTCCTGGTTGAAGAAGTTCCCAGTCTTGCGGCGGATATCAAGCTCGGCGGAGGAGCTTCTCGAATTATCGCGCCCGATGGTGCATCGATCGGAAATCACATACCGGATACCTTGGAAGGTATCGTATATGGCGACATAGCTCCCGACGAACTTATCTACGCGAAGTACATGTGCGACCCCGGCGGGCATTATAGAATCAAAGGCCTTTCCTAAGAGATTGTCTTCATCTCGGCTGTGAAACGAGCACTAGCGAATGGCTGTCCGGCGAGGCGGACGACTGCTCGCCCCCGAGTTTAGCGACTGCGAATCCATCGGCGTGATTTTCATCAAGCCGAGCGATGTAGTCTTGTCACATGCGCGATGGACAGCAGGACGTCTCAGAAGCATCGTATCAACAGAATGCAATTTGTTCAGACGAAAGGTGGAGATCTACGAAATGCGCGCGGACTGGCGGGCTTTTAATTTTGGCGTGCCTTGGGAGGAGGGGTACGGATTCTCACAGGCGATTAGGTCGGGAAGTACGCTTTATATCTCGGGGCAGCTTTCCCACGATATGAGTGCAAACTTCGTCGGCGAGGGAGAATTTGAATTGCAGGTCCGCACGACGTTCGAGAACCTCGACAAGATCCTCCATTCATACGGAGCGAGCAGGAGCCAGATCGTCGCGACCACGGTTTACGTAAAGAATCTTCGTCTACACTTCGACGAAATCAATCGACTTCACAAGGAATACTTCGGCGATCACAGACCCACGAGCACTTTACTCGGCGTGGCGGAGTTGGCGGTGCCACAGCAACTCGTCGAGATCTCCGCGGTAGCGATTCTGGAAACAATGGGCTGAAGAGCGGACGGCGCCCCAGCGGGTTCGCAGCTATGGAATTACGCAACGCGAACTCGCGCGCTCAGCACAGGTATTGCGCGTTCTCGGACAAGCGCTGCCTGCGCCACCAGTCTACCAAATTGGAATACCGGTTCTCCTTGCGGAGCTTGATCAATGCATCATCCGAAATTTAAGGCGGCGTGTGTCCAAGCTGCCCCCGCGTTTCTCGACATTCGGGCCACTTTTTCCAAGACTTTGGACCTTATCGAGGAGGCATCGGCCAATGGAGCCAGTCTGATCGCCTTCCCAGAAACGTGGATTCCAGGATTCCCCTGGTTCATCTTCTTGGATTCGCCCCTGTGGGGCATGCAGTTCGTACAGCGTTATCACGACAATTCGCTCTCCCTTGACAGCCCGGAACTAGCGGAGATTTGCGCCGCGGCCAAAGCGCGCGGCATTCATGTAGCGTTGGGCTACAGCGAGCGCGACGGCGGTAGCCTATACATGGGCCAATGCCTTATTGGCCCCGATGGGCAGATGCTCTATGCGCGCCGGAAACTGAAGCCAACGCACGTTGAACGCAGTGTGTTCGGGGAAGGGGACGGTTCTGACTTCCGAGTTGCCGGGACTGCGATCGGTCGAGTCGGGGAGCTTTGTTGCTGGGAGCATCTCCAGCCCCTTTCGCGCCATGTCATGTACTCGCTGCGCGAACAGGTCCATGTTGCCGCATGGCCCAGCTCTTCGTTGTACCGCGATTCAGCATACGCATTTGGTCCCGAAATAACGATGGCCGCAAGCCAAATGTACGCCGTTGAGGGACAGTGCTTCGTGCTGGCTGCAACCGCCGTAATCTCCCAACAAATGATCGACCTGCTCTGCGACACGCCGGAGAAAGCGCGGTTGCTCAATCCAAGGACGGGCGGACCCGGTGGCGGCGGTTCAATGATCTTTGGACCGGACGGTCGTCCGCTGTGCGAAGCGCTGCCAGAGGATAGAGAGGGACTTCTTTATGCTGACATCGATCTCGGCCAGATCGCGCTTGCAAAGGCCGCGGCTGATCCCGTCGGCCACTACTCGCGCCCAGACGTTCTTCGGCTTCTCGTCAATCGGACATCCTATCGAACCGGGTTACCAAGCGCCGTTGATGGGGAAGATCGCGCATACCCTGGCTTCGTGCTGACGAGTAGCCTGAGCGCCGAACTCTAAGCAGCCTTCCACCCTCTTTCATCAAGGCGCGAACATGTCTTCGTACGCAGCATCCCAACCGGTCGTCGACGATAGCGTCGGCGTTGCTCCACGCGCTCCGAGCGTCGCAGACTATCTCGACGAGTTGCCGCTCAACCGGCAGCATATTTTGGTCTTCATTGTCAGTTCGTTCGGATTCTTCTTCGACGCAATCGACCTGCAAGTCTTGGGTTTAGCGGCTCCTTCCATCGCTCGCGAGTGGAATTTGGCGCAGGGCCAAATCGGGTGGCTGTTCAGCCTCACGGCCTTCGGCATGCTGCTCGGCAGTTACACATTCGGTACATTGTCGGACTACATCGGGAGAAGGAGATGCTTTCAGCTGACGATCGCCGTGTTTGCGGTCGGCAGCGGTCTCTGTTTTTTTGCCGAGAACACCTGGCAACTCGGGGCACTTCGGGTTCTCACCGGTTTCGGTATCGGTGGCTTCATCCCCGTCGATACCGCACTCATGTCCGAGTTTATGCCGGCGCGCCGACGGGGCCTCATGATGGGACTGTGGAATCTTTCCTTCTCGGTTGGCTACATCGTGTCAGCCAAGATCGCTGCCTTCGTAGTGCCGAACTATGGCTGGCGACCGTTGTTTCTCGTGGGCGTGGTGCCGGCCATCATGATCGTCGTTGTTCGCTGGGTGATCCCGGAGAGCCCGCGGTTCTCCCTATCGAGGGGGCGGGTCGACGAGGCTCGCCGGGCCGTACTTTGGATCAGCGGGCGCCGCGTGCTTCCTGCGGAACTCGACGGAGCGTTTACCGCTCGATCTATGCCTGAGCGCGGCAAGGTATCCGTCGCGGAGCTCTTCTCGCCGGAGTATCGCTCGCGAACGGCTTACAGCTGGATACTGTGGTTTTTTCTTATGTTCTGCTACCTCGGACTCCTCCCCTGGCTGCCGACCCTTCTTGGTCGTCATCGTGACATCCCTCTCGACGTGATGTTCGGTATCGTCGCGATCTTCTCGGCTTGCGGCATTCTTGGACGGGTCGTCGTTGCTTGCCTTGTTGACCGCCTGGGTAGACGAACTTTGATCGTAACGTTCGGCGTGGCGGCGATGGCCGCAGCGGTGTTATTTGGCAGGCAGACCGGCGCGGTCGAACTTTGGTGGAGTGCTTGCATTCTCGGGTTCTGTCTAGACGGGTTGCTCGGTGCGGCCGCGACAATCACGCCAGAACTCTACCCGACGCGCGCCCGATCAACTGGCATCGGCTGGGCGCAGTCGATGGGGCGAGTGGGCGCGATACTGGCTCCATTGGCCATCAGCGCGATCCTCGTGAGCGGCGTGGAGTGGGTTTTCAATATGTTTGCATGCGCCTTGGCGTTCGTAGTGCTGGCCACTGCACTGTTCAAGGTCGAGACGGCAAGGAAATCTCTCGAGCAGGCTTCCGGCGAGGTCGCCTGATGCCAACCAAAAGTAATGATACGAGACAAATAATGAAGGTCGCAATTTTCGGCGTCGGGGGGAGGATTGGGAGTCGAGTTGCCGCTGAGGCGATCACACGCGGACATCAAATTCGTCCCGTCGTACGTGATGCTTCCAGCCTCGACAACCTATTCCCCTCGTTGGATTTTGTGATTGGTGATGTCACTAGTTCCCGAAGTGTGGCTGCCGCAGTCAAAGGCATGGACGCGGTAGTCAGCGCCGTCGGACCTTCCGCCGATAGCGGCTCAGCAAACGTCACGATCTCTGCGGCTACCGCCCTGACCGAGGGGGCCCAAGAAGCGGGAGTGAGGCGGCTCCTTGTTGTGGGAGGTGCGGGAAGCTTGGAGATCGCGCCAGGTCTTCAAGAGATTGATGCTCCCGACTTTCCCGCACACATCAAAAGCAGATCTCTCGCGCAGCGGGAGGCCTTGGCCATCTTCCGTTCTCGGGCCGACAACCTCGACTGGACGTATATTAGTCCGCCCAGAACAATAGTCGCGGGAAATCGAACGGGCGTGTACCGCGTTGGTTTCGATCAGATGATTTTCGATTCAAATGGCCTGAGCACAATTTCCATTGAAGATTACGCTGTTGCACTGGTGGATGAACTAGAGATGGGTGCGCACGTCAAGAAGCGGATCACGGTCGCCTACTGACGTTCATATGCTGAGGGTGTGACTCTGGTATGTGCTCTAAAATCGGTAGGCGTTACCTGATAGGCAAGTTTGAAACGCCTGGAAAAGTGGGCAAAATCCGCAAAGCCGCAAGCGAAAGCGATTTGGCTTATTGATCTTCCGGATAGATGCGGGTTTTCGAGTTGTCGGCGAGCGCGCTCAAGTCTGCGATCCCACAAGAACCCGCCGAGCGTCAATCCTTCGTGCTGAAAGATCTCTTGCAAATATCGTAGCGAAACCGCCGTCGCCTTGGCTATGCCCTCCATAGTGAGGTCAGGATCGTGCAGCCGTGACTCGATGAAAGCTTTTGCCCGACATGCGATTATATCTCGTCCGAAGCTGACGCCGCGATCGAAGACAAAATCACTGAATGCCGTGGCGAGCAAAGCCTTTGAGGTCTTGGAGATGCCCGCACGCTGGACTGGCGGAAGCTCTCCAAGAGTTGCAATAGTATGTCTCAAGAAGGGGACAACAAGCTTATTGATAGGAGTTTGAGACGAAATCGTGCGAGCTACAAAGCGAGACGTTTCGCCGATTTCGCTTCGAATTTCCAATCGCGACACCTGCACGACCAATTGCTGAAAATTGCTCGAAAGCGCAAGCCGATACGGTCGAGACGTATCGAAGCAAGCGAGGTCGAGCGCATCCAGTCGTGTTTCGCGCCCATCTTGCTCAAGCCCGCAAGTACCCTCCAACTGCAAAATGAAAAGCACGAGTTCCTTACCGTCGTGCCGGATATTATCGGCGGTACGGCTGACGATCTGGCCGCGGCTGCGCAGCATCGAGAATGCAATGTCGTCGGCGGAAACTGAAGATATCTCGCCGACAAAGGGGCCGCGAGCAAGGGGCCGACACTCGTGCTCCACGAAGGTTTCACAAGCGGCAGCTTGCCAAGATGACAGAGTGCGCACCGAAGTTGAGCTGCCTTCGTGCACACTGGGAAACTGCCGAAGGTTACTACTCAAGGTTCAGTTTCCAATTAGTCATCGTTCAATTCGGCGTTTCGGGAGATGGGGCCGCTAATCGATTGGAAGCGTAGCATGCCGAGACCCCCAACATCCAGAGACGCAGGAAGACCCATTTTACAGTTTTGTCTCCCGGGTAGGGCGAAGCAATGAGGAGCGTGGCATCGGGTTGAACCGGGGGGACGGTCGGCGTCCGTCAAAACGAGGAACGGCACATTGCAATCATTGATCGCACGCTGCCGCGCCGGAGAGGGGCAGTCGGTTCGGTTCGTATCTCTTGTCACGGCCTACACAATCCGCGTGGTATTGTTGCCCCAATAGCGGTCGCGCAGCACGCGCTTATATAATTTTCCCGTCGGCAGTCGCGGCAATTCGACCTCGAAATCGATCGAACGCGGTACCTTCTGGCGCGACAGCGACTTCGCGCAGAAGGTGATCAGCTCTTCTACCAACTCTGCGCCAGGCTCGACACCTGGCATCGGCTGCACTACCGCCTTCACCTCTTCGCCGAGGTCCGTATTCGGCACGCCGAACACGGCGGCGTCGGCAACCTTGGGATGGGTGATCAAGAGGTTCTCGCATTCCTGCGGATAGATGTTGACGCCCCCCGAGATGATCATGAAGGTGGCGCGATCCGTGAGGTAGAGGAAATTGTCGTCGTCTACGTAGCCGATGTCGCCGACGGTGCTCATGCTGCCGTCCAGCGAGCGCGCCTCCGTTGTCTTCTCGGGGTCGTTGAAATATTCGAACGGCGAGCCGGTCTTGAACCACACAGTACCCGGAGAACCTTTTGGGCAGGGTTGCATATTCTCGTCAAGAACATGCAAATCGCCAAACAGCACGCGCCCGACAGTGCCGCGATGTGCCCGCCATTCCTCGCTGTTGCAAGCGGTGAAGCCGAGACCTTCGGTGGCGCCGTAATACTCGTGGATAATCGGCCCCCACCAGCCAATCATTTCATCCTTGACCGCGGCGGGGCAGGGCGCGGCGCCATGGACGGCGATCTGCAAGGAGGAGAGGTCGTACCGCGTGCGTACCTCGTTCGGCAGCTTGAGCATGCGCGAGAACATGGTCGGCACGAGCTGCGTATGCGTGACGCCCCATTGCTCGACCAGCCGCAGATAGCTCTCAGGGTCGAAGTTTTCCATGATGATCGCGGTGCCGCCGGCACGGATAGTGAGATTTACTCCGGCTTGGGGAGCCGAGTGATAGAGCGGAGCGGGCGAGAGAAAGGTCATGCCCTCGTGATATTTCCAGATCTTGTATAGAAAATCGAAGACGGGCAGGTTCTGGACCGGCGGCTGCTCCGCCAGCGGCCGTAGGATTCCTTTCGGCCTCCCCGTCGTACCAGACGAATAGAGCATCGCTGTGCCGAGGCTCTCATCCACAATCGGCGTCGTCGGCAGGTGCTTCGTCACGGCTTCGAGGCCCACGATACGGTCGCTACTACCCTCACCGTCGGCGACGATGCAGAGCTCGATTTTCGGA
>Ga0137385_10004633_pt1 | contig 12018 bp, 9 predicted proteins | sample SagtaG_FD_104921 | JGI IMG/M metagenome (GOLD analysis project Ga0137385, IMG submission 104921) | Vadose zone soil microbial communities from Sagehorn Ranch, Mendocino, California, USA - Sage2_R_80_16 metaG | ecosystem: Environmental > Terrestrial > Soil > Vadose zone | place: USA: California...
ACACCCTCCGCCGTCGTCCCGGGGCGCGAAGCGAGCCCGGGACCCATACCCCCAGGGAGTAGTCGTACGGCGGATGGGTAACTCCGAGTCTTCGCCAAACATCTCCCTGTGGCTATGAGTCCCGGATCTGCGCTCCGCTTCGCTGTGCTTGTCCGGGACGACACTATTTATTGGGCTAGCGGCATCCCAACGCATTCGCAGTACCGCTACGAATTCCGTCTTGTCGCGTTCGTCGCAATCGCCGCCGCCGCCGTCCGGTTCTCCACGCCGAGCTTGGCGTAGATCTGCTCCAGATGCTTGTCGACCGTACGCGGGCTTAATCCCAGAATCTGCGCGATGTCGCGGTTGGTCTTGCCCTTGCTGAGCCAGGCCAGCACTTCACCCTCGCGGGTGGTGAGGCCGAGCTCGCTGGTGAATTCGGGCGGCAGCGCGGTGCTGGACTCCTTGGAGAGCCGCAGCAGGAACTCGTTCGGCCCTAACTCGCCCATGTAGTAGAACCGCAATTGTGGATTATCGGGGAGAGAGGCAGCCTGCGATTTCGATCCGCTCTTGCCCTTGTGCGCCTGCTCCAGCCATTGCAGCAGCGACGGCGGCAATCCGATCTGCTCGCCCGCAGGTGCGCCGTGATGATCGGTCAACAATTTCTGCGCCTGCTGCGTCGCCCAGAGAATGTGGCCCTGGCGGTTGACTGCGAACAGGAAGCGGCCCGAGACATCGAGCGCGGCGCGCGCGCTCTGGGTCAGCCGCGCGTTGCCGAGATGAACGCGGATCCGCGCCAGCATCTCCTCGATCACGATCGGCTTTGTCACATAGTCGACGCCGCCGGCCTCCAGCCCGCGCACGATATGCTCGGTTTCGGCGAGGCCCGTCATGAAGATCACGGGAACATTGGCGAGGCCCGCGTCGCGCTTGAGCCGGCGGCACGTCTCGAACCCATCCAGCCCGGGCATCACGGCATCGAGCAGCACAATGTCGGGCGTGATCTGGTCGACGATGCGCATTGCGGCGGCACCGTCGAGCGCCACCATCACCGTCATCCCTGCGCCGTCGAGCGCGTCGGTGAGCAGCCGCAGTGTCTCCGGGGAGTCGTCGACAACGAGCGCGATGTCGCGCTTTTTCGTCTCAATGCTCATAAGCATGCAGTGTTTTCAATGTGGTCATGTACTGGTCGAGATCGAAGCGATCGACCAGCGATCGCATCTGCGCGACAAAGTCGGCATGCTCGGGATGTTCGCTGCCGATCTCGTCCAGCTTTAGCTGGATGCCCCTGACGTAGCCGATCTGGCCGAGCCCGATCAGTGCCTCGATATGCCTGACCGGTGGCCGCGAGCCGCTTTCGGGCTGCCATAGCGGCACGACGGTCTCGTCCGAGCCGTATTGCCATTCGATCTTCAGAAGCTGGCGGATGCTTTCCAGCAGCCGTGGGATGTCGATCGGCTTCATCAAATAGCCGTCATGGAAGGGCTGCGCCAGCGGCGCGCCGTGCGCCTCGAGCGCGCTGGCCGATACCATCAAAATGCGCGCCTGGTGATGCCCGCTGGCGCGCAATGATTCCGCCACGGTCCAGCCGTCCATGCCCGGCATCGAGATGTCGAGCAGGAACAAATCAGGCCGGCAATGCTGGGCCAGCGCGAGGCAGCCCGGCCCGTCGGCGGCGCTGAGCAGGATGAAGCCGAGCGGGGCCAGTACCTCGCGCAGGAGATCGCGATGCACGGGATCGTCGTCGGTGACGAGGATGGTCTTGCGCGCGCCGTGATAGCCGGAGACCGGCGCCTCCACCGGCGCAGTGCGCCTGGGATTGGTGACCTCCGACAGCAGCATCTTGACCTTGAACGTGCTGCCGCGGCCAACCGTGCTGGTGACCTTGATGTCCCCGCCCATCACGCCGGCGAGCAACCGGCTTATCGTGAGCCCCAGTCCCGTGCCGGTCTGCGGTTGCGAGACCCCGAGCGCGCCGCGCTCGAACGGCGCGAAGATGCGTTCGAGATCGTCGCCCCGGATGCCGGGGCCGGTATCGGTCACCTCGAACTCGGCGACGGGACTGCGATAGTGCACGATAAATTGCACGCTGCCGGTCTGGGTGAACTTGATCGCGTTGGACAGAAGGTTGATCAGCACCTGACGCAGCCGCTTCTCGTCGGCATAGACCACGGTCGGCAAGGTTGCCGGACGCCTGAAGACGAAGTCGATGCCTTTGGCGCCGGCCTGGAGGCGAAACATGCCGACGAGCTGATCCAGGAATTCGCTGAGACGGACCTCGTCGCGGGAGAGATACAGCCGCCCCGCCTCGATCTTGGAAATATCCAGAATGCCGTCGATCAGGCCGGAGAGATGATCGGCGCTGCGGCGGACGACGCGGACCTGATCGCGCGGCTTGGTGGGCAGCGTCGAATCCTGCTCGAGAAGCTGGGCATAGCCGCTGATCGCGTTCAGCGGCGAGCGCAGCTCATGGCTCAAGCCGACCACATAGCGGCTCTTGGCGAGGTTGGCGGATTCGGCGACTTCCTTGGCGCGCTGGAGCTCGGCGTCGGTGCGCTTGTGCGCGTCGATCTCCTGGATCAGCAGTGTCGTTTGCCGCCGCGTCTCAGCCTCGGCCGCACGGCGGCTCTGCTGCGCCAGCACGAACAGCCAGGCGACCACGCCGATGATGATGCTGAGCGAGAAGAACACCTTCCAAAGCACGTTGGAGACGAGCATGTTCTCGCCATGCACGCTCGCGGAGGTCTGGAGATAGATCAGCCCCAGGACGAGCGCGACGAGGCCGGCCGAGACCACGAACACGCCGATGTAATGACCGAACTGCGAGTTGATACGCGCGTAGATCGGCTGCGGCATCAGCTTGCCGAGCGTCTCCGACACCTGCGCCTGGAACCGCGCGTGCGGCTTGCAGAGATCGTGGCAACGGGCATCCAGCGAACAGCACAAGGAGCAGATCGGCCCGGCGTAAGCGGGGCAGGAGGCCATGTCCTCCGGTTCAAACGAGTGCTCGCAGATGCAGCACTGGATCGCTTCGATGTTCTGCCAGCTCCGCTTCGGTTTGCGCGCGATGTAGTATTTGCCGCCGGTGGCCCAGGCGATCAGGGGGGCGACGATGAAGGCAACCGCCAGCGCGATGAAGGCCGACAGCGCCTTCGCGGTCGGCCCGAACAGGCCGTAGAAGGCACTGATGGAGATGATGGTCGCGATCGTCATCGCGCCCACGCCGACCGGATTGATGTCGTAGAGATGCGCGCGCTTGAATTCGATCTGTGGTGGCCGCAATCCAAGCGGTTTGTTGATGACGAGATCAGCGACCAGCGCGCCGACCCAGGCGATCGCGACGTTGGAATAGAGCGCCAGTGTCTGCTCCAGCGCCTTGTAGACGCCAATCTCCATCAACAGCAGCGCCACGATGACGTTGAAGACCAGCCAGACGACGCGGCCGGGATGGCTGTGGGTCAGACGCGAGAAGAAGTTCGACCAGGCGATCGAGCCGGCATAGGCGTTGGTGACGTTGATCTTGACCTGCGACAGGATCACGAACGTGCCGGTCAACGCCAGCGCGAGGTCCGGCTGCGACAGCACGTATCGAAATGCTTCGAGATACATATGCGCCGGTTCGGCAGCCTCCTCGGGCGGCACGCCGTGGCTGAGCGCAAAGAAGGCGAGGAACGAGCCGGCCAGAAGTTTCAGCGCGCCGAGCACGATCCAGCCTGGCCCTGCGCTCATCAGCGCGATCCACCACGACGCCTTGGAAGCGCGGCGGTCGCGCGGCAAGAATCGCAGGAAGTCGACCTGCTCGCCGATCTGCGCCACCAGTGAGAACACCACCGAGGCCGCCACACCGAACAGCAGCAGGTCGAAATGTCCGTTGAGATCGCCGTGCTCGCCCGAGAATTTGCGCCACTCCGCAAAGGAGTGCGGGTTGTGCCAGGCGATCGCCGCGAACGGCATGATGTGGAGCACGATCCACAGCGGCTGCGTCCACAATTGGAAGCGGCTGATCAGCGTGATGCCGTAGGCTACCAGCGGGATGATGACGACGGCGCTGATGAGATAGCCTACGGGGCGCGGAATCCCGAAGCACATCTCGAGCGCGGACGCCAGGATCACGGCTTCGATCGCAAAGAAGATGAAGGTGAAGGAGGCGTAGATCAGTGAGGTGATGGTCGAGCCGATATAGCCGAAGCCAGCGCCGCGGGTGAGCAGGTCAATATCGATGCCGCATTTGGCTGCATAATAGGCAATTGGCACGCCGCAGCAGAAGATGATGGTCGAGACCACGAGGATCGCGGCGGTTGCGTTGGTAACGCCGTAATTGAGGGTGATGGTGCCGCCGATCGCCTCCATCGCCAGGAACGAGATCGCGCCCAGCGCCGTGTTGGCAACGCGGGCGGCGGACCAGCGACGCGCGCTCTTGGCGGTGAAGCGCAGCGCGTAGTCCTCCAGCGTCTGGTTGGCGACCCATTGGTTGTACTGGCGCCTGACGCGGTCTATTCGCTGCCGCCCTGCCACTTAACCCCACTCCCGAACTCGTCCGAACCCCTCGTAAACCCGCAAATCCCGTACCAAAAGCCTACGTCGGTATTTTGCGGTGCAGTATACGCGATCTTGCGTATGCTTGCGGTGCACAAATTCGAGCCATCCTCACCGGACCAATCGCGTGTCCTCGAACAAAAGTGGGGTGCTCATGTCAGACGAAGAAACCAAGGGCCTATTGTCGCCGCTCCGGCGCAAACTATTGATGGGAATGGCGGCCTTGCCGGCCATCACGATGCTGCCGCGGGCGTCTTTTGCGCAGGCCCCGGCGACCTCGGCGGTCAACACCACGGGTCTCGCGGTCACTGACACGGAGGTGACGGTCGGCATCCTGCATTCGGCGACCGGCACCATGGCGATCTCCGAGACCGGCTCGATTGAAGCGGAAAAGCTCGCCATCGAGCAGATCAACGCCATGGGCGGCGTGCTCGGCCGTAAGATCAAGTTCATCCAGGAAGACGGCGCCAGCGACTGGCCGACCTTCGCGGAAAAGGCCAAGAAGTTGCTGGTCAACGACAAGGTCGCAGCGATCATGGGCTGCTGGACCTCGGCCTCGCGCAAGGCGGTGCTGCCGGTGGTCGAGCAGTATAACGGCATGCTCTATTACCCGACCTTCTACGAAGGCCTCGAGCAGTCGAAGAACGTGATCTACACCGGTCAGGAGGCGACCCAGCAGATTCTCGCCGGCCTGAACTGGATCGCCAAGGAGAAGGGCGCGAAGTCGTTCTTCTTCGTCGGCTCCGACTACATCTGGCCGCGCACCTCGAACAAGATCGCGCGCAAGCACGTCGAAAACGTACTGAAGGGCAAGGTCGTCGGCGAAGAATATTATCCGCTCGGCAACACCCAGTTCAACTCGGTGATCAACAAGATCAAGCTGACCAAGCCCGACGTAATCTTCACCGACGTTGTCGGCGGATCGAACGTCGCCTTCTACAAGCAGCTGAAGGCCGCCGGCATCGACCTCTCGAAGCAGGCGCTGCTGACGATCTCGGTGACTGAAGACGAGATCGACGGCATCGGCGGCGAGAACATTGCGGGTGCCTATGCCTGCATGAAGTACTTCCAGTCGCTCGACAATCCGAACAACAAGACCTTCGTGCCGGCGTTCAAGAAGATGTGGGGCGAAAAGACCGTGATCGGAGACGTCACCCAGGCTGCCTATCTCGGCCCGTGGCTGTGGAAGTTGACGGTGGAGAAGGCCGGCTCCTTCGACGTCGACAAGATCGCGGCGGCATCGCCGGGCGTCGAGTTCAAGGGCGCTCCGGAAGGCTATGTGCGCATCCACGAAAATCATCACCTCTGGTCGAAGACCCGAGTGGGGCGCGCCAAGCTCGATGGTCAGTTCGAGCTGATCTTCGAGACCGCCGATCTCGTCGAGCCGGATCCGTTCCCGAAGGGCTACCAGTAAGACGAGGGCCATCAGTAAGCCCCGGCGTCTGTCGCGGTTTCCCTGAAAATCAAGCCGCTCCCTGGCGTGGATTGCAAGTCCATGCCCAAGACCCCCGCGTCGCGAACCTGCTCGCGACGCGGGACCTTATCCCCGACGGAGGACATCGATGTTCGGCGACTATTCGCTTGGTGATCTTGGCTCCATCTTCGTCATGCAGGGTTTTGCGGGACTGATCCTGTTCTCGGTCTACGTCCTGATGGCGCTGGGTCTTGCGATCATCTTCGGCCAGATGGGCGTCATCAACATGGCCCATGGCGAGTTCATGATCCTCGGGGCCTACGTCACCTGGATGACCTCGAATTTCTTCCAGTCCTATTTGCCGGGTTTGTTCAGCGGCTACTTCTTCCTCGCGATGATCCTGGCCTTTGTTGCATCCGGTGCGCTGGGAATGCTGGTGGAATGGGTGCTGATACGTCATCTCTACAAGCGCCCGCTCGATACGCTGCTTGCCACCTGGGGACTCAGCCTGATTTTGCAGCAGGCCTTTCGCTCCGTGTTCGGCGCGCGTGAGGTCGGCGTCGACCTGCCGCAGTGGATGCTCGGGTCGCTGCACGTGTCCGAGAGCATCGAAGTGCCGATCAACGGCGTCTTCGTGATGTGTCTCACCGTCCTGATCACCGTTTGCGTCGCCTACGTGATGTACAAATCGCGCTGGGGCCGCCAGGTGCGCGCCGTCGTGCAGAACCGCATCATGGCCGGTGCCGTCGGCATCAACACCGAAAAAGTCGATCGCTATACCTACGGCCTCGGCTGCGGGATCGCGGGCGTCGCAGGTAGCGCCTTCACGATGATCGGCTCGACCGGCCCGACCTCCGGACAGCTCTACATCGTCGATACCTTCCTGGTGGTCGTGTTCGGCGGCGCCGCGAGCCTGCTCGGCACCATCGCTTCGGCCTTCTCGATCTCGCAGACGCAATCCACCCTCGAGTTCTTCATGTCGGGCTCGATGGCCAAGGTGCTGACGCTGCTCGCCGTTGTCGGAATCCTGATGCTGCGGCCGCAAGGGCTGTTCGCCCTCAAGGTTCGCAAGTGAGAAACAGAGGCTGATGCAATGACCAATCGTTTCTTCAATCGATCGGAGTTCATCGGAATTCTGTTGCTCGCGATCTTCCTGGTGGTGGTTCTTCCACTCACGCTCGATGTCTTCAGGCTCAATCTGGTCGCCAAATATCTGACCTATGCCTTCGTCGCGCTCGGACTGGTGGTCTGCTGGGGATATGGCGGCATTCTCAGCCTCGGCCAGGGCGTGTTCTTCGGGCTCGGCGGGTACTGCATGGCGATGTTCCTCAAGCTGGAAGCTTCCAGCGTCGAGAACACCAAGATCCAGTCGACCCCCGGCATTCCCGATTTCATGGACTGGAATCAGATCACCTCGCTGCCGCTGCTCTGGAAGCCCTTTCACAGCCTCACCTTCACCATCGCCGCCATCATTCTGGTGCCGGGCATCTTCGCCCTGATCATCGGCACGGCGATGTTCAAGCGCCGGGTCGGCGGCACCTACTTCGCCATCATCACCCAGGCGGTCGCGGCCATCCTCACCATCCTGATCGTGGGACAGCAGGGCTACACCGGCGGCATCAACGGCATGACCGATTTGCGGACGTTGAAAGGGTGGGACATCCGGCCCGATCACGCCAAGGTCGTGCTGTATTTCTTCGAGGTCGGATGCCTGTTCGTCTGCATCATGATCGCGCAGTTCGTCCGGCACTCCAAGCTCGGACGCATCCTGGTCGCGATGCGCGAGAAGGAGGACCGGGTCCGGTTCTCCGGCTATAGCGTTGCCAACTTCAAGATATTCGCCTTCTGCGTTGCGGCCGTATTCGCCGCGATCGGCGGCGCCATGTTCGCACTCAACGTCGGCTTCATGTCACCGTCCTTTGTCGGCATCGTGCCGTCGATCGAAATGGTGATCTACACCGCGGTCGGCGGCCGGCTTTCGATCCTCGGCGCGGTCTACGGCACGCTGCTGGTCAATTTCGCCAAGACCAGCCTGTCGGAGACGTTTCCCGAATTGTGGCTGTTCGGACTGGGCGGGTTGTTCATCGCCGTGGTCCTCGCTTTCCCGAACGGCCTTGCCGGGATCTGGGGCGACTATGTGCAGCCGCGCATCGATCGCCTGATCTCGTCGCGCAAATCGAAACCCGAAGGCTGGACCGACAGCTCGGTCGCCGACGGCGCGCCGGCAGAGTGAGGAGATCATCATGCTCGTAGGTCACCAGCCCAAGGAATTCCTGCTCGCGGTCGAGGCCTTGACGGTGTCGTTCGACGGATTCAAGGCGGTCAACGATCTCTCGTTCTATGTCGATGAGAACGAGATCCGCGTCATCATCGGTCCCAACGGCGCCGGCAAGACCACCGTGCTCGACCTGATCTGCGGCAAGACCAAAGCAACGTCCGGCTCGATCCAGTTCCGCGGCAAGGAGCTGACGCGGATGAAGGAGAACGAGATCGTCAAGACCGGGGTCGGCCGCAAGTTCCAGAACCCGTCGATCTATGACGATCTCACGGTGTTCGAGAATCTGGAGATCTCCTACCCGCGCGGACGCTCGGTGTTCGGCGCGTTAACCTTCACCCGCGACGCCGCCGTGCGCGACCGCGTGCACGAAGTCGCCGAAATGATTTTCCTGAAGGACCGGCTGAACGTGAACGCCGATCTGCTCAGCCATGGCCAGAAGCAGTGGCTCGAGATCGGCATGCTGCTGATCCAGGACCCCGACCTGCTGATGTTAGATGAGCCCGTCGCCGGCATGAGTGTCTCCGAGCGCGCCAAGACTGCCGAGCTCCTCAATCGCATCATCAAGAACCGTTCGGTGCTGGTGATCGAGCACGACATGAAGTTCGTCGAGGACATCGCGCACAAGGTCACCGTGCTTCACCAGGGCCAGATCCTCTCCGAGGGCACCATGGAGAAGGTGAAGAACGATCCCAAGGTCATCGAAGTCTATCTGGGGCACTAGCGCATGATCCCGGAAAGTGGCGTCCGGTTTCCGGACAAGATCATGCGCAAGAAATAAGGAGTTTCGATGCTGGCAATTTCCGATCTTCACGTCGCCTACGGCCAGAGCGAGGTGCTGCACGGCCTCAACGTCAAGGTCGCCGCCAACGAGATCGTGGCGATCATGGGCCGCAACGGCATGGGCAAGACCACGCTGATGAAATCGCTGATGGGTATCCTTCCAGCGAAGAGCGGCTCGGTCAGCATGGACGGTGCCGAGCTCGGCAGCCTGCCGAGCTATGAGCGGGTCGCCAAGGGCCTCGCCTATGTGCCGCAGGGCCGCATGATCTTCTCCACCATGACGGTGAAGGAGAACATCGAGACCGGTCTCGTCGTCTCCGGCGGGACCGAGGTGCCGGCCGACATCTATGAATTGTTTCCGGTGCTGCTCGAGATGAAGGGCCGCCGCGGCGGCAATCTCTCCGGCGGCCAGCAGCAGCAGCTTGCGATCGCCCGCGCGCTCGCGACCAAGCCGAAAGTGCTGTTGCTGGACGAGCCGACCGAAGGCATCCAGCCGTCCATCATCAAGGACATGGCGCGGACCCTGAAGCGCATCCGCGACGAGCGGGGTCTGTCGATCGTCGTGTCCGAGCAGGTCCTCAGTTTCGCGCTCGATATCGCCGACCGCGTGCTGGTGATCGAGAACGGCGAGATCGTGCGCGACGATCCGCGCGACGCCGTCGATGCCGCGCAGGTCTCGAAATATCTGTCCGTCTAACCAACCGTGTAAAAGGGGAGCATCTCGATGCCAGAGACACTGATCAAGGTCGATCTCACCAAGTCGCCTTATGAAAATGACATGGTGCATAACCGCTGGCACCCCGACATCCCGATCGTGGCCTGGGTCAATCCCGGCGACGACTTCATCATCGAGACCTATGACTGGACCGGCGGCTTCATCAAGAACAACGACTCCGCCGACGACGTACGCGACATCGACCTCTCGATCGTGCACTTCCTGTCCGGTCCGATCGGCGTCAAGGGCGCCGAGCCCGGCGATCTTCTTGTGGTTGACCTGCTCGACGTCGGCCCGCTCAAGGAGAGCCTGTGGGGCTTCAACGGCTTCTTCTCCAAGCAGAACGGCGGCGGCTTCCTCACCGACCACTTCCCGCTGGCGCAGAAGTCGATCTGGGACATCAAGGGTCTCTACACCTCGTCGCGGCATATTCCCGGCGTGAATTTTGCCGGCCTGATCCATCCCGGCCTGATCGGCTGCCTGCCCGATCCGAAGATGCTGGACATGTGGAACAAGCGTGAGGCCGAGCTGATCGCGACCAATCCGACCCGCGTGCCCGGCCTTGCCAACCCGCCGTTCGCGCCGACCGCCCATGGCGGCCGCGCCAAGGGCGACGCCAAAGCCAAGATCGGCGCGGAAGGCGCGCGCACCGTGCCGCCGCGCGAGCATGGCGGCAATTGCGACATCAAGGATCTCTCGCGCGGCTCGAAGATCTACTTCCCGGTCTATGTGCCGGGTGCCGGTCTCTCGATGGGCGATCTGCATTTCAGCCAGGGCGACGGCGAGATCACCTTCTGCGGTGCCATCGAAATGGCCGGCTGGCTGCATCTGAAGGTCGAGGTGATCAAGGACGGCATGGCGAAGTACGGCATCAAGAATCCGATCTTCAAGCCGTCGCCGATCACGCCGAACTACAAGGACTATCTGATCTTCGAGGGCATCTCGGTCGACGAGCAAGGCAAGCAGCACTATCTCGACGTCCACATCGCCTATCGCCAGGCCTGTCTCAACGCGATCGAATATCTGAAGAAGTTCGGCTACTCCGGCGCCCAGGCCTATTCGATCCTCGGCACCGCACCGTGCCAGGGCCACATCTCCGGCGTGGTCGACGTACCCAATGCCTGCGCCACGCTGTGGCTGCCGACCGAGATTTTCGACTTCGACGTGATGCCGTCGTCGGCGGGGCCGATCAAGCACATCACGGGCGATATCCAGATGCCGATCTCGCCGGACAAATAGTCCCTGTGCGACGGGATGCGGGGCGGCGCGTATCTGCCGCCCCGCATCCGCCGCGGGACGTATCGAACAGGCAACAGCGTAGGGATGATGCGATGCCGGTCTATGAGTATCTCTGTGACGATTGCGGTCCGTTCAAGGACCTCCGCCCGATGGCCGAATGCGACGAGCCGCAAGTGTGCCCGCATTGCGAGACGATGGCGCCACGGGTGATCCTGACCGCGCCAAATTTCTTCTGCATGCCGTCCGAGACGCGCAAGGCGCACGCTGTCAACGAGCGCAGCTCGCACGCGCCGCAGACGCTCGCGCAATACAAGGCCTCGCATGGCCCCGGCTGCGGCTGCTGCTCGACCGGCAAGAATTCGAAGAACGCGTCGGACAAGAAGAAGCCGGCGCGGCTGATGACCAAGAGCAAGAGCGGCGCCAAGGGCTTTCCCACGGCGCGGCCCTGGATGATCAGCCACTAACGCGCGCGGCAACCTCAAACAGATAGAATACAGGAGCGGCCCAAATGCTTCACGGCGACATTTCCAGCAGCAACGACACCGTCGGCGTCGCAGTGGTCAACTACAAGATGCCTCGGATGCACACCAAGGCCGAGGTGCTCGATAACGCCCGCAAGATCGCAGACATGCTGGTGGGCATGAAGACCGGTCTGCCGGGCATGGACCTTGTGATCTTCCCGGAATACTCCACCCAAGGCATCATGTACGACTCCAAGGAGATGTACGAGACCGCCTCGGCGGTGCCCGGTGAAGAGACCGCGATTTTCGCGGAAGCTTGCCGCAAGGCGAAAGTGTGGGGCGTGTTCTCGCTCACCGGCGAGCGCCACGAGGAGCATCCCAACAAGGCGCCCTACAACACCCTGATCCTGATGAACGACAAGGGTGAGATCGTGCAGAAGTACCGCAAGATCATGCCGTGGGTGCCGATCGAAGGCTGGTATCCCGGCAATTGCACCTATGTCTCCGACGGCCCGAAAGGGATGAAGGTCAGCCTGATCATCTGCGACGACGGCAACTTTCCGGAGATCTGGCGCGACTGCGCCATGAAGGGCGCCGAGCTGATCGTGCGCTGCCA
>Ga0137385_10004642_pt1 | contig 12005 bp, 9 predicted proteins | sample SagtaG_FD_104921 | JGI IMG/M metagenome (GOLD analysis project Ga0137385, IMG submission 104921) | Vadose zone soil microbial communities from Sagehorn Ranch, Mendocino, California, USA - Sage2_R_80_16 metaG | ecosystem: Environmental > Terrestrial > Soil > Vadose zone | place: USA: California...
ATGTCGGTTGTCAGAGGACCCAGGGTATAAAACGGCGCCTCCATGCAATGACGCAGTTCCTCTGTCATGTTGGCTTCAATGAGCTGCATGGGAATGTGGCCGGGGCCTTCGATCATGACCTGCACATCGTTCTTCCACGCCTTCTTGGTAAGCTCGCCGAGTGTACGAAGCTCGGCAAACTGCGCGTCGTCGTTGGCGTCGTAGATGGAGCCCGGACGCAATCCATCGCCGAGACTGAACGAGACGTCGTAGGCCTTCATGATTTCGCAGATGTCGTCGAAATGCGTGTAGAGGAAGCTCTCCTGGTGATGTGCAAGACACCATTTGGCCATAATTGATCCGCCACGCGAAACAATTCCTGTGAGACGACGAGTAGTGAGCGGAATCCAGGGGAGCCGAACACCTGCATGGATGGTGAAGTAATCGACGCCCTGCTCCGCTTGTTCGATGAGCGTGTCGCGATACAGATCCCAGGTCAATTCCTCGGCACGTCCGTCGACTTTTTCCAAGGCTTGATAGATCGGTACGGTACCGATGGGCACGGGCGCATTGCGCAGAATCCACTCGCGGGTCTCGTGGATATGTTTGCCTGTGGAGAGATCCATGATCGTGTCCGCACCCCAGTGAATGCCCCAGATCATTTTGTCAACTTCTTCCCCGAGCGAGGAGGTTACAGCGGAGTTTCCGAGGTTGCCATTGATCTTTACCTTGAAGTTGCGGCCGATGATCATGGGCTCAAGTTCGGGATGATTGATATTGGCAGGAATGATCGCTCTGCCGGCTGCTACTTCATCGCGTACAAATTCGGGCGTGATCTTAGTTGGCAATTTGGCGCCAAAGTCACGGCCCGGATGCGAACGTAACAGAGCCGCGTAAGACGGGTCGGCGCGCAGTTCTTCAAGTCGCATTGACTCACGCAACGCGACGAATTCCATTTCAGGCGTGACAACTCCCTTGCGCGCGTAATGCATCTGGGTCACGTTCCTGCCGGGGAGCGCACGCCTTGGCCGCGGAAGTGCAGGGAAACGCAATTCGTGCGTCAACAGGTCATTTGCGCGCTGTTGACCGTACTCGGAACTGGGGCAACTCAGCAATTCGGTATCGCCACGTTCCTCAATCCACTGGCGGCGAACCTTGGGAAGGCCTTCTGCGAGATCGACGATGTAATCAGGATCGCTGAAAGGACCGGAGGTGTCATAGACGGGGAGCGGCGGATTCTGTTCCACACCATGCGAATGGTGCGTGGGAGAAAGAGCAATCTCGCGATAGGGAGCGCGCAGATCTGGCCGACTGCCTGCGATGTAGTTTTTCCGGGAAGCTGGAAAAGCGGTGGGAAGGCGAAGCGTAGTAACTGTGGTGGCGGTGTCCCGCATGTTAGACCTCCTATTTGGCTGTGAAACAGGAGGTCCATACACAAACGTCTGCAGAAAATCTGCAACTCTTTAGACCTTCCCACGCCGGTATTATCCGGATCGGGTTCTAAGGGTATTTCTCAGCCCTACGTGCGTAGAGCACCCCTGGTTCACGAGAACAATTAAACCACGCCTCTCACTTCGGCGACAAGGCGTGCCTGAATTTCCTTCTGGGCCGGCATCGGAACGGAGGTGGAAACAGATGAACGCAAAGCGACCCCGGCACGATACATGCACGGGGTCCCTATAGAGAGAAAGTATTCTGCGCTGACCTACGATGCGGATCCAGCAGCGTCCAATTCTGCGTTCGCCAGCTTGTTGGCCTTCTTCGCTTCTGCTTTGGAGTTCACGTTTGCTCCGCCCAAGTCCTGGATTGCCTTGCCGAGGCTCACAGAGCGGGAGCCTGTCATTTTAGCTTGCAGGTCGCTGAACGGGATTCCGAGGTTCTTGGAAACGTGCAAGGCGGCTACGCACTGGCCCAAGTTCTTGAATTCGGAGCATGCCGATTGGAGGTTGCCTCCTGGAACAGTAACTCCGCTCTTGCCAAGTGCGGTGGTCAGCGAAGAATCGAGCTTAGTGTTCGTGCTCAACACGGCGCTCGGCGACTGGGAGCCGAGGCTCGCGTGACCCATTGCACCGGCATTGGCGCCCGCGTCAGCGCCAACTGAACGGCCGCCAATGTTCGCGCCCGCACCTGCTGCAGCACCGGCACCGATGGACCCCCCACCAATCGAGGGACCGCCACCTACACCTGCAGGACGGCCTCCGCCGTGCTGCGCGAGTGCAGAAAAGTTGAAAGTAAGCATAGCCGCGAACATAAGCGCACTAGCTAAGAAGGTTGTTCGAGGGCAGAGAGTTTTCATTTTTAAGTTCCTCCTTGCGGGATGGTCGAGTTCATGAAGCCATGGGTTATCGGCTCCTGTTTGCAGGAACCCTTATCTGCCCCGAACTCATCGACCCGGCATATCTTCGATGAAATAAGGGCTTTTGCGTTTCAACACCGATCCTCGGGATTTGTTGCGGCGCGGCGTGCCCAAATTCCCGAAACCGTCCCGGAACCACGATTCTGTGGGACTTCAGCGGCGCTCTGGAATACAACTTTTGTGTAGAACCAATCTGCGAGTGGTTAGCCAGAAACCGCTGGACCTCGCCCGCTAAAGTAGACGAGTTGCCCTACGGTTTCCCGTGATGGGCGTCCCAGCCGACGCAGTTTTGTATTCTGCCCGCATTACCATTACGTTGATTTGCTGAACGAACACGTTGCTTGGGAAACATGCAGCGTGACTACGCGCTCCAAGACTTTCGCTTGACTTCAAATCACCGCGACTCTTATAGTCCGAAACATCTGGTGTTCGGGAAGGCGGTGAGAGTCCGCCACTACCCCGTAACTGTAAGCACCGAGAACTGAGCAGGGACATCCAGCCACTGGAAGCAGCGCTTCCGGGAAGGCGCTCAAAGTTCGATTGAGGTGCAAGTCAGGAGACCGGCCAGATCACTTCTGGGCGAATCCAGCTTCGATGGGAGAGTTGGAGAGCATTCCTCGCGGTCCATTTACCGCATTGAAAGCTGCCTGAGCATCCCGCTTCGCCGTGACACGTCTGTGTCCGCGCAGAGGCTGAATATGCAGGAACCGCACCGAAACCGGGTGACGCTCGTGCTGGGAGGCGTCCGCAGCGGAAAGAGCCGCTTCGCGCTCGAAATTGCTTCCAGCGCGCCAAGCGTGACATTCATCGCGACCGCCGGCGCTTCCGATGATGAAATGCACCGCAAGATCGAACGCCACCAGAGCGAAAGGCCTGCGCACTGGCGCACCCGCGAAGAGCCGCTCCAGTTGCCAGAAGCCCTTTCATCTGAGCAGGACGCGAGCGAAACCACCATCGTCGATTGCCTCACGCTCTTTGCCGCGAACCTGATGGAAGCGTACGGCGACGACAGAAGCGCTATGAACGCCGCAATCGACGCGCTCTGTTCTGCGCTGAGTACCATCAATCGCCGCATTGTGCTGGTGTCGAATGAGGTGGGCAGCGGCATTGTTCCGGCGTATGCCGCAGGGCGGCAGTTTCGGGATCTGCTCGGCGAGATGAACCAACGCGTGGCGGCCGTGGCAGACGACGTGGTGCTCATGGTCGCCGGCCTGCCCTTGCCGATCAAGGGCGGCATCGAGGGCTGGCCATGAAGGGCGTCCTCATCGCCGGCACGGCAAGCGGGGTTGGCAAGACCACAATCTCGCTGGCTATCGCCGCGGGCTTGCGCGCACGTGGACTGCATGTACAGGCCTTCAAATGCGGTCCGGACTTTCTCGACACGGGACACTTGACCGCAGTGACCGGCCGTCCAGCCCTCAATCTGGATGGCTGGATGCTCGACCGCGAAGATATCTGTGAAGCATTCAGCGAAGCCACCGCCGATGCGGACTTTGCCATAGTCGAAGGCATGATGGGCCTTTTCGACGGCATCTCCGGAGAAGGCGAAAAAGGCAGTCCGGCCGAGATCGCCAAAATTCTTTCGCTTCCCGTGGTCCTTGTGGTCGATGCTTCGAAAAGCGCGCGCAGTATCGCGGCCGTGATCCGCGGCTTCGAAGTCTTCGATCCGGAACTGCGCTGTGCCGGAGTCGTATTGAATGGGGTCTCTTCTGAGAAGCATTATCAGTTGCTGGCGGATGCCATTGTCGGAAACTGCACGACGCCGATTCTGGGCTGGGTGCCGTACCAGCAAGCGGTGCGCATTCCGGAGCGTCACCTGGGTTTGCATACGGCCGCTGAGATTGATTGGGACGACAAGCGGCACGCGCTCGAACTCCTCGCAAAAGAGAGGTTGAATCTCGATCTCCTGCTGGGGTCCGAATTTCAATTGGAATCGCGCGAAGTTGCAGCGAGGACGGCGAACGCGGAGCACAGGGTAACGATTGGTGTGGCGCGCGATGAAGCGTTCTGCTTCTACTACCAGGACAATCTGAAGCTGCTCGAACGTGCGGGCGCAAAGCTCGTCGAGTTCAGCCCGGTGCACGATGCGAAACTTCCCGCCGAAGCGGACGCGCTTTATTTTGGCGGGGGCTACCCGGAGCTTTACGCTGCGCAATTGAGCGCGAACACTGCCCTTGCGAACGAGATTCGTGAGTTTGCCGCATCCGGCCGTCCGGTCTACGCGGAATGCGGCGGCATGATGTACCTCGGCGAGCAGTTGCGCACGTGCGAGGGCCACGTACATACCATGGCCGGTGCGCTTCCCCTCGAAACTGAGATGACCGAAAAGCTGGTTCGCTTCGGCTATGTCGAGATCGAGCTGCTGCGCGATTCGCTCCTCGGCGCACGCGCGACCGTCCTGCGTGGTCACAGCTTTCATCATTCGCGATGCACGAATACTCGCGAGGTAGCCCCGGCGTTTCGCGCCCGGTACACGCTCTCCGGCGCGAACGCCGACGAAGGCTACGCCAACGGAAACGTATTTGCGAGCTACATCCATCTGCATTTCCGCGGCGCTCCTGAAATTGCAGAGCGCTTCGTGCTCGCAGCTGAGCAGGCGGCGCATTGCAGAACGGAGGTGCGATGAGTCGCGTGCTCGTGCTGCTGCTTCTCTCCTTGAGCCCCGGAGCGTGCCTGGCCTCCCGGACGCTCACGGACGAGCTTGGCCGTAAGGTCGTAGTCCCGGATCATCCCCACAAGCTCGTCTGCCTTGCACCCAGCATTGTGGACGACGTGTACGGTCTTGGCGCGGGTTCGGATGTCATTGCGGTTTCCGACTACACCACCTATCCGACCGATGCCGCGAAGAAACCATCGATCGGCGCTCCTCTGAATCCATCGCTCGAAAAGATCATCGCCTTGCACCCGGACCTGGTGCTCGCGACCGGAGACATTAACCGGATTCCTGCAATCGATCAGCTGGTTCGCTACGGCATTCCCGTTTTCATGGTCAATCCTCACGGAATTCCGGGAATCCACAGATCCGTTGCAAGTCTGGGAGATGCCTTGAACAGGCATTCGGAGGCGGCCGCTCTGCTGAGAGACCTCCAAGCACGGGAGCAGTCCGTACGGCAACGCATTCAGGGCAAGCCGGTTGTCCGGCTCTTTATGCCCGTCTGGTACGACCCGATCGTCACGGTTGGCAGGCACGCCTTCATTACCGAACTCATCGAGATGGCAGGCGGAAGCTCAATTACCAGCGATATTGCGCAGGAATGGCCGCAGGTCAGTCTCGAAGCGATTCTTGCCCGCAATCCCGATGCACTGCTGCTGATCAAAGGTTCCAAAATCTCGCTTGCTGAACTGGAAAACCGGCCCGGATGGCAGGCGCTCGCAGCCGTACGAGAGCGGCGAGCGTTCTACGTGGACAAGCTCATTGAATTGCCGAGCCCTGCCGCAATTTATGCCATGGAGGATTTAGCCAAAGAACTTCACCCATAAGGCGGTGGTCAACCGTTAGCAAGTCCAACAACACTCAACTCGCAGGATGCTCGGGAAGCGCGGTGCAAATCCGCCACTACCCCGTAACTGTAAGCGTGGAGAACTCGTCCGAAGTGCCACTGGAGACACACTCCGGGAAGGCGGTCAGGTTCGACGAAGCGCAAGTCAGGAGACCGGTTCTGCGCAACACATTCCGAGGGGAACTTATGATTCGTGTTCGACGATTTTCGTATCTGTCTTTTGCTCTCTGCCTCAGCATGAAACTGGCCGCACTCGACGGCGGCACGTCGATCTCCGGTACCGTGGTCGATCCCACTGGCGCCGTTGTCCGCGGAGCGACCGTCGACGTGCTGGCGCACAACAGCACGGTGGTGACGGTTACCACAGATGATAGTGGGCACTACGCCGCAGTTGTTCCTTCTGCGGGAACCTACGAGGTCCGTGTCCTTGCGCCCGGCTTCAACGCGAGTGAATCTGAAGCCGTCGTTTCCGCTAGCTCCGCAACAGCGGTCCGCAACGTAATGCTGCGCCTGAATCGCCTGTCGCAGGAGGTGACCGTCACGGCTACGGCCATTCCCACACTCGAATCGCATCTAGGCGCCGCCGTCACAGTGCTGGGCTCGAACCAGATTGCCGGTACGGACGAGATTCAGGAGCCAATGCGTTGGATTCCCGGCGTACAGATGACACAAACTGGTCGGCTCGGTGGAACAACCGCGCTCTATATTCGCGGGGGAAACAGCGATGCCAACAAGGTGCTCATCGATGGCATTCCGATGAACGACATCGGCGGCGCGGTGGAGTTCGCCGATATCTCCTCAGCAGCTCTGAGCCGGGTGGAAGTCCTGCGTGGCCCTAACAGCTCTGTCTATGGCGCCGACGCCATGGCAGGCGTCGTGAGCCTGACAACGCGCTCCGGCTCCACTCCAATGCCGGAGATTACGTACATCGGCGACGGAGGCAACTTCTCCAGCTTCCGCAACGAAGCGAGCATGGGCGGCAAATGGAAGGCTGCCGATTACTTCGCCGACTTCGCCCGTCTTGATACCTCCAACGGCATTCCGAATGACCGCTTCCATATCGCTACGGCCAGCGGGAACATCGGCTGGAACCTGTTCTCGAACGCCACTCTTCGCGGCACGCTGCGTCACGATCAGCTCGCGGGAGGCCAGCCCAACGCGGTTCTCCTGTACGGCATCCCCGACGACGCGAAGCAGGCTAACGAAGACTCCTACTTCGGCGCCACATTCGAATCCCAAACCACGTCCGCCTGGCACAATCTGGTGCGCTACGGAGGCCTGCGGTTGCGGTCCAACTACACCGACTTCGCACCCACTGGGATTCCGCAGTATCAGGACAGCGTGACCTACGCCAGCTGCACTCCGCAAGCGGATCCTAACTGTGTTGTGGCGGACTATCTCGGCGCGCCAGTAGCACTCAAGGGCGCCAATGGCTATACGGTCAGCGGGCAGGCGATCTTCCAATATGCGATGCAGTATCCCTACAACTATCCGACCTCAACGGACCGTGATTTTGTGGAGGCTCAATCGGACTATCGCGTGCTCCCTCATGTGCAGGCGCTTGCAGGATTTCAATATGAGAACGAGCGAGGCTACTCGGGCGGCACTTACAACTCGATCAAGCGCAGGAACTCGAACTACACGCTGTTGTTCCAGGGCGATATCAAAGGCAGGCTCTTCTACACCGTCGGAACCGGCATTGAAGACAACGAACTCTTCGGCGTCGTGCCCACTCCACGAGCCTCACTGGCCTATGTGCTGAGACAGCCGCGTCAATCCGGCATTTTGGGCGGCACTCGCCTTCGCGCCAGTTTCGGCAAAGGCATCAAAGAGCCGAGCATCTTCGAGCAGACAGATTCGCTGTACGATCAACTCGCCGCACTCTCTAACGGCTCGCAGCTCATTTCCCAATATCACGTTGGCCAGATCGGGCCGGAGTGGTCGCGAATCTATGATGGCGGCGTCGATCAGGAACTGGTTCACGGGCGGGCCAAGCTTGGCGTGACCTACTTCCATAACGAATTCACGAACGGCATCGAGTATATTCCCAGCGAGGGACTCATCGATCTCGGAGTACCACCGTCCGTCGCTGCAGCCGCAACCTATGGCGCAACCGTCAATTCGCAGGCATTTCGCGCACAGGGGATTGAAACTGAAACGCAGGTCCAGCTTTCTCGAGGCTTGTTCGTGCGCGGCGGCTATACCTATCTCGATGCGGTGGTGCAGCGCTCGTTTTCGTCCGACGCCATCGGGCCGACGTATAACCCGAACTTCCCGACCGTTCCCATCGGTGCCTACTCGCCGCTGATCGGCGCACGTCCTTTCCGCCGCGCCCCGCACTCTGGCTACTTCGGCGTGAATTACACGCGCGGCAAGTTCACCTCGCTGCTGACCGGAACGCTTGTGGGCAAGCGCGATGACAGCGACTTCCTTGCATACGACGCCAACTACATGCCGACGATGCTGCTGCCGAATCGCAACTTGGACCCCGCATACCAGCGCCTCGACTTGCGCGCAAGCTATGCCGTGAGCCCACGCGTGCAACTCACCAGCCAGTTCCAGAACCTGCTCGCCCAGCATTACAGCGAAACCTTTGGTTATCCGGCATCTCCGTTCACATTCCGCTCCGGTGTGCGGCTCACGTTGGGAGGTGAGTCCTGGAAGCTGAAGTAGTCCGCTTGGCAGAGAAGCCACGGCTCGACGTACATCCAACGAGCGTGCGCACGGGGGCAGTTGTCGCCGCCCTCGTGCTCGCACTCGTGTGCACGATCGTCGTGGGCATTACTTGCGGAGCGGTTCACGTCTCGTTGCACAGCATGATCCTGGCATTGCTGCATTCGCGTGCGTTGTCGCCGGATGATCGCGTCATCTTGATGGAGATTCGGCTGCCCCGCGTGCTCGCGGCTGCCATGGTGGGAGCAGCTCTCTCTGCCGCGGGGCTCCTATTTCAGGGGCTCTTTCGTAATCCACTCGCCGACCCGTACGTGATCGGTTCGTCCGGCGGAGCAGTGCTTGGCGCCACCATCGCAATGGTGTTGCTTCCGCAACTCTCGTGGCTGGGATTCAGCGCTGTCGCCTTGCTGGCCTTTGCCGGTTCTGTCGCTACCATTGCGGTGGTATATAGCCTGGCCAGAGTCGGTGGGACCACACAGGTGGTCACATTGCTTCTTGCGGGTTTTGCAGTCAGCACCATGCTGAGCTATTCGTCGTACTTCGTCGAGGTACTTGATCGCGACTACGGCCTTGGACTGCGTGTGCTCGCGTCCTGGCTGCACGGATCCGTTGGAGTACCCCAGTGGACGCAGCTTGGAGTGATGGGACTGCTGCTGTCAGGCTCGCTCTCCGGCGCTGCTATCCTATCGCGGCGCCTGAACACCCTCGCCCTTGGCGATGAATATGCGCAGCAACTCGGCGTCCACGTGGAACGCGTCCGCATTGGCATCATCCTAACAGGCTCTTTGCTGGCGGCTGTCGCCGTCTCGCTCGGCGGCCTCATCGGGTTCGTCGGGTTAATCGTCCCGCACCTCGCGCGTCTGATAGCAGGTCCGGATCATGTGCGTCTTCTTCCCATCACGGTGCTTACCGGAGCCTCGTTTCTGGTACTCACGGATACGCTCGCACGCACGCTCATGGCTCCTGCAGAAGTCCCCGTGGGCATCCTGATGGCCTTTATTGGCGGCCCGTTCTTCCTCTATCTTCTGCGGCGAACGAAGCGAGGATACACCGCATGAGACCTCTTCTCAGCTTCGAGCGCGTCTCGTTCTATTACGGCCACCGGCAGGTAATTGCGGGCGCGGAATTCAGCATCGATGCCGGCGCCTGCACTGCCCTCATAGGTCCTAACGGCGGCGGCAAGACCACGCTGCTGCGCCTCGCCGCCGGTCTCCTGCAGCCCTCCACCGGACAAATCCTGTTTGAGGGCGTGGAGCTTCTCGCACGCTCGCGCCGGGACGTAGCGCAGCAGATCGCGCTTGTCCCGCAGGACTTGCAGATTCCGTTCTCGTTCACGGTCCAGCAAATCGTGGAGCAGGGCCGCACTCCTTACCTCGGCCTGTTTGGCGGCCTGGGCGCGAGCGACCGCAGCGCCATTGAGCGCGCCATTGAGCTCACCGGCATTGGCCCGCTGCGGCACCGCATCTTCAACGAACTCAGCGGCGGTGAGCGCCAGCGCGTGAAGATCGCACTTGGACTGGCGCAGGAACCGAAGCTCTTGTTACTGGATGAACCCACGCAGAATCTCGACTTCGGCCGGCAGATGGAGCTCATCGCGCTGATTCGGCAACTGCGTGCAGAAGGGGTGAACATTCTCGCGGCGGTCCATGATCTCGCACTGATCTCCGGCACATTTTCGACAGTCCTGCTGATCAGCCCTTATGAACGGTTCCGGATCGGCCCCCCGGAGTATATCCTTCAGCCGGTCATTTTGGAGCGGGCGTTCCAGTGTCCCGCCCCTAATCTCAACTCTTTGCCCAGCTTTGATCGCAGGAGGGAATTCGCACGGTGACTCTTTCGCAGCCCATCTCAGTCGAGCGCATCCGCGCTGTCGCAGAATCCATTCAGTCCGTCTGCACGTCGGATCTGGCGAAGGCGTCACGCCACTTGGATCAGCTGACCAAGCCGTTGGGAAGCCTGGGACAGCTCGAGCAGCTGGCTGCCCAGATCATTGCCATTCGCGGAGAACATGTCCAGCTTCCCTTGCGGAAAGCCATCTACGTATTCGCCGCCGATCACGGCATTGCGTGTGCCGGGGTGAGCGCCTACCCGTCTGAAGTCACCGCTCAAATGGTTATGAATTTCCTCGCCGGGGGAGCAGCCATCAACGTGCTCGCGCGGCAGCACGGTGCCGAACTGACTGTTGTGGATGCGGGCGTCGATTCCGACTTCGAAGAATCTCCGCGGTTGCGCGCCATGAAGGTGCGCCGAGGAAGCCGAAATTTTCTGGAAGAGCCGGCGATGACCGAAGACGAGATGACCGCGGCGCTTGAAACGGGCCTTGCGCTGGCCGAGGAAGCCCACGCGAAACGCGCGGACCTTGTAGTCGCGGGAGAAATGGGTATCGGAAACACGACCGCTGCAAGCGCCATCACCGCCAAGCTGACGGGACGCGAAGCGGCGGAGGTCACCGGCAAGGGCACCGGCCTGGATGACGCCGGGCGAAATCGAAAGCTGAACGTCATTCGCCGGGCCCTGCGGAAGCATTTCCCTGACAGGACGAACGCATCCGCTCTCGATGTACTGCGTTGTGTTGGAGGACTGGAGATCGCCGCCATGTCCGGTTTTGTCGTGGGAGCGGCACGGCATCGCATGATCATCGTCTGCGATGGATTCATTTCCACTGCGGCTGCTGCCCTCGCCGTAGCTATCGCACCCAACGTGAAGCAGTATCTGATCGCCGGACATTGTTCGGAGGAGCCGGGCCATCGCTTCCTTTTGCGTCATCTCGAACTCTCTCCCGTGCTACGGCTGAACATGCGTCTCGGCGAGGGCACCGGCGCTGTCTTGGCGTTTCCTATCATCGATTCGGCTCTCCGACTTTACTTCGAGATGGCCACATTCGAGTCGGCAGGTGTGAGCGGGGCCAGCGCATGATGGGTGTCATCCAGGATATGGCGCTCGCGATGCAGTTTATGACGCGTTTGCCCATCCGCTCCAAGGGCCTCGATCCCGCGCGATTGAGCCGAGCTTCTGCCTGGTTTCCTGTGGTGGGGCTGCTCGTGGGCGGCGTCGCTGCATTGGCGTACATGCTTCTGGTTGCGCAACTTACAAGGCCTTTGGCCGCCCTCATCGCGGTGCTCGTAATGGTGATGATCACCGGAGGCCTGCACGAGGATGGGCTGGCCGATTGCGCCGATGCCTTCGGAGGAGGGTGGACCCGCGAAGACAAGTTGCGCATCCTGAAGGACAGCCGCATCGGGAGCTTCGGCGCCATCGCCTTGATCCTTTCGCTCACCGGCCGTGTTCTGCTTCTCGCCACCATGCCTGCCGGCGCAGTCGTTGGCTACATGATCTCAGCGCAGGTGCTCGCGCGCTGCACGCCGCTGCCGTTGAGCGCGCTGCTCAAGCCGGCGCGAGAACAAGAAGGCCAGGGGCGTCGGGTTGCCGGCGCAACGTCGTGGATTACAGTTGCCCTTGGCACAGCAATGGCCGTCGCGCTTACCGCCCTGATTTTG
>Ga0137385_10004645_pt1 | contig 11999 bp, 16 predicted proteins | sample SagtaG_FD_104921 | JGI IMG/M metagenome (GOLD analysis project Ga0137385, IMG submission 104921) | Vadose zone soil microbial communities from Sagehorn Ranch, Mendocino, California, USA - Sage2_R_80_16 metaG | ecosystem: Environmental > Terrestrial > Soil > Vadose zone | place: USA: California...
CGGCCGCGCATCGCGTCGCGCACCGTGTTCGGTTGCTCAAAGATTTCCTTGAGCATGTAATGGGGAAAATCACCCTTCTTGATGTCTTCGGCTGTGAATTATACTTTGCTGACAGGATGTTCGGTACTATCTCCGGCGAGCGAAGTGATCTCAAACTTGTCCGTCCCCGCTGCGACCACATCGAAGTCGTTTAAATAAACTGCGTCGCGGGTGTAAGCGACGATCGCGCTCACATCGCTGGCCAGAAAATTTTCGCCGTTGCCGACCCCGAGCACGAGAGGACTTCCACGGCGCGCGCCGATCATGAAATCTGGTACATCGGCATGCACCACCGCGATGCCATATGTGCCGATTACTTGCCGGAGCGCCGTGCGCACCGCGTCAAAGAGCCGGGCTTTTTTTCCGGGCGCATCCACTGTGCTGGCGCACGAGTCGTCGTAGAGTTTGCCGATCAGATGCGCGAGAACTTCCGTGTCAGTTTCGGAGCAAAAGTTCGTATCGCCATCTCGGACCAGTTCATCTTTGAGCGCCTGATAGTTTTCGATCACCCCGTTATGGACCAGCGCGAGTTTGCCGCTCGCGTCGAAATGCGGGTGCGCATTTTGATCGTTCACCTTGCCGTGCGTGGCCCAGCGCGTGTGGCTGACGCCGAGGGAACCCGAAACCGGTTGCTTCGTCACTAATTTCGTGAGTGCCGCAATGCGTCCCGCGCATTTGCGTGTCTCCAAGCGTCCTCTCTGTACGACAGCCAGACCGGCGGAATCGTAGCCGCGATATTCCAAGCGGCGCAGTCCGTCGAGTAAAATGGGCGTCGCCTGAGCGCGCCCCACGTAGCCCACAATTCCGCACATGTTCTGGACTGTAGCGGCGGGCGTGTCGCCCGCAATGGCGAGATAAAAGGACTGCTGTCTGCGAGTCACGCGAGTAGCCGTCAAAGGCAATTGTTGTAGAAAGGCAATTGTTATAGCCATGCTCCTGTGGGGCGTTTACTCGCGGTGGCGTTCGGTCACCGGACGGCACAGCGCCGTGGCTACAGCTCCCGATACTTTTGAATGCCTTGGAGCGGCAACATGATGCAAAAAAGTTGCCGCAAAACAGCCGACCCCGAGTTATTGGTGAATAGCGATGCAAAGCCAGGCGCAGCGCGATTTACTTCAAAAAAGGCCAGAAGCTCTTCCTGCTGCGCTGCCGCCGGGCACCATCCAACGAACGCTGGCGATCATCATGGGCGGGGGCGCGGGCACGCGCTTGTTTCCGCTCACGAAAGATCGCGCCAAGCCGGCTGTGCCGCTCGGTGGCAAATATCGCATTGTCGATATCCCGATCAGCAATTGTCTGAACTCCGGGCTGCGCTCGATCTATGTGCTTACGCAGTTCAACAGCATGTCGCTGCATCGACACATCCAGGCTAGTTACAAGTTCGATAATTTTTCGCGCAGCTTTGTGGACATTCTCGCGGCGCAACAAACGCCCGCCGGCTCGCAATGGTATCAGGGAACGGCTGACGCGGTGCGGCAAAACATGCGCTTCTTCCTCGAGCGGCCGTACGATTATTACCTCATCCTAAGCGGCGACCAACTTTACCGGATGGATTTTCGAGAAATTCAGCATCAGCACATCCAGCGGGGAGCGGACATCACATTGGCCACGAAACCGGTAGCGCGGCGTCAGGTTTCCGAGTTTGGCATTATGCAGAGCGACGTTGAGCGCCGGATCACAGGCTTCATCGAGAAACCGGCGGATGAAACTGCGTTGCAGGAAATGAAGATGAGCCGGGAGCTGCTTCGCTCCATCGGTTCCAACGAAGACGAGGAATTATTTCAGGCGTCGATGGGGATTTATGTCTTCAACCGAGATGTGCTCATAGAATCTTTGGAGAACGACTTGGTCGATTTCGGAAAACACATTATCCCATCATCGATCAAAGATCGGCATGTCAACGCGTTCATCTTCAAGGGGTACTGGGAGGACATTGGAACGATTCGCGCGTTTTACGAAGCGAATCTGGACCTCACTGACGTCGTGCCGGAATACAGCTTTTTCGAGCCGGAGTCTCCGATCTATACGCATCCGCGTTTTTTGCCGGGCAGCAAGATTAACGGGGCCACCCTACGACAGGCGATTGTTTCCGATGGCTGCATCATTTCGCATGCGCATCTGGAGCGATGTGTGGTGGGGATACGCAGCGTGATCCAGAGCGGCGCGACCATCCGAAATAGCATCGTAATGGGCGCGGACTATTTTGAATTAGGGCAAACCGATTCGTCGCAGCCACCCATCGGCATCGGGCGCAATTGCGTAATCGATCGCGCGATCATCGACAAAAACGCGCGCATCAGCGACGGCGTTGTGATTTCGCCAGAAGGTAAACCGTCGAACTTGGATGGAGATAATTACTTCATCCGGGACGGCATCGTGGTGATACCGAAAAACGCCGTCATCCCAGCCGGCTTCTGGATTTAAATCAGTTTGTTCTAGCCGGGGGACGATGAGCTGGGTTTGTCGTTCGGTTTTCGCTGCATGCGAATCAACGCCCGCAGTCACCTAGCCGGACTCTCAGGCTCCGGCATGGACATCCCGCCTATGATCCGCCAATCCTTTCCGCTCCGCACCCACGCATGTGTGATACGCAGAGTATGTGCCGCTCCTTCCCCACGTTTGTCCACCCACCTGAGCGTTATCCAGTAGCAGGTAAATGCGAAGTCGCCTGTGATCTTAATCGCAGCAGGCTTAAACTCGCCCGCTTTGAAGGTCAGCCCCTTACTAGTCTGGGAGGTAATCCAGTCAGTAATCTGATCTTTACCAACGGGCACGGAACTGATCGACGGCCAGCCCAGGAAATCTTCGTGCCATAAGTTCGCATACGCGGACAAGTCATTGTTCTCGACGTATTGCCAATATGCGCGCTCAAGATGCCAGAGCGTTTGCTCGTCTTCTGCCGTGTTTGAGGAAAGCGTCTGCTGTGCAGCAGCCAGCGAGCAAATGAGGACAAAAGCTAGACAGCGTCGCATTAGGTCTAACGAGAACAAGCTGAGCCACCACTGGCGAGAGCGAGCTTTGCTTTCACTTCGTCCTTCATAATTCATCCTTCAGCCTTTCAGTACGGCGGCCAGTGGTTGGCTCCAGCACCTGGTTAGACATCCGACCTCTGACTCTGAAAATGATATCCAGCTGTAGCACCACAGCGATGAAGAGGGCGGAACCTATCACCGCGTACTCTCGTGTCGTTGTCGCCTGAAGGTCATCTCTGCCGTGCCATGAATCAGTCACTAGACCAACAAGTCTATCGGGGCTTGGGCCAAAATCCCCGTGCTCCGCCTTCTGAGTAAGTCCATCAATGGTCTGTTGCGTGTGGTCTGGGTGCGGCGCAACAAGCCTCGCCAAATGGAGCGAAGTAACCGCGACGGCCACGACGATAACATTTGGCAATAGCAGTAAAAGCAAGTCTCTCTTCGTCCTGATGTGCGACGATGTCTAACGAGAATTCGGCCTGAAAAATCTGCAATTAACTGCAGATAAAATCTGTATAATCCGGGCTCGGATGTTAGCGGGGATCGGTGGCCTGCGAATTGCCGACGCGTTTCCCAAGGTTCCTGTTTGTTCCACGGGCGTCGCCAGAGTCTATCGGCGAGCATCGCTCGATGAGGTTGGCCCGAGCGCGTTGGCGTCTGGCGCGATTTCCCATTTCTCCTGCCGGCTCCAAGGCAGGGATGAACCGCCGTGATCGTCCGGGTCATCAACCAGACGGACGGAGTCCTTTTGACTTGCGCACGAGGCGAGGGTGATCGCACCCGTGCAGAACAGGGCTGCGAGGATTTTTCTTCGACACTTACGGACTTGTGCCACCATAAATTACCGTGTCTCCAGGTTGTACTTGCACGCCACGAGCCAAACTGCTGGGGATGATATCGCCGATAGCCGTCGCCGGTTCAACTGAAGAAATGCGAATTTTTCCAATCAACGTTCCCTCCCGCAGAACGAGCATTTCGGCGTTCGACTCGACTCCGTGGCGGGCGCCGAGATTCAGCACCACGAAATTGTAAACTTGATTGTATGCCAGCACAGTGCCGCGCACACCCGTGCGATGGGGGCTGACGGTTTCCCCTTGCGTGCTGGCGGTTTCCCGCCGCTTTTTTCCTTCCTTGGGCTGGGCCGCCCGCCCCTGAGCATCCTGGAGTTTTTCGGAGAGGAAAACTTTTTCCTTTTCTGCGCTTTCGAGCTGCCGGCGAAGATCATCGACCTGCGACTGCAAATCAGCCGTCGGCGCGCTGTTGCCGGGAGGACTCCCAGCGACCGAAGCATTCGCGTTGTTCCCCGCTTCTTCCACGCGCTTTTGCAGCGAGGTGATCTCCTGCTGACCAGCATCTAGTTTGGCTTGTAAATCAGCCTTTTCTTTCTGGACTTGCGCTAGCTCTGTTTCCGCTTTGCCCGCTCGCGCGGCCTGCGGGTTCGCTGCATTCGCGCGAACCGCTTTCACTTTTTGGATATTTAAAACGCCAAAAAATGCTGCCAGCACGAGGAAAAGAATGGCGACTCCAGTCACACTTTTTGCCGTGACTCCGAAGACCGCCGACCCCCTGGGCGTCATAAAGCGTGCTTTTTAACAACGAATCATGCGCAAATGCAATAGCAATTTTAGCTTGGCGTCTGCAGGAACCTGAATCCGGATTGCGTTTCTTCGTGTTTCAACCGATAGAACACCATCGTGGGACAACAACGCCGTGTACGAGCCAAACGCAAGCGAAGACGAGCTTATTTGCAGCGCAAGAAGGCAACGTTGCGGGCCAGCGGGGCGCGCGCGGCGCCGGGCAAGCAGCGTGCAAAGAACGAGCCGGACACAACGGAGTAGTTTTAAGCTAATTGTTCTGCGAAGCTCCGCTTTGCTGGGTGATTCATAGGATCTCGCAATGCCGGAGCGGGCTCGTTATCTGATCGTCGATGGGCACAGTGTTATTTTTGCCTGGCCTGAGTTGCACAAGCTTCACGCGCGCCGTTCCTCGCTGGCCCGCGAAGCGTTAGTTAAACAGTTGCGAGATTACCAGGATTGGACCGGTGTGCGCGTGGTCGTCGTTTTCGATGGCACAGGGAGAAAGACGAGCGCGACTTCCGAGCCGGGCGACGTGCAGATTTTCTATTCGCGGAGCGGCCAGTCGGCCGATGCGATTATTGAAAGATTGGCCAGCAAATACGCAAAACGCTTCGAGCTGATGGTGGCCACTTCCGATTCGATGGAAGCCGAGACTGTGCAGGCGTGTGGCGCAGAATGGATTTCTCCTAAAGCGTTGCGCGGGCTTCTTTCCAATGCGCGACGAGCCTAGAGTCCCAATTTCTTTTCGAGTTCTTTCACGCGCGCGAGGAGTTTTCCAAGACGACGAACCCAGGCGATTTGGCGTCTAGCTTCGGGCATCGGCATCGCCGGGTAGCCAAACCATGTGCCCCCCGGAATGCTCTTAGAAACACCGCTTTGCGCTGCAATCCTGCTGCCATCGGCGATCTCGACATGCCCCACGATACCAACTTGGCCAGCCATTTGTACGTACTCGCCCACGCGGGTGCTTCCCGAAATTCCAGTCTGGGCGGCGATAACGGAATTTTTCCCGATTACTACGTTGTGCGCGATCTGCACGAGATTGTCGATCTTTACGCCCTGTTGAATCCAGGTCCGGCCAAAACGAGCGCGGTCGACGGTCGTGTTCGCGCCGATTTCGACATCGTCATCGATTTGGACAATCCCGAGTTGCGGAATTTTCTTGTGCTTGCCATCTACCATCTCAAATCCAAAACCGTCCGCGCCGATCACCACGCCGCTGTGAATAATCACACGCGACCCAATGCGCGTTCGCTCCCGGATTGTTACCCGCGGATAAATCAGGCACGCCGCCCCAATCACGGTGTCGTGGCCAATATATGATCCTGCTCCAATGACTGCATCGTCGCCGACTCTGGCGCCCGCTTCAATAACTGCGTAAGGCTGGATCGACACACGTTCTCCGAGCCGGGCGCTTGGATCAACAACAGCGCTTGGGTGGATGCCAGCCGCGAATGCGATCGGTTTCGGCGCGAATTTGAGCACGACCTGTTCGAATATCTTAATAGGATTGGCAACGCGAATGTGCGCGGTTGCAATCGATTCGGCAAAATCAGGCGGAACGAAGACTGCCGAAGCGCGTGTTTTGCGCAGGAGCGTTCCATACCTTGGGTCCGAGTAAAAGCTGATTTCTCCCGGTACGGCTTCACCTAGCGAGGCCGCGCCGGTGATTTGCAGCGATGGATCGCCCACCAGCTCGCCACCGCACATCTTCGCCAGTTCTTGAAGAGTAAAGGTCACCGAGGCGTTGAAGCGTTAAATCGTTGAAGCGGATCGGCGGTCACAGACCGCCGCTACAGATCGCCGCTTCGCCGACTCGTCGTTTCGCGGTTTCATTCCTGTTTCCAGCGCGGCGGACGTTTTTCGATGAAAGCCTGCACGCCTTCGAGCGCCGCCTCGTCCATCATGTTGCAGGCCATGGTCTGACTACCTGCTTCATACGCGGCTGCGATACCCAATTCGACTTGCTTGTAAAAGAATTCCTTCCCCATCGCCACTGCGATGCGCGGTTTGGCGACAATGGTGGCTACCAGTTTTTCGAGCTCGGCGTCGAGCTGTTCGGGTTCTGCAACGCGATTGACCAAGCCGCGCTGCTTCGCCTCCTGAGCGCTGATAAATTCTCCGGTTACGAGCATTTCAAACGCCGCTTTGCGCAAAATGTTGCGGGAGAGCGCCACACCTGGCGCAGAGCAAAAGAGCCCGAGGTTCACACCGCTCACAGCAAATTTTGCTGTGCTCGACGCGACGGCGAGGTCGCACATCGCCACCAACTGACAACCCGCCGCGGTGGCGATCCCTTGGACGCGCGCAATCACCGGCACGGGCAACCGTTGGATGGTAAGCATCATGTCAGAGCATTGCGCAAAGAGTCGTTTGTAGTAATCGAGCGACGGCGCCGCGCGCATTTCCTTCAAGTCATGGCCGGCGCAAAAGGCTTTGCCCTCAGCAGCGAGAACGACCACGCGCACGGATTCATCCTGAGCCATCGCGTCGAGCTCGCGCTGTAACGCTGCCAGCATCTCCTCGGACAAGGCATTGAAGGCGTGCGGCCGGTTTAGTGTCAAAGTGACCACGCCGCGCGCGTCCCTGCTTCGCAAGAGCACGGGCTCTTTAGTCCCGAGGACTTTCGGGGGCAGTGCCGGTTCGATTGATACTGGAGAAGCTTTCACTGAACGAGACGCTTAAACGCTACTGCTGAAATTCCAAATCTGAAATTCGAAAAATTTAGTTTCCGTTTGTCGCGGCCAGCAACATCATCATGCCTGTCGTCCAATGGAATTAGTGTTTGTCAATTATCAGCTCGCGTGGTCGGGGGGAATGGAACACGGCGGTGGGTCGCCTCTCTCTTTCGGAGGGAGAGGGGAGGGTGAGGGTTTATTCAGGGCAACTGGGAAGCGTGCAGGCTTCAAACCCCTCACCTCAATCCTCTCCCCTTCTCACGAAGGGAGAGGCGAGAAGGGCCACGAGGCACCGGCGGCCGGGCGCACAAGGATGTCCGTGCCACGCCCTGAATGAAAATCATCGCGATCGCTAACCAAAAAGGGGGCGTCGGCAAAACGACTACAGCCGTGAACCTTGGCGCTGCGCTCGCGGAACTGGGCCATCGCATTTTGATTATCGATCTTGATCCACAAGCGAACGCGACCAGCTCGTTTGGGTTGCAAGCAGTAGAGCAAACTAGCCTTTACGAACCATTGCTCGGGGACGCCTCCATTACCGAAAGAATCTTTCCTACAGAACGCGAAGCCCTGTTCATTGTGCCTGCCGATCTCGACCTTGCGGGCGCCGAGGTCGAGATCGCCCGGATGCCAAACCATCTGACCCGCTTGGCTGAAACGCTCAAGCCATTGCACGTAGATGAGACGTTTGATTTCGTTTTTATCGATTGCCCGCCGTCGCTTGGAATCCTGATGACTAACGCGCTCGCTGCCGCCGATGAACTCTTAACTCCAATCCAATGCGAGTATTTCGCGCTGGAAGGATTGGTAAAAATCGTGCGGCTGGTCGAGCAGGTGCGCGATTCCGGCGCGAATAAGCGCCTCGAGCTCGGCGGCATCGTCATGACAATGTTCGACGGTCGGACGAATCTTAGCGAGCAGGTCGTGGCGGAGGTACGCCAACATTTCGGCGAACGCGTTTATCAAACTGTCATTCCGCGCAGCGTTCGCTTGAGCGAAGCACCGAGCTTCGGGAAATCGATCCTGGAGTACGCTCCGACTGGAGCTGCCGCTCAATCGTATCGCGCGCTCGCCCGCGAGTTCATCGAGCGGCACGCTTCGCCAGCCACTCCTCCCGCGTTATCGCAAACACCAGCGTCGGAAAACCTCGAAACGTAATCTCCTTCTCGACCTTCATCCCATTTTTCTCGGCCACGCGACGTGACGGAATGTTTTCGGGATGAATGAGTGAAATGACGCGTGACAGCTTCCAGTCGCGAAAGCCGTGGTCACGGACAGCACGCGCGGCTTCGGTAATGAGGCCGCGGTTCCAGTAATTGGGGTGCAGTCGATAGCCGATCTCGATGTCTTCGATGCCATGCTCCAAATGATAAAAGAAACCGCAGTAACCGATGATCACGTCCTCGCCGCGCTGGACTACGGCAAACTGTGACGGGATGCGGGCGCGATCCCAAGCCATGACTTTCTCAATGAACGCGATGGTCTGTTTGCGTTCGGTGAAAACGCCTAATGAGAAACGCATGAAATCCGGATTGGCGAACAATTGCGCCATGATATCGACATCTTCTTCGCGGAAAGAGCGCAGAATGAGTCGTTCTGTTTCGAGTTCCATCTTTTCTCCGGCCAGAAGCGCGGCAGCTACAACGTAGCTGATTTCCGATTCTTTACTGGAACATGCGAACGGATAAGGAGGAGGAGTTCGCCCGTCCGGCACAGCCGCCCGACGCAACGAGCTGGTCGGCCGTGCGCGAGGCGGCGAAAGATTGCGAGGCGTGTCACCTTCACAAGCGCGCGACGCAGACGGTTTTTGGTGAAGGTCCGAAAGGCGCAACGATGATGCTGGTGGGCGAACAGCCGGGAGATTATGAGGATGTCGCCGGTAAACCGTTCGTTGGACCCGCTGGGAAAATAATGGATCGAGCGCTCGAAGAAGCTGGAATTGATCGGTCCCAAGTTTATGTGACGAACGCCGTGAAACATTTTAAGTGGGAGCCTCGCGGGAAACGACGTATCCATCAGAAACCAAATTCGCGCGAGATTGCCGCCTGCCGCCCGTGGCTGGAAGCAGAGGTACGAATCGTTAAGCCAAAGCTGGTGGTTGCCATGGGCGCGACGGCAGCGCAAACGATTTTCGGCCCGACGTTTCGGGTCACGCGCGAGCGCGGCAAAGTATTATCGTCCAAACTTGCGCCGAGGGTCCTTGCGACCGTTCATCCATCGTCTCTCCTTCGACAGCCCGACGAGGCATCCCGCCAGCGCGAATACAAACTTTTCGTTACCGATCTTCGCGGTGCGCTAAGGGCGGTCAGCGAAGAATAGATGAATAGCCCAGCGTTTCAACGCTGGGCATTTGAAACCAAAACGAACAAGTCCGGCAGGACGACCGAGCCTGTCTTTCGTCTGGTTTCATTTCGCCAGCTTTGATCCCAGCGCTAAAGCGCTGGGCTACTTTGATCTCAAGGTCGAAGTTCGCCTACTCGACCGTTATTGCATCTCGCGTTTTGTATTCTGCAACGAACGCTTTACGAAACTGATCGAATGTGCCGCTTTCGATTTCAGTGCGCGCTCGGCTCATTAAATTCAAATAAAAATGCAAGTTGTGCAGCGTGATCAGGCGGAGCCCGAGAATTTCTTCCGCCTTGATCAGGTGACGGATGTAACCGCGCGAAAATTCCCGGCAGGCTTGGCACGTGCAGTTTTCTTCTATCGGGTTCTTGTCCAGCGCGAACTCTGCGTTTTTTAGATTGAGCGTGCCCGCCGCAGCAAACGCCGTTCCATTTCGCGCCAGACGCGTCGGCAGCACGCAATCGAACATATCCATCCCGCGCGCGATCATCTCCAGCAGTTGCGGCGGTGTGCCCAGTCCCATTGCATAACGCGGTTTGTCTCTCGGCAAAAACGGTTCGGCCGATTCGACCGCTCGCATCATTTCTTCTTCAGGCTCGCCTACACTGACGCCGCCAATCGCGTAGCCGTCAAAATCAAGATCCACAATCGCCTGCGTGCTTTGCTTGCGTAGATCCTCAAACGCCGCGCCTTGGACGATGCCGAAGAGGAGCTGACGCGCGCCGCTGTCATTCCGAGCGGAGCGCCGCGAAGTCGAGGAATCCCGTTGTGAAACCGCTGAGGTAGTTCCACGGGATCCTTCGACTTCGCTCAGGATGACGGCGTGTGCTTCCTTGCATCTCTTCGCGCAGCGCGTGGTCATCTCCGCGCTCTGGGCCGCGTAATCGTATTCGCATGGATACGGAACGCATTCATCGAGCGCCATGGCAATGTCGCCGCCGAGCGCTGCTTGAATTTCCATGGCGTTCTCCGGAGAAATGAACGCCCGCGCTCCGTCGATGTGATTTTGAAATTCAACGCCGTCGTCGGTGATTTTGCACAGGTTCGCCAGCGAAAAAATCTGGTAACCGCCGCTATCGGTCAGGATCGGTCCGTTCCAATTCATGAAATTGTGCAGGCCGCCGAAGTGTTTAATCACATCCAGGCCCGGCCTAACGAACAAGTGATATGTGTTGCCGAGAATGATTTGAGCATTCATCTCGCGCAGTTCGCGTGGAGTCACAGCTTTCACGGTGCCTTGCGTCCCGATTGGCATAAACGCCGGCGTATCGATCACGCCATGCGCTGTTGTCAGCCGACCGCATCGGGCTTTCGAATGTCGATCGGTGGTCAAAAGTTCGAAGTTTTTCTGCATCCGAACTAGAAATTCCTCGACTTCGCTTGGAATGACAAACGCAGCGTAAAATATTCTTTGCGGATCACGATTTCCCCTCTATATTCGCGCCTTACCGCATCAGGCGCGTAAGAGGGTTTGTTGCGCGGCCTGGGCGGATTTTTTGTCGCCCGGAGCACGACCTTTTGGCGGCGCTTTGTTTACAAAATGCCCACGATTAATCAATTGATTCGGAAAGGACGCCGGAAGGTGTCGGTGAAATCGAAGTCGCCGGCGCTGGTCGGCTGTCCGCAGCGGCGCGGTGTATGCGTGCAGGTGATGACGCGTACGCCGAAGAAGCCGAACTCCGCCTTGCGCAAGGTGGCAAAAGTGCGGTTGACGAATGGCCAGGAAGTGATTGCCTATATCCCAGGCGAGGGGCATAATTTGCAGGAGCACTCCATCGTGCTTGTGCGCGGCGGACGCGTGAAAGATTTACCGGGCGTGCGCTATCACATTGTGCGTGGCACCCTCGACGCGCTCGGTGTTGATGGACGCCGGCGCGGTCGCTCCAAATATGGAGCGAAGCGCCCGAAGGCTGGCGCAGCGAGGGAAGCTGCACCGAAAGCAGCACCGAAGGAAGCTGCGGCCGAAAAGAAATAATTTTGAATAGGAAGATCGACAATGTCACGACGGAGGAGAGTTTACAAAAAGGAAGAGCACGTCGATTCCCGCTATGGGAGTCCGGCGGTGGCACGGCTTATCACCACCGTGATGAAGCGCGGCAAAAAATCGCTCGCGGAACGAATCGTTTACACCGCGATCGAGAAATCGCGCGAAGGTTCTGATTCGGTCGATCCGCTCGAAGTCGTAAACAAAGCGATCGAAAACGTTCGTCCGCGGTTGGAAGTAAAATAGCGCCGAGTCGGTGGGGCAACGTATCAGGTGCCGATGGAAGTAGCGCCAGCGCGACAAATTTCTCTCGCTATGCGCTGGATCGTCCAATACGCGGATAATCGTAAAGGAGTGGCAATGGCGGATGCGCTGGCCCAGGAGATTAAGGACGCCGCCGCCG
>Ga0137385_10004649_pt1 | contig 11996 bp, 10 predicted proteins | sample SagtaG_FD_104921 | JGI IMG/M metagenome (GOLD analysis project Ga0137385, IMG submission 104921) | Vadose zone soil microbial communities from Sagehorn Ranch, Mendocino, California, USA - Sage2_R_80_16 metaG | ecosystem: Environmental > Terrestrial > Soil > Vadose zone | place: USA: California...
CGGTCGTGTTAATCGGGCGTTTATCTTCGCTGCTTCAGACTCTTCGGAAGCAAGGGGAGGGGAAGATGAAGCGAGCGGCGACTTGCTGGATAATCGTAGCCGCGGCTGTGTTCTGCACGTTGCCCCTGGCCCAGGCGGCGCGAGTGGGCGAACGCGCCCCCGATTTTTCCGTCACAGATACGAATGGCAAGACGCAGAAGCTTTCCGATTATGCCGGGAAGTTCGTGGTTCTCGAGTGGAGCAACCGGGGTTGCCCTTATACACAGAAGCATTACAACAGCGGGAACATGCAGCGCTTGCAACGCGCATGGATGCAGCGGGGAGTGATCTGGCTGACCGTCATCTCCTCGGCGCCGCGTAAGCAGGGATATGTAACGGCGGCGGAAGAAAACTCCTGGCTCAGGCAAATCAATGCGGCGCCTAGCGCCGTGCTGCTTGACCCCACGGGAACTCTGGGGCACCTCTACGATGCGAAAACTACGCCGCAGATGTTTGTAATCAATCCGCAGGGAACGCTGGTTTATGACGGCGCGATTGACGATAAGCCCACGACCGATCAGGCGGATATCGGGCGTGCGCGAAATTATCTTTCTCAGGCGCTCGAGGAAGCCATAGCGGGAAAGCCGGTGAGCACGCCGACAAGCCGGCCTTACGGCTGTTCGGTGAAATATCCGGGCACGTGGTTTTAGTGGGTAACGCAGGAATGCCGGCGACTTCTTAGGAGGGGATTTGCGAGTACTGGTGGTCGAGGACGAGAAACGGCTCGCTGAGAACGTGGCTCGCGCGCTGCGAGAGAGTGCGGGTTATGCGGTGGATATCGCCGGTGACGGTGAGGAAGGCTTGTACCTGGCGGAATCGAGCGCCTACGACCTCATGGTCCTCGATCTCATGCTGCCTAAATTGGATGGACAGAGTTTGCTGGCGCAGTACCGCAAAAAAGGCCTGGCCACGCCAGTTCTCGTGCTGACCGCCCGGGATGAGAAAGAGAACGTGGTGCGCCTGCTCAACGCGGGGGCTGACGATTACGTTTCCAAGCCCTTTGATCTGGGCGAATTTCTGGCCCGAGCCAAAGCTCTGGTTCGACGCGGAAAGGGGCAAAGGTCGCCGGTGCTTTCCGTGGCCGACCTTCAGTTGAATACCATCGAGCGCACGGTGCGGCGCGGCCAGAAGGAGATCGCGCTTGTGCCCATGGAATATCGCGTTCTGGAATACCTTGCCCACCGGCCGCGCGCGGTGATCTCCAAGAGCGAGCTGCTGGAGCACCTTTACGACTACAATTGGGAGAAATTCAGCAACGTGATCGAAGTTTACATTTCCGGGCTCCGACGCAAGATTGACAGCAATGATCCGGTGAAGCTCATTCACACGGTGCGCGGCCACGGTTACGTTTTGCGTCCTGAGCGCGAACGTACGTAAGCTCAATTCACACGCCTTGGAAAGGAAGCATTCAGGTGGCATCGGGAAGCTGGCCGCAAACTGAACCTGCGGTAACCAGTGCGGGAGCCAATGAGAAAACAGCGCAGCGATGGTTCGCCACGCTTCGGCGTGAGGCTAAACCTGCGGGCAGACCTTTTTCGCTGGCGGGCCGCATCATTGCCAGCGTGATTGTCTGTCAGCTGGTGCTCACGGCCGCGCTCACGACGGTTGCAGTGCTCTATGCGCGCCGGGAGTTGCGCCGCGGTTTCGACGCCGCGCTGAACGGATTGGCCGCAAACACACTTGCTGCCGTCCGCTACTCAGACGCCAATGTTCCCGATCTCCTGTTCGATCCTGCGCTGATTCCTGCCTCCTCTAATGCGAGGCACCCTGATCTCTTCGAGATTCGCAAGAGCGACGGCGAGCTCGTGGCCCGCTCCGGGGCGCTAGCTCCGTTGGAATTGGATCCAGGCAGCGCATTCGCCAATTTTGCCGTGAACGGCGTTCCTTACAGATCCATTGTTTTGCGGCAGGTGCCGGTGCTCGATCGCGAAGAAAATATCAGCGTGCCGCAGCGAGTCACGGTGATTTACGCCGCGTCCCTGGTGGGCATGCGTGAGCAGCTCGCGGAACTGGGCTTTTCTGTTGCAGGCGTCAGCTTGCTTTTGCTTTTTGTCGTCAGCGCAGTGGCCGCCTGGGGCGTGCGCCGAGGGCTCGAGCCGCTGCGAGAATTGGCCGGCCAGGCGGGAGCGATATCCGTGCTCAATTGGGAGTTTCGGCCGCCGCCCCAGGCGTCCATGGCCAAAGAACTGGCTCCCCTTACCGGGGCCATTGAAACCGTGCTGGAGCGGCTGCGGGAATCCTTCCGCCAGCAGCGCGATTTCACCAGCGATGCCGCTCACGAGCTGAAGACCTCGGTGGCGATCGTCAAATCAACGTTGCAAACTCTGTTGCAGCGGCCGCGTCCAGAGCACGAATATCACGCCGGCTTGGAAAGCATGCTGGAGGATTGCGGGCGGCTGGAAGATTTGCTCGGCCGCCTATTGAGATTGGCGCGGATCGAACAGTGGGCTGAAAACGGCATGAAACGCAAGCTCGGTACTACCGAAGTCACTTCTACGTGCGAAGCGGCCATTTCTCGAATCCAGGCTTTGGCCCAGGCGCGCAACATTGAAATCGAATTGATTGCTCCGCAAGAGGTTCACCTGCAAGCCGATCCTGAGGACCTGGAAGTGATTTGGGTGAATCTGCTGGAGAACGCACTGCAGTACAGTCCGGCGGGATCGAGAGTGGCGATTCAGGTAGTACGCAACGGCGGCAGCACAGCGTGCGTTTCCGTGGAGGATTCGGGTCCGGGCATTCCGGAGGAACAGTTGCCGCATGTTTTTCAGCGATTCTATCGCGGTGATCCTTCGCGGTCTCGTTCTACCGGAGGATTTGGGCTGGGATTGGCGATCTGCAAAGCCATGGTGACAGCCTACGGCGGGCAAATTCAGGCCGTAAATCGCGACGGGCAGGGCACGGAGATGAGGGTCCAGCTTCCGATTCAGCCGGAGTTAAGCTCTATTTAATGTATCTGCCTCCACAATATGTTTATTGAGACCCCGGTAAATGACGCCCCGTTCGGTCCCTGTGCCGGGCGGGGCGTCTTCCTGAAAGGGCCGGATTATACGTTTTAAGCTCATCTTAATCTAGAATAGTTTGGGCTATTGCGGACCTGCCTGCAGAGGCTCTTGGATTCAAGCGAGCGGTCGTGTGAAGGGCGAGTGGGAAACTCCTTAAAGAAATCGGAAAGAATCGTGAGAACAAATTTCGGGAAGACGGAGGAAGGCAACGTGACTGCTGCGCGTGAGAGATCTTTGCTTGGCGAAAAGAGTTGCGGGGGAACGCGCCGCACGGCCCATATCCCTCCGGCGTTTCGTTATGGTCTGGTGTTGCTCTTGATTTGCGCCGGAGCTTCGATAGCCAGCGCGCAAACCCCGCCGCGTCAGGCCGCCCCTGAGGCACCGGTGCAGCTTGTATATCCGCCCAAGCCGGCGGAGCAAACCGGACCGCCCGTTACGATAACGCTGGCGGATGCGCTGCAGAGGGCGCAGAAAAATAATGCTGAATTCTTGGCGGCTCTTTCCGACCAAAAGTCCGCGCAGGAAGACCGCCTGCAAGCCAGGAATGCGCGACTGCCACAGTTCGGCTTCCGAAGCGAATATCTCGGCACGCAGGGCAACGGAATTACTCCGAACGGAAGGTACGTCACGAACGACGGCGTGCATGTCTACCGTGAGTGGGCTGTGTTGCATCAGGAACTCACAGCGAACGCATTGATGGGCACCGATTACAAGCGGGCCCAGGCCGCGGAAGCGATCGCGGCGGCCAAGGCGGAAATAGCGCGCCGCGGGCTGACGGTCACGGTCACCAAGACCTTCTACGCACTGGTGATCGCGCAGCGGAAGTATGCCACCGCGCAAGAGGCGCTGGAACAGGCAAGGCGTGTTCTCCAGTTAACGGAAGCAACGGAAAGGGCCGGCCAAGCGGCGCACAGCGACGTCGTCAAAGCCGAGATCCAATATCAGCAGCAGCAGGCGGCATTCTCGGAGGCTAATCTAGGTATGGAGGATGCCCGGCTGGGTCTGTCCGTACTCATCTTTCCGACACTGAATGAAAATTTCACGGCGGTAGACGATCTGGCCACGCCGCGGCCATTGCCGACGTTCGGCGAAGTGCAAGAGATGGCCGGGCGGATGAATCCCGATGTGCGGGTGGCAACGGAATCTCTCCGGCAGGCCAATCTGGATGTTAAAGGCGCCAGGAGCGCGTTTCTGCCCGCCATATCCTTTGATCCTGTTTGGGGTCTTGAAGCGAATTGCGTCGCGTTAAATTGCGTATACACAGCCATTCCCGAGGCCGGCGCCACGCCGACCCTGGGCTATTACATTCAGGCCTCTTTGACTGTTCCGCTTTGGGATTGGGGAACGCTGCGCAGTAAGCTGCACCAAGCCGAATTCAAGCAGCAACAGGCCCAGGTGTCGCTGAGCCAGACCCAGAGGCGTACGCTCGGCGAGGTCTATGCGGCATATAATGAAGCTCTCGTAGCACGGGAGGCGGTAGAGAAGCTTCGGCAGATTGCGGACTTGGCGGGGGAAAGTTTGCGCCTGGTCACCCTGCGCTATCAGGGCGGGTCATCCACGACGTTGGAAGTGGTGGACGCGCAAACAACTCTGATCACGGCGCGCAACGCTTTCGATGACGAGCAGGCGCGCTATCGCACAGCGCTGGCGACTTTACAGACGTTTACGGGAAGTTTCTAAAAAAGGTTAAGGGTTAAAAGGCAGCAATATGAACGCTGATAAGAAAGTAATGCGCATAGCGATTCTTCACATGGACCCTGGCCATATTTTCGCGAGCCGCTGGGCCGGCGGCTTGCTGGGGGTGGCTCTGGCGGCGAGTTTTCTCTCGTCCGGCTGCTCCAAAGGCGGAGTCGCCGAGGCATCGCCGACGGTGACGGTGCAGGTAGGCGCGGCGGAGAACCAGACCATTGAACGGAAAGTGATCGGCGAAGCGACGCTCTATCCGCTGGAACAGGCGGCGATCGTACCGAAGATCAGCGCGCCGGTTAAGAAGTTCTACGTGGAAAAGGGCAGCAAGGTGCATGCGGGCCAGTTGTTGGCCGAACTCGAGAATCGGGACCTGCTTGCCGCCCAGGAGGAAAATCGGGGAGCCTACGCCCAGGCCGAAGCCGGGTATGAGCAAGCGGTTCAGAAGGCGAAACAAGACCTGCAGCTCTCTAAGGAAACGTTGGACGCTGCACAAAAACTCTATAACGCGCGGCAGGAGCTTTATAAACAGGGAGCCGTCTCGGCCAAGGATGTCGACGACGCCAACGTGGCCTTGATCCAGGCGCGGAATGCTTATGAATCGTCGCAGAAACAGCTCGACCTCAAAATGGCCGAAGGACAGCTAGCGGCGGCGAAGGGCAGAAGTGCGAGCGTGGAAGCCAATTTGAATTATTCCAAAATCGTAAGCCCCATCGACGGCGTGGTCACGGACCGGCCTGTTTACCCGGGAGAAATGGCCTCAAGCTCAGGCCCTCTTATTACCGTGATGAATTTGTCGCAAGTCGTGGCTCGCACGCACATCGATCAGCAGGAGGCGTCGCAGCTCAAGGTGGGCGACGCCGCGACAATCTCCGTACCGGGTCAGCCGGGAGCTCTCAAGGGGAAGGTCAGCCTGGTAAGCCCGGCGCTCGATCCCGCTAGCACGACGGTGGAGGTGTGGGTGCAGACTCCCAATCCCGGCGAGCGTTTGAAGCCGGGAAGCAATGTACAGGTACAAATCGTGGCGCTGGCGGTCCCGCACGCCATCGTGATTCCGGCCGAGGCTCTTCTGACCACTTCGGAGGGAGATACCTCCGTAATTATTCTGGATACCGACAATAAGCCGCATAAGAAGAAGGTGAAGGTGGGGATCCGAGATGACGGCGAAGTACAGGTCACGGATGGCTTGCAGGGCGGAGAGCGGGTGGTGACCGTGGGCGCCTTCGCGCTTTCCCAAGAAGACGACCCCATCCTGGCGAAGACGAACATCCAGGTGCAGGCTCCGCCGAATATTCCAGAAGAGGACGAGGAGCAATGAGCCGGATGGCAAGCATGCGCGGCTACGCGATGGTTTCAGCAATTTAGGAATTTGCTGGCAGCTTGACGGTACATTCCATGGAACCCAAGACCACGACGACGACCTCAATCCAGGCGGCGACTCGCACCTTGCCGCCGCCGCGGCGTGTCGCGCCGATCGATGATCCCAATCGCTACTGGTTCGCGCGCCATTCCAAATCGATCATCTTCATGATTCTGGCGCTGGCGGTGGTCGGAATCTACGAAGCTTTTACGCTTCCCATTGCAGTGTTCCCCACTACGAATTTTCCTCGGATTATTGTGGGCGTGGATAACGGCGTCATGCCCATCAACCAGATGGAAGTGACGATTACGCGGCCCATCGAGGAGGCGGTGAATAGCGTGCCCGGGCTGCAAAACGTGCGCTCGATCACCAGCCGCGGTTCGGCGGAAATCGATCTGGACTTTGATTGGAGCGTGGACATGGTGGTGACGCTCCAGCAAGTGAATTCGGCGATCGCGCGTATTCAGAGCACCTTGCCAATGACCGCTCAAATCGAGGCCCATCGGCTCGATTTTGCGAGCTTTCCGATCCTGGGCTACAGCATCACGTCGGACAAAGTTCCGCAAACCCAACTTTGGGAACTGGCCACCTATCAGCTCAAGCCGCGCCTGAACCGGTTGGACGGAGTCGCCAGCGTTCTGGTGCAGGGCGGGCAGCAGCCGGAATTTCAGATCACCCCTGATCCGGTGCGCATGCTCCGGGCACATGTGACCCTGCAGGACATCCTCGATGCCGTAAATCATACCAATTTGATCGATTCTCCAGGGCTGCTCAGCCGCAATCATCAGCTCTTCCTGGGACTCGTCACCGCGCAAGCACAGAGTCCTGAACAGCTCGGCGATATCGTGATCAAGACCACCGGCGACATTCCTGTGCGGATCAGGGATATCGGCACGGTGGCGCCTTCATCGGCGCCGGCGTATACCGTAGTCACAGCGAACGGAAAGCCGGCCGTGCTGGTGAGCATCAACCGGCAGCCGTACAGCAACACTGTGCAAGTGGCCAACGAAGTTCATCAGGAGATCCAGAACATCGCTCCGAGCCTGCCGTCTGGCGTGGACCTGCGGGTCTTTTACGACCAGTCCAATATCGTCAAGGCCTCGATCAGCAGCGTGCGCGATGCGATCATCATCGGACTTTTCCTATCCGGGCTGATTATCTGGCTCTTCCTGCGAGACTGGGGCACCGCCGTCATGACCGGGCTGGTCGTGCCGGTGACGATCATGGTGACATTCATCGTGATGAAGATCATGGGTCAGAGCTTCAACATGATGACGTTGGGCGGGCTGGCCGCCGCCGGCGGATTGGTGATCGATGACGCGATCGTGGTCGTGGAGAACATCGTTCTTCACCGGGACGGCGGTGAAGGGCCGCTGCGAGCCACGGCGAGCGCCCTGAAGGAATTGACCATTCCGCTGATTGGCTCGACGCTGACGCCGATTGTGGTTTTCTTGCCGCTGATCAGCATTACCGGCGTGACGGGGACGTTCTTCCGCGCTCTGGCAATTGCCATGAGTGTTTCGTTGCTGACGTCCCTCGTGTTGGCGCTTTCCTGGACCACGAATCTGGGAACTTTTCTGATCCGCCGGGGCAAACCGGGCGCAGCGTCGGAGTTAAACGGAACGAATGGCACGAACGGCCCGGAGGAATTCGGTAACGGCGTGGATGGGCCGCAAGGGCGGATGCCACCTGTGGAGGCGGCCGGCGCGGAATCGGCGGAGATGGAACAGATCCGGCGCATGATGGCGGCTGAGGAAGCCTCTCTGAGAGGAGGATGGTTCGAGCGCATTATCCGGTTCTATGAGCGCTGGCTGCGCCGCGCTTTCGCGCATCCGGTGTGGCTGGGAGGGCTATGCGCAATTCTGATCGTCATCTCGTACTTTAGCTACAAGGCGCTGGGCAGCGACCTGCTTCCGGCGATGGATGAGGGCGGCTTCATTCTCGACTACGTCACGCCACCGGGCAGCTCGCTCCAGGAGACTAACCGCATGGTTTCGCACATGGAGCAAATCGTGCGGACCCTGCCCGAAGTGGAGAGCACTTCTCGCCGTACGGGGCTGCAATTGGGCTTGGCGGCGGTGACCGAAGCGAACACCGGAGACATATCCGTCAAACTGAAGGATAAGCGCAGCCGTCCCATAGACGAGATCGTTGCGGAAGTGCGTGGGAAGGTCACGGCTGCTGAACCCGCGGTTGATGTCGATTTCCACCAGGTGCTCGAGGACATGATTGGCGATCTGACCGGCGCGCCTCAGCCCATTGTGATCAAGCTTTACTCCGACGATGTGGACGCGCTCAAGCAATGGGCGCCGCGCGTGGCGGACACCATCGGCGGCATCTATATCAGCCAGAAGAAACCTGTGGTCGATGTGGCCGACGGCATCGAGGCCACGACCAGCGGCCCGGCCGTGGTATTCACAGTGGACCCGGTACGAGCGGCGAAGGCCGGGTTCACCACCGACCAGCTAGCGACGGTGACTTCTGCTATCGTCGACGGCGAGCCGGCAACTACTCCGGTGGTGATTAACGACCGGCCGTACGTCGTGCGGGTGCGTTACCCCAAAGGGAGCCGTTCATCGCTCGAAGCCATGAAGAATACACTTCTGGTGAATTCAAACGGCGGGACGGCAACGCTGGGCGCAATCGCGGATATCAGCGAACTCCCGGGTCAGATCGAAGTCATACGCGATAATCTGCAGCGGGACGTGGAAGTTACGGCGCGATTGGAGGGACTCGATCTGGGGAGCGGTGTTGCGGCCGTACAGAAGGCGGTCAGCGATCTGAAGCTGCCGCCGTCGATCCGAGTGGATTACGGAGGCACGTATAAGGAGCAACAGAAGTCGTTCCGCGATTTGGTAACGGTGCTGCTGCTTGCCCTGGTGCTGGTTTTTATCGTGCTGCTGCTGGAGTTCCGGGCATTTTCCGCGCCGCTGGCGATTCTGTCCTCGGCGGTGCTCTCTACCTCAGGCGTATTCTTTGCATTGCTGGTGACGCGCACGACGTTTAACGTCTCTTCGTTCATGGGGCTGATCATGGTGATCGGCATCGTGGCCAAGAACGGCATCCTGTTGCTCGATGCGAACCAGAAATTCCGTTCCGTAGGTTTCTCGGCCGAAGAAGCCCTGGTACAGGCGGGACGGCGCCGGCTTCGTCCGATTGTTATGACGGCCATGGCCGCGGTAGCGGGCATGCTGCCTCTGTCGCTGGCCGTCGGCGCGGGTTCGCAGATGCTGCAGCCGCTGGCTATTGCAGTCATCGGGGGGATTCTGATTTCCATGATTTTGTCGCTCGTCATCACGCCGGCGATGGAGTTTTTCATGACTCGGAAGAGCCAGCCCGTCGTCGAGGCGTAGGATGAGGGACTAATCTGTGACGATGTGCGGGAAAACGACGGAAATAGGGTCCCGAAATTGATCCATCGGGGCTCATTCAGCAAATAAGGAGGAGGCATATATGTTGCGGCGAGCTTTCGTGGGACTGTTGTGCTGGGCCTGCGTTCTTGCTTCTTCGCTGGTGCTTGTCTCTGCGGGCACGGCATCGGCTCAGAGTTACAAAGTGCTGAGGAGAATCCCGGTGGGAGGCGAAGGCGGATGGGACTATTTGCGAGTGGATCCCGATGCGCATCGCCTTTACGTGGCGCGCGGCGATCATATGATGATCGTTGATGAGACCAGCGGCAAAGTACTCGGCGACATACCGAATACCAAGGGAATTCACGGCGCGGCTCTTGCGACCGACCTGAACAAGGGCTACACCAGCAACGGCGGGGCGTCCACGGTGACCGTCTTTGATCTAAAAACGCTGAAGCCCACTGGCGAGATCAAAACCACGGGCGACAACCCGGACTCGATTATTTATGATCCGGCAACCAAGCGAGTGTTCACGATGAACGGGAAGGGCAATAATTCCACGGTGATCGATGCCACAACGGACAAAGTTGTTGGCACAGTGAATCTGGGAGGGAGGCCAGAGGAGCCGGCGCTGGACGGCCGGGGCAACATGTTCGTCAACCTGGAAGACAAGAGTTCCATTATGGAGTTCGATACGAAAACACTGGCCGTGAAGGGGACGTGGTCTCTTGCGCCTTGCGACGGCCCGTCCGCTCTTGCGGCAGACACGAAGACCCATCGCCTGTTTGCTGCCTGCGACAAGATGATCGCGGTATTCAACCCGGATACCGGTAAAGTGGTCGCCACACCGGCCATCGGGGGAGATCCTGACGGCAATGGCTTCGATCCGGGAACGGGGCTAATTTTTGCCGCGTGCCGCGAAGGGTTGTTGACCGTCATTCACGAGGATTCGCCGGACAAATACACCATCGTGGGCAACGTCAACACGCAATTTGGCGCTCGCACGATGGGCCTCGATCCGAAGACGCATCACGTCTTCACGGAAACGGCGGACTTCAAGCCGGCTGAGAAACCGAGCCCGGAAAATCCCCGTCCAAGGCCGCAGCCCATTGCAAACTCGTTTGTAATTTTGGAGCTCGGGCCACAGTAGTCTGGTCCCAAACAGGTGTTAGGCGCTTGGCTCCCGCTGCGGAAATAGTCGAACGCGGCGGGAGCCACACGCTTGAAAATCTCCAGAACTGCTGCATACCGGGTTTGCTGTACCCCTCGATAAACTAAGCGCTTGCAGCCATGCGCGGGTGTATCCTGAAAGCTCCAGTCCAGGCGGACTTCGTGAAGTGCCGTCGCGGCCACGAAGGGCTCACTTCAGAGAAACCAGGAGGACGCCATGTGGCATCTCCGGACAATTTTGATAGCAAGGGCGGGAATTTTATTGCTTCTCGTGCCAGGAGTGCAGGCCGACAGTTTACAATTGAAAAATGGCAATTTCGTGCAAGGGAAATATCTGGGCGGCACTGAGCGTGCCGTGCAGTTTGAAGCGAACGGAAAGATTCGACTTTATGATATCGGCGAGATTCTCTCCATCAGCTTCGCCGCTGCATCTGCCGATGGAGGCATTCCCTCGAACGACGTTGATACGAAACCGGGCGCGAACACGGAGTTAAGGTCCGCGGCAAAGGCCAATCGCGGATCGCGCGCCGCACTTTGGAACCAAGCGAAGACGACCAAATTTCCTGGCCAGCAGATCACGCAAACAGAGAAACAGTACGGCAGCAGGGTCAAGCTGCTGGCCGGGCGGCCGGCCGGACTTCTGCAAGCAGGTTGCGCCGTAGTGGCGGCAAATTCCGAGGCGAAGGCACGAGTTTCGGCAATCCCCGCGCGATCCCGGCGCATTCGACCCCAGCAATTCCCGGTTCTTTCTGATTAGTGAATGGCCGATTAGGAAGCGGGCCCGTTGCGCCTCTACGTGCGGTTCAACCAGCAGGGTAGCTTGCTCCGCCCTCAACCCGGAATTCAGTCTCGCGGTTCCCATGTACTCATGAGCACGAGGGAGGAAAATCCTCTTGCGCGCCCATGGTGGCCTGCGTAAGATACCGCACGTTTTAAGATACCGCACGTTTGAGGAAACGATCGGATGCCGAAGGAGAAGCCCAAAGTCAATATCGGCGAGGTCATCCGAACCTATCGCGGCCAGCGAGGATTATCGCAGGGCGACATCGAACGCCGCACCGGGCTCCTCCGATGTTACCTCTCACGGGTGGAAAACGGACATACCGTGCCGTCACTCGAGACTCTGGCGAAAATAGCCGAAGCGATGGATATCAGTTTGGCCGATTTTTTCCCGGGAACCGAGACGGCGCACGATCGCGATACGCAGAAAATGCTGGGCGAGCTCTCCGAGGACGAGATTCGGTTCCTTTCGGAGATCAAGCGATACAGCACGAGCTTATCGGATGGTGATAAGCGCCTCGTCCTGGCCATGATCCGGAAAATGGCGAGCCTGATTCCGCCCCCAACGCGCAAGCCCGCCGTACGCCGCACCGCCTTTTAATCTAAAGA
>Ga0137385_10004662_pt1 | contig 11978 bp, 10 predicted proteins | sample SagtaG_FD_104921 | JGI IMG/M metagenome (GOLD analysis project Ga0137385, IMG submission 104921) | Vadose zone soil microbial communities from Sagehorn Ranch, Mendocino, California, USA - Sage2_R_80_16 metaG | ecosystem: Environmental > Terrestrial > Soil > Vadose zone | place: USA: California...
CATCCCAGGCGCTATCTTGGAGAAGGTGACGCCGAAGGCTGTCGATGCTCATCAGCATGCGCGGGATATTCAGCGTGCCATTGAGCGCTTCTTCGGAAGGGCACTATGAGCTACGGAGGCAGACGTCAATCGTTTTTCGTCTTCGTACGCAACCAAATGCGACTCGCTATGGAAAGTATGATATAGTTTACAAGAACCTCTTACGTTGGTCTACGGGCGTCTAGTCAATATACTTCTGGATTGAGAGTATGGCTGACCTTATCGGACAAGAGATTGGTAATTATCGTCTCATTACCAGGCTTGCGAGCGGTGGATTTGGCAATGTGTACCTTGCTCAGCATACCTTATTGCCCGAACGTAAGGTTGCCATCAAACTCTTACATACCTTTCTATCGTCCCAGGAGGAGCGCGATCAATTCCTGCAAGAGGCTCGATTTCTCGAACAACTCAAGCATCCACACATCCTCCCCCTGATCGATGTTGGCGTCAGTGACAATCTTCCTTATCTGGTGACAGAATTTGCCGCTGGTGGTTCCCTGCGAGACTTGCTCAAACAACATCAAGCACCTGGATTGCCGCAGGATATGGCTCTGACCATCCTCTCAGAGATCTGTAAGGCGCTCCAGTATGCGCACCAACGTCAGGTTATTCACCGTGACCTCAAGCCAGAAAACATTCTCTTTAACAACAAAGGGGAAGTATTGCTCGCCGATTTTGGCATTTCTATGGTGCTTGCAAATGCCAGTATGGAACGGGTTGAATTTCCTGGCGGAACGCCCTCGTATATGGCTCCAGAGCAGTTTGAAGGTGTAATCAGCAAAGAGAGCGATCAATATGCCCTCGGGTGTATTGCGTATGAGATGTTCACTGGTCGTAAACCATTTGCTGCGCCGAACTTCCTTGCAATGGCATACAAACATGCAGCCGAAGCTCCCATTCCTCCCACTCAACTCAATCCAGAGATACCTCGATCCGTAGAGGCGGCCATACTCAAGGCCCTGGCGAAGCAGCGCAACTTGCGGTACCCCAACGTCTCTGCCTTTATGGAGGCGATGATGTCTTCCCCTTCTCCTCTACAGGGCGTTGGCATGCCTCTAACGGGGACTGATTCTCTCCAGGAAACAGTTCCTACACAAAAGAGTGTGCTGGAGCCCGACCTCCCGGTACAGCAGCGTCCAAAACGAGGGCAACTTCTCAGATTGAGCAGGTACCAGCTTGCAGCAATGCTTTTGGGGACAATTATGTGTAGCGCTATTATCGTCTACAGCCAGAAAAGCTTACAGATTAGTGTGAGCGTTGGCGCATGGGTCTACCAGCCCATGATACCAGTAGGTTCTATTTGTATATGGTGCTTACTCTTAACTATCACATTCTTTTTAGGAGCCAGATTTGGCCCTCTGGCTGGTCTTGTTGTGGGCGGGGTGGGTTTCTTTTTGGGGGGGTACATCTCCTTTATCACCGGTGTAAACAATCCGGGTTCGCTCTGGCATTACATCGGCTTCTATTACGCTGGGAATCAATCCCTGGATTCTACACCGGGGTATCCTATTCTCACCAGTTACTTTAATCTGAGCCTTGCCCTGGCGGGGTTTGTAGCCGGTTTTGCCTTCTTCAAAACATCGGGGCGTTACTTTACTGCGCACTCTTTTGTTATAGCAGAGCGGTATAGTGTCTTAGGCGCAGTAATTGCTGGAATAGCCATCTTTCTCGTACTGGTGGCCTGGAGGGCCTTTCCTCAGGGGGCATTGTTTGTCAACCTGAGTCTGAAATTCTGGCTCTCCTGTATTCCAGCATTACTGCTCCTTCCTTGCCTCCTCCTTGCTGGAAATGCATTCGTCAGGGGTTACGATAAATTGACCGAACGCCGAAGAAGGACATTCCATGCTGATGCCGCTGCCTGACAGATCAGACATTTTTGCCGATCATGACTTCGGTGGATTTGATGATGGCAACGATGTCATCGCCTTCTTTGAGTCCCAAGCCCTCGGCGGAGGTGCGGGTGATGGCTGAGACGATCTGCTGACCGTCTGACAACTCGACGACGACTTCGGCCATGACGGTACCAAGTTTGACCGATTTTACTTTTGCCTTCAGTTGGTTGCGTGCACTTAATTGAATTGCCATGTGAAAAATACTCCTTCTAGTAATCTAACAGTGTCATGCTGAGCACATGCGCTACGCTCAGTGTAAACTCCGCGAAGCATCTCTGCGCCCATCGAGTGAGACCCTTCGCTACGCTCAGGGTGACAGGCAACCAGGGTGACAGGCAGCATGTTCGCTGACTTGACCGGTGTCCCAGGCTCACAAATCCAGTTCATCGATGATGTCAAGCGCGAAATCCCTGTTGCAGCCGTGCAAGCCGGGCATTGTCCTGTTGCCACTTCGCTTCGGCTTTGACCAGCAAGGCGTCGATCTGCTCCTTCGGCCAGATCACTACGCCGTCATCGTCGGCAATGACCAGGTCGCCGTCGCGGATGAGGGTCCATCCGATAGAGACCGAACCGCCGACCACCGCAGGACCCTGTTTGTTTGATGCTGCCGGTGTGACGCCACGACACCACACGTTGAATTGTTGCATTTGGCGAATTTCCCTGGCATCACGTACCAGGCCATCCGTAACGAGGGCAATGATGCCCTTATTCTGCATCTCCAGTGCCATCAGCCCACCGATGGTGGCTGTACGGGAGGTGCCACCACCAGCAACAACCAGCACCGATCCGGGCGAGTGTGCAACCTGCATCGCCTCGCGCACAGAGAGGTTGTCGTCCTGGCTCATGAGGGCAACGAAGGCTGGTCCGACGACTTGCGCAGCGGGCTTAAGAGGACCGATCCAGGGAGGGAGGACGTTTCGCCCTTCGGTCGCGTCCGATGCGAGCGCAGAGGCAAGCCAGGCGGGAAACTCATTCATTGTGATTTACCTTTCAAAACATTTTGATTGCTGTGACTCAATCTCTTTCCCATTCCCGTCTCTTCCTGCCCTGGTCAACAAATCCATCCGATATCGCGTCTCGTACACGAGAGTCGATAATCGTGAATTATACCACTTTGGCTGCCCAAATTGTACATTGACTTCTTTCGAAGAATATATAAATGCACATCGTGTGTTGCCTGACAGGTGCTCGTACGTTATAATTGGAGAACATTTTACCGGAATGATATATACTACCCTATTGAGAGGGAAGAACAGAGTTTGTTATGAAGAAAGCCACTCGAGCTGCTGTTACAAAGCAGCCTAAAGGCACACCTGACCTAGTTGAAGAGGAAAGTATTGTGGCGGAAGAGAGCAAGCTGGACATCATGGAATTGCCCGTATTACCCATACGCAACACCGTGCTAATGCCGAATATTGTTGTGCCACTGATGGTCGGGCGAGAATATTCGATGAAGGCTATTGACGAGGCGATGAGCAAGGGCCGCAGCGTTTTTGTCGTGACACAGCTTGACGAGAATACAGAAGATCCAGGCCCCGAGGATGTGTATAGCGTTGGAGTAGAAGGGGTTATTGACCGTCATTTGAAGATGCCGGACGGCACAACAAGCGTGCTCATTCGCGGTCAGCGACGATTACGGAGTATTGAGTATACGCTGCAGGCGCCTTTTCTGCGGGCACGTGTAGAAGCTGTGCATGAGGAGGCTGAACTGACGCTTGCCCTTGAGGCACTGGTGCGGGCGGTATTGGCGCTCTTTGAGAAATGTATCAGGTTGAGCCATTCGCTCCCCGATGAAGCCTACATTACCGCGATGAATATCGATAATCCGGGGTGGCTGGCAGACTTTATCGTCTCATCGATTGAGCCACCGATCGCAGAACGCCAGGATATCCTGGAAGCGTTTCATGTTGAAGAACGGCTGCAAAAAGTCAGCATTTTGCTTTCAAAAGAATTACATATCCTGGAATTAGAGAGCCACATTCATGACCAGGTACAGCAAGAGGTGGATAAGACGCAGCGCGATTACTTTCTGCGCGAACAGCTCAAGGCCATTCAAAAGGAAATGGGCGAGCTCGACCCGACTACGCGCGAAAATCAAGAGTTGCGTGAGAAGATATTGAGCAGCGGTATGTCCGAGGAGGTCAAGGCGCGAGCCACAAAGGAGCTAGAGCGGCTCATTGCCATCCCTTCGATGGCACCCGAGGGGGCTGTCGTGCGCACCTATCTCGATTGGCTGGTGAGCCTGCCATGGAGCCAGGCGACGGTTGACCGCCTGGATATCAAGGAAGCTGCAACCATCCTTGAAGAGAACCATTATGGGCTGGGCAAGGTCAAAGAGCGAATTCTTGAGTATATCGCGGTACGTAAGCTCTCGCAAACGATGCGCAGCCCGATCCTCTGCTTTGTTGGTCCGCCGGGAGTAGGGAAAACCTCCCTGGGCCGTTCAATTGCCGAGGCGCTCAATCGTAAATTTGTGCGGTTATCGCTTGGAGGTATACATGACGAGGCTGAAATCAGAGGGCACCGCCGGACGTATGTTGGAGCGTTGCCGGGGCGCATTTTACAAACGATGAAGACAGCAGGGACGACCAACCCTCTATTTGTGCTGGACGAGATCGATAAGATTGGAGCCGATTTCCGGGGCGACCCCTCCGCGGCACTCTTAGAAGTATTGGATCCCGAGCAGAATCATGCCTTCTCAGATCACTACCTGGAGGTCCCTTATGATCTTTCAAAGGTAATCTTCCTCACAACGGCCAATGTCTTACATCCTATCCCTGCCGCGCTGCGCGATCGACTCGAGGTCATCGAGTTGCCGGGCTATACCGAGCAAGAGAAACTGCATATCGCACGCCAGTTTCTCATACCCAGGCAAATGAGCGAGCACGGTCTCAAACCTACGCGCGTAGAGATACAGGATGAAGCAATTCACCGTATTATTCGCGAGTATACCTTTGAAGCAGGAGTGCGTAATCTGGAGCGTGAAATAGCTGCGGTGATGCGCAAAGTAGCGCGCAAAGTAGCAGAGGGACGGCGCACAAAGGCGAAAGTGACGGCAGAGAAGATACCGGATTACCTGGGGCCTCAGAAGCAGTTCTACGGACAGGCGGAAGAAGAGGACGAAGTCGGAGTAGCAACGGGGGTGGCGTGGACCAGTGCGGGCGGTGACCTGACGACTGTCGAAGCGACGCTGATGGATGGACGAGGCAATCTGACACTGACGGGACAGCTTGGCGACGTGATGAAGGAATCAGCCCAGGCTGCGCTTTCGTATGCACGATCGCGCGCCGGTCAATTTGGCCTGGAGCCACGTTTTTATGAGAAGTATGATATTCACCTGCATTTGCCGGCCGGGGGTATTCCAAAAGATGGGCCATCGGCCGGCATTACGATGGCGGTAGCGCTCATTTCGGCGCTGACCAAACGGGCCACGCACCGCGACGTGGCTATGACCGGGGAGATTACCCTGCGTGGGCGCGTGCTGCCCATCGGTGGAGTGAAAGAGAAGGTGTTGGCGGCACATAGAGCGGGGATTAAAACGTTTATTCTGCCAAAACGGAATATGAAAGACCTGGAAGATGTGCCGCGTGACATTCTGCGCGACATGCGCTTTGTGCCAGTGGAACGGATGGACAGCGTGATTGCGGTGGCCTTACATGAGGCCCCTCTGCTGGTCGAAGTGGATGAGATGAGACAGGGGGATGTCGTGGATAAGCCTGTGCCAAGAATGGCGAGAGGTGTACCGGGTTTCCAAAAAGTGCTACAATAGCGACATGAATGAACTAACATCTCAAATTGAACGCCTGCAGGGACGTGTCCAGAAAACTATGGTGCGTCTTTGACCTGGCTACGAAGAAAACACAAATAAGCACGCTTGAAAAAGAGAGCATGGCGGAGGATTTCTGGTCCGACAACCGCAAGGCTCAGGCACAAATGCAGCAATTGAATGCACTGCGCGAAGAGGTCACCACGTGGGAGGAGATTGATACGCAACTGGAGGACCTGCTGGGATTGGCTCAATTATTGGAGGAGGAGCCAGATGAAGAAATGCAGGCCGAGGTGGCGCAGTCAGTGGCCGAAATCGAGAAAAAAGTTGAGCAACTGCAATTCTCGCTGATGTTAAGTGGAGAGCACGATGAGCGCGATGCAATTCTGAGTATTCACGCTGGCAGTGGCGGTGTTGACGCACAGGATTGGGCTGAGATGCTGCTGCGCATGTATCTGCGCTGGGCAGAGCAGCATAAGTTCCGTACGGAAATCTATGATTACAGCGAAGGCGAAGAAGCTGGCATAAAAAGTGTCACTGTCGAAATCAAGGGCCGCTACGCATATGGCTACTTGCGGTCAGAGATAGGAACCCATCGATTGATCCGCCTCTCGCCGTTTGATGCCGCACATCGCAGACATACATCGTTTGCGAAAGTCGAGGTCCTGCCCGATATCGAGGACACGATCGAGATTACGATACGTCCAGAGGATATTGAGGTGGACACGTACCGATCAACTGGCGCTGGCGGGCAACACGTCAACAAGACCGACTCCGCGGTGCGAATGCGCCATATACCTAGCGGGATTGTGGTGACCTGTCAGAATGAGCGCTCACAGATTCAGAATCGCGAGGTGGCGATGAAATTGTTGAAGGTTCGCCTGTACGAACTGGAGCAGAAGAAACGCGAAGAGGAGACGGCGCGACTCAAAGGTGAGCATGTGCAGGCCGACTTCGGTACACAGATTCGTTCGGTGACAATTCACCCCTCCACTATCGTGAAGGATCACCGTACGAACTATGAGTCGAGTGATACAGAGGGTTACCTGGCGGGAAATATAGATCCGTTCATTTATGCGTACCTGCAGGCCAGGGCAGGGGGCGTAACAGCAGAGGTATAAGGAGATACGTAATGATGCTGAATGACGCTAAAAAATGTGCCAGGGCGCGACCCTATCACATTTTTCGGCGTCATTTGTGCTTGACGGAATGTGTAACACCTGTTATCCTTAGACCATAGGATGTTGCCAATTGTGAGCAACTGGCGTGGCTTCTACCGATTTGCCCTTCATCTACGTCACCGTAGAAGAGACTGCTAACCCAGAGATGAAAAAGAAGGTACAAGGTAGGTCATGGCAGAAGAAAGATGAATAATTCTTCATCAAGGTAGCTGACACAAGACGCAATTTGTGGTATGATAGCGACAGCATGGATACCAACCTGCTGTGGGGATGCGGATGCAGCGGCGGAGGCTCCCCCTCGGCTTACTTATTTGCTTCGCTTTGCTACATAGTAAAGCAGGTAAATACTATCCTCCAAGGATAAGGAAGGAGGCGATTTCGTGGAAAACGCATTTCCCCGGTGTCGCAAATGTAGTGAAGGTGATCTGGTTCCGCTCTCGGATTTCGGTAGCCAGGGAGCTTCCATTGAGTACAAGGCCTGGGTGTGCACTAATCCCTCTTGCCTGTACAATATCAAGATCCGTAATGGCGATATTATCATTAACGAACCCATTAGCGACGGGTCACTTCATTCGTATCGCGGCAGCCGCCAATAAGGTTGTTAAGAGGGTAGTGATTCTGTCACTGGCCTGAGAAGCCCTATGTTACGGTTGTTGTTGTACGACAGGACGAGGAGGCAAAAGGCATGTATTTGTACCTTTTGCCTTTTATTTTATGCGGAGGGATATTTATCAGATGAGCTATCTGGTGGGTCGCCCTCTTTTTTTCAGTGTTAAAGCGGGTAGATAAAGGAGTCAAAGCTAACGTGCTCAACAGATTCTTTGGGCAGAAACCTCAAGAAGAACCGAAAAAAGATACAGTGGCTTCTCAGGAGCGCGTAGAAAGTGATTCTGTGTCTGAACAAAGCTTTAATCCATTAAAGAACAGCCTGAGCCGCACCCGGCAAATTTTTAGCCGGATGGGTGATGTATTCAGACAGAACGATATTACTACTGAGCTGTGGGATGAGCTGGAGGAATCTCTCTTGCGAGCCGACGTTGGTCCCAGCACGACGATGTGGCTGATTGAGCGTTTGCAGCAGAGAGTCAATGAAGAGAAGATGAAAAGCGGGGCACAGGTGCAGCGTGCTTTGCGCGAAGAGTTGACAAAACTGCTTGGGAAGTCTGCTGGTCTTCGCTTCGCCCCAGATTCCACACTGACGGTGATCCTGGTTATTGGCGTCAATGGCTCAGGTAAAACGACCACCATCGCGAAATTGGCCTATCGTCTCACGCGAGAAGGGCACAGGGTGGTGCTTGCCGCTGCCGATACATTCCGCGCTGCAGCCATTGACCAGCTCAAAGTGTGGGCGGAGCGCATTGGCGTACCGGTAATAAGCCAGAATCCTGGTTCCGATCCAGGCGCGGTCGTCTATGATGCCATCCAGGCAGCAACGACGAGGGGTTGTGATGTTCTCATCGTGGATACCGCGGGTCGTCTGCAAACGAAGTACAACCTGATGGAAGAGCTGAAGAAGATCAGTAAAGTTATTCAGAAATTTATCCCAAAAGGGCCGCATGAGTTGCTGATTGTGATGGATGCGACGACGGGCCAGAATGCGCTTTTACAGGCGCGCCAATTTGCTGCCGATATCGGTTTGACTGGAGTAGTGATCACAAAATTGGATAGTACAGCCAAGGGAGGCTTTGCCTTTGCTGTCGCCGATGATCTCGGTGTTCCCATCAAATTTATCGGCACTGGAGAGAAAGTTGAGAACCTGGCGCCATTTGATCCACAGAGTTTTGTGGCTGCGCTCTTCGCGCAAGATTGACGAGGAGGTTGTTTATGGTCAAAGAAGCCGAAGTACCGTCCACGACGCAGTCATCCTCGCAACACCAAGCCAGGCCTAGCAAACCTTTTGCGGGAAACCTGGCGCTCAAGTGCCCAGAATGTAAAGAGATGTTGGTGGGCCGCGACTGGGAAAAAAATCTGAAGGTATGCTCACGCTGTAGTTATCACTTTAAGCTTACTGCCTATGAGCGTATAGAGTTATTGACTGACACCGACAGCTTCGTCGAAGTAGACTCAGACATTATTTCTGTTGACCCGCTCAACTTCGTTAGCCGCTCGCAGGCCTATGACGCCAAGCTGAGGGAAGAGAGTGAGAATGTAGGATTGAATGAGGCCGTGATTATCGGTCATGCCACCATCGAGGACTATCCCCTGGCACTGGCGGTCATGGATTTTCGCTTTATTGGCGGCAGCATGGGTTCAGCGGTGGGAGAAAAGATTACGCGAGCTATTGAATTGGGCATTGAGAAAAACACGCCCGTACTGATCTCTTCTACTTCTGGCGGCGCGCGGATGCAAGAAGGACTGTATTCGCTGATGCAGATGGCCAAAACAACGGCGGCCCTGGCAAAACTAGGAGAGGCCCGGCTGCCCTATTTTAGCCTGTTGACGGATCCGACAACTGGTGGGGTAACGGCCAGTTTTGCGATGCTCGGCGATGTGACTATCGCTGAACCTGGCGCGTTGATCTGCTTCGCGGGACCGCGTGTGATCGAGGGGTTCATGCATGTGAAACTCCCCGAGGACGCGGTGACTTCCGAATTTGTGCTGCAGCACGGGATGATCGATGCGATCGTGCATAGGCGCGAGCTGCGGCAGACGCTGGCAAGGCTACTCCATTTCTATGGGAAAACCAATAGGAAGAGCAGCGAATTCCTAGAGGAAAGTCATTCACACGTTCATCAAACGAAGTAAAGGGGGGAGAGAATGACATACGATCTGGAATTCGAAAAACCGCTGGCCGAGCTAGAGAAAAAGATTAGCGCCTTGCAACGTAAAGGCGAGCGCATGAAAGCCGACGAACACCAGCAGTTACAAGAGGCGGAGCGTGAGCTGCGACGCCGCACCGAGGAGATCTACAGTAAACTGACAGCCTGGCAAACGGTGCTGGTGGCACGCCACAAAGATCGACCATACGCGGCCGATTACATTCGCCTGATGTGCGATGACTTTTTCGAGCTGCACGGAGATCGCACTTTTGGTGATGACCACGCAATCATGACCGGGCCAGCCACGCTCAATGGCGAGACCGTGATGTTCGTATGCCACCAGAAAGGGCGCGACACGAAGGAAAAACAGTTACGTAACCTGGGAATGCCGAATCCAGAAGGCTATCGCAAGGCTGCTCGTGTGATGCAGCAGGCTGAAAAGTTTGATTTTCCCATTATTTGCTTGATCGATACACCAGCGGCATTCCCTGGATTAGGAGCCGAAGAACGCGGCCAGGCCGGGTCAATTGCATCGAATCTGTATTTGATGTCGCGGCTGCGTGTGCCTATTATTGCCGTAGTTGTCGGGGAAGGAGGCAGTGGTGGGGCGTTAGCCATTAGCATTGCCGACCGCATCTTGATGTTAGAGTTTAGTATCTATTCCGTTGCTCCTCCAGAGGCAGCAGCGAACATTCTCTGGCGTGACACTTCATTTGCGCCACAAGCCGCCGAAGCAATGCGGATTAGTGCACGTGAACTCAAGGAAATCGAGCTTATAGACGAGTTGATTCCAGAGCCACCAGGGGGAGCACATCGCAATTACCAGGCTACCGCAGACAATCTTAAAGAGGCACTGGTGAAGCAGCTGGCGGATTTACGGCGGCATCCTCTAGATGAACTGATTGAGCTGCGCTATCAAAAGTTCAGGAATATCGGCAAATTTGGCAGGGCGGTAGTTTAATCTGTTCTTCGATTATTGGTACAAAATGAGTAAGTTGAGATAGTTGACTCGATTCGTTCCCCCTGTTATGATAAGCGCCAGAAAGCAGCAATGAAGAAATTCAGGCTAATGCATTGTTGAGGTGGAAAGACATGGACGTAGCTCCAATCTGGCAAAGCATTCTACAGCAAATTCTCAGGATCCCAGGCGAACAACAACGAATGGCAGCAGCTATTGGGCTATCTCAGATGACGCTCACCCGCTGGGCCAAAGGAGAGTCCAACCCTCAACGACCTCATCTTACCCGTTTGTTACAGGTCATTCCACCTGCATATCGAGATCAAATGCTGGAAGCGCTTGAAGACACTTATCCAGATATTCACTCATGGCAGAAAGATAATTCAGAGGAAAATATTCCCTCTGAATTTTTTGCTCAACTGCTCAGTGTGCGCACTACAACGACCGATTCTTTGCGTTTCTGGCGCATCAGTGATATGGTTTTGAAGCAGGTTCTCGCTCAATTAGACCCCAATCAATTAGGGATGGCGGTGACATTGGTGCAATGTATGCCTCCCTCCGAAGCACATGGCAATAAGATTCGCTCTTTGCGCGAGCGAGCAGGACGAGGTACATTCCCCTGGTCAGCCGATCTTGAACCGATTGCCCTTTTTCTTGGCATGGAATCATTGGCTGGCTATGCAACAGAATCGCGCCGCACAGTCAATGTCGACGACCTGACGAAGGAAAAACTGCTGCCGGCATATAGAACTGAGCATGAGGTGAGCGCGGCAGCACACCCCATTATGCTTGGAGGGCAGATCGCTGGATGTCTCGCGACCTCGAGCACCCAGGTGGGTTATTTTACACAGCAACGACAAGCAATGCTGGTGGCTTTTAGCAATCTCGCATCGCTGGCCTTCGACAAAGAGGAGTTCTACGACCCTAAATTGGTAGAACTGCGCGTGATGCCAACGCCCGCTTTTCAACGACCGATACTGGATAGTTTTCGACAACGGGTCTCTCGGATGCTAACCAGTGCGACGAACCAAAGGTTACGTATCAACAATACCGAGGCGGAACAAAAAGTATGGCTGCAAATAGAAGAGGAACTTCTTACTCTCCCGGACGAGGCATATCAACACCAGATGTAGGGTATGAAAAACCGGGAGTTTGAGAAAACATTTTATTGCAAGCGATAGGTGACTTCTTTGGCTGCTTCTTCTCCATTTCGCCTGAGCATACTGGTCGCTGGTGCGGTATATGCCACTTCGCGTCCATTCTTGAAGACGTGGAGACGAACGGGCACAAGACGCAGAGCTTCAAAGGCTGACGGGGCGTCTAAGACCAGGAAATCGGCGGGCTTTCCCTCTTCAATGCCGTAGCTATCCTGAAGACGCAGCG
>Ga0137385_10004670_pt1 | contig 11972 bp, 15 predicted proteins | sample SagtaG_FD_104921 | JGI IMG/M metagenome (GOLD analysis project Ga0137385, IMG submission 104921) | Vadose zone soil microbial communities from Sagehorn Ranch, Mendocino, California, USA - Sage2_R_80_16 metaG | ecosystem: Environmental > Terrestrial > Soil > Vadose zone | place: USA: California...
GCCCAATCGAAGCAATAGTCGATTACGTCGGCCCGGATTGGGGAGCTGTATCCGAACCCGATCTGTTTGAGCGACCGACACGCGCCGACGAGGTGGCTCGTCACGTCGAGCACAAGATCCGAGAAGCCGGTCAACTGTACTGAGAGCGACGAAGTTCCCTTCGGTCGCTGAAACACGTGATTTATTAGACGACCTTGAGGTGAAGCTAGGCACCGTCTACCGGCTGATGCAGCGGCTGCCGAACGCACGTAATGCGTTCAACGTTGCTCGGGACGAGGGCGTGCTCGACCCAGACAACGAAGACTACGTTCCGGCACGCGACGAGTGGGAGCACCTCCATTTGGCGATCGAGGACGGCTGGAGCAGAATTGGGTACTTGCTTAGCCCCGAGGTGAATTTGGGTGAACTGCTGGAACAGCCGCCAACCAACCAGAAGAATCCGGAGCGTGTGTTGTGGGAAGCCATCTTTGCGCTGCTACGTGAGTGCGGAGTTGAGCCGCTGGAAAAGTACCAACCTTTGATCCACACGCTCAGAGCTGCGCATCTATTGTTGGGGATTGATGAGCCGCCGAACGCCAACAGCGTCGGCTACGCGAAGTTCGAGTTCCGGAACCAGCAGCCCGGCAGTGGGAACCAGCAAGGATTGGATAAGGGGGCCAAATAATCCCTAGCTAAATCTTCACGGCAGGTCTGCCCTTACGGCTCAATGAGAAACCTCGTCGACTCAGCGCGGCGAGGTTTTTTCTATCTGAAACCGGGGTCGTGCCAGGGCTGACGACCCCGCTAGAGCGGAGTCTCCACCCCATGGGTTTCACCATCGTCCCGCGCGGCCGCAAGCCGAAGCCGCCGATCCCGTTGCATCGCTTCATGCGCAGTGCCTGCCGCGACATTGAGCGCATCACGCGTATGGCGCTGGCCTGTGCGCCGACTGATAGCTGGTCGCAGACGTTTTTCACCAACCTCATCCGCGCGATGCGCAATGCGGCGGATGAGTTGGAGCGTGCTGTCGAGCTGCGCGTTGCCGAAGATCGCGCGGCTCATCAGGAGAAGCTCGCCACGATCCGTGAACGCGAAACCGACGCGCGTTTGCACAAGTAGTGGCGGCGCGACAATGAGCACTACTGACATTGTTTCGCAGTCGGCTGACGAAGACATCACGCAAAGCGATGACGACGTCGCCGGTCAGACCGACTTGGCAGGCGCACAACTGACCTTGATCACGAAAATGGACAAGCCGTCGCTGATGTCGAAGCGGCTGTCGTTGAACGACGACGGCTCGCTGAACAGCGACGGCTCGAAATGCTGGATGAGTAACGGCATTGCTACGCGCGCATTCGCCGCCACCGCGGCTATCCTTGCCCGCGTCATCGTCGCTTGTCGTCCCAATCAAGCGATCGCGCTCGGTTCGATGGCGAAGAACATCGCCGCGCCTGTTCACGTCGTCACGAAGGACCGCATCGACCGGAGCCCAGGCAGCATTGCCCGTACCCGAGACTTCATCGACTATCGGTCGGGCATGCCGTCTTGGGTTTTGATCGATTTTGACAGCAAAGGCATGCCCCCGGAAGTCAAAGCCAAAATCGAATCTAGCGGCGGTATGTGGCCGTCCCTGCTCACGGTCGCTCCCGACCTCGCGCTTGCCGCCCGTGTGAGCCGCGCCAGCACGAGCGCGGGGCTGTCTCGTTCAGACACCGGTGATTTGATCCCGGGCTCGGATGGCGAGCATCACTACTTGCTCGTCGCTGACGGCGGCGACATCGAGCGCTTCCTGACCGATCTCCACGACCGATGCTGGCTGAATGGATACGGCTGGTACATGATCGGCCGCGCCGGCCAATTGCTCGAACGGAGCATCGTGGATCGCATGGTGGGCTTTGGCGAGCGCTTGTGCTTCGAGGGTGCTCCCTTGCTCGTCCCGCCGCTTGTCCAGAACTCTTCGAATCGTGAGCCTCGCGTCTTTGACGGCCAGGCGATTGACTCCAGCCGCATCGTGCCGCCGCCGACCGAGTACGATCGGCACAGGATCGGCCTGGCCAAGGCGGACAGCAAGCGAGCTTTGAGCAAAGCCGCCGCCGAGGTCGCGCACAAGCACGACGAAGATCTTGCCACGGCCATGTCAGCTCGGTCAGGCACGCCGATCGCTACCGCGCTACGTTTGATCAAAGCGCGGCACCAAGGCGTGCTCTATCCCGACATTGCGTTGGAGTTCGATCGCCTTGGTAGCGTCACCGTCGGCGCCGTGCTGGCGACGCCGGAGAATTACGTGAATGAAACGCTTGCCGATCCGCTAGAGGGCGTGTCGTACGGTCGCTGCAAAGCCATGGTCATGCGAGGGCGCGATGGCGATCTCGTGATCCATTCATTTGCGCACGGTCGTTCGTTCTATTCCCTGCGTTACGATCTGGCATCAGCAAAGGCTATCGTCACCGCCGGAACCGCTGCCGGGATGGTGGATCACGCGATGGCGATCCTCGCTCAAGCCAAGCTTGAGCTGAACGAGCTCGACGACTTTGCTGCGTCGGTGGCAAAGGCCGCCAGCGTGAGCGTGCGCACAGTCAAAGCGCGAATGAAGAACGAACTCGCTGAGCGAAAGATCGAGGCGCGAAAAGTTGCTGCGGAAGCGACGACCGATGCCCGTATTGTTCGTCCGCTTCCGTACGCAAATGAGGAATTGTTGCCGACGGTCACATTCATCGACGCTGTTCTCGCAAAAGACGGCAGCCCCGAACCCCCGATACGCAACGCAAACGGTGTTCCTGTTCGGATCGACGAAAACGAGCCGTGGGCTCTCCATCTTTTGACATCCGCGTCGGCAAACGCAACCGCTCGCGCCGACGAGCTGATGAAGGCGCCGACCCAGCCGGTGATCACCGAGCTGACGGCGAGCAGCCTGCAGATGCAGATCGAGAAGCATCTCCGCTGGAAGAAGGTCCGCAAAGATGGATCCTTCTATTTTGCGGCAACGCCATTGCCGTTCATCAAAGCGCTGTATGACTATGCAGGCAGCGAGATGCCCGTCGTCCGCGCGATCAATCAGGCGCCGCTCGTGACTGCATCCGGACGAGTGATCGACGGAGACGGCCTCGATCGGACTCTCGGTGTTGTGCATCGCATCGATCCCGCACATCGTGCGTGCCTGCCTGCCGGTAAGCCGACGGACAACGAGGTCCGCGCGGCGCTGGAATCGTTGATGCGTGAATGGCTCGTTGATGTGGCTCTCGATGATGCTGGCAAATGCGTCGTCATTGCTCTCGCGATCACCCTGTTGCAGCGTGCGCTGCTCCCCGAGCGTCCGGCGTTCTTCGTCACTGCGGGCCAACGCGGTGGGGGCAAGACGACGCTGATTCAGATGATCGTCACGGCAATTCTTGGCCGACCTGCGGCGGCCGCCGCCTGGTCGGATAACGCGGAGGAGCGAAAAAAAGCTTTGTTCTCGTATCTGCGTCAAGGTGTCGGTGTGTTGATCTGGGATAACATCAGTCGAGGGTCCACGATCAGCTGTCCGCATATCGAAGCCGCGCTCACTGCGCCCGAGATCTCGGATCGCGTGCTGGGCGTTTCGATGTTCGAGACCGTGCCGGCGTCGACCATTCAGGTCTTCACCGGCAACTCGATCGCGCCTCGTGGCGATATGGCAAGCCGATCGTTCATCCTGGCGTTGAACGTGGATCGGCCCGATCCGGAGAATCGTGATTTCAAGCACAGCGATCCCGTGGGCTGGACGCAGGCGAACCGCGCGCGTGTTCTTCGGGCGCTCTATTTGATTCTGGTTGCCGGCATTCAGAACCGGCCGTGTGATCAACAGGCGAAAACGCGCTTCAAAGCCTGGTGGAACTTGGCCGGATGGCCGGTTGAGTACGCGGCAGCTTTGGTCGGCATTGACTTCGATTGCGGCATGCTCCTCTTGGCCGGCGAGGCCCAGGACGAGGAAGCGAACACGACGTCGCGCGTCCTGACGGCCCTTTGGTCGCGGTTTGGTGAGGAGGAGTTCACCGCGCGGTCAGTGGCATCGCTGCTCTCGGACTACAATCTCGCTACCGACGAGGATGCCGCTGAGCTTGCGGACGGATTGGCGGAATTGGCGCAGAAAGCGGTCGATAAGGCGACCGCGCAGGGTATCGGCAAGCTCTTCCAGAAGCATTTGACCGGCCGCCCAACGTGGATCGAAGACCGCGTCGCTTTCCTGCGCCGCGTCCCCGGTCATCAGCAGAATCTGTACCGGATCGAGATCCGTGGGACGGCTGACGATCGGCGGTCGCCTGCAACGTCCGGCGATCGTGACGATGATCCCTTCTCTTCGAATGCCGCCGATTAATGCCTTGGCCGACTGGGAAAGAGGGGAAAGAGGGGAAAGTTTGCAGCCTCGTCGCAGGAAAATGCGCGATTGTTTTGCCCGGGATGATCTCTTTCCAAGTTTTCGAGAAGATCTCCGAGGCGCGGGCTTTCACATTCCCCACATTCCCCTTTTCCAAGCGACAACCGATTTCGGAACAAGTGCGGCTGGCACGGGTGAGTCTGATTCCGGATCAAACGGTGACAAAACCTATTGGAGGATGTCCGTAATGAGGTGGTCGGTGAACGCAATTTGTTTCGCAATTGGCACACAGAGCTGTTTGTAACCGCCATGAACATTCACAAACTCAAAGGTCCTGCAGTTATCAACGAGCACCTGATCAGGGCTCGTGCCGAGCTTGAGGCGAAACTCCGCCACGCGTCGATCAGTTCTGAACGAAAATGGCTGACCGATCAGGTTGCAACAGTGGAATTCGTTCTTCAGGAATTGAGCGAGGATCGGAATCGCCCGACAGTTTATCGTGAGCTTGATGAACTCACCGACCGTGAACGCGTGATGGCTCGCATGGCCAGGAACATCGGGCGCGGACGCGATGTCGTATACCACGGCACTCGCGCCCTTCCGGAAGTCATGCGAGCGGGCAAACTCGTTCCCCCCGATTTCGCAGAGTCCGCTGTTTTCTTCACCCGCTCCGCAGAGGTCGCTGCCTATTTCGCCTGCCTTAGGGGCGAGAAGGAAGAGCGGCGTTCAGCCGGCGTATTGACCCTGGACAGGAGTTCGCTGCGCCAGAGCTATCGCCTGGAGCCTGATCGCTACGATCCATTTGATGGCCGCAACGAGCGCGAGGAGGCAGTCTGGGGGCGGATAGTAAGTTTTCGGCGTCATCTCCTGGGAGTTGTCAGCGAGGTGAATGTTAGCGAAGTGCTGGGTCCGCCTGAGTGGCTGTATCTTCCCCCAGGGTTCGTGCGTTGGCCGGAAGCAAGGCGTCGCAAGTTCAATGAGCGGCGGCTGGCATCAGGGCGCGAGTTCGTTGCCAAAGGCCGCGCGGCGGTGCGGGACCTTATTGTTGCAGAGCGATTCTTAAAGAGCAAAATGGGATGAACTTCCCGTGGCCGATGGGGAGATCCAAAGCATTGGGTCCTTCCTGACCATGGCCGGATGCGGGGTGCACGAGCGCTCTATATATATCTTGGGTCGTATTAAAAACGAGGAGTAGGAAGTGAAATGGCGACGATAGCTCAGGCGGCCGCACACATCTGCTGCTCGCGCGCTCAGTTTGACCAGTATTTAGCGGAGGGCGCGGTTACGCGGCGACCCACTGGCCAATACGACCTCGATGAGGTGCGACGCGAGACGTTCACACATCTCCGCTCTGTTGCGGCAGGTCGTGGTGGCGCTGCTGGTGACAAGCTCACTGCTGAACGCACGGCCTTAACGGCTGCGAAACGGCGGCGCGAGGAGCGCCAAGATCAACTCGAAGCCGGTCAACTTGCGCGACTTGCGCTGGTCCGACGCTACGTTGAACAAATGCTCTTGGGCATCCGCAATCGACTGCTCAGCCTGCCCGGCGAAACCGCCTACATGCTGGCGATGCGTCCCCAGGCGGAATGCTTCGAAGTTCTGGACGATGCCGTTCGTGCCGCGCTCGAAGAAATTGCCGATCCGGCCTTCGCTGCCGCTGGTGCGGCTGCTGCGGGCATCGAGAGCAAAAGCGGCGCAGAATAGGAGAGAGACGATGACCCGGAAGAAGATTATGGTTCCGACGTGGCTTGAGCCGTCATGCGGCTTTCGCATCGGCCCGGACGGTGAAGTAGAAGTGATGTCGCCGGCTGAGACCGAGGCCGCGGTCAATCGAGCTATCCGCGAGGCGATGTATCGCGCCGGCTGGCCGCGGGTTGAGCGGACGTTGCATTGATAATAGGCCCGTGAATTGCCAACCGACGGCGGTGAAGTGGTTGTAAGGGTCGCGCTTGCCGATGGGCTGCCCCCAATTTTGCCAATCACTTCAGCGCAGGCCGTACTGAGAGTTCGAATCTCCCTCGCTCCGCCAGCCAGCCACAGTCATCTCGTACTTCGATGTACAAACAGGTCGAAAATCCGGCCGTTTTCCTGCATTTTCCTCGCCAGAGAAATCCCGCAGCCGATCAAAATAGGCCTTCGAGAAGCCCGGAGAATCGAATTTTCTCCGAATCTTAGTACCCCTCGAATCGGTCTAGTACGGCGTTTTTCCGGCAAACTGAGCGCTTGTTTGGGGGAAGTGGTTTGGATCCCTCTCGCTCAACCAAGCTGATAAAATACAGAACTGGAATTGCCAGTTCGTTTCCTTTCCGCCCCAGCCCGGCAAACCCCGCATAAGTTTTGGTGGACCCGAACTCGCGCGTTAGTCCACCCTAGTCTCGCGGGTGAGGGTTAATCGTGTTTTGGATGGATTGACTGATAGGCCCTTTGCGCTCAGCGCTTCCTGGACATAATAAAAGTCACTGAGCAAGGTCTCCTTGTCGTTTGCAAAGAGCACAAAGTCATCCATGAAGCGAATTAGCACGTCAGATTGTAGCCGCCCGGACTGCTGCACAAACTCCAGAAACGCGCTGCCCATCATCTTCCCGGGATAGAGGCCCTGTGGTAGGCAGTCGATGCTTCGCCCCGAACTGATCTCCCTCAGGAAGCTGCCTAACGCGCCGACGTCTTCGGATGATGCCCCGATTCGTTCGAACCAGTGGACGAGATCATGGTGGTAGATAGAGTTAAAGTACGAGGCGACATCGAAAGAGATGCTGTGGGCATAGGACTTATCAAGTAAGCCCGCATCCCAACCGCCGCGAACTGGATATGTTGCTAACAACCGGTGAGCGCATCAGCATGTCGTTGATGAGCATGGCCCTGTCTGATCTCGGCGCGCCAGCCATTAGTTTTACCGGCAGTCAGGCCGGTGTAATGACAGACGAATCCCATTCTTCGCGCATTTTAGATGTGCGGCCTGCGCGCGTGCTCGAAGAACTTGGTCGCGGACGCATCGTGGTTTTAGCGGGCTTTCAAGGCGTGAATCCGCGAACCAAAGAAATCACCACACTAGGCAGGGGCGGCTCCGACACCACTGCAGTCGCCATGGCTGCGGCGCTAAAGGCCAAGTGCTGTGAAATTATCAAAGAGGTCGATGGAATTTGCTCGGCCGATCCGCGCGTCGTGGCGAACGCAAAACCATTGCGCCGGCTGGATTTTGCATCGTTATCCGAAATGTGTTTTTGGGGCGCCAAGGTTTTGCATTTTCGCAGCGTGGAGCTGGCACAAAGCCAAAATATCCCTTTGTTTTTACGAAAATGGGGCAATTCCGAACACAGCACGCGAGTGATGAAAGAGGTTATCGGAATGGAAACCGGAAAAGTTTTGGCCGTCAACTCGATGGCTCGTGTTGAGCATGTGGAGATCGATTCGACGAATCTCAGTCACGGTTTTGAGAAATTTGCGCAGCATCTCAAGCAAAACGGCCTATCTTGGCCGCAAGTCCTGGCGTCGGTTTTCATCGCCGAAAAAACGCGCATCATGATGACTTGCGAGCCGGAATCGCTCGACACTCTGCTGCGCACGCTGGAAAGGAGCAAAGACTTGCGCAAACACCGTGAGACTTTAAGTTCGGTGAGCCTCACTTGCTTCGGCGGCGTTTCTTCAGACCTGCCATTTCAGGCGATCCAAATTCTGCAATCCCACGGGATTGTCGTTGACAAATACATTCAATCACCACATTCGATAAATTGTTTCGTTCCTGTGGAGACCCGCGAGGCTGCGGTCGCGGCCTTGCATTCGCTGATCTAACAACCTCTTTGAGAAAAAATGTCACGAAATCGCGTAAGAGGAGGTTGGTCAGAGGGAAGGTTCGCCACCTCGATGCGGCGACAACGAGAATTCTTAAACTTGCGAATACTGCGCCCGTCCGCCATCATTGGTGTCAATTCATTATAGTCGCGAGGCGGTGATCATGCCGGGCACCATTGGTTGGCTACTTCGCGAGGGCGAACGAATCATTGCTTGCAACACAGGCTTATTAGGTCACAAGCACCTTTTAATCGGCATCACCCGCGTTCGTAACGAAGCGCTTATTCTCAGAGACACACTGGACTACGTCGGCAAGCACGTCGATGCGATAGTCGCTTATGATGACGCGAGCACGGATCGTACGCTGGAGATTCTATGCGAACACCCAAAAGTCGCTCTGATCGTGACAAATCGGTCGTGGGAAGCGGACATCGAGGCACGCCGAATTGCTGAGGGTCGGCATCGCGGCCTCTTGTTGCAGACGGCGCGCGAACATTTGCAGTTCGACTGGATCTTTTGCTTCGATGCGGATGAGCGCGTTACCGGAGATTTACGCGGATTCATAGAAGGAACGCATTCTAGCGAATGCGACGGCGTGCGGGTTCAGCTGTTCGACGCCTATATGACTCCTGGGGATCATGCACCCTATCAGGCCGATCGCGAACTGTTGGACTTTCGTCGTTTCTTCGGTCCGGAACGGCGAGACATTCTGATGTTGTGGCGAAACCGGTTGGAGGTCATCTTCGCAAAGCACCATGCGCGCGAGCCGGGTGGCATTGAACGCGTGGCGACTGGCCTCTATTGCCAACACTACGGGAAATCGTTGTCGGTCGACCATTGGGAAGAGACCTGCGACTACTACATGCGACACTTTCCGTTCGATACCTACGGACGAAAATGGCGTGAGCGCAAAGGTCGAGCAATCCACACCCAATCTGACTTCATGCGGCCGTTGTACGAGTGGGGTGACAGGCTCTTCGCGAATGCGGTCAAGATGTGATTGTCCGAAAACCGAGCCGCCCCGTGCCAATGCGGCCGCTTCGAAGTCGGCCACGTCCGGTACAAACCCGGTCCTAGTAAAGGAGAAAGAAGCTCTGCACAAATTAGCAGGTCGGTTCGGCTTCGAGGTCCTGCACTATAATATTACGTCAGCAGACGATCTGGAGAACGCCTTTGCCGCAGGCCTTGGGGACGACGTCAGCGCATTCTATATTTCCGGCGAGCCGCTAATGTTCAGCAATCTGTCGAGGGTGATCACCTTCGTCACGGACTCAAAAAAGCCAACCTTCGGACCTTACCCCGAATGGGGGCGGGCCGGCCTGCTAATGTCGTACGCGCAAGACCCTTTGGAGGGATACCGCAACGCCGGAGCTTACGCAGCAAAAATCCTGAAGGGCGCAAAACCTGGCGATTTGCCCATCCAACAAGCCAGTAAATTCATCCTCGTGATAAACCAGCGAGCTGCAAGGTCACTGGGTATCGTGATCCCGCCGTCCCTTCTGGCGCTCGCTGACGAAATCATTGACTGAAAGGGTTTACTGCGACGCGTGAGTCTCCTGTTAGCCCATCAGCGAAGTGGCAAGCGAGCCTGAGCACGTCCGGTCACAGGGGTAGACCGGAAGAGAACCGTACACACCAAAGTGACGCTCTTGACCCAGAACGGACCTCGCACTGCTTTGGCTTAGGTGCGGACATCAAAATTTTTGCACTAGAATTGCGGTCGAACAATTCCAGCGGGTTGCGCAGCGGCATCGTGTGTTGGTGGGGTGCGTCGCCGCATCAATGCGTTACCACGATGAAATCCGTGTCTTTTCCCGTCTCATGGCTAAATCCGTCGTCGGAAATAATCAATGAAGAGGCCGGCGTCAGAAGTTTAGAGATCCTCTCAACGGAATCCTGCGGTATTTCGATGCGGTTGAGGACAGCGTTGGCTTTATCGGGCGACGGTACCGATAGGGCGGTTTGCTTCACGGGCGCTTCGCGCTCTTTCGTGGCACCCTCGATGCGAGGAAATTCGTCCGGAATCGACACGACGGTCCAGCGAATAGCCGCTTCCTCGCTCTGGAAGTCCATTGCGGTAAACACGTGCGTTCCCAGGGGCTCCTCCGGATTTTCGATCTTGACCGCGACATCAAACAACGGCGAGAAGCCCTGACGCACGAAGAGCTTGCTCAACTTACGACTCACGAACACGGAGATCGGAACCATCTTTCTAGGTGCGCCTTCAGCGGCAGCCAAGTTTGGTGCCTGGAGACTAGTGGCTTCCGGAGTCTCGGCCTTGGACACCAGTGATCCATGCGTTACCGCGGCTGTGCTAACGCTCTTACCCGCGACTGTGGCAGCCTGAAATTCCGGCGAACCGGACACGGCTTTCGGCTTAAAGAGGTGCGGATTGGTTATCTCGACCGGCTGGACATCGTCGTGCGCAATGATTACGCGCGTGCCGCGCTTCGTGAGATGCCAGAGTCGAATGGCAAAGTCATTTTTCAAACGGATGCAGCCGTGTGACGCCGGATGCCCAGGCACGACACCGGCATGCAACGCAATCCCTGACCAGGTGATGCGCTGCATGTAGGGCATGGGGGCCGCGCTATAAATATTGGAACGGTGCCATCGTTGTTTGCTGATCACGCTGAATACACCGAGGGGTGTAGGATGCCCCTGAGTTCCCGTGGACACCGATGAGCTTGCGATCAGGGCCCCGTTGTCAAAAAGCGAGACCCGTTGGTCAGCGATCGAGATGATGATCTGGAGCGGGCCCTTCGGAGGGTCCTCGGGCCGAGCGTTCTTCGCGGATCCAGAGTTTGTCTGCCGGTTGTGGTGCTTGTGTTTGAACGCAGCGTAGTGGCCTGGCCAGAACCTGTCCTGCGGCCAAAACAGAAACTGAGCGTGTGCGATCCCTGTAGAGAGCATGAAAGTGGCGAAAGCTATTATTGGAGTCTGCTTCCTCATCCAGAGCCTCATGCAGTGAAGTTGCATGCGAGGTCCAACCAAAAAAAGCGTGGCGTTACCGACCATAGCCTCGTCTTCAAATCTGGTCGCAGTGGGTCGAAAATTGGACCAATTCCAATGACGAGGCCAATCTGCTGGAAGAAGACAATCGGCAATGGCCGTCGCGCCGATCGCCGGGCCGATCAATGTACGGTGTGAGGGCCGTTGCGACGGACGCTTTGATCTCGGGCAATGGATTCGGCTCGCTCAGAAGATCCCATAAATCGTCAACGACAGACCGCTCGAGGGGACGGCATCCGCGACTACGGCCACTCAAGCGCACCTGTTGGTCCGACATTCACCATGGCGGGCTCGCCCCGAACTGGCCGCATGCGTCGCATGGGTCCGAAACTTCCCTACACGCTTACGTCGGAGAACAATTGCTTGCCGGCGGCGCCGTTGCATGCGGGCAACACTTCGTGGAAAAGATGATGAGCCGCGGTTTGCGCCATTGCGCGGCCATGTCTCGACCCGAAAATCCACCCGTCGCGTGCTTGGCTGTGCAGCATGGCTCAGGTGCGGCCTTTGGAGGCGACGGGATCATGAACCCGCGGCGATTTACGGCAGTGGCGCCGACGTTTTGCGGAACGGTCGTTCTCGCGGGGTGGATCGTTGGCTGGCTGGCTGGCTTCGGTTCGGCCGGCACCGAGAACACCCGCGCAGTGCCAATCGAGGACCGCGCAGCGTCTCTCGCCGCCAACGCCAGGCTCGCGGATGAATCGCAGGCAATCGCAATGGACAACGCCGTTGTCGCGAACGCCGCTGTCGCTAGCGCCGAAGTGGCGACGGCCGCCGAACCCGCGGCGGGGACGGCCACCGACACGACGGCGGCCTCGGATAAGCCGGAATCGATCGTCGTGGCCGCGTTGCCCGATCC
>Ga0137385_10004672_pt1 | contig 11969 bp, 15 predicted proteins | sample SagtaG_FD_104921 | JGI IMG/M metagenome (GOLD analysis project Ga0137385, IMG submission 104921) | Vadose zone soil microbial communities from Sagehorn Ranch, Mendocino, California, USA - Sage2_R_80_16 metaG | ecosystem: Environmental > Terrestrial > Soil > Vadose zone | place: USA: California...
CTCGGGTTGCACGGACACCTCTTTTTAATCTGCAGTCTTATACCTGCGCGTAACTGTAACTGAGACACCTCGCTTACCGTCACACTTGACCATTCGGGGCATCCTTGAAGTGCCCTGATTGGTCGCGCAACAGCCGAAAGTTCGTGGCCAACCAATTTCAATATTTCGACCTTGCAGATGGCCCTGGTGCTGAGTTCTTGTCTCTCTTTGGCCGCCGATCCTGAGTGCCCTTTTTGACTCGTATAAAAGACCGTCGTGGCGGGTTGCTGGGGATAGCCTTCTCCCCCACTGCGCCCTCACTCTCACCCCCTTCTCAACATGTCAGGCGATGCTAAGGAACCTATCAGCTCCCAGCCCCAAGTACGCGTTCACCTCGTCTCGCCTAGTGCAGGGTGCTTAACCACTTTTGTATTCCGTGTAAAAAACAATTAGGGCACCGCTCCAATGGCACCGGGTGGCAACAAGAACGCCCTGAATCGTGAAGTAGGAGCGGACGGTCGACGTGACTGGAGCACTAACTTGTTGTGCGACTGCTCCGGTGGGCTTGGCCTTTGTATGTCGACTGCTTCATAAATCTCTCTTGTACGCGGACTGACCCACTTTCCCTGGCAGGTTGCTTGGCAACTTGGTGTCCTGGTGTGCTCTTTGGCAGAAACAAACAACGCCTCCGCCATCTGCAGAGTCAAGGCAGGCCTCTCCCGGGTGGGGGTACATACGTTAATGGCGATTGTGCCATTTATTGCTGCTTGGCAGGCCCCCGCTTCGCCTGGATCTTGGGGGTATGTTAAATTGGTGACTGGCCGCAGGTGGAGTTACTTATTTGAACCGTTCAGATTGGTGAACGCACGGACATCCGCGCACGCTACAGCATTCGTGGGAGTACCGCTGAAGATTGCCTTACGTCCTGGTGCTGTACTCCTTGCGCGCTCACGCAGGAGCACAATGAAATTGAGCTGGAGGAGAAAAGCTTCTATTGAAGGGTCTTCTCGATCTGAGAATGCCTATAATAACCATCGTAGACTTAGGTAGCACCTTATTCACTGTGAACATGGATTTGGATGATTTTCCAAATTGATAATGGTTTACAGAAAATCAGCCTAGCGTCGACAAGTTAATTTCAAATGTTGGTACTAATGATCCTCCAAGGAAAATGACTCTATGCCATACTGAAGTAGACGAAACATAAAACAATCATTCTAAAACACGTCTACGTCTGGATGACTGAAAATAGCGCTCTATGTCAGACTGAACACTGGTATCTGCTGAGTGTGCACAGAAGCGAGCATCACGATGGACACACAAAGAAACTGCCATGAGGATCAGATCAAAGACATTTTTTGACAAAACGTCAACTAGGTACTCACAAGAACAGGTAGATAGAACATCACCCTTGCACACGCGTGAATATCCTAGCACTATGTCTGCCTGATTGCTGGTATGGTATGCATAGAAGTGGGCGCCGCAGTGGATGCAAAGAGACCGACATAAGGAGCAAGGACAAAGTGTCAACTAGGTCTAGGTATAACATGGGGAGTTTTATCTTAGGAGAGGCGTGACATGGAAACAAAAAGAGACCAGCGGGGGCGTGCAATCGTGAGAGTACTCACGAGAGTAGGTAAACAGAACGTTGCCCTTGCCAGTGCGCGCACCCGCGCGAATGTTAACACCAGTACCACGCAGCGTCGACTTGGAAGCAACGATTCTTGATGCCAATGTAGCTAGATATCATCAATATCACTACGACTGAATGTTCCGAGCTCATCTTCTTCGTTTGTGGGACTCCACTCAGCACGAGCAAGATTGCTGCTTCGATTGATGACAGCCCACCCACTACTGTCAACTGTACACCACACACGGCCAGCCAGGGCCTGGATACTTGTGGCATTGACAAGATTTAGACTGCTTGTTGTGTTGTAGAGAAGAATATTGAGGCAAGATCAGTTGCCGTTGAGGCAAGCTCGTCTGCCATACCATAGATGGCCTTGATCTGTGTGAGCTGCGCATCGTCGAGAACGTACTGATTGATGGCAGCGTAGGGGACCGTCAGTTTCTAATCGTGAGTTTGCAATAGCATTCCATTGGGAACGCCGCGCCTAGTAGTACCACACCGTGACAGGTCCACAAGTCTTGATGCTATCAGCTATGTGATGCAGCGTGTGGATGGTGACCGGTGACCGGCCGCGTTGACATGTGGTCTGCGTCACACTGATAGTAAAATCTGTAGACAGCAGAGTTAGTGCGGCTATGATACAAATTTGTGAAGCATAGGGATAGTATTGTGCGAACGCCGCGTAGGGGCCAGCCTGGCAGTGGTGCGGCGGCGCCGCGTACGTATGCTTAAACCGCCCTGTAATACTTCGCGTTTTCGAACTGGCACCATAACAGAACAGGTTGGTATAAAGTGTCCAAAAGGACAACGTGGCAGGGAATTGTGCTCAGAGTGGGCGCGCTGGAGCCTGGAAGAGTCCAGTTCTCATGTATTGGCCTTGGCATTGCACAGGTTGGTAATGCATTTTGGCTTGGCTCTTACCTTAAAATCAGCGGAGCTGTCACTGTATCATTCGTCGTTGAAAGTGTTCTCAACCGATGTGTCAATTGTCATCCGCGGCTCGAAAATATTGAGGAAACTCATACGCCTGATTTTGGTCATCAGCATGTCACGGTGAGGCTGGGCTATCACCGTCGACACTTCGTGGCGGTCAACGACAGGCATTGCGCGAGTCACAGTACCCCCGAGGGAGTCAATACGCGATCCACAGAGAAGTAGCAGTCCTATGTAACGCTTGGAACCCACCACAAGCACTGACAGTCTGGTTTGCTTGAGCATTTTTCCTCGGGCGACGAATCCACGCGAGGCCACCTCACGAGCGCCATCTGAAGGGGGCGGCAGCGGGAGCACCACGAGACCAAGCTCCTGTTGTTGCAAATTGGGGACGAGGCGATTGAGCAAGCTCGCAGGATCGTATGGGCACTTCGTTGGGCCTTGCGAATTTTCAACAGCCACCGATTGTTTCTGTCCCGGCAGGAGATCGCAATGTGATCATGCCATACGGTTGTTACTTGAAAGAACATGTACGACCTACTCTCAATCCCTGACTCACGGCGGCACGTCGCGCCTACTGAGTAAGTCGCAGAAGTGCCTTTGCCGTGCGGGAACGAGAGCCATAGCCATAGGAGGTCCCACACAGGCAGTGAGACCTGGTGAGACCCGCAGTACCAATGATTATGCATCGATTATGAGTCGTAACCACACCCAGTCGGAACCCCGAAACACGACCCGCCTTCAAATGCCTGCCACGTCGTGTGAAGGTGCTTGCTTGTGGTACGGTGCACGAAAAGTATTTGCCAGGTTACACCAGGTACCACGGAAGAATCACCTCACGACTACGATCCCGAGGTAATTGGATGAGCAAGAGTAAGGGTTTGATGGAGCTATACCCTCTGTAGTGACACACGATACGGTTCTTCTCGATCGTAAGTTATTAGGATGTGGCGTTGAGATGTGGCGTTGACTAGGATCAGTATCGGTCGGGATCTTACATAAATTTGAATTGATAACCTTAAACTATAAATTTATTGCTACAATTTAGTTTGCCAGAGAACTAATACAGCAATGCAACTAGATTATTACATGATGGGACCCGCCATGTGTCAAACATTCGTGACATGAGTATCGAGCGCAGGTAAGGAACGTGCATGGAAAACGTCAGATATGGGTATGAAGACCTGTGCATCTAGCGGTCATGGATGGTCATCAAGTAGCGTACATGGCGACCATGAAAATTGCGGTAGTGAGAGTTATAATGCCCGAGAAGATACCGGCCGCACAAAGGCTGCGGTGTGCCCACAAACGCTCGGTGGCGCGGGTATGGCGTAAGAGCGTGGCACGTTCAACCGGTGATTTGTCGGGTGGTGGGGTAAAGGGAACGAACAAGATGAGGATTGAAAGAAACCAAAAGGGAGGGAAGACTGCACGAAAACAAATGACAAACGGGCCGATATTCGGGTGACGAGGGGGAAGGGGAAGACACCTACCGAAACCATACTTGAACAAAAACTTCGCAAGAAGAAAGGGTTTGTCATCATCGCAAGGACCGATATGCTCAGAGTACGAGGGAAGGCGCGCCTCTTCGTCCTCGGAGGTAAGGTTTGCTGAGGGAGGGTACTCGTAAGGGGGAGGGATGTTATCGGGCAAAGGGAACCTGCTAGGTGCAGGAGGTCGGTCATGTCTGGAGTAAATCGTTCCGCGGGAGAAGGTAGGAGAGGAAACGGCGAAGTAAGTATTAACGGCACTGCGGGTTGGGGTGGAATCGAAAGGGAGAGCAGAAATTGTGCCCCGGGCACAAGGACGAAGAGGAGATGGTTTAGGAAAATTGACGATCGTTCTACGATCTGCGAAAGAGGCATGTTGACGCTGAGCCTCAGGGTCGGAGGCGATGGAGGTAGAGAAGCGTGCGAAGCCGAAAGGAGTGCGAAGAGAATCCATCATTGTGCAAAGCGAAAGGAATGATTAGGGTGAACAATTTGTGAGAACGGCGAAGTAAAAGTGAACGCAAGAGGCAAGCCATGGGCACCTTTTATACGATCCCGGGGGTGCATCGCAATAGAGGAGATGCGAGGGTAGTCGGACCTACTGATTAAAATAAGTAATAAACAACATGGACCCACAAACACATAACATGGACCTACAAAAGAAAATTACTTCAATCGGGCATCCTCGTCCACGTGGCCAGTCAGACATGTGTCATAACTTGGAACGAAGAACTATTCGCGAGAGCGCTCGCGATGAAAACTGCCATTAGGGGACACTTAATTTATGCAGACCCACCGAGAAAGGCAAGGAATTAGCCTTTTTTGACGCGTTTAATTTGACGTGGAGCATGCTTCTGTTTAAAATGGAGTGGATCAGTGATAACACATGTTTCGACGTCCGCGGACCCCCAAATGCATCCGTTCATCGTTGCTGTTCGCCTGGCCATTATAAGTTGTAATGATTCGTGTCCCCTTCTCTTCTCTCTTCTCTTCTTTCCCCACATATCCAGCATATATTCATAACCCATTCTCCTATTCTTGCCCGCTCAACTCGCGCGCTACACCCTTCTAGGACGCATAGATCTCCCCTTCTACTTGCCTATGCCAACTATGGAGCCTAATAAGCCCCCAACCCCTACCCCAGCCTCCGACTCGCACCCTTCTATCCCAGTCTCTCATCCGCGTTCCTCTCCCCGTTCTCCCGCCTCATCGAGCTCGTCTCAGCCTCCCATCTCTCCTCCTAGACCTTCCATTGTCACCCCTACAGCTACGCAAACCACATCGTCCTGTTCTCTGGTAGCCGGTGTTCCCGAGGCCGCTGCGCCACCGATGTCACGCGCCACTCTATCCAATTCGGCTCCTATGGTCCAACCTGACCCTGAGGCACCTGGTGTACCTACAGTGACTAAAGCAGACTCTAGCGAGCCGCGCATAGTACCTAACGTCTACATTAATGGCCTTCCTCCCAATTTTCCAGAGGAGCAGCTCTACGCCCTTACAAAGGACTTTGGCGGTGTCGTCAGTGTGCGGACATTCACCCGCCACGTCAGTGATCGTCCCTCGTACGTGTTATTCAATCCGTATCGGTCACATCCATTGACATCCTCCCTTTTTCAGTGGCTACGGCTTTGTCCTGTGCGTGTGGCTCACCGCACGCTATTAAGCACAATCACCTCATACTCATTTATTAGATTCGACACGATCGAGAGCGCCGAAAAGTGCATCGAGGCTCTTCGACGGTATCGGAACCTTCACCCGTCCTTTTGCAAGGCAGGTAGTATTTCCCTGTGTTGTATTTCGGTTACCCTCAACTACACAGCGCTTTAGAACTTTCACCCCATTCCTGGCACCCGCTATGCTTCTCTTTCATCTTCTGGCACCCAGCTTTCCCCGCCTTCACCATCTCCGGGAACAGACGGCGATTCTTTCAAGTCACGAATGGAGCGACTCAAGGACGAAACGAGCACCAATTTGTACATTGAAGGGCTCCCTCTCAGCATCGATGAGCCTGTATGTATCACTCGAACGCTGTTTATGTTCTCGTCTTAAAACTGCTCTTGTTTTTCTATTGATTGAATCAGACCATGACTGCTTTGGTAGCCCCCTACACTATCAAGAGCAGTCGATTCTTCCAGACTAGGCTCAGTCACCCTCCCAGAACTATAGCCTTTGTTAGGTTCGTCGGATGCTTATTCTGACTACTTGGTGCCACCTGACGCCACATGTTAAGGCTAGAGACTCGCCTTGCGTGTGAAGACGTCATCAAGCGTCTTCATGGGCGCATGGTCAGAGGGTGGAACGACCCCGGAAGCCGAATTTCTGTTCGCTTTGCAGACTCAGCCGAACAACGAGAGCTGCGCGTACGTGTTTTTGTTCCATTATCACTCCCGCTCAAAGCTTAGGTATTTTCAGCGCTCCGAACGCTCGGGGGGCGGGGACGACTCCTCCCCTGCTCGCCTTACGATGGCGCAGGCCGCTTTACTTAATTTGAGGGGGCAGCAAGTCCAAGGTCACCTCCGCGCCCAGCAGCACCTCACCACTCTCTCGGATCAGCGTCGCATCCAGTCTGCTCAGGCTCAACCCAACCCCCACGATTTGTCTGACATGCACCACCAGCACACTCGGCTTCCGCCTCACCCTGTTGTATCTCAGTGCCAGTCTGAGCCCGAAAACTTGACGACCTCGCACCCTGTGTCGACTCATCTTCAAGGACGTACCGACACACAGGCTTCCGTTGTGCTTTCTGCTTCTTTGGGAAGCGATATTGACCTTTCCGCACTCTCTCGTGCCGCTGGTGCAAACGGTTTCACACCTCTCGAGCAACAACTCATCCTACAAGCACGCCTGCAAGCGGAACTCGACGCACGCCAGCGACCCTTCTATAATTCTCAGGGCAGCAGCTCAGTGTCGGGAGGTTCCACTCAAACGCCGTCTGTCCTCGTTGACCAAACTGAGGATCTTTCGCGGTCCCTGAACAATCTTGGCCTAAGATCTGCACTTCCTGCCAAAGAATTTGTTCCTCGCGCGACGGCACCTCGGATCAACCAGCCGCAGACATACAATCCAGCGCTCTCGTCCCGTCTATCAGTCGACCTGTTACCCTCTGAGGTAGCCGATAATTATCATGCCAGCAAGTTACATCAGTCTCAATCCTTCCCGTTCCCATCCTGTCAACAGCAGCAACACGGAGGCGTTAACGCAATCAATTCTAGGGTTCTCGGCCTCACATCCAAAGACGGCAGCCTGAAGAATCACAACAGTACAAGTCTCATCGATAAGGATAGCTCTGTACTTCCCTCTAATCCAGTCGACTTCGTCCCTGACAGCGCTGAGGGCCGAGGGTCCACCCAGCAGAATCTCGCGGTTCACATGCGTTCGACGACCTTACCGCCACACTTTACTGTCGGTAGTTCGAGCATCGCTCACAACACAGGAACGGTCAGCTTGCGACTGAACGGCATCCTTTCTCCTACTCTTCACTCCGGAGCTGGAATCGGAGACCGTGGGCATGTAGGGAAGCTTCACGTTGGCATTCCTTCAAGCGAGCTACCTATCAACCGCGAGATAGATCCACTTCCTTCAGGTGTCAAGCTGATGCATCTGCATAGTCCATCTGCCGATTCGCCGTTCCTCATACCGTCACCGGCGCTTACGTACAACTCCTCGTCTTCTGCGTCCTCGCGCACACCATCTACACTCAGCCCTTCTACCCCGTTCTTCGGATCATTCCCCCATCCTGGGGATAGTTTCAGCACATATAATGGAGAAGAACATGGTGGTGACAAGACCGATGCCGCAATAACTCGCGATGTAGCCGCGTTTGACATTGGTACACAGATCCGCTCTGGAAGCGGATAAAATTTCGCGCCTCATCGGGTCTGCCCCCACATTTAGTTTCCTTTGAGACACACCACGCCAATTTCCCATCAGCTCGCGCACGTTTTTCCCGTCTGTAAATGCTGTAATTGTTTACATGTACACTGTTTTTTGTCGACAGCACATGCCTCAAGCCCACTCCAGTTGTCAATCACCGCTCTTTCAGGATTCTTCTATTAGCACAGTAGTACAGTATGCCGTACGAGTACCATACTTCTATCACACTCAGATCGTCTCCAGCTCTTTCAACACCCTCGCACTCTTTTCGCACTCTTTAGCCTGGTGTTTTCGGTAGTTTTGCCTACCTTGTATTGTGCCATTACAACTATGAGCCTCAACCCCCTATTTGTCTCTATGTCTTCAGGATGTTAAGTGTAGCCGTCACTTATAACGTATGTGATACACTCTTCCTGCACTGACCGTGAAAAATGTAGGAGCGTGGGAAAGCGCTACTAACTTGAAGCCAAGCTCGAAGCACACAATAAGTAAGAGTATCACAAGGCTCTATAGAGTAAACCGCTAACCTCAGCCGTTTGGGAGAAAAGGCTGAAGAAAGGCTGAGGCACTTCCGGAACTACGAAGTATATAAACGAGCTAGAACGAAATTTTCTTCGGAGTAAAATTGAGAACCGAACTCGAGTAACCGAGCTCGACTCTGCAGAACCCTTGGCAGAACCGGTGCATAACGTTGCCGGCCCAGCCGGCCCGACGCTTACAAAAAAACATTCGCGACGGTAGCACGGAACGTTCAAGTTGAAATGGATAAGCAGCTCGGCCGATATCCGTTACTTTAGTCCTGAGAATCCCCCGCTCGCGCGAGTCTAACGTGGACAGAGCTCACTTGCTGACCCACGTTGTTGAATCACTGCTAGTTTGCGTTTGCTTCCACCTGTATGCTTGGTGTTTGGAACGGTACTGAAAAGTGGCCCACCCGCGAGACTACAGCACACCAAGGATAGGATGCGTTATCAACGCTAACACGGACGGGATCAATTGGATAGGGCAGCGTGCGCCCAGGCTGACTTCGTCGTCATCTGTGCCTTACTCGGTCGTAGTTCGGATGACCGTGGAATGAAACACCTCGGGTCTTTTGTCGACTTATATCGGATCCGAGCAGTCTTCACGGTCCATAAAACACAAAGCCCTTTAATATGCATCCTGACACGTAGTTGTGACACAAATCTCCCACTTTTGCGCTCTACAGTTGTACAGATGGGCAGCTCTACGTCAAACATCTCCCCAGGAAAGGACCTACTCGACTTGCACGGCCGCGTCGCCATCGTCACGGGTGCAAAGTATGTCATCCCCCCAGACCAGTGGTGTTTCTTGTACGTTGGCATGCACGACTGCTAACGGCCATCCATCCTTTGGGGGTTGTAGCTCTGGCATCGGTCTGTACATCGCACTTCACCTCGTGCGGCGCGGTGCCAAGGTGTACCTTGCCGCAAGAAGCGAAGAAAAGGCAGCACACGCGATTGCGCGGATGGAAAATGAGGGACTGGGAGAACACCCGGGCGAACTTGTCTGGCTCCCGATCGACCTGACGGACCCGCATAAGGCCAAGGCAGCTGCGGAGTGGTTTATCAAGAGAGAGAACAAATTGGATATACTTGGTGCGTAACGGCATCCTCTAATCTTCTGGGTTATTCGATCAGAGTTAGTTGACTGGCCCTCTTTTCTTTTCGGTCACATCCTTTTGGGGTGGTGATACAGTAAACAATGCTGCCAAGTGCGTGAAATCCCCATCCTTTCCTTTCTTTTTGAGATCATGGCGGTACTGATATCCTCGCGGTTAGGATATTAAGTGCGTATGGAAGAACGTCTGATAATATCTCGGATAGTATGGTCATCAAGTAAGTAGGAATCCCGGGGCTCAGTTTGCACGGTCTGTATCGTTTCTGACTCACGACCTTGTTGATTTCTTCTTGTTTTATCGGTGGGATACAGCCACATCAGCCCGTTCTTGTTCACAAGGACGCTTTTGCCGGTGATGGAAAAGACTGCGTTGGAGCCTGGGTCAGACGTGCGGATCGTAAACGTACGTGCGACGCTAGGAAGTATCAGAGCTGCTTTGATTGATAGGACACAGGTATCTTCGGTCGCACACCGCTGGGTGCCGAACCCGCGGTACGATAGTCTCGAAGCGTTCAACAACGACTTCACGAGCACGTGGAGGCCAAAGCTGAACGTGTATTGTAAGAGCCTGTTTACCCTCACGGGAAAATTGTTGACGGGAATAACCCACGCAGCGTACACGAAACTCGCGAATGTGCTCTGGACGAAGGAGTTGCAGCGCCGGTTCGACGCGGGGAAGATCCCCATTACGGCGGTGGCTATACACCCAGGCAACGTCATGTCCGGTGGGCTCTCTCCTTTCGTTCATAAAAAAGGGTGCGCATAGTAATTCCCGTCGATACTGGACGAAACAGAGGGAAATGTCAAGCTCTTCACGTCCCTGACCTTCGGGAGGCTGATCAATTGGGCCTTCTCGCTTTTCTTCATCTCCCCGCACGACGGCGGATACACGCCTGCATGGGCTGCCGCCGCACGTCAGGTCTCCGAAGGGCGTGATAAGTACAAGGGGAAGTATTTGGTACCATACGGTACCCTCGAAGAGGCGAGCAAGGACGCACAAAGGGAAGATCTGGCGAAGGAACTGTGGGAAACGACCGAGAAGGTGCTAAAGGATTTTGGTTGGCTGTAGAAAGAGATGCATTGACGACATCCCAAGAGAATCCCAAGAGAAAAGGATGATGAAATGATCTGGGTGTGTAGATGCATAATATCCATCGGCTATATACTGTAGACATGGTTGATTGAGAGCACTGCCTGAACGGAGCAACAATTTATGATCGACTTTCAGCAATTAGATCGGTTGCCGAACCGAGAGAGACCCGTGGCGCGAGAAAGTGATAATGATGGTCCGAGAGGATACAGTCGAGAGGTTGGGACAAGTTTGGGTAGTTCTAATTCCCGGGTGCATTTTCAAAGCTAGGGCGATCATCCTGGACCAACAACCTGGCTGAAATTTTTTGGGGAGCCCTCGCAATGAATAAAAAATGGTTAGCATGGTGCCAGACAGCAAAAGATGGCCATTGGGTTCGACTGTCCGCGTCGGCGAAGGTTACCCGCGAATTCAATCAATCAGAACGTTCCGGGTGAAAAAACTAATAAGAGGTTAGGTAATGGACGATCACGTACACTAGCTAGTCTGAAGGTACGGTGGTGTCCCCCTGGCCAGTCATTCTCCAACGGCGGCGCACATAAAGTGCGTATAACGGGCCTGCCAGCCTGGAAGCAATTCACATCGTTTGCTCCGAAACGGACTGTATTCTTTTTGATTTTGGATCCTGAGAAGACAGGTACCTCTGCAAGACGTAGCGCTCACCAGCGCGCGTACCTATAAATAAGCACTCACTCCCGGTACCGTCTTAACCCATACCCTTCAGTGGACCGCCCAAGGTATGGATTATGACGGGTTAACCGTTTTTTCAGGAATACTACAGCCTACAAACGAATTTTGGTGGATGGATCAGCTGTGGGTTATCAGGGGATATGGGTTATCAGAGGTATGAGTTAAGAGGGGTTCTACTGTACTGTACAATAACAAGGTTCGATCATAGCGAATCGTGGCTAACGAGGGTTTGTGTGTCATCGACCCCTGGTGTCTGCCCCTTCCGTCCAGTCTCCGATACGGGGTACTCAATTCGGGCGGGTTTCTCCCTTCCAACAGTAGTACGTAGTCCCGATTGGTAACGTAAGTCGGGCCAGAGGTGTCGCCAGAGAGGCCAGCGGATCTGTGCATATGTCGACGCGTGGTTTATCCCTTGTAAATGTGCAGCCAGACGCTAAGAGGAGTCGTGCGGGATTGACCCAGGCGCATTTTCTTGACGCAGATCCAGCGTATCCAGTTCCATACCTAATACCGTATTGGCATGATGCAAACAGGACCAGGAGAGCTTACCACGACTTACTCAACTCAGCCTGAGTCGCTGACACAAAGAGGATGCCATCTGGCACAAACGTTGAGATGTATCCTGTGCGTGAATTAGTGACCATGC
>Ga0137385_10004676_pt1 | contig 11965 bp, 9 predicted proteins | sample SagtaG_FD_104921 | JGI IMG/M metagenome (GOLD analysis project Ga0137385, IMG submission 104921) | Vadose zone soil microbial communities from Sagehorn Ranch, Mendocino, California, USA - Sage2_R_80_16 metaG | ecosystem: Environmental > Terrestrial > Soil > Vadose zone | place: USA: California...
CGCGGCGGGAAGACGCTGCCACGGCGGTCGAAGTCCGCAGTGCTCACGCTGATCTGAGCGGTTGGCGCGCCCGGGCTGCCGGAGTCCGGAGCGGCGCCGAGGACGGTCTGTGTCCAGTTGCTCGGGTTGTCCACCGTGATGACGAAGCCCTGCTGCTGGCCGCTGCGGATCGGCACCGTGGTCTGCTGGGCGCCGTCCGCCTCGGTCCACGTCTCCCGAGCTATGTCGCGGGGATACCACCAGCTGAAGGCGCCGTTGTTCTCGATCGGGGGAGCGGTGAGCATCACCACGCTGTAGGACGTGGCGATGCCGGCGATGACCACGGCGGCGGCCATCGCCGCCCGGAGGCGCGGCCTGAGCCCGCGGAGCCAGAAGCCCAGCCTGGCGGCGCCGGCCGAGTGCCGTGCCGCTCATCGCTGGCGTCCTTTCCGGCCGGCGGCGGCCGCCGCGGGACGGTCATGATTGAGTACCCCGCCGACGGTGGCGGAGAACTGAGCCCACTCGGCCCGGAACGCGGTGAGGCTCTCTTGCCCGGCGTCGGTGATCGAGTAGTAGCGCCGGGCCCGCGCGCTCAGGGCATGCGCTCGTAGGCCGGGATGGTCAGGAAGTCGACGTAGTCATCCGCGAGCGCGACCTCCTTGAACAGGGCCACGGCCTGGTCGAACTGGGCCGCGTCGAAGGCGCTGCCGTACTGCTCGCTGATCAGGCTGAGCTCCTCGCCGATCATCTGCTGCACGAGTGCCTGGGTGACCGGGGCGCCTTCGTCCAGGGTCACGTCGTTGTGCAGCCACTGCCACACCTGGGATCGGGCGATCTCCGCAGTGGCCGCGTCCTCCATCAGGTTGAAGATCGCCACCGCCCCGGTGCCGGCCAGCCAGTTGGCCAGGTACTGCAGGCCGACGCTGATGTCGTTGCGCAGCCCGGCCTCGGTGATCCCGCCCGGGGTCTTGGCGATGGCCAGCAGGTCCGCGGCGCTGACCTGGACGTCGTCGCGGAGCCTGTCGAGCTGGTTGGGCCGGTCGCCGAGGACGCCGTCGAAAACCTCCTGGCAGATCGGCACCAGGTCGGGATGGGCCACCCAGGAGCCGTCAAAGCCGTCCGCCGACTCGCGGGCCTTGTCGTCGCGGACCTTGGCCAGCGCCTTCGCGTTCACCTCGGGATCGCGGCGGCTCGGGATGAAGGCCGCCATGCCGCCCATCGCGTGCGCGCCGCGGTCGTGGCAGGTCTTGACCAGCAGCTCGGTGTAGGCGCGCATGAACGGGGCGGTCATCGTCACCGCGTTGCGCTCGGGCAGCACGAAATCGCGGCCCCTGGTGCGGAACTTCTTGATGATGCTGAACAGGTAGTCCCAGCGGCCCGCGTTCAGCCCGGCGCTGTGCTCGCGCAGCTCGTAGAGGATCTCCTGCATCTCGAACGCCGCCGGGATGGTCTCGATCAGCACCGTCGCCCTGATCGTGCCGCGGGGGATGCCGAGCCGGTCCTGGGCCAGGTTGAAGGCGTCGTTCCAGAGCCTGGCCTCGAGGTGGCTCTCGGTCTTGGCGAGGTAGAAATAGGGGCCCTGGCCCCTGTCGAGCTGGCGCCGGGCACAGTGCGCGAAATACAGCGCGAAATCGAACAGGCTCCCCGAGACCCGCTGGCCGTCCACGAGCAGGTGCTTCTCGTCCAGGTGCCAGCCGCGCGGCCGGACCACGATCGTGGCCAGCTCATCGTCGGGCCGGAGCTGGTAGACCTTGCCGTCGGCTAGGCGGAAGTCGATATTCCGGTCCAGCGCGTCCTTCAGGTTGAGCTGGCCGGTGACCATGTTGTCCCAGAGCGGGGTGTTCGCGTCCTCGAAGTCGGCCAGCCACACCTTGGCGCCCGAGTTGAGCGCGTTGATCGTCATCTTCCTGTCGGTCGGCCCGGTGATCTCCACCCGCCGGTCGGCCAGGCCGGGCGCCACCGGCGCCACGCGCCAGGCCGTGTCCTGCCGGACCTGGCGTGTCGCGGGCAGGAAGTCCAGCGTCGCGCCGGAAATGAGTTCCTGCTGGCGGACGGCTCTCGCGGCGAGCAGTTCTGAGCGCCGCGGGCCGAGCTCGCGGTGCAGCGCCGCGACCAGGCCGAGCGCCTCGTCGGTAAGGATCTCGTCGTACCGGTCACCGGCGGGGCCGGTGATCTGGACGCCCTCGGTCTGCGTCACGCCAGGCTCCTCCCGGGTCGTAGCAGCACGCCGCGGCCAGGGTCGCCGGGCCGTCCCGGCGGCCAGAGCTATCCCGGGTCGCGATTGAGACGCTAGCCGCAGCCCGGCGCGAAGGTCAAAGGTCGCGGGCCTTTAATGCGGTCGCGCCTGCCGGTTTCCGGGGCTTAACCAGATGACCATGGGCACGGGCCGTGGGACCATCGTGACGACCAGCGGTCGGCGGCAGCCGGCCGGGGCGCCTAGCCTTGGAGGAAGATGTCCGCACTATCATCCGCCCACCCAGCCCGCCCTCAGCTGCCTGTGACCCCGGACGGCCCCACGGCGCCGACCAGCCCGGCGATCCCGGGCACCGCCGCGGCGCCGGGTAGCGCCGAGCCGGCCGAGCCGGAAGATTCGGGCCGGCTGGATCTGGAAGACAGGCACGCGCTGCGCCGGGTGGCCGGGCTGTCGACCGAGCTCCAGGACATCACCGAGGTCGAGTACCGCACCCTGCGGCTGGAGCGCGTGGTCCTGATGGGCGTCTGGACCGACGGGACCCTGGCCACCGCGGAGAACTCGCTGCGCGAGCTGTCCCGCCTGGCCGAGACCGCGGGATCGCAGGTTCTGGACGGCCTGATCCAGCGGCGCGGCCGTCCGGACTCAGCGACCTACGTGGGCGCGGGCAAGGCGGCCGAGCTGGCTGAGCTGGTGGCTTCGTCGGGCGCGGACACGGTGATCTGTGACGGCGAGCTCGCGCCTGGTCAGCTGCGCAGGCTGGAGGGCATTGTGCGGGTCAAGGTCGTGGACCGGACGGCCCTGATCCTGGACATCTTCGCGCAGCATGCCCGCAGCAAAGAGGGCAAGGCGCAGGTGGAGCTGGCCCAGCTGCAGTACCTGCTGCCCAGGCTCCGTGGCTGGGGCGAGTCGCTGTCCAGGCAGGCCGGCGGCCGGGTGGCCGGGGGCGGCGGCATCGGAACCCGTGGCCCGGGCGAGACGAAGATCGAGACCGACCGGCGCCGGATCAGGGCGCGGATGACCAAGCTGCGGCGCGAGATCGCCGAGATGTCCGTGGGGCGGCAGGTCCAGCGCGGGCAGCGGCGCCGCCACGAGGTGCCGTCGGTCGCGATCGCCGGGTACACCAACGCCGGGAAGTCCAGCCTGCTGAACCGGCTGACCGGGGCGCAGGTCCTGGTGGACGACTCGCTGTTCGCCACGCTCGACCCCGCGGTGCGGCGCGCCCGCACCCCGGGAGGCTGGCCGTTCACGCTGACCGACACGGTGGGCTTTGTCCGGCATCTTCCGCATCAGCTCGTGGATGCCTTCCGGTCAACTCTGGAAGAGGTGGCCGAGGCGGACCTGATCCTGCACGTCGTGGACGGCTCGGACGCGGAACCGCGCGCCCAGATCGCTGCCGTGCGCGAGGTGCTCGGCCAGATCGGCGCCGGTGACGTGCCCGAGCTAGTCGTGATCAACAAGGCTGATGAGGCCGACCCGATCGAGGTGGAAGGGCTGCGGCTGGCCGAGCGCGAGTCCGTGGTGGTCTCCGCCCGCACCGGGGCCGGGATCGATGACCTGCTCCGCGAGCTTGAGCGGCTGCTGCCGCGGCACGACCGGGAGGTCAGCGTCATGGTCCCCTACGACAGGGGCGATCTCGTCTCGCGCGCCCACCAGGAGGGCGAGGTGCTGGCGGTCCGGCACGGGCAGGACGGCACCGAGCTGACCGCGCGAGTGCCGCCCGGCCTCGCGGCTGAGCTCGGCCGGTTCGTGGCGCCGGCCGCATCAAGGTGATCTGCCTCCGGCAAAGCGCGAAATACCCGCTGCAATCCTTTGCAGGGACATAGTCGAGCCGCCTGGAATCTATTTCCACGCAATTACGTCATGGAAATCCGCCAAGTTCTGGCGAGAAATCACGTCCACATTGTTGACAGTGAAGATGCGGGCCACCGCGGGGATGCGGGCTAGCGCGGCCCGGCGGCCGCCCTGGCCTCGCGCCGCGGGCACCCTGGGCCGCCCGAGATGACCCCGGGGGCGGGGACCGCAGGCGGGAAGTGCAGGGGCCTGACAGACCGGAGAGCAGGGCCGCAGCAACGCATGGCGGTGCCGGGCCCGGTTGGCACAGGGCTGTCTGGGCTGGCCCGCCGGGCTGATCGCGGCTGGGTGGCCGGGGATAGGACCCTCCGCTTGGCCGGGAAGCTCCGGGTCAGGCAATGGCCGCCGGGCCGAATCTGGCCGGGCCGGCGTGAAGCGGCAAGACTAACTTCTTCAGATGTGTCCGCGAACGAGCGGCAACCGTGGGCGGATGCTGAAGCAACGCGGGCGGCGACTCTGCGGATGAGAAGGACACCGAGTACCTAAATGGCCACTCAGGTGAGGCAATTTGCGCAGGGGGCTGTACAAGGACCGTCAAGTGCAATAGCGTGACTCAACCGATATGTTGGCTCTGGCACATCCGCAGCGTTCTAATAAGTGATCCACTTCAACTGGCTGTTTGCCGGTGCAGCGCCGCACCAGGCACGAGTCATGGCAGGTGACCGCTCATGGCCAGCCGGACCCTGGCCGGCAGCGCTTCCCCGCAGGAGGGTGCCGCGCGGTGACCGTACGCTTGCTCACCAACATCGGTCGGCTATGGACCGGTTCCGAGGTGTGGAGCAACGCTGCGATCCTGACCCACGATGACCGCATTGCCTGGGTCGGGCCCGCGTCGGAGCTGCCGGGCAGCCTGCCTGGCGTGATCGAGGACATCGTTGATGTCGATCAGGTGGAGAACCTCAACGGCGGGCTGGTCACGCCCGGGCTCATCGACGCGCACACCCATCCCGTCTACGCCGGGAACCGGTGGGCGGAGCTGGCCATGCGGTCGGGCGGTTCCTCGGCCACGGAGATCGCCGCGGCCGGCGGCGGGATGTCCTCGACGGTCACCGTCACCCGGGGGACGGATCCCTGGACGCTCTGCGACGCCGTGCGGGCGCGCCTGCGCGACTGGCTGCTGAGCGGCACCACAACGATCGAGGCCAAAACCGGCTATCACCTGACCAGGGACGGGGAACTCGCGGACATCCGCCTGCTGCGCTCGCTGGAAGGCGAGCACGGCATGCCGCGGATCCACGCGACGTTCCTGGCCGCGCACGCCGTGCCGCCCGAGTACTTCGGCCGCCGCTCCGACTACATCGACGCGGTCAGCGGCTGGTGCGCGGACGCGGCCCGGGCCGGGGCGGACAGCGTCGACGTTTACTGCGATGACGGGCGCTTCACCGAGCGGGAAGCGCGCTGGGTGCTCAACGCCGGCCGAGGGTCCGGGCTGCTGCCCCGGCTGCACGCCTGCGGTGACTCGCGCAACGGAGCGGCCAGGCTCGCCGCGGATCTGGGCTGCGCATCGGCCGACCTGCTGCACGAGGCCGACGACAAAGACGTCGCGGCGCTGGCCCAGGCGGGCGTCGCGGCGGTGTTGTGCCCGGGCACGTCCCTGGAGACCGGCCGGACCCCGCCGGTCCGTGCCCTGCTCGACCAGGGCGTCGCTGTTGCCCTCGGAAGTGATCACTCGCCGGGCGGGACCGGGATCACGTCGATGCCCCTGGTCATCTCGCTGGCGGTGGCGCACTTCGGGATGAGCGTGACCGAGGCGCTCCGCGCGGCGACCATCGGCGGCGTGCACGCCCTGCGCGCGCCCGACCGGGGAGCGATGGTGCGGGGCCGGTACGCGGACATCGTGGCCTGGGACGCGGATCACGAAGGCGCGTTCGCCTGGGCGTACGGCCTCAAGCCGCGCCGCGTCTGGCGAGGCGGCGAGCCGGTGTTCGGCTGAGGCCGGGCCCAAGCTGCTAGCGTCGCGCCATGGCCGCAGCGATCGCGGTCGTCACTGATTCCACGGCCGGCCTGACTTCCGCCCTGACCTCGCGCTACGGCATCCGGGTGGTGCCGCTGCGCATCGTGGCCGGCGGGCTGACTGCCGACGACGGGCCAGGCGCGCTGCCGGACGCGATCGAGGCGGAGTTCCGCCACGGGGCGCGGCTCAGCACGGCCAGCCCGGGACCCGAGCGCTTTGCTGCCGCCTACACGGCCGCGGCTGCGGGAGCCGAGGGCATCGTCTCGGTGCATCTCTCCGGGAGCCTCTCCGGGACCGTCAACTCGGCCGTACTGGCGGCAGCCGGGGCGGCGGTGCCCGTCCGGGTGATTGACTCGCGGTCCCTGGGGATGGGCCTGGGGATCGCGGTCCTGGACGCAGCCGAGGCCGCCGCTGCTGGCCAGGCCCTCGAGGACGTGGCCGCGGCCGCGTCACGCAGGTCCGCGCGGCTGCGTTCGTTCCTCGTCCTGGACAGCCTGGACCACCTGCGCAGCGGAGGCAGGCTGGATCCCGCGCACCCCGGCGCGGGCTCCGGGCTGACGTCCAGGCCAGTGCTGCACGTGGCCGGCGGCAGGATCGAGGTGCTCGAGCGGGTGCGCACGCCGTCGGCCGCCCTGCGCAGACTGGAGGAGCTGGCCGCAGAGGCCGCCGCCGGCCAGCCGGTCGACCTGGCCGTGCAGCATCTGGGCCGGGCCCAGGACGCGGCGGCGCTGGCTGCGCGGCTTGAGCAGCTCATCCCCGGCGCCCGGCACCGGTACCTGGCCGAGGCAGGCACGGTCATCCTGGCGCACACGGGGCCGGGCATGCTCGGTGTGGTGGTCGCCCCGTACTGAGAGCCCGTCGCCCTCAGCGGCCGGCGGCACCGCTTCCCGGCCGGAGCCCGGTTTCTGGCATGCTGCAGGCATGCCTCGTTCTGGCTCAGCGGCCGCTGCCGGCGGCCATGCTCCCGCCGCCGTGACGGTGATCGTCGGAGAAGAAGAGCTGCTGGTCGAGCGCGCCGTGCACGCCGTCGTGGCGGACGCCACCAGGCCCGCAGAACCGGGTGGCGCAGCGGCAGGGGAGGCAGCGGGCGCAGCCGGAGGATCGGCCGGGGCCGATTCGCCCGACGTGCACGACGTGCGCGCCGCCGACCTCAAGCCGGGCGACCTGTCCGGCCTCACCGCACCGTCCCTGTTCGGCGGCGGCTGCCTGGTCATCGTCAGGTCCGTGCAGGACGCCACCAAGGACGTCGCGGCCGAACTGGCCCGCCACGCGGCCGCCCCGGGGCCCGACGTGGTGCTGGTGCTGACCCATGCGGGCGGGGCCAAGAACAAGCAGCTGCTGGCCGGACTGACCAGCGACGGGGCCAGGCGGGTCGACTGCCCGCCGGTCAAGCGCTTTGGCGAGCGGCTGGATTTCCTGCGCGCCGAGTTCGGCCGGGCGGGGCGGAAGGCCGACGACGGGGGCCTGCGCGCGCTGCTCGACGCGGTCGGCACTGACCTGCGCGAGCTGGCGGCCGCGTGCAGCCAGCTTGACGCCGACACCACCGGTGTCATCAGCCAGCCGGTCGTGGCCCGGTACTACCGCGGCCGGGCGGAAGCGACCGGGTTCACGGTGGCCGACCGCGCCATCGAGGGGAAGCTGGCCGATGCCCTGGAACAGCTGCGGTGGGCGCTGTCCACCGGCGTCTCACCGGTGCTGATCTCGAGCGCGCTCGCGCAGGGCGTCCGGGCGCTGGGACGGGTGGGCACGGCCGCGCGGACGCGGAGCGCGGAGGCGCTGGCGGGCGAACTCGGCATGCCCCCGTGGAAGATCGACAGGGTGCGCCAGCAGCTCCGGGGCTGGAACGCGGAGGGCGTGGCGCGGGCGCACGGCATTGTCGCGGAAGCCGACGCTCAGGTAAAGGGCGAGGGGGCCAGCCCGGGCTACGCGCTGGAGCTGGCGATCACGTCGATCGTGGCCTGCCGCTCCCGCAGCTGACCGGGACCTGGCCCAGAGGAGCTGACCGGGCTGACCGCAGCTGGCCTCACGGGAGCAGAGCGGTCAGCCCTGCCCCATCTGGGCGGCGCGCTTGGCGATCGCGGACTTGCGGTTGGCCGCCTGGTTCTTGTGGATGACGCCCTTGCCCGCGGCCTTGTCCAGCTTGACGAACGCGGCCCGCATGTGCTGGGTGGCCTTGTCGGCGTCGCCAGCGTCAGCAGCCTCGCGGAACTGCCGCACCGACGTCTTGAGCGCCGACTTCACGGCCTTGTTGCGCTGGCGCGCCTTCTCGTTCTGCTTGTTGCGCTTGATCTGGGACTTGATATTCGCCACGCGAATGCCTCGCTAGGAATCTGGTCAGGTCGGTCGGGTGTGCCCGGCACAGGCCGAAGGTCACGGCGTCGCGCCCGGTACCGCGGATGCGGGCGTGCGGGCAGCCGACTGGCGAAGGATAGCCGACATCGACCCGACCTCTCAAACCCGGGCGGTCGGCCACGCCCGGGCGTGGATGTACCCATGGGCCGGCGGTAGCAGGCCTTCCTGTGCATCCGCAAGGCGCGGCACGCGCTCTGCTGGCGTGGGCATCAGGCCCGGCATGCAACCATAGACGGCGACAGCCCATAGATCACCACACCAACCCTACGCAACTATCACCTGGCGGATGCCTTGCCACCAATGCCCGAGCCGGGCCGGACCGATCAGGCGTTGATCCGCAATTTCTGCATCATCGCCCACATCGATCACGGCAAGTCCACGCTCGCGGACCGCATGCTGCAGCTCACCGGCGTCGTCGGCGAACGGCAGATGCGCGCGCAGTACCTGGACCGGATGGACATCGAGCGCGAGCGCGGCATCACGATCAAGAGCCAGGCCGTCCGCCTGCCCTGGCCCGGCCAGGACGGCCGCCAGTACGTGCTGAACCTGATCGACACCCCGGGCCACGTCGACTTCTCCTACGAGGTGTCCCGGTCGCTGGCCGCCTGCGAGGGCGCGGTCCTGCTGGTGGACGCGGCGCAGGGCATCGAGGCGCAGACGCTGGCCAACCTGTACCTGGCGCTCGACGCTGACCTGCACCTGATCCCGGTGCTGAACAAGATCGACCTGCCGGCCGCGCAGCCGGAGAAGTACACGGCAGAGATCGCCGGCATCCTCGGCTGCGATCCGGCCGAGGTCCTCCAGGTCTCGGCGAAGACCGGCGAGGGTGTCACCGACCTCCTGAACGCGATTGTGCGGCAGGTTCCGCCCCCGAACGGTGATCTCGACGCCCCCGCCCGGGCCTTGATCTTCGACTCGGTCTACGACACCTACCGCGGCGTCGTGACCTACGTCCGGGTGGTGGACGGCCGCCTGTCCCGGCGCGAGAAGACCCTGATGCTGTCGACCAAGGCGGTGCACGAGACCCTCGAGGTCGGCGTGATCTCGCCGGAGCCCGTCCCGTCCGACGGCCTGGCGGCCGGCGAGGTAGGCTACCTGATCACCGGCGTGAAGGACGTGCGCCAGGCCCGGGTCGGCGACACGGTGACCAGCGCGAGCAAGCCCGCGCAGGAGCCGCTGGCCGGGTACGACCATCCCAGGGCCATGGTGTTCTCCGGCCTGTACCCGGTGGACGGGGACGACTACCCCGAGCTGCGCGACGCGCTGGACAAGCTCCGGCTGAACGACGCGTCGCTGGTCTACGAGCCGGAGACGTCGACCGCGCTGGGGTTCGGCTTCCGCTGCGGGTTCCTCGGCCTGCTGCACATGGAGATCGTCCGGGAGCGGCTGGAGCGGGAGTTCGACCTGGAGCTGATCTCGACCGCGCCGAACGTGGTCTACCGCGTGGTGCTGGAGACCGGCGCCGAGATGATCGTCACCAACCCGAGCGATTTCCCGGGGGGTTCCGGGGGGTCACCCCCCCGGGCCGGCAGGGTCCCCGACGGCAAGATCAGCCAGGTCTTCGAGCCCGTGGTGCGCGCCACGCTGCTGGCCCCCAGTGAGTACATCGGCGCGATCATGGAGCTGTGCCAGGGCCGGCGCGGCGCGCTGCTCGGGATGGAGTACCTGTCCGCCGACCGGGTGGAGATCCGCTACACCATGCCGCTCGCGGAGATCATCTTCGACTTCTTTGACCAGCTGAAGTCCCGCACCCGCGGCTACGCCTCGCTGGACTACGAGCCCGCGGGTGAGCAGGAGGCCAACCTGGTGAAGGTCGACATCCTGCTGCAGGGCCAGCCGGTGGACGCGTTCAGCCACATCGTGCACACCGACCAGGCGCGGGAGTACGGCCTGGCCATGACCGCGAAGCTGAAGGAACTGATCCCGCGGCAGCAGTTCGAGGTGCCGATCCAGGCCGCCATCGGCTCGCGCGTGATCGCCCGCGAGAACATCCGCGCCATGCGCAAGGACGTGCTGGCCAAGTGCTACGGCGGTGACATCACCCGCAAGCGCAAGCTGCTGGAGAAGCAGAAGGAGGGCAAGCGCCGGATGAAGGTCATCGGGCGGGTGGAGGTGCCGCAGGAGGCCTTCGTCGCTGCCCTGTCCACCGAGCAGGGGGCCGACCGCAAGCGCTGAACGGGCCGGTCAGACATTCATTACGGCGGCGGCGCCGATGAACAGCACGATCAGCAGCAGCACCATGACGATCCCGGTCCATCCGAGCACCAGGCCGGCCATGGCCAGCCCGTTGCCGCCCTCTCCGGTGCGCCGGATCTGACTGCGGGCTGTGTGGCCGAGGATGACCGCCGGGATCATGGTCAGGCCACCCGTGAACGGCTGCGCCAGGCCGCAGGCCAGCGACGCGATCGCCAGCGTATTTGTCTGGGGGGCGGCGGCGGCCGGCTCCCAGGGCGGGGCCGCGACCTGGCCGCCGGGCAGATCGCCGGTGACCGCGGCCAGGTCGGCGTACGTGCGCGCCGTGTAGGCCTGGGCGACGCGGGCGTCATACTCGTCCTTGGTCAGCCGGCCCTCGACGAACCCGGTCTTGAGCACGTCCACCGCGCGTTCCCGGTCAGCGGTGGCGGCCAGCACCCGGCTCCTGCCCGGGGCGGGCATCCCGTATCCCGACTGTGCTGTCATCGGCCCCTCCAGCACTCATCACCGCCAGCCTAGCTCGCCTCGGCGGGCTATCGCGCCGCCGCGTGGCGGGTCGGCGGCGGCCCGCCAGGCCCAAGGGGCCCGCTGGACCGAGGTCAGGTGCCCGTCGTGTAGAAACGGCAGCCCGGCCGTTCGTGGAATCAGTGAGAGGGTGCTACCGGGGCGCCCGGGTCCGGATAAGCGGAGGCAAACGATGAAATACCTGATGCTCGGCATGATCACCGAGGCGGGCCAGCAGCTGCGCGGGGCTGATCTTGAGTCATGGATGGCAGAGATCGGGGCCTGGTATGAGAAGCATGGCAGCTCAGGGAAGCTCGCCGACGCCGGACACCAGCTCGACTGGCCGGACAAGGCCAGGACGGTGCGCGCCAGCGGAGTGACCGACGGCCCGTTCATGGAGGCCAAAGAGGTCCTTGGCGGCTACTCGCTGCTCGAGACGGCCACCATCGATGAGGCAGTGGAGATCTCGAAGACCTGGCCCGGCATAGACAGGGGATGGATCGCGATCGAGATCCGGCCCGTCATGGCACAGTGAGGCCGCCGGTCTCACAGCGATAGGCGGCGGGCGAGCAGTTCGCGCTCGGCTGGGTTGGCGGCCAGCGCCAGCGCTCGCTCGTTCGCTGAGCGGGCCTGCTCATGGTGCCCGAGGTCGTTAAGCAGCTCGGCCCGCACGGCGTGGAATAGCCGGTAGCCGTCGAGTTCACCCGCGAGCGGCTCGACCTCGGACAGCGCGGCCTGCGGGCCGATGGCGAACCGGGTCGCGACCGCGCGATTGAGGCGCACCACCGGAGATGGCGTGAACTCCTGCAGCCGGTCATAGAGGACCCGGATCTGGCGCCAGTCCGTGTGCTGGTAGCCCGGCGCCGCCGCGTGGATCGCGGCGATAGCGGCCTGGATCTGGTAGGGGCCCGGGCGGTGCATCGCCATCGCCCTGGCGA
>Ga0137385_10004679_pt1 | contig 11963 bp, 9 predicted proteins | sample SagtaG_FD_104921 | JGI IMG/M metagenome (GOLD analysis project Ga0137385, IMG submission 104921) | Vadose zone soil microbial communities from Sagehorn Ranch, Mendocino, California, USA - Sage2_R_80_16 metaG | ecosystem: Environmental > Terrestrial > Soil > Vadose zone | place: USA: California...
AATACTATGGGGTTAAACTGTACAACTGACGTAGGGTTACGTTGCCCCCAGGGGCAAAATATATAATTTTCAATTATTATAAACAAAGACTCGCCCTTAAAGGCAACCGCCCTACATTTAAAGGTAGCTGTCTTACAGCTTTACACCTAAGGGCAACCATCTCGCAGCTCTTGCACCTGGGGGCAACTCTCTTACAGCTCTTACACTTAGGGGTAGCTGTCTTGCAACTCTTGCACCTAAGGGCAGCTATCTCGCAGCTCTTGCACCTGGGGGCAACTGTCTTGCAGCTCTTGCACCTGGGGGCAACTGTCTCACAGCTCTTGCACCTGGGGGCAGCTGTCTTGCACCTAGGGGCAAGCGAGTCGCGCCAGTACTACCATGCCTCCCCCTTAATAAATAGAACCTTTCGCTCTTCTACTTTGCAACCAACTCATCCACAATTCCTAAAGCCGGATATTACCAATATGAAGCGTCGAAAGCTTCCTACTTAAAGGAAATGGATTCGATACATAACTAAGCCAGGCCATATTGGCTGGTAACAGCGAAGTTCCCAATCGATTCTCTCATGCCAGTATGGACAGTTGGCGCAAATACGCCCATTGACGACGCCCATAAGCGAAGGCTTTGTGAAATATTTAAGTAGCAGGGTGTCCTTCGAAAAGACTTGGGGTATCAATTGCGAGTGGCCTCCACCAAAGCCCAAGTGCAGAAGATGCTAGACCATATCAACCGCGGGCGGGCACACAATATTGATTTAGGGAGTGTCGATGCGTCAAGAGATAAATCGGAATATCTATCATTTAAAGACTGGGATACAATAATTGGAGAGAAGGCAGAGCTTATAGCGGGTAACCACAGAGTAGAGGCATTAAAAGAATATTTGCGCCGTTCAAAATCGTCAGAGAATGAGGGATGGTGGATTTATAATGTGTACGACAAAGGTATTATTTAGCTGCGCCCCTGGCCTAGCTAACCGAACACCAATGCAGATGCCCCATTTACACATTAAGCTCTGCGCCAACCATATACCCCCTAAACAACACGTGTACACCCCCTACCCAAACAAGCTTAGATGCTTCTATTTCAAGTTAGACTTGTTTACACCCAAATCGCGAAAACAACACCACGCGCTTATCCCTTAACCTGCTGAAAATTCGTCCATGCATTATATCACAGTACGGGCTGACTGTCAAGGTACGAGGTAAAAGTATATAATTGATGTCGCGTGAAGATCTATATACCGGAGGTGAGGCGGGTATATATACGCGTCGCTCAGGGGTCAGGTCTGTGCTCGTGCATACGCGTACGCTCACAAGCCAAGTCATAACAACGCGTGTTAGTCCCGTGACACGTTATCAATAAGAATCAGCCAATTAGATCAACGTAATTCACTGTACGCGTTATTTAGATTTAGTGTTCTGCATGGACTGCTTACTCTGTGGACGCTAGCGGGTTAAGGGATACCTTACATTTACCTTCTACAAGCCTTCAATTATAGAACGTCGTTACAGTCGCCTAGCTGGCTCTACGGCTAACTCTACAAATAAACGTCGCATCAATACCTTAACTTGTCGCAAGCCCTTAGCATTTAAGCGAAATACTAAATACACTACCTGTGGGCGTAGGCATAGGCGTGCCCGCGGAGACAGTTTATAGACGGCAGGTGTTATAGCTCAAACAAATGCCTCTGAACCGAAGCTTAAACAAATGCTGCATTATAAAAATACTAAGCTAAGGAGAAGGAAAAGGGGTCACCAGGACCAATGTAAACAAATATATAGAGTTGACCGCCAAGGCCCTAGTAGTAGGCGAGCCAAATGTAGGGTATGGCAGAATTTGGTAGAATTTGGCAGGTAACACGCCCTAATACTGTTACACCTCCACGTGATTCAGTCAAGGCCTCGTCTCGTGATGCCTTTGTCCTATCCTATTAATGCGTCCTCAAATATAGTTAATTATTCTTAGTAGTCGTGACGCTTCTTTTATAAAGTCTATAATATGCACACTGTCCTAATTGCTAATGTAGACATTAACAGTCGCAATACCCATTAAGGTGTATTATACTTGTAGAAATTTTTGCCCAGTTTTGATATATTCAGCTATTTATTTTGGCATGTGAACATGCCAAAATCAACCTTTTTCGATATATTAACTATTACGGCACTGTTACAGACCCTAGGCAGGGGCTCAGCTAAAGACTTAGCGCTGTATATATAGACGTGTCCTTTCCTCGACCTTCTTTTAGTCTTTGGCTTGATATCCTCGTTTATAGACTACCAATTGTACAGGCTTGCGCGCGTTATATTGCTGTGCTAGTGCCTTGATTGACTGAGTCGCTAACATTAACATACTAAAATTGGGTTCTTTTGGCATGTTAACATGCCAAAATCAACTTTTTCCAATATATTAATATACTAAAATCAGGTTCTTTTAGCATGTTAACATACCAAAATCAACTTCTTTCAGCATGTTAATATGCTAAAATCGGCCCCTTTACACGTTACCATATTGAAATTAGCTTTTTCCGTAAGCTATTTAGTTAAACAATATTAATATATATCAATTTACTTTATAAATATAATATCTCCGTTATAATACATCGCTTCCCTAAATATAAAACCAGTGTGACCGCTCAAACAAATGCCTTTAAACAGAAGTTTAAACAAATGCTATATTACGAAAATACTAAGCTAAGGAGCAAGAAAAGGTAAAGGAAAGGACACGTTTATATACATGGTGCCAAGTCATTAGCCGAACCCCTAACTAGGCCCCCTGTCTAGGTTATATATAACAGTGCCGTAACAGTGCTGTAATAGCCAGTATATTAATGCTAGGTATTATTAGAGCCTTAGAGTTACTATATCATGGAGTGAGTACAAGCGACAATAATATATAGCGAAGTAGATATTATTAAGCTACGTACATGAACTGGGTGGTAAAGTCAAGACATTGTATAAGGAAAGAAGATTAGGAAACGGGAGGAAAAAGGTATATATTATTGACTTGGTTGCTAGGTGTTGCAACTCTTGCACATAGGGGCAATTGTTTTGCAGCTTTTGTACTGTTTTACAGCTTTTGCACGCAGGGGCAACTCTCTTGCAGCCCTTGTACCCGGGGGCAGCTGTTTTGCAACGTTTACACTGGCTTACGGCTCTTGCACGCAGGGGCAACTATCTTGCAGCATTTGCACTGTCTTGTCTTGCAGCTCTTGCACGCAGGGGTACAAATTAGTTAAGTGCAGCGTAGACACTGTGCGCTTACAAGAGAGATTGTCGGTATATATTCGTTTCACGTGTCACGTGCTCTATGCACGTGACCTACACGAGACGTATATATATATCAACACTGCATTAGAGTAGAACAATCAAGAATCCACCAACAACACCGCATAGTACATATCATTGTGATATATGTATTCTGCACGTTGTTAAAGCATACCGACAGAGATAAAGTCTCTAATTTTTAAGCTTAATCATAAGAGTTAAACTTGAAGTTCTCTAATGTGCAAGAAAGCGAAATTGCGTGTGTACCGCTGCGCGCGCTTGGGGGGGGAAGCCGAAGCTCGTACAGGCTGTAGCAGCTTTTGCACTGTTTTACAGCTTTTGCACGCAGGGGCAACTATCTTGCAGCTCTTGCACCTAGGGGCAACTATCTTGCAACTTTTGTACTGTCTTGTAGCTTTTGCACTGGCTTACAGCTCTTGCACCCGGGGGCAGTTGTCCTGCAGGTCCTGCACCCGGGGGCAGTTGTCCTGCAGGTCCTGCACCTGGGAGCAGGTCTTGCACCTGGGGGCAACTGTTTTGCAGCGCTTGCACCTAGGGGCAGCTGTCTCGCAGCGCTTGCACCTGGGGGCAACTGTCTTACAGCTTTTGCACTATATTGCAGCTCTTGCACCTGGGGGCAACTGTTTTGCAGCTTTTGTACTATCTTGCAGCTCTTGCACCCGGGGGCAACTGTCTTGTAGCTATTGCACTGGCTTACAGCTCTTGCACCCGGGGGCAGCTGTCCCGCAGGTCCTGCACCTTGGGGAAGGTCTTGCACCTGGGGGCAACTGTCTTATAGCTTTTGCACTGTTTCGCAGGTCTTGCACCTGGGGGCAACTGTCTTGTAGCTTTTGCACTGGCTTGCAGCTCTTACGCCTAGGGGCGGCTGTCTTGCAGCTTTTGCACCTGGGGGCAACTGTCTTGCAGCTTTTGCACTGTCTAGCAGCTCTTGCACCCGGGGGCAAGCGAGTCGCGCCAGTGGCCTCGCCAAAAATAGCACCAACTCAAAAAGTCCAAGCAACCCCCTTACCATACCTCCTATTTAATAAATAGAACCTTTCGCTCTTCCACTGTACAACTAACTCATCCACAATTCCTAAAGCCGGATATCACCAATATGAAGCGCCGAAACCCACCTACCCCTAATATAACGGACAAGAAGCAGCGGCTTCAGGGCCCTAAGTCGAAAGCTTCCCACCTAAAAGAGGTGGATTCGATACATGACCAGGCCGGGCCATATCGGCTGGTAACAGCGAAGTTCCCAATCGATTCTCTCACGCCAGTATGGACCGTTGGCGCAAATAGGCCGATTGACGACGCCCATAAGCGAAGGCTTTGTGAAATATTTGAGGAACAGGGTGTCCTTCGAAAAGACTTGGGGTATCGATTGCGAGTGGCCTCCACCAAAGCCCAAGTGCAGAAGATGCTGGACCATATCAACCGCGGGCGGGCACACAATGTTGATTCAGAGAGTGCCGATACGTCAGGAGATGAATTGGAATATCCATCGTTTGAAGGCTGGGATATGATAATTGGAGAGAAGGCAGAGCTTATGGCGGGCAATCACAGAGTAGAGGCATTAAAAGAATATTTGCGCCGTTCAAAATCGTCAGAGAATGAGCGATGGTGGATTTGTGATGTGTATGACAAAGGTATTGCGCCCCTGAACTAGCTAACCGAAATTAGCTAACACCCATACAGATAAACTACCACCCCATCTACACATTAAGCTCCGCGCCAATCGAGAAGATTTGGTTTTACCTGATAACCATGGCCAGATATGGGCAGAGCTGGCTACTTTATCATCTACGGACAGTAATCTTTTCCAAGGATCAAACACGGTAGTGGAACGGCAAATGCTGGATCTCCTGGGACTTAGCGGTCGAGTTAAATTCCCAGTTAGACGGCTAGGCACTATTTGGAGAAACAAAAATTGGAGGCCAATGATTACAAAATGGTGCGAGTTCTCAGTGGGCCAAGCAACATTTAACATTTCAACATTTGAATGGATGGCTAGCTGTAGGATTGATGACGTAAGTGAATTATATAATAGAACTCCCTAGAAAATGCTGACGATGGGTGTTTATAGTTCTGGTTTAATACTTTTAACCAAGTAATTAATTCAGTATCTCAAATCCGCAGTCAAGTTAAAATTGACGTCCAACTAAATGACTGGATCAAGTTGGCGAGTCTTCCGCATGACCGCACCCCGGAGGATATTCAAAAGTTATTCTATCCTGAATCTGAAAGTAATACAGAGATAAATATACCGGAACTTCGTCCACGGGATTTCTTTCCAATGGCAGACAACAAAACATATGAAAAGCTGTATGAATTTATGCTTTCAAGACCAGATCTGAGCTTTCCCAACATTCACTCCCTTCTCAAGACCACGAAACAGGAAGGGAAGGTAATGAGCATAGTACTGTCTCATGTCGGCCAATGGCTAAATCGTAATCCCGCAAAGGTCGCCGAGCGTGACAGTAATAAGCCTCCGCTCCGAAATGATTTAGTACCGGCTTTACAACAGAGGCACGGTGAAAAAGCAGATGAGCAGTCATTGGAACTTCAAAACCGGGTCCTAGAATACGTCAGAGATAATATTGGCGAGTTTGCCTGCCCAATGATAGAACATTATCTACAAGAATACCCATATGGCGATGGCACGGCTTATACCAAACGATTTGAGCACGAGAGCTGGAAAGGTGTATTAATTATCGTTCTCGACATTGCCGGGCCACATCTCCAGCATGACGCATTGCTGCGATATAACACCGAGGACCCAAAAGAGATATGCTCTAAACCTGCATCTGCAATTGCTCAAGCCGTATGCAAAATTGTTGGCCGTATACCGGAAGTATTGCAAAATCCTGCTCTCAATGAAACCAAGGCTATGGACGACTTGCGCGAAACAATTGAACCATTAATTGTAAGATGGGTAGCAAAGCAATGCGCCAGAGCGTTGGAGAGCCCCACTGAACATTGGCAGCCGTCAGCAATTAAGACGATAGAGGCACAGCACGCAAAATATGTGGCACTAATAAAAGAAGACGTGCCTTTGCCAGCCTCTCCTCAGCTCCCAAACGCGCCAGTAGACAAACGGCCAATGTTTGACGGGGAACTGTGGGGAGGCAGTGCGCATAGTGCCGGATCTAGTGCGCACGAGTCAGGAGTGGAACAGCCCAACACAGAAGGGCTTAAGGACGGGCCCACAGCTGGTCACATCGGTGCACTGGCTTCTGCATATCGCCGACAAGCTGAAGATCCGTTTCAGCTGACGCCGGAGGGCTTGCAAGAACTTCGAAGCTTGCACCGCGAGCGGACGCTGTCCCGGTCAAAACCGCAGAATAACAGGCTAGATACTCGAAGAGTAGGGGAGAAAGAAGGGAGCGGAAGCAGTAATATATCAGGCTACGCTCGCGGTCTCCAGCCAACACAACCACAATCGTCAACTAGGGCTAGGGGTTCTCGGGCTTGGAGGAATCGCATTGCGGCTCAATCTGGAATTTGAACATATGATTATTAAGTTTGCGTATTTAAAGTTAGCTTTGCCACAAATAATACTAAATACTAAAAAGGTATTGATTGGCACAGTAAAATTGGCACGCTAACTGTTGATATGCTATTGATATTCCAGCTGAGTATGTAGCTTGCCCCTGGGGGATACACCATGTTCCCTATCCCCTTTACTTCACATCCCCTTTACTTCACTGAGCCCATTAACAGTAACACTTGAAAGCCTAGCAACGACCAGCAATTCGTTCTCTTCTATTTTAAATATGACTACTGAAGTTTTTGATGAAGCATATCACCCACCTAGTGCTCTTGATGGCAAGTTTTTTTTTCTATAGGCTTATAGATTAACAATAGATACTGACATGGTATTTTTTAATAGAACTCGACGATGACTCACTCGACAACATCTCACCCGACAATGTCTCACTTAATAGGGAGTCACGTATCAGCGAGGTCAGCGACAGCGACTTTGATAGGGACTCAGATGAAGATGACGGCCTGTATTATAGAAGGACACATATAGATGACAAACGAGACCCTGAAAATGGCAGCTTTGGGGACGACGAGCAGGTAGATGTGGCATGTGAATCATATTCCTGGAAGATTGATCACTCAAAGGGCGAGCATAAACTCAAAGGTATAGACCCTCTCAATGTATAAAGATAGAGAGCTGAGCAATTATAGCGCAGGATCTAATTAAGAAGACAAACTCTCCCCGTTTCGACGGAAGTCAAGCAATAGAGATGCTGCAGCAGCCCTATACAATCGACTATGGAAGCAGGAAAACCGGATCAAAGGCGGCGGCAGTAGGCGATAATTACTACCCTACCTTTTTCCTTGATCTATTGATAATTATCGGTCGACCACTTCAACCCATCACGCAGTCAAACGACCGGTTTTTCGACAACGTCACCGTAACTTTCAAGAACTGGCGGGCCTCATACAGCAGCAAGCATGTACACGGTCTACCGTTTGACCTAGACCACCGCACCTTTCGACTAGCCACGGCAGCAACAAGGGAGGCATGGTATATCGTAATGCATCCAACTGCATCTACAATAACCGATTTACCTTCCTCGAGGCGGGAGCGCCGGAAGCGGCTTGAGAAGTCGTCTCAGTCTAGTGCATTACAGCTTCACCATGCACATTTCCTTGCCGGATATATCAAGTGGGTCTTCCTTATCGACGACCTTCTCGGAGAGGGGGTTGAGCCTTCATGGACGATTAATGGACCACATTTGACGAAGATTACGTTTAATAAGTGGACCGCTTTCCAAAACAGGTTTATGGAGGAATGGGACAGCTACGTGCAAGAATACTCATGCGATAATTTTTGGATGGAGAACCAACCGGCATTTCATGCTTACGACTACGGCGCGAATATAGAGATTGAAATACGCGAGGAGAGTGAATTAAGTAAGCAGCTTAAATCCCTACCTAAAGAAACCCGTCTTCGCCGAAACAATGAAGAGTCTGAGTCAGAGGAGGAGGATACCAATATATTGGAGGATGGCACTCAGTTGATGTCTAGCCGCAGTAATTCAAGAGAAGTGTCAGAAGCGCCAGAAGAGATTAATTACCAAAGCTTGTATACTGAGGGCCTCCGTCAGCTTCGCACCGAATTGGAACGGAAGTATATACTCAACAATATCAGCAGCATATCATATGCTTTAGCGGTTGACATTGGCTGCCAGGATTCAAATTCCCCCGACCCTGAAGATAAGCAGGTATACTGTCTTTTGGCTGACCGGAATAAGGTCTTAGGAGACTTTCGGGGGCCGCGGGACTTTACATTCTATCCACTGGCCTTCCACCCAGCATATGGTAACTTCTCATCACCTGGGCCACCTTCCTTCCTAATAGACAACGTTCTTGCGGTTATGAGAGATAATATGAGTTACCAAAACGACGGGGCTGACACGCTTAGCTATGGGTATTTCCAGGCATACTCCAACATCAAGCGTAGCATCCGTCACAAACCAGAGGATCTTCTTGCTACCAAGGGCATCGCAACGGCGGCGCTTGCCCTCCCTGAAAGTGAAGCGAATGCCTCTAGCCATATAAAGGCGAAACGTCAACGGCTTTTACAACGCCTACAGGGGCAGGCTACGCCGGAGGACCCTGATTCGTCTAAGCCGTTCGAGCGCGAGCGGCAGCTCATTGAAGCGGCAATCGTAGCAGAAAAATTTGACTTTCGAATGGAGCAAGTGCTGACCATCCAAGTGTCCAGGCTGATAGATAGCCGGCGTAATTTTTCAACAGTCCTGAATCCAATCTTTCAGCTGGTCCGTTTCTACCTTATGGAGTCTCATCGCTACACACATCTGCTCCGGTGGTTCCCACCGTCAGTCTTCCCTGGTATACTTGGATCTTTTGCTAGAATATTTGGGCTTGCGATTGATGAAATATACGCCAGGTTCAAGGCTGGGGGCTCAAAAGGACTAAGTATTGCTTTGGCGGAAGGTGTATCAGCACTCGACCGGTTAGGGAGTTACTGCTTTACTGGTTTCCCCAAATCCCTTATGGGTTCAGTGCTTAGCCCTCTAGGAACAATAGATGGCATAGAGCAAGGAGCGTGGCCATATATTAACCCTCGAATGCTGGACCTCCAAGATGGCGGAGGTAGTCTCTGCCTTAGTCAGTGGCCGAGAGGTGAAAACAAGCGACCATTGCTTATGCACGTGGCTTCTATCGGCTTTTATTATGGTCCAGAGGTTGCAGCAAGTCGGCACAGTAACGTCTGGTTTAAAGAGTTTGGTGGCATGTCAATCAAAGGACCAAGCGGAGCGGCTAAATTCTTAGAAGACTTGTTCCAGGATTTATGGATACCGCAAACAGTCGCGTTTGTTGATCACCAATTAAATCGTGGGCTAAGACAGGGTAGTGGGAGTGCGGACAAGACAAAAGAGGAACTGCTGCTGCTAGAGCATCAACAGGCATTAATACGGCAATGGTTGCAATCTGAGCATCCATTTTCCTGGGCGTATGTTAATGATCGGCGAGCTGTTAAGTGTTGCAGCTAACGTTTAGCATAGAGAGTACGAACCCCTTGTATCATACTTTGCACCGAAAAACGTCGCATCCTCAACTATTATATCAACCAAAGTCCGGCAGGACTTCTCTCTCGAGCTCTATGACAGCTGCGTTAAGAACGACAAGTCAGCAACCAAATCATTCTCCTCGCTACATGCCACATGGGTCTCTGTGCTTCGTGCAGCCATTAGGTATACAGCAAAAGGGATAATGGATAAGGAACAATGGATTGGTGCATTGTCGGTAGCGATGCTCTCAAACCAAATTGAATGCGTTCCTGGGACATATCAATCCAGGCTCAGCTATCGGAGGGTTATTAGGCTAGTCGGGTACACACCACCGGCGTTGGCGCTTACGGTAAGACCTGACAGTGTAAAACGGGCAGCTATTGAGGCTGAAGATAAGATGAAACGGCCGATAAAGAGGAGAAGGATCGACTTTGGCTGCGCTATCCCTTTTACTAATATTCCCAAGTTAGTTGAGGATGGTTTCAAGCAGCAAGAAAAGAATTTTCGAAACCAGGATCAAAAGGTGTTGGAGCACTATCAAGCTGCTCGGCTTTGCCTAGCGGGATGTCTCGGCGACCCACTCTGCGACCTAATGCTAATGCTGGCATTAACGCTTGCCTCGTCATCTGTAACACCTACAGTAGCACCAAAGACACGGCATTTCAGCATAGGGGCCAAAAAAGACGCGCCATTATTTGCAGCAAATTTAGTAACCAAAATGCTTTGGTTTCTTCGGCCGCAAGCATTTCCATGGAAAACGGATGCTGGGTCAGTGCTACGAATTCCGGAAATGACGAAGAAGTTAGGTACGTATTAAGATGAGGTTTAAATGGAAGGGGCTAATAAATACAACACGTAGAGCATAAAGGAGTAAGTAACCGGTTGCTGCGAGATCTAGGATGGGTTGAAGTGGTAAATGGAAAGCGAGACAGTCCTCGAAATAGTGATATCGTTCTTCGTAGCAGGGATGAATTACTACGAACTCATAAAGAGCTCCTCTCTCTACGAAAGGATGCAGCAGGATTTATTGGTAGAGTATTTCATTGTTATGATAGTATTTGGGTGGATCGATGTTCGCAAATTATTGCAGAAAAAGTATAAATAAATTGGGGGATTTGGCGTTGTGGATAGAAATTTAATTTGGGGACAGCCCTACCACGATATTTTGCTGATCGCGGTCGCCTTTCTGTGATTCCAGCAATTGCTTTATACCGCGGACCTCCTAGGTATGTGTTAGTAGGGATGCGTAAAGGTGCAGTACTGTGTCTCATACGTGTAACGCCTCACTCCAGGCAGCTGGTGATGGCGGCACCTCCAATGGCTTTTGCCAATTCTTTGGGGTGGGCAGATATTCCATATTGGAAGGCCAGCACTATTAAGGCAATTAATGGATCTAGAATGATAAAGTGGCTTGCAATTGGTTGAGCGAACAAAGACAAGGGGCAGAGAAAAGTGGGCAATATTGTTGCTTTGGTTTTTGGCATAACAACATGCCAAAACCTTTTCTATTGTTGCAGCAGCAACCCCGCCACCGCTCTTCTACATCAAAACAATTCACCCGCCACTGCTCTTTTGCATCATAATAATTCACCCGCCTTTTTCTATAGCCTTGTCGCTTCTGTTCAAAGGTTACTTTTCTGAAAACTTCTCCCTTAAGCCATATCAGTCCTTCCAAACCAGCCCACCAGTCTTAACAGCCACCAGCCACCAGCCATAATAGCAGATCCATCTACCCCGAAGAAGCGATCTATCTCTTCTGAGATGCTACCGACTCCGGCCGTCAGGCAGGCGATGGTGGAGGTAAGGCATTGCAAGGCCATGCAACCAAGTAGCTGCTAACCCACGCCTAGCCACTCGAAAGTATTGTTAGATTGTTACAGCAATTCCTCAACGACCCAGTCCAGCACGCCTACTGCATCCGTCTTCTCCAGAAATTCCTCGACATTTTATCAACTGATCTTGGAGAGGGAGTCGAAGAAGCCTTTTTCAAATGGGCTGTAGGCGATGGCGAACAAGAACAAGAAATTGTAGATAAGAATAACGATGCGGCCGCAAACAACAGAAAAAGGAGGGCAAACGGCGAAGAAGAAACTGAACAGAACCCAGCCAAAAAACTGAAGCGGGAGGACAATGAGGATAGCGA
>Ga0137385_10004681_pt1 | contig 11962 bp, 13 predicted proteins | sample SagtaG_FD_104921 | JGI IMG/M metagenome (GOLD analysis project Ga0137385, IMG submission 104921) | Vadose zone soil microbial communities from Sagehorn Ranch, Mendocino, California, USA - Sage2_R_80_16 metaG | ecosystem: Environmental > Terrestrial > Soil > Vadose zone | place: USA: California...
CCCCTTCAAGTTTCTGCGCGGGTCAGCCCGCCAGTCCGACGCAGACACCCCGCAAAGCCCGCACGCCAGCGAACAGGGGCGCGTTCCGTGGCCCGACATTCCGCGGTTTTTCTCGCGCGATCCGTGGCGAGCCATGGAAGATTTCTTTCACGATCCGTTTGCCGCCCGGGGCGCCCTCGAACGATGGTTTGGCGACTTCAGTTCGTCGCGTTTCCAGCCGCGCATCGACGTGGTTGATGAGGGGAAGGTGCTGCGCGTGACCGTCGAGCTGCCAGGCATGGAGCGGGAGGATCTGAGTGTCAGTGTGGAAGATGGAGCGCTCGTCCTGCGCGGCGAGAAAAAACAGGATGTGCACAGCGAGGAAGATGGCTGCTATCGGCTTGAGCGCGCGTACGGCGCCTTCACGCGCACGATCCCGATGCCGGAAAACGCCGACCCGGACCGCGCCCTCGCAAAGTTCGACAAGGGCGTGCTTACCTTGACCGTGCCGAAACAGGAGCAGGCGAGAACCGCCAGCCGAACGATCGATATTGGCTAAGGTCCGGCTCGGATGCAACGCTTGCCTGGGAGGCGAGCATTACCGGGCCGTTAGCTCAGCTGGTAGAGCAGCGGACTTTTAATCCGTTGGTCACTGGTTCGAACCCAGTACGGCCCATTAGCCCGGCATCCCGCCGAGCGGGGTCTAATTGTATTCGCCGGAACTGACATCGACACACTTCGCCGCCGCGTTGCGATTAGTGCTCGGGCATGCCATCAAAATCGAGCGCGATGCGTGCGGTCAGCCCATGTTGTTCGCGTTGCGCAGGCTCGGCCGACGCGATGACGCCGACCCGTGCTTTCTCGACTTCGAGGCGCGCACGCAGATCGACCAGTGCGGCCAGATCGCAATCCGTTTCCGCACGCCAGCAGCGCTCGATGACAAGGCGCAATTCTTCCATGCGCAGTACGAAGGCGCGTGCGTGGTCAATCTCCTGAATCAGCGTCTGAATGGATTCGTCGTCGCGATAAAACTGCGCGAGTGCGCGCAGGTCATATCTGGATGGAGGCGTGAAGGCCGGCAGCGGGCGCGGCTTCGGCGCGTCAGAGACGACGCCGGCGCGGAAGAATTCCGCTTGCAGACATTCCAGGGCTACCAGCTTACTGCCAGTCTCGTCGTTCCAGCAGCGCTGGATGACCCCACGCAACGCCTCGACCTCGCGCGCGAATCCGCGCAGATGCTGAATTTCGAGGATCAATCGTTGGACGACACCATTGCCACGATAGCGACGCCACAGCTCGCGCAGCTCGTAGATAGTTGGCGGCTTGCATTCCGGAAAGCGAGACATAACGTGGCGGGATAATACTCTACGGATATACCGTCTAGCCGTTTCCCGGAATGGCAACCGTTCTGTCGCCCAAAGTCCCGAGAGGTGTCCTTGCTTTTGCCTTAATGCAGCGTCGGCCGATGGGCTACGCCGAAGCGTTCGGCCAAATCCGCCAGGCGCTTGTCAAGCGTCCATAACTCAGCGCCTGGCGTAATGAGAGTGGATGCCAGTAACGTCATGTCTACCAGCCCACACCCGAGCCCGTACAGTTTTTCACGCTCGATGAATTCCATTACCTCGCGCAAGCTCGCCTGGTTGAACGGCTGCAAAAGGCCGATGTTGTCGAGCGTCTGCATGCGCGGCGCCGGAGGCGTTCCGCACGCGATTTCGACTATGACCATCGGGTGAGTGAGCGCGAGATCGAGCCCGATCAGGTCCACCAGCACAGCGTTACTGTTCCGGAAATGGTCTACCCAGACAGAGGTGTCGATGAGCACACTCATTTGGGGACTGGCTCCGCGCGGCGACGCGGCACATCCTGCATTTCGGGCGTCGTGCCGCCTAGGGCTGCCAGGCGTTTGGCGGCCTGCACCCGCACGAAGGTTTTGATGGCTTCCCGGAAAATGTCCGACTTGTCCATGTCCGGGTCGGCCACTTCGAGCATGCGCGGCTTTGGCCGCCATTGCCGTCGCAACCGGAGTCAAACCCAGCGTAATGGAAGTGAAAATGAGAAGCGTTTACACCTAGGCGGCCGCTTCGGTCGAAGTGCGGCTCCCTCTGGCATCTCTGCGGGTTGCGCTGCACGTTACCAATCGGCAACCTGCGCACAGGCGAGCGATCGCGTGAGCGTGACCGGCGGAATCAGGGGCGGGTCCGAATCGCAAGATGCGGTCCGCAACGAGGATGCCGAGCCTTCTCGTAGAGCGCATCGTCAATCGGGACAGTTGTACGCATAATCAACTTTTACATCATCAAAACGAATCGCTGAAACAGGTGCGTTGCGAAACTCCTGAGTTTTGCAACATCCCCTCGGCCGCCGCAGTCGGCTTGAACGCTCAGGCATTGAAAATGGAGGGCGGTTCACGACCGAGGCCGTGTGAAAACGCAAAAGTACTCGGTTTTCGGGTGTCGTTTTACCGTTCCCGAGTTGCTGCCAAGCCAATACGGCGCGATCTGAAAGGTCGATTTTTTCGAAGGCCACTCTCGGCACGCGTTTTCACACGGCCTCGGCCCTCACCGGTCATACACGGCTGCTCTAACACGACGGCCGCTTGCAAGGCACAGCGGGCCATCCGTGCTGTTACTGCGCGGGCGGTTTGCGTTCATTTGTCACGGGGCAGCCGCCTGGCTCCGCCTTCGAGGACCAGTCTTTTTGCGTATTACCATAGCGTTACGCGCTAGAGCTTCTGTTTTTCGAGTCGTTGGCCGGGCGAATGGCGTTCGCGTACCGCCGAGTGGCAACTCTCGCTGGCGCCAGGCAGCGTGTTCGACCTCAAGTGGCTAATGCCGGGGGAATCGCTCGTGTCGATCCTGTGGAAGTTCGCGTGTGCCAACGCGCTGCCCGGCCACGTTCTCATCCACCTGTTGAGTCCCGACATTGATCCGTCTGAAGGCCTGGCGCCGGTGCGGGACGACATCGACCTCACGCGCCTGTGCCGCATCGTCCGCCTGCCCCAGAACGTGTTGCGCGTCTCGTTGCTTGATGCCGCGCTCCCCGGTCGGTATCACCCGGCTTTCCGGTATTGCCGACTATGCACGGCCCACGGCTACCACAGCGTGCTGCATCAGCTTGAGGATGAGCATCGTTGTCCGGCGCATCAACAACTGCTCGAAACGCGTTGTCCGCAGTGTCGCGGCGAAACGCCCTACATCGTCAACACCAGCGTGATCGAGGCGCCGTTTCGATGCGTCCGGTGCCACTCCCATTTCAGTTATGGACGTCTTTCGCTCCGCTCGACCACGCCTGCGATGCGCAGGCAGGACCGCATCGCCATCCGTCGTCGGTTGCTTCTACGCTCGCGCAACTATCCCGACGCCGGCAGGTGCTGAGCACCGATCCTCACTTATTGACCCCTGCACCAACGCAAGCAGGTGTCAATTTTATTTCGTTTTCGGCAAGGCATTGATTTTATGTGATTTATCCGGCCATCCGCGGGATGGGAGCGCGAAGTGACACATTTATTAGCGCAATGGTGACACTTTTAATACGGTCTACGGCTCTGAGCCGCCACTCTGCCGTTATTGACACCTTCGCGAAGCCAAAGCCGGTGACAACTTTACTTCGCTTCGTGCAAGCCGCTGATTCCACGGGATTTTGTTGAATCGCAAGCGCCGTGGGGCCGCGAAGTGACAACTTTAGTAGCGAAGTTGTGACAACTTTGCTTTGGTCTACGCCTGCGGAGGAAGGGCCTCCGAACTATTCGCGCCTGCAGCATTCGGCCGGTCGAAACGGCATCGCGCTTTCATCCAAGGCAACAGTCAAGATAACGTGTGCATACGCACGGCGGTGCTCCAGCTTCATCGGCTCCGCGTTGTCCGGCAGGGTGTCCATGCTATGCAAGTCACGGCGGAACGTCCATGTTCCGCCGTGACTTGCATAGCAATTTGCGCAAGAAACCGCGCCTCGAGAAGCTGGACGTTCACGCGATAAGGTACTTCACGCCCGCAGCGCCAACGCTGCGTTTCGAGCATGCGACGATGGGCTGGACACACACTCAGCTTTTCAAGCTGATGCACAACACTGTGGTAGCCAAGAGCGAGACAGCGACGAGTAACGGAATACGTCGCTATAGCGTCGCCGTCCTACCGGATCCATCAGTGCGACTCGCAGCATCTCTACAGGCGACCCGAGGAAGGTGTTCGACGACGGACAGAAGATCTATCTGCAATTTGCCGATCCGAACACGTCCCCGCCGTTTTCGCCGACACACCGGCTCGTGCTCCTGCACTGGCATCCCCTTCCGCCCTACACGGAACAGTGCAGAATGCATTCACGGCATGCGGGAGCGTCGCGATCTCATTGAACGGCACGGCGAGCCTGGCTTGCAGTTCACCGACAAAGACAGGATGATCGACGAATGGACCACGCTGTACCCGTCGCTCCTGCGCGGATCACTTGAGTTGGGGCGCACCGACATGGCCGACTGGTGGCGAGACGTTCCCGAAATGCCCGACCGGTGCCGGTTTGGTGGAGAGCCGGCGGCAGCAATGCTCACCGGTTACCTGAAACCAGCCACGTTCACCCTATACTGCGCGAACGAGGTACCGAGGGAGTGGATCACCAAGGCTCGCCTGCGCCCTGATCGGGATGGCAACATCGAGTTCCTGAAGTCCCCGATCCGGTTCACCGCTGCGGCCGAGTACCCGCAGAACCCTGTACCGCCCCTGCTCGTCTACGCCGATCTCGTCGCGAGTGGTGATTCCCGCACTCTCGAAACCGCCCGGTTACTGCGTGAACAATATCTCTCCGCTTGATCCGCGTCCCCATCGCGCCTTTCCACCGGAAATGATCGCGCTTCTGCGGGAGGTGGCAGTTGCGGCCACTGCCAGGGGCATCCGAGAGCGTGCAAAAGTTGGAGAGGTCGATTTCGTGAGGCGTCCCCGGCTCACGGCATGATTGCACGGTCTGTGCTGTCCGTTGGCCCGCCTGCTGACACTGGCCCGATGCATTTTCCGCTACCCGAGTCGGCAATCTTGAGCGCCGAGATGCGACGCGGCGAGAATTCCCCGTTCAAAACCGCTACCCTGACCTGCACCATGCAGTGCGCCCCTTTGTCGGTCCAGCGCATTTGTCGTTTCTTGGCCATACGGTAGCCGACAACGTGGTTCACCGCAGACTCGACGATGCTGCTGCTGATCGGCAGGCCCTTGCGATGCCGGGCGCCGTAGTTGACCAACGTGCGCGCGTTGTTCGTCAGGTAGCTGGAGATGGTGTTCAGATTCCACCACAGCGTCTTGAATTCGTATCCCTCCCTCGACAGGAGCCGACTGTCCAGTGCCTTGATCCGCCCCAACGCCTTGCTGCCCTTTCCATGCCAGACCAACCATCTCGCGTGGATGATCTCGGCTTCCACCGACTCCCGTTCCATCGAGTCGATCATCTTTTCTCCAACCTGGTATGGGTTATTGCCGGGCATCAGTCCGGTGTACGCTCTGCTTATGCCCGGACACCGGCGCCTCACATAATTGCGCTGATCTGCCAGGGGACGAATTCGTTTTGTCCGTAGCCGTGCCGCTCGCTACGGGAACGTGTCCCTGAGGCCACGTCGAGCAGCATTTTGAACAGCACTGCGCCAAGTTGCTCGATCGTTGTGCTCCCTTCCAGTACTTCTCCGCAGTTCAGGTCCATATCGTCGAACTGACGTTGCCAGAGTGCTGTGTTTGTTGCGAGCTTCACCGACGGCGAGGGCGCGCAGCCGTAAGCCGAACCGCGTCCGGTCGTGAAGCAGATCAGGTTCGCACCGCCGGCAACCTGGCCGGTAGCCGACACCGGGTCGTAGCCAGGCGTATCCATGAACACCAGACCGCGGGCCCTAACCGGCTGAGCGTATTCGTACACCTCGACGAGGTTCGTCGAGCCGGCTTTCGCAATGCCTCCCAGCGATTTTTCAAGGACGGTCGTCAAGCCACCTGCCTTGTTGCCCGCCGACGGATTGTTGTTGATCTGCGCCCCTTGCCGCTGCGCGTACGCTTCCCACCACCTGATGCGATCGACCAGCTTCTGTCCCACTTCGGGCGTTACCGCGCGGCGGGTCAACAGGTGCTCCGCGCCATATATCTCCGGCGTCTCCGAGAGAATCGCCGTGCCGCCGTGCCCCACGAGCAGGTCGACGGCTGCACCCAGCACGGGGTTGGCCGTGACGCCCGAATATCCGTCCGACCCACCGCATTGAAGGCCGATGGTGAGATGACTTGCCGAAACCGTTTCCCGCTTAACGTCGTTCGCGTAAGGCAACATCTGCCGGATCAGTTCGATACCCTTTGCAATTGTCAGGGTTGTGCCGCCGGTGTCCTGAATCGTGAAGGTTCGCAAGCGGTCGTGTTCCCTGAGCCCCTGAGTTTCGAGCAGCCGCGAAATCTGATTCGTTTCACAGCCCAGGCCGATGACCAGCACGCTCGCGAAGTTGGGATGGCACGCATAGCCACCAAGCGTGCGCTGGAGCATCGCGAGACCATCGCCTTCTGAGTCGATGGCGCAACCCGAACCATGGGTAAGCGCGACGACGCCATCGACATTCGGAAACGCGGCAAGCGCTTCGGGACGAATGTCACGGCGGAAATAGTCGGAAATGGCTCGCGCGACCGTGGCCGAGCAATTCACCGAGGTGAGAATGCCGATGTAATTGCGCGTGGCCACACGGCCGTCTTCACGCACAATGCCCTGGAATGTCGCGGGCTCAGTTGACGGGACGGTGGCACGCACGCCCTGACTGAATGCGTAGTCGCGGGCGAATTCGCCCATCGCAAGATTATGCGTATGAACGTGCTGCCCCGCGCGGATCGGCTGGCTCGCAAAGCCGATGATCTGGCCATAACGGTGCACCGCTTCACCCTGGCCGATATCGCGTGTCGCCACCTTGTGACCGGGCGGGATCAATCCCGAGACCGTCACCGCCTCCCCATCCAGCACCGTGCCGGACATAAGCTGATCGAGGGCAATGACGACATCGTCAGCGGGATTGAGTCGAATGACGCGAACCGGCCTGAGCGCGGTGGATGCGACAGACTTGCCCGCAACAGGGGACGACATGGAATTACTCCTTCGTTTCTCAACGCGTGACGACCGTTTCAGCGCCGGCTGCCCGGCGTCGAATGACGCGCCGTGCAGCCGTGTTCAAACGACGTTTCAGCCGGCACTCCACGGCGTCTTGCAGCGTGTGTACTCCAGTTGGTAGAGCGTGAAGTCCGGCGCAACCGCAGCGGCCCCGGGCAAAGCAGCGAGTCCGGCAGTGAATGCGTCCAGCGCTGAGCGGACATAGTCGGCGCGGCATCCTTCGATCATCACTATCCATGTCGGCACCTGGGTGCCTTCCGAACGCGCTTTCTTCTCAGCAGTTTCCACCTTGCTGACGGCCTCATCGGCCAGACACAGGTGCACGCCCGTGATGCCGGGCCGGTCGGCGAGCGGCGGCAATATCTGCTGACGCAATCCCTTCAAGACATCGGCCCGCGCCGCCGAGGGCACGTCGAAGCGCACCGTCATGAGATTGGCGCCCTGCCCGACACCGTCCGAATACGCCACATGGCAGATCGAGCGGGCCACGCTGCGAAATGAGGAGACGACCTGCTTCGTCCACGGCGTCGGCGAATTCAGCCGAAGCAGGTAGTCTTGCGCGCCGAGCACCTCCACGGTGTCGGCTTCGTATAGATTGAAGTACTCGGGGCCCGCATCCATCGCAATGTAGCGCCGGCCGCGCCTGAACCCAGGAATCCCGGCGCGCTCCGGCATGTGCTCGCGGTTGTGCCACTCGTAGAATTCATCCTTCGCTTCCGGCAGCAGGTCATGCCAGATTGCGACGACGCCCGTTCCAGCAAGGCTCATATCTCCTCCTTCAATAGACCGAATCGTTTTATCGTGCCAACGGATATTCGCTGCGGCCCCATGCCGCGCCAAGCGAATCCACGTACTGCACGACCTTCTGGCTCTGCGCGCCGAGTCCGCTGCCGCCGAGGGTCATGGTGTCCCCCGCTTTCAGAAAGACGGGCGGCTTCTGACCGAGGCCGACACCGGGGGGAGTTCCGGTGATAATGACGTCGCCAGCCATGAGTGGCATGAAGCGGCTGAGATACGCCACAATATGCGCGACGTTGAAGATCATCGTGCGTGTGTTGCCAGTCTGACGACGTGTGCCGTTGACGTCGAGCCACAGGTCGAGTACCTGCGGGTCGGGGACTTCATCACGCGTCACGAGCCACGGGCCGAGCGGCGCGAAGGAGAAGCTGCTTTTGCCCTTGGTCCACTGGCCTTCACGTTCGAGCTGATATGCGCGTTCTGAAACGTCATTGGCAAGGCAGTACCCCGCCACATGATCCAGCGCGGTTGCATCGTCGATCTGCCAGGCGGGCGTGCCGATCACCACGCCTAATTCGACCTCCCAATCCAGCTTCTGCGCGTCTAGCGGCAGGATAACCGGATCGTTCGGCCCGCTGATCGAACCCGTATGTTTGTTGAACACGACGGGTTCCCGAGGGATCGGCGTGTCGGTTTCGGCGGCATGATCCGAGTAATTCAAACCAATGCAGACAAGGTTGCGGACGTTGCCAACACAAGCGCCAAGCCGCGTGCCCGCCTCCACGACAGGGAGGCTGTTGAAGTCGAGTCGGCGCAGCTTTGCCAAGGTGGCTGGCGAAACAGTTGTTCCATCAATGTCATCGACGATGCCGCTGAGGTCGCGGATTGCTCCGCTCGAGTCAAGGACACCGGGACGCTCCTGGCCAGGGTTGCCAAAACGGACGAGACGCATTAAGTACTCCTATTTAGACAGGAAAAACGAATGGACAGCGTGCCAAGCGCACCAAATCCGATGTGCAACTGACGACCACGCGGCAACTCGAGCACGCCCGCGTAGGAGCCCGTTATCACAGCCTGGCCGGCTTGCAGTCCGAGGCCGCGTTCGCGCAGAAAATTGGCGAGCCACACAACCGGCGAGAGGACATTGCCATCAGGGTGCCGGCCATCATGACTTACCGGGGCTTCACCCGCGGCGGTCAGACTGATGGTGAATTCGGCCGGAAAATCTCCCGGCGTCGCGCCCTCGACGAACTCAACGCGCGGTCCGATGACGAGCCCGGCATTGAACAAACCGTCCGCCAGCAATTCCGGAAATGTTAGGGATGCCGGATGCGAGTAACGACTGCCGAGCAATTCGAGCGCGAGGTGGACGTCACCCAAAGCATCGAGCACCTCGCCTTCGCTGTACGCGTACCTGCGAGGCGGCAGGTCGCGCTTCAGAAAACAGGCGAGTTCGGGCTCTGCCTTCACGGTAGACTGCACCGGGCCGGCGCTGAAGCTGCATTCGACGGTGCGGTAGACCGAATCCGCGTAGATCGGCGCGGCGATGACCTTGCCCGCCGGCGGCAGCGCGCATTTCCACGCGCCGGTTCTGCGCCCAAGGAGATCACTCACCTTTCGCTGGATCGCGAAGCCCTCGTCAAGCGTTGAAGGCCGCTGTTCGACGGGGAGGCGCTCCACCTGCTTGCCTTGACGGCGCGCTGCGACGAGAATGCTTGCTGCCTTTTCATGCCACAAGGCCACTCGCTGAGAAGCATGAACTGCATCCGGCATCTCAGGCCGCCTCGTTGACGTGTCCATCGACGCCCTGTCGCGGCCAGACGGCTCCCAACTTCGCGGATGCTTCGCGCAGTAGCGCATGAAAGGCGTCGTAGCGCTCCGGCGGTATGCGCAAGACCGGCCCGGCGATACTCATCGTGCCAACTACCGCCCCGTCAATCAGCGAACGCACGGTCACGGCCATCGCGACCACACCTGGCTCGGCTTCCTCGACGACCAGACCAAAACCGCGCTGCCTCGTCAGTTCGAGCTCCGGTATCAATTGGTCGACGCTGTTAATCGCCTTCGATGTCCCCGCGCCGTTGGGCTGGCCAAGCCCCCCACGCAGTGCGAGCCCGATTGCTTCGTCGTTTGACATTGCCGCCAACCACACCTTTCCGACCGATGTGGCATGCAATGCGATGGGACTATGCATGGACGGCGAATACATCAGACCGGGCGCCGCGCCCTGAGACGCAGCGAACCACGCGAGTGTCCCTTCACTCACCACTGTCAGCCGCACTAGCTCGTGGCACTGCGCTGCGACTTCGTCGAGGATTGGCTGCACCAGGCCCGGCAGACCAAGTCCATGCAGGTAACGCTGCCCCAGCAAACTGAGCTTTAGAGTCAGACGGTACTGTGAAGTCTGCTCATCCTGTTCGGCCCACCCTTGCTCGCATAACTGCGCGAGCACTCGATGGGCGGGGCCTTTCTCCAGCTCGAGCTCGGCGGCGATATCGGACATACGCATCCAGCGCGCCTCACGTGCGAGCAACTCGATCGCCTGAAGCGAACGGTCAACTGCTCCCTTGACAACTCTCATAATATGGGTAACATTGTTCTTACTGGAACTGTGTTACAACAATAAAGAAAGAGCGCCGAAAAGTCAATCCAAAGACGGAGACAAGTCATGAATGGAAGCACCCAGGTTGAGGCCCATCGTCAGCGCCAGTCGAAGATAGCCGCGGCTAGCGGCTGGATTGGCTCAGCACTTGAGTACTACGACTTCTTCATTTATGCGACCGCAGCGTCGTTGCTCTTTCCGCAGCTCTTCTTCCCCTCGCACAACCCGACGGTTGCCATCATCGCATCACTGGCGACCTTCGGTGTCGGCTACGTCGCCCGACCAATAGGCGCGATGGTGCTCGGCCATGTCGGCGACCGGCACGGCCGCAAGACGGTGCTGATCTTCTGCATGTTCTTAATGGGTATTTCAACGATGGGCGTGGGACTCTTGCCCACGTATCAGCAGGTCGGCATCTGGGCCCCTGTAATGCTCGTTACCCTCCGGCTCATTCAGGGGTTCGCGGTCGCGGGAGAGGTCTCCGGCGCCAGTTCCATGATTCTTGAGCATGCACCGTTCGGCCGGCGTGGCTACTTTGCGAGCTTCACGCTCCAAGGGGTGCAAGCGGGGCAGCTTCTGGCGGCAGCGGTCTTCCTGCCCATCGCGCATTTCATGCCGAAAGACCAGTTCGCTTCCTGGGGATGGCGCATCCCGTTCCTCCTCAGCTTTGTCGTTATCATCATGGGCTACGTCATTCGCCGCCAGGTCGAGGAAACTCCGGCTTTCTCCGAGGAGCAGGCCCATGGCGAGGTTCCTGCCTCGCCGGTCGTCGAGGTCCTCCGGCAGAGTTGGGACGATGTCTTGCGCGTAGTCTGCATGGCGCTTACCGCCGTCATCGCGCTTCTTGCCACGGTCTTCGGCGCCGCGTATGCGGTCCAGCCAGCGTACGGTATCGGCTTTCCCGTGGGCGTCTTTCTTTGGATTCCGGTTCTTGGCAACATCTGCTCGGTCATCCTGATTCCCTTCGTCGGCAATCTCTCTGACAAAATTGGCCGCAGGCCGCCCGTTCTTGCTGGCGTGCTGAGCGCCGGGCTGCTTTCGTTTGCCTACCTCTACGCCATCAGCATTCACAACCTCTGGCTCTCGCTGATTCTTTCGGTGCTCATGTGGGGCATTGCCTACCAGGGCTTCAACGGTGTGTTCCCGAGCCTGTTCCCCGAACTATTCCGCACGCGGGTGCGCGTAACGGGAATGGCCATCGGACAAAACGTTGGGACGACGCTTGCTGCACTGACGCCAACACTCTTCGTAGCTGTCGCGCCCCCCGGCTCCACCAATATTCCGCTGAAGATCGGTTTGCTGACGTTCGGCATTTGTCTTGTCGCCGCGTTCGCTGCTTTCACTACGCGGGAGACGTATCGGATCCGCCTCAACGATCTCGGCGACCGCGATGCGGTCCCGGTACCCAAAGTCGAGTACGAGCGCTTGCGCGGCGAAGCGATGGCCGGAGGAATCAAAACTGCCGATGCCCAGGATCTCGCAAATCAGATTCGCTCGTAGCCGTTCTGGCCGGCCCTACTCGTTGCGACCACTGTGTTGGTGCAA
>Ga0137385_10004684_pt1 | contig 11958 bp, 11 predicted proteins | sample SagtaG_FD_104921 | JGI IMG/M metagenome (GOLD analysis project Ga0137385, IMG submission 104921) | Vadose zone soil microbial communities from Sagehorn Ranch, Mendocino, California, USA - Sage2_R_80_16 metaG | ecosystem: Environmental > Terrestrial > Soil > Vadose zone | place: USA: California...
CCGGTCACGAACGCGTCGGTCAATCCGGCGCGCTCGACTGCGACGGCGATTTTCGGCGGCCCGGTGGCGCTCGCCTCGCTCTGGCTGTTCTGGGTAGCGCCGAGCGTCGGAGGAGTGATTGGTGGCTACATATCATTTTGGCTGCAAGAGGAGTGAGCGCGACGTGTTCGGCTGTGCCGTCGTCGCGGCGGATTCTTGTAAACGAACAGCCCCGGCTCGCCGCGCGAGACCGGGGCCTTCGTCCGTCGGTCGAAGGACGGGCAGGTGGCCGGACTTAGTACTCGCACACGTTGACCCGGCGCAGGCCCCAGCGGGTCTCGACCCACCGGATGCAGCTTGGGCCGATCACGATCGGGCCGAAGCCGCGGTAGAAGCCGAAGTGGCCGAAGTGGCCGTGGTGGCCGAAGGGCCAGGCGGAGGCAGCGGTCGGAGCGAGCGCGGCAGCGCCAACGGTGGCGGTGGCGGCAAGGGCGATGAGGGTCTTGCGGATCATGGGGGTCTCTCCTTTGAGTGGATGTGACTGTCACATCCCTGAGCAGTCAGTCGCCGCATCTCACGGAGAGGTTCAAGACGCGACCTTAAATGTTGGCAAGGTAGTCGAATGACCGCAAAATCGACAACCTCGCGTTCATATGCCGTTCATGCGGCCGCTGCAGGCCGCAGCTCATCGGCCAAGCCTTGCCGCCCGATGAGACGGCCGCTATAAGCCGCCGCGATCCATTGCATCTCGACACCTTCCTGCAGCAAGAAATCCCGATGGCGATCGAGCGTACCTTTTCGATCATCAAGCCCGACGCGACCGCACGCAATCTGACCGGCGCAATCAATGCCATGATCGAGCAGGCGGGGCTGCGCATCATCGCGCAGAAGCGCGTGCGCATCACCCGCGAGCAGGCGGAAACCTTCTACGCGGTGCACCGCGCGCGGCCGTTCTTCCGCGAACTGGTCGAGTTCATGATCTCCGGCCCGGTGGTGGTGCAGGTGCTGGAAGGCGAGAACGCGATCGCACGCTACCGTGACGTCATGGGCGCGACCGATCCGGCCAAGGCGGCGCCGGGCACGATCCGCAAGATCCACGCCCGCTCGATCGGGGAGAACTCGGTGCATGGCTCGGATGCGCCGGAAACGGCGGCGAAGGAAATCGCCCAGTTCTTCTCCGGCAACCAGATCGTCGGTTAGGGCGCCCGGCGCGGCATGGCTTTTCACCATGTTCGGGCGCTGGTCAAGGCGCCGGAGAGATCGGTAGATTAGGCGGCGCCGCGGTTGGGCTGCGGGGGCCAACCCCGAACAGGCCGAACGATCGGACGCGTAGGGAAACCAAGGGGAAGACAAGTGGACTTTTTGTTGCAAGACATGGCGCACGGTCCGTTCTGGATCGGGGTGGCTCAGATCATCCTCGTCAACATCATCCTATCGGGCGACAACGCCGTCGTCATCGCGATGGCCTGTCTCACGCTGCCGCCAAGGCAACGGCTGTGGGGCATGATCCTCGGCGCCGGGGTGGCGGTGCTGCTGCGCGTCATCTTCACTCTCGTCATTGCCCAGGCGATGACCTATCCCTATCTCAAACTGGTCGGCGGCGCGCTGCTGTTCTATGTGGCGATCAAGCTCGTGACTGAGGACGCCGCTGGCGAGGACGCGGGCGTCGAAGGCGCGCACACCTTGTGGCGTGCGGTGCGGATTGTCGCCATCGCCGACATCGTGATGAGTCTCGACAACGTGATCGCGATCGCGGCATCGGCCGAGAGCGCGGCGGCGCAGGTCGACCTCGCGCACGCCATGGCGATCAAGTCCACCCTGATCATCTTCGGCCTGGCCACCAGCGTGCCGCTGATCATCGCCGGCAGCGCGATCCTGATGTTGCTCTTGGACCGTTACCGGGTGCTGGTCTGGGGCGGCGGCGCGCTGCTCGGTTGGATCGCGGGCGACGTCATGGCCGCCGATTCAGCATTGAATGACTGGTTCAGCGAGCCGGTGCTGGACCAACTCCATATCTGGGGCGGGCCGGTCGGGGGAATTATCGTCATCGGCACGGGCTACATCCTGGTCGGTCAGCATCGCCGGCTGATACTCGACGAGATTCTCGCCGGCGTCGCGCTGCTGATATGGATTCTCGTCGATCGGGTAAATGATAACTTGTTCGGCGGCGCCAATCCGGATCCGCAGAAGATATGGAGCGTCCGCGGAGCTGTTTTCGCGGTGATGATGGTCGCCTACGCCATCGCGCGCAGCCAGTGGCACATCGAGCAAAAAAAGGTCTGATCCGCGCGGCCCTGTCGCTTGTGCCAACGACGAATGACATTGGAGCAAGGCACACGTTGCATAGCCCCCGGCCGCTCGCCGGGGGTTTGTTTATGGCGCATCTGCTTGCGTTATGCTGCCGCCTTGCAGCCGGCGATTTCGCCGAGCTCGGGATAATAGCGTGCGGTCATGCGTCCGATGTAGCGCCGAAGGTTGTCATGTTTTTCCGCCGCCGCCCGCAGGGGTGAGTCGAAATGGGGACACAGGATGCCGGCGACAAAGGCGAATATCGTGGCATCGACGCCGGTCGGCTCGGCGCCCATGAAGAACGGCTTTGAGCCGAGAAAGTCGGCGATCGCGTCGATCGATCGGATTCCGAGCGCGGCAATCTCCTCCTTCGCATGTCGGCCCATGCCGTGGGCGTGCAGAGCCTTTCGCACCTTGCGGCGGATCATGGCGACCACGAGCGGACGCACTGGAGCCGGAATCTTGCGGAAGAAAACGGCCGGCCCCCTGGCGAAGTTCGCATCGTCATTCCAGCGCGAATCGAGGGCCGCCCAATAGAGGTTGTCCTCCGCCATCTTCTCGAACGCCCAGGCGCTCGCCCGCTGTTCGGGCGAAAGCCCGCGATCGAAATCGACCCCGTATTTCCGTTCGAGATGTCGGCGGATGAACGTCGAATCCGCGACCTTTTTGCCGTCGTCGTCGATATAGGGCAGTTTGCCCTTGGGCGCCTTGGCAAATCCCCCGGTGTCGGCCCGATAGGGCAGGCCGGCCATCTTCAGGAGGATCTCAGCCTTGGTGACGAACGGGCTCGGATCGGGAAGGCCGAAGTGCGGTCCGAAGGTATAGAGCGTGATCATCTTTGGTTCCTCCGATGCGGCATTGCGATTGTGTGCAGAACCCGTGCGGCGCTTCAATCCCGCGGCACCATCAAGGTGGCTTCAGCAGGATGGACCGCGGCGATGCGGCAGCGCCCCTCGACGATCTGCACGCGGTCCTCGGCCACGAGCCTGAGCGCCAGCGGGTAGATGCGATGCTCGGCTGCAAGCACGCGGGCGGCCAGCGTTTCGGCGGTATCGTCGTCGTGGACCGGCACCGCGGCCTGGGCGATGATCGGACCGGCGTCGGTTTGCGGAATGACGAAGTGAACCGTGGCGCCGGAAATCTTCACGCCCGCCGCCAGCGCTTGCCGGTGCGGATCGAGCCCGGGAAACGAGGGCAGCAGCGCCGGGTGGATGTTGAGCATGCGTCCCTGCCAAGGCAGCACGAAGGCGGGCGTGAACAGCCGCATGAAGCCGGCGAGACAGACGAGATCCACACGGTGTTGTCCGAGCACGCCTTGGAGCGCGCGCTCGAAAGCGGCGCGATCCTTTCCATAGCGGCGATGATCGATCACCACGGTCGAAATACCGGCCGCTTCGGCGTGCGCAAGCCCCGCCGCCTCGGGCCGGTTCGATACCACCAGCGCGATCTCCGCCGGATAGTCCGCGGCCTTCGCGGCCTCGATCAGCGCGGCCATGTTGGAGCCGCGGCCAGAAATCAGGATGGCGACGCGCTTGCTGGCCATGGCTCACCGCGCGAGGTCGAGTGTCCGCCTGTGCTCGACCGTGCGCGGGCGTGTTAAGGCACAATCGCCGACTGTGCAATGGCTCGATCGTTGCTATACTCGGCGGCGCAAGAAGGATGCGCCAGGCCGCGGGAACGGTAAGGCGCATGAGCTGGGGCGCAGGCTTGAGCATTCCCAATCTGATCACGCTTGCCCGTATTCTTTTGGTGCCCGTCCTGGTCTGGGCGATCACGGCGGGCGAGATGAAGATCGCATTTCTGTTGTTCCTGGCCGCCGGCGTGAGCGACGCCGTCGATGGCTTCCTCGCCAAGCGCTTCGGGATGGCGACCAGACTCGGAGCCTTTCTCGATCCGCTTGCCGACAAGGCGATGATCGTCTCGATCTATGTGGCGCTCGGTATAGCCGACGCGATCCCGCGCTGGCTGGTCATCCTGGTGGTCTCGCGCGACATCATGATCGTGAGCGCGGTGATCCTGTCGTGGCTGGTGGACAAGCCGGTCGCGCTCAAGCCGCTCGCGGTCTCCAAGTTCAACACGGTCGCGCAGATCCTGCTCGCGCTCCTGGTGCTGGCGGCGCTCGGATATGGTTTTGATGCCGACGTCGCCATCAAGGGACTGACGGCGCTTGTGGCCGTCTTGACCTTGCTTTCCATCGGCTTTTATCTCACCGAGTGGGTGCGTCACATGAATGCGACGAACTGACCGTCATGTCCATGCGCAGCGCTCCGCGTCAGCTCGCGCTCGCGCTCGATCACGCGGAAAGTTTTGCGCGCGAGGATTTTCTCCCAGGCCCTTCCAATGCAGCCGCGCTCGCGCTGGTCGAAAGCTGGCCGGATTGGCCCGACCGCATCGTGGTGCTTGCCGGTCCAGAAGGCTCCGGCAAGAGCCATCTCGCCGCCATCTGGGCAGGGGAGGCGGGGGCGCGGTTTCTCTCCGCCCGTTCGCTGGCGGGGGCCGATCTGCCTGCCGCCCTCGCCACCGGTGCGCTCGTCATCGAGGACATCGCCGAAGGCGCCTTCGAGGAACGCGCGCTCTTTCACCTCATCAATCTCGTCCGCGAGGAGCAGGCCTCCCTGCTCGTCACCGCGCGCACCGCACCAGGGGGATGGAGCGTCGCCATCCGTGACCTCGGCTCCCGGCTCAAGGCGCTGCCGGTCGTCGCACTGGCGGCGCCCGACGATATGCTGTTGCGGGCGGTGCTGGTGAAACTGTTCGCGGACCGGCAGCTCGCCGTAGACGAGAGCCTGATCGGCTACCTGGCGACGCGGATTGAACGCTCGTTCGCCGCCGCGCGCGCGGTGGTGGCGCGCCTCGACCAGGAGGCGATGGGTCAGAAGCGTCCGTTAACGAGGGCCTTGGCGGCCGAATTGTTGCGTGCGGATGAGGCTTGACGCGCTCCCGGCCGAGGCGTGTCATGTCATCGGATGGTCACGAATGATGGCCATGATGAGTCGATTATTAACCCCTGACCGGTACCATTTGACCTCCCATGGATAGCGCGCAAGCTATTGTTCTTAAAGAAGAAACAGCGCAGGCTTCGGCTCCGGATCTGCGCCCGCGAGGGGCCGCGCCCGAGCTGGCCGCGAGCCCTGAGCGATTCATCAATCGAGAGTTGTCTTGGCTGCATTTCAACCGGCGGGTGCTCGAGGAAGCGGAAAATGCCGCCCATCCCCTGCTTGAGCGGGTGCGCTTCCTCTCCATTTCCGCCAATAATCTCGACGAGTTTTTCATGGTCCGCGTCGCCGGTCTCAAGGGCCAGGTGGGCGCCGGAATCACCACCAGGAGCCCCGACGGTCTCACCCCCGCCGAGCAGCTCGCCCGCATCGCCGAGGCGGTGTCCTCGCTGGCGAGCGACCAGCAGGCTCGGTGGCGCGAACTGCGGCAGACCTTGGCCGAGAACGGCGTTGTGCTGATCGAAGGCCCGGACGTGACCAAGAAGGAGAGGACCTGGCTTGAGGACCACTTCCTTCGACAGATTTTCCCGCTGCTGACCCCGCTCGCGATCGATCCGGCGCATCCGTTCCCGTTCATCTCCAATCTCGGCTTCACCATCGCGCTGCAGCTCGCGCGCACGAGCGACGGCAAGGCGATGAATGCGCTCATCCGCATGCCCAATAAGATCGAGCGCTTCATCCGGCTGCCCAACAGCGATGGCGCGCCTGCGCGCCTGATCACCATCGAGCAGGCGACAGGCCTGTTCATCGGCCGCCTGTTTCCCGGCTATGCCGTGAAGGGGCAGGGCGCTTTCCGTGTCATTCGCGACTCTGAGGTCGAGATCGAAGAGGAGGCGGAGGACCTGGTGCTTCTGTTCGAGACGGCACTCAAGCGCCGCCGGCGTGGATCGGTGATCCGGCTCGAGATCGAGGCCAGCATGCCGGCGGAGCTCCGGCGCTTCGTCGCCCGCTCGCTTGCGGTCGGCGACGACGAGGTTTTCCTGGTCGACGGCGTGCTGGCGCTCAACGAGCTCTCGCAGCTCACCAGCGTCGAACGGCCAGACCTCGAATTCGTCCCGTACAATCCGCGCTTTCCCGAGCGCATCCGCGACCATGGCGGCGACTGTTTCGCCGCCATCCGTCAGAAGGACCTCATCGTCCACCATCCCTACGAATCCTTCGACGTGGTGGTGCAATTCCTGCAGCAGGCCGCGCGCGATCCCGACGTGGTCGCCATCAAACAGACGCTCTACCGCACCTCGTCGGAATCTTCGATCGTGCGGGCGCTCGTGGAGGCGGCCGAAGCCGGAAAATCCGTCACCGCGCTGGTCGAGCTGAAGGCCCGCTTCGACGAAGAGGCCAATATCCGCTGGTCGCGCGCGCTCGAGCGCGCCGGCGCTCAGGTGGTCTATGGATTCATCGAGCTCAAGACCCATGCCAAGCTCTCGCTCGTCATTCGCCGCGAAGCGGGCGCGCTCGCGTCCTACGTCCATGTCGGCACCGGCAATTATCACCCGGTCACCGCCCGCATCTATACCGATCTGTCCTTTTTCACCTCCGATCCGGTGGTCGCGCGCGATGTGGGGCGCGTGTTCAACTACATCACCGGCTATGCGGAACCCGCCGAGCTCGAAAAGATGGCAGTCTCCCCGCTGACGCTGCGCAAGCGCATCTGCGAGCATATCGGCCAGGAGATCGCGCACGCCAAGAACGGGCGTCCGGCCGCGATCTGGATGAAGGACAACGCGCTGGTCGACCCCGAGATCATCGACATGCTCTACGAGGCCTCGCGCGCGGGGGTGTCGATCGACCTGGTCGTGCGTGGCATCTGCTGCCTGCGGCCGGGCCTGCCGCAGCTGTCGGAGAAAATTCGGGTGAAGTCGATCGTCGGCCGCTTCCTCGAGCACAGCCGTATCTACTGCTTCGGTTCCGGCCACGGCCTGCCGCACCCGAAGGCCGCGGTCTACATCTCGTCCGCCGACATGATGCCGCGCAATCTTGACCGCCGGGTCGAGGTCTTGTGCCCGATTCTCAACCCGACCGTGCACGAGCAGGTGCTCGACCAGATCATGGCGGCGAACTTCAAGGACAACGAACAGAGCTGGAAACTTTTGCCCGACGGGACCTCGAATCGCGTAAAAGCGGCGGAGGGCGAGGAACCCTTCAACGCCCATAAGTATTTCATGACAAATCCGAGCCTGTCCGGTCGTGGCAAATCGCTCAAAGAGTCCTCGCCGCGCAGTCTTATACGCCGCCTCGACCGCAGTTAGGCGGCGCCGGCCCGCCATGCATGCCGCGCAAGGTCGTCTCGATCACGGGCCGCCGGTCGCCGTCATCGACATCGGCTCGAACTCGGTGCGGCTCGTCGTCTACGAGGGTTTGATCCGCAGTCCCACTCCGATCTTCAACGAGAAGGTGCTATGCGGCCTCGGCCGCGAGGTGCAATCGACCGGCCTCCTGGCCGCCGACGCCGTGGACAAGGCGCTGGTGGCGCTCCGGCGCTTTCGCGCCCTATGTGACCGGATCGATGTCCCGCAGCGCTTTGCAATCGCGACCGCCGCTTGCCGCGACGCCAAGAACGGCAAGGCCTTCATTGTCGAAGCCGAGCGCATCTGCGGCACCAAGATCGAGGTGATCTCGGGCAAACGCGAGGCGGAATTGTCGGCGCTTGGCGTCGTCTCCGGCTTCCACAAACCCGACGGCATCGTCGGCGACCTCGGCGGCGGTTCGCTCGAACTCACCGATATCCACTGGCACCGCGTCAACACCGGCATCACGCTCCCGCTCGGCGGGCTTGCGCTCCAGGACATCTCCTCGAAGTCGATCAAAAAGGCCGAGCGGGTGGTCAAGAAGGCGCTCGATGGCGCCCGCCTGCTCGAAGCCGGCGTCGGCCGCACCTTTTACGCGATCGGCGGCACTTGGCGCGCGCTCGCACGGCTGCACATGTGGCAGAAGGGCTATCCCCTGCACGTCATGCACGGCTACGTCATCCCGGCCCGGGAGGCCTATGATTTCTCGAGCCTGGTGCACCGGGTCAGCCCGGAAACGCTGTCGCAGATCGAGGTGGTCACCGACGCGCGGCGTCCACTGCTCGCCTATGCCGCGCTCGTGCTCGAGCACCTGGTCGAAATCGCGCAGCCGAAGGATGTCGTGGTCTCGGCGCTTGGGGTGCGCGAGGGCTTGCTCTATTCGATGCTCGACAGCGAGGAGCGCCGCAAGGACCCGCTGATGGCCGCCGCCAGCGAGCTCAACGTCCTGCGCTCGCGCTCGCCCGCGCACGGCGAGGAATTGATCGCCTGGACCGACCGCTTCATGGCCTCCTCGGGCCTCGACGAGACCGCGGACGAGCGGCGGCTGCGTCACGCCGCCTGCCTCCTGGCCGACATCGGCTGGCGCGCGCATCCCGACTATCGCGGCGAGCAGTCGCTCAACATCATCGCCAATGCCGCTTTCGTCGCGATTGACCACCCCGGCCGCACCTTTCTCGCGTTGGCGGTGTTCTTCCGCCATGTCGGGCTGATCGACGAAGAGCTGTCACCGCGCCTGCGCGAGCTCGCCACCACCCGCGTGCTCGACCGCGCGCGCGTCCTTGGCGCCGCGCTGCGGGTCGCCTATCTCGTCTCCGCCTCCACGCCTGGTGTGCTGCCCAAGACGCCGATGCTGGTCGAGCGCGGGCGCTTGGTGTTGCGGTTCGAGAACGGCCTCCAGGCGCTCGCGGGCGAACGCGTCTTCGTGCGTCTTCGCCAGCTTGCGCGCCTGATCGGCCGCGAGCCGGTGATGGAGACGCAATAGCGCTGCACAATCGCGACTTGTCACCGCTGTGACAGGGGCACCAGTCCTAGTTTTTCAGCGAGCGATAGACCACGCGCACGAAGTTTCCTGTTGCGCGCGGGTCGAGACCAAACTTCGCATCGTAGTCCGCGTTCGGCTTGGCGGCGACGACTTCGTCCTCGGTCTTGCCGGCGGCCTTCAATTTCTGAATGCGGTCGCGCGCCTCCATCAGCATCTGGCGGTAGTCTCGCATCATCGCCTTGGTCCCAACCGGTCCATGTCCCGGCACGATCTTGGTATCGTCCTTGGCAAATTTGAGCAATTCATCGACACCCCGGATCATCCCATCGATACTGCCGCCATACAAAAAGTCGATATTCGGATAGCGGCCGAAAAAAACGATGTCGCCCGTGACCAGCACATTGGCATCCGCAAAATAGATATAGGTGTCGCCGTCAGTGTGCACGTCTGCCGGATGTTTGAGCTCGGCTGAACGGTCCTGCAGCCGAACCGTCATGGTCTCCTTGTAGGTCTCCTTCGGCAGAGCGATGGCAGGCGCGGGCGGCACCATGTTGCCGGTGAGGCCGTTCCTGGTCCCGCTCGCGAGATGGGTCTTGACGCTCTCGTGCGCCACGATGGTGGCGCCGTCCTTGCCAAAAGCCTCGTTGCCGCCGGTGTGGTCGCGATGGAAATGGGTGATGACGAGATAGCGGATCGGCTGCTTCGTCAGCGCGGCGATCGCGGCCTTGATCTTGTCGTGCAGCGGCGCGAACTGGCTGTCGACCATGATGACCCCGTCATCGGCGACCGCGACCGTGATGTTGCCGCCCTCGCCTTCGAGCACGTAGGTCCGTTTGCCGAGATCGGTGGTCTTGATCACGACCTTGTCGAAGTCCGGCGCCGGCGCCAATGGCTGGAGCTGTTGCGCCTGCGCCATGGCGCCAAGCGCGACGAGCGCGGCCGCCGCGGCTGCAATCGTTCTCAATCGCATCTGGTTTTCTCCTTCGCGAGGGGCCGCCGGTCAGGCCGGCGGCGCATTGAGTCTGCGTCCCGCAAGCGCGGCGATTGCAACAGGCGACGGGTCGCAACCAACGACCGTGCTCTCACAGCGCAAAGACGTAGAGCACCGTGGCGTGGCGCTGATCCTTGAGCTCGGGCGTGTTGACGAGCCTGGACTTGCCCGCGGCCGACGGCCCGGATGCGATCGCAAGGTATTGCTTGCCGCCGACCTCGAAGGTCATCGGCGGTGCGGTGAAGCCCGAGCCGACATTGATCTTCCAGAGTTCGTCGAGCGTGGTGTCGTCGAAGGCGGCAATGGTGCCGTCCATGAGCGCGAGGAAGACAAGCCCGCCGCCGGTCGAGAGCGTCCCGCTGTAGTTCGGGTAACGAAGATGGACGTTCTTCTTGATCTCGCCGGTCACCGGGTCGATGGCGGTCAGGTTGCTTTCATAGCGCTCGGTGATCTTGAAGGAGCCGCCGTTCCAGCCTGTCGCTTTGCTGTGCCGCGCGGTGTCGATCGTGATGTCCTCGCAGTTGGAGAGCGCCGGGACATAGACGAGCTTCGTCTTGGCGCTGTAGGAGGAGGGCCAGTAGTTGTTGCCTCCGGCGTGACCGGGGCAGACCTTCTTGGTCGGCTCTCCTGGATTTTGATTGGAGAGGGTCGAATAGGTCTGGATGTCCTTGCTCGGATCGTAGTCGACGGGCTTGCCGGTCTTCTGGTCGATGCCCTTGGTCCAATTGACGTTGTCCAGATAGGGCTTGGCGCTGACCATGGCTCCGTTGCTGCGCTCCATCGTATAGAGGAAGCCGTTGCGCGCGGAATGGGTGATCAGCTTGCGCGGCTGGCCCGCGACGTCGCCGTCGATGAGGATGTGGGTGCCGACCTCGTCGAAGTCCCACATGTCGCCGGGGGTATACTGGAAGTACCAGTTCATCTTGCCGGTGTCGGGATCCCAGGAGATCGCGCTGTTGGTGAAGAGATTGTCGCCTGGCCGATAGGTCGGATCGTACATCGGCACCGGGTTGCCGGTGCCCCAGATCGTCTGGTTGGTGTCGGGATCATAGGTTCCGGTCACCCACACGGCGCCGCCGCCGGTCTGCCAGGCGTTGTTCTTGTCCTTCCAGGTCTCGCTGCCAGGCTCGCCGGGTGCGGGGACGGTGTATTTCTGCCAAAGCCGCTTGCCGGTCGCGGCGTCGAGCCCTGCGATCCAGTCGCGGACGCCCTGATCGCCATTGGCCGCCCCCACGATGATCTTGTCCTTGATCGCGAGCGGCGCCGATGTCAGCGCCACATCGGGCGTATCCGCGAACGAGGATTCCCAGACGATTTTGCCGGTCTCCTTGTCGGTCGCGATGATCCGCGGCGGCCCATCGGCGGCAGTGATGACAAAATTTCCCCACAAGGCGGCGCCGCGGTTGCGTTGCTGCTTCTGCTGTTTCGGGTCCATGCGCCAGACGATCCGGCCGACGTTGCCCGAAGTGCCGTCGATCTTATAGAGCACGCCCCAGGAATCCGTGATGTAGAGGAATCCGTCTTCCGCGAGCGCGGTCGCTTGCACGTATTCGTTGCCGGCCGACCCGCCGAGCGGGACGGCATAGGCGAGCTTGAGGCCCTTGACGTTCCCCTTGTTGATCTTGTCGAGCGGCGAATAGCGCTGACCGTCATAGGTACGATGGTTCATCAGCCAGTTCCGCGGCTCCTTGTCGGCGTTGACCAGCCGGTCCGGCGTCACCTCGGCCGCAAGTGCGGGCCTTGTCGCCGCAAGCATGCTGCTCGCGAGCAGCGCCAGGGTCGTCATCGTGAGTGTGGTACGCCGATTCATGGTGTTCCTCCCGTGGTTACTCGAAGGTTGGCTGGCGTCACGAATGCCGTGCGCAGGCGTCGAACGTGAATGGGAACGCGAGACCGAAAACGCCGCTGGGGTCTTGAGAACGTGCCCGCCGA
>Ga0137385_10004694_pt1 | contig 11942 bp, 9 predicted proteins | sample SagtaG_FD_104921 | JGI IMG/M metagenome (GOLD analysis project Ga0137385, IMG submission 104921) | Vadose zone soil microbial communities from Sagehorn Ranch, Mendocino, California, USA - Sage2_R_80_16 metaG | ecosystem: Environmental > Terrestrial > Soil > Vadose zone | place: USA: California...
TCGGTGCCGGCCGGCGGCGGCGTCGATACCGTCACCAGGATCGTCACCGACAAAATGCGCCCCGCGCTCGGCCAGCCGCTCGTCGTCGAAAACAAACCCGGCGTCAGTGGCAGCCTCGCTGCCGAGACGGTGTTCAAGGCGGAACCGGACGGCTACACGCTGCTCGCTTCGCAGCCGGCGCCGATCACAACCAACGCGTTCCTGTACAAATCGCTCAATTACGACCCGGCGCAGCTCGTCGGGGTCGCGATCATGTCGCATGTGCCGAATGTCGTTCTGGTCCGCAAGGACTTCCCGGCCAACACGGTGCAAGAGCTGATCGCATACGCCAAAGCCAATCCCGGCAAGATCAATTATGCGTCGCAAGGCATCGGCACCACCTCGCACGTCACCGCCGAATTATTCCAGTCCATCACGCACACCCAGCTGACGCCCGTGCCGTACAAGGGCACCGCGCCAGCCGTCAACGATCTGCTCGCCGGCAATGTTGACTTAATGTTCAATGAGCTTGCCACCTCGCTCGAACTGCACAAAGCCGGACGCGCGCGAATATTAGCTGTGACGGTCAAGGACCGCGTTCCGTCATTGCCGGATATTCCGACGCTGGATGAGGTCGGCGTGCACGGCTGCATTTCCGACACCTGGCATGCGCTGACGGCGCCGCCGAAAATCCCGCCCGAGATCGTCGCCAAGCTCAATGCTGCGGCCAACGCCGCGATGCGCGACCCGGTTTTGCTGGAGCGCTTCAACGCACTGAGCATCGGCCCCGGCGGCGGCACACCGGCGGAGGTGCGCGCTTTCGTCAAGGAAGAGACAAAGCGCTGGAGCGACGTGATTCGCAAAGCCGGTGTCCAGGCGGAATAAGACACGAGCGAACTAAGACACAGGCGATCCATCCGGCTCGGCCGGACGCCGAGCGGTTGCGCGCGCAGCCGAGTCTGACACAATAAGCAGCCATGAAAAAGCAGCTATGAAAGCGATCATCGCAGGCGGCGGGGTCGGCGGCCTCACTACGGCACTGATGCTGCACACGCGCGGCATCGATTGCGACGTGGTGGAGCAATCCGAACAGATGCGCGAGTTCGGGGTCGGCATCAACACCATACCGCATGCGATCAAGGAGCTCGCCGCGCTGGGGCTTTTGCAACGGCTCGATGCCGTCGCCATCCGCACCTATGAGCTGTTCTATACCAATCGTTTCGGTCAGGAGATCTGGCGCGAGCCGCGCGGACTCGATGCCGGTTATGACGTGCCGCAGTTTTCCATCCATCGCGGCCGGCTGCAGGGCGTCATCCACGAGGCGGTTCGCGAGCGGCTCGGCGACGAGCATGTTCATACCGGCCATCGGCTCGGCGCCTTCCGTCAGGACGAAGCCGGCGTCACCGCTTATTTCTTCGACCGCACCGGTGCGCACCGCGCCACCGCCCATGGCGATATTCTGGTCGGCGCCGACGGCATCCATTCCGCGGTGCGCGAGGCGCTCTATCCGGACGAAGGTCCGGCGCGCTGGAACGGCGCCATGCTGTGGCGCGGCGCTGTCGACTGGCCGCGGTTTCTGACCGGCCGCTCCATGATCGTGGCGGGCGGCATGGCGGCCAAGCTCGTGGTCTATCCGATCGCCGAAGGCGCGCGCGATGATCTGTGCCTTACCAATTGGGCCGTCGTCGCCAAGATCGGCGATGGCTCTACGCCGCCGCCGCGCAAGGAGGATTGGTCGCGGCCGGGCCGGATGGAAGAGCTGGCGCCGCATATCCGCCGTTTCGAAATCAGCCATGTCGATGCCCAGGCGCTGATCAAGGCGACGCCGGAATTTTGGGAATATCCGATGTGCGATCGCGATCCGCTGCCGCGCTGGTCATTTGGTCGCGTCACGCTGCTCGGCGATGCCGCACATCCGATGTATCCGGTCGGCTCCAACGGCGCCTCGCAGGCCATCCTCGATGCCCGCGCGCTGGCCGACCATCTGGTCGCGGCGGAGCATCCGATGCAGGCGCTATGGGCCTACGACCGCGACCGCCTGCCGCCGACCGCACAAATCGTGCAGATGAACCGGTCAGGCGGACCGGAAGGCGTCATCGACGCGGTAGAGGAGCGGGCACCGAACGGGTTTACCGATATCGATGCGGTGCTTTCGTATGAAGAGCGCAAAGCGATCGTGCGCGGCTATGCAGCGACTGCGGGTTTTGCCCGGGAACAGGTGAACGCGCCGCCGGCCGCTGCCGCCAGCGTGCGGTGAGCGGAACAAAGTCGCTGCCCATTGTCTTGAATCAGCGGCACGTCCACTATGGGCAGATGCGGACACGGCTCGCGACATGCTTCGCGACTTGCTTCGCGACGTGTCTTGCGATTTGCCTCGTCCGTGAGTGACAGACGAGTGACTGAACGCTGCGTGCAGTATCAATCTCATGGGTGCGCCAATGAACCGGCACTCGGACCAAGTCGTCAACGACATACCTGCGCGTTATTTCCTGGTGCTCGGCGCCGCCGCCGCAGACTTATGGAGCGAATTGCCACAAGAGCTGCAGCATCAGCTGTTCGAGCATGCGGTGGTGCGCGGCCACCAGGGCGAGCAAGACGAAAGTTTGCGCGAGCAATTGGCAAAATTCCTCCACGATCATCACGAGCGAACCTTGGCGCGTTGAGGTTGGCGCGTTGAGGTTGGCCCGTTAAGGTTGGCGCGGTAAGATTGAGCATGCCCAGCGATAAAAATCAGCCCGAGCGGCCGCGCCGCGAACCGGAAATCATTCCGCCGGGCAAGAACCGGCCTGACCGCAACTCGGCCTGGCCGCCGAATTATGGGTACTCACAGACTCGCAGCACGCATCGCATCTATGTCAGCCGGATCGGACCGCTCGGCTTTGCGATCCTGGTGCTGATCATCGCCCTGTTCGGCGGCGTATTGCTGCTGGCGCTCATCGGCGCCGCTTTGATCTGGCTTCCCTTGCTTGCTGTGTTTGCCGTCATTGCCGCGATTTCGGCGCTGATCCGGCGGCTCTGACGGGGTGAGCGGCGCAGCCGCCATGCTCGTCGGCAATGAGACGATCCGATCGGCAAGGCCGCACCCCAGCAAGAACTGGAATTTGACTGCCGCGTTGAATTGGCAACGTTAACGAGAACTGCGGCGCTGTCTTAATTAACTTTAATGCGCCGGTCATTCTCAACCCGCTATAGTCGGTGGGATACGGCCGGCTTGCCGGCCCGGAAAGCGCGGATTTACTGGAATAAATCCGCCGTTTAAGCGTTTAGGAAAGCAAGCTATAGCTAGCCCATGGGGACGCCGATGACCGGGCGGAATTCCCGGCAAGTTTTTTTCATTATCGCCGGGATTGCGCTCGCATCCGTGGCGGCAGTTATCATTTTCTGGCGTCACACGACCACCCAAGCCGCCCAGACCGCCGCGCGCCCGTCCGTGCCCGTCACCGTCGCCGCGGCGACGGTGCGCGACGTGCCGATTTATTACGGCGCGCTCGGCACGATTCAGGCACTCAACACCGTTGCCATTCGCGCCCAAGTCAACGGCCAACTGGTCTCGATCGACTTTCGCCAAGGCCAGGAGGTTCATCAAGGCGACGTCCTGGCCAAGATCGATCCGGCGCCGTTGAAGGCAGCGCTGGATCAGGCGGTAGCGAAAAAGAGCCAGGATGAGGCGCAGCTCATCAACGCGCAAAAAGACTTGGCGCGCTTCAAAACCTTGGCGATCAAGAATTACGAAACCCAGCAAAACGTCGACGCGCAACAGGCCAAGGTGGATGTGGCCAAATCCAGCATCGATGCCGACCAGGCGGCCATCGAGGCCGCGCGCACCCAACTTGATTACGCAACCATCACTGCGCCGTTCGACGGTGTCGTCGGCTTCCGCCAACTCGACATCGGCAACATCATCCACGCCACCGATGTCGGTCCCCTGACTGTGCTCACGCAGATTAAACCGTGCACGGCCGTGTTCACACTGCCGCAAAGCGATCTCGGGCCAGTGCGCGAAGCCATGCTGCGCGGCGATGTAGCGGTATTGGCGTTCGATCAGGACGACCAGAAACAGCTCGCCGAAGGCAAGCTCCTGCTGATCAACAATCAGATCGATCAGACCACCAGCACGATCCAGTTGAAGGCGGAGTTTCCCAACCAGGACGAGCGGCTGTGGCCGGGTGAATTCGTCCACATCCGTGTCCTCATCACCACCCGCAAGAACGCGGTCACGATACCGGCAATCGCGCTGCAGCGCGGACCGGAGGGCTATTATGTGTGGGTCGTGAAGCCGGACGAGACCGTGGAACAGCGGCCGATCGCGGCGCAAACCGCCAGCGACGACATTGTCATTGCCACCAAAGGCCTCAATGAGGGCGAAACCGTCGTCGTCGAGGGGCAATCGCGATTGGACGTTGGCGCGCGCGTTGCGGTGAAGTCGCAAAAAACCCCCAGCCCCGCGCAGCAGCCGCCGGATAATTCCTGATGAATTTTTCGGAAGTCTTCATCCGGCGGCCGATAGCCACGTCATTGCTGATGGCCGCTCTGGCGCTGGTCGGCATCGTCGCCTTCCCGCTATTGCCGGTCGCACCGCTGCCCCAGGTCGATTTTCCGACCATTCAGGTCCTCGCCACCGTGCCCGGCGCCAGCCCGGAAACCATGGCGGCAACCGTCGCCACGCCGCTGGAGCGACAGTTCGGGCAGATTGCCGGCGTGGCGCAAATGAGCTCGGTGAGTTCGCTGGGCTCGACCGTCGTCACGCTGCAATTCGAACTCAATCGCAGCATCGACGGGGCGGCGCAGGATGTTCAGGCCGCGATCACGGCGGCCGGAGCCCAGCTGCCGAAAAACCTGTCCACGCCACCGACCTACCGCAAGGTCAATCCGGCGGATTCGCCGATCCTGATTGTTGCGGCAAATTCGGACACGATCCCGCTCACCAAGGTCGATGATTTCGCCGAGAACGTCGTCGCTCAGCAGATTTCACAGATTTCCGGCGTCGCCCAGGTGATCATCGGCGGTCAGCAGCGGCCCGCTATTCGCGTGCAGGTCGATCCGGCGAAGCTGACCGCGCGCCAGTTGACGCTCGCGGATGTGCGCAATGCGCTCGCCAGCGCCACGACCGATGCGGCCAAAGGCACGCTGCTCGGTCAGCAACAAAGCTTCACGATCGCCGCCAACGATCAATTGACCGACCCGGAAGCCTACAACAACGTCATCATCGATTATCGCAACGGGGCGCCGGTTCGCGTCCGCGACCTCGGTGAGGCGATCTCAGGACCCCAGGACGTGACGCTTGGCGCGCTGCATCGTCATCAGACCGCCGTCATGCTCCTGGTCTTCAAGCAGCCTGGCGCCAACGTCATCGACACGGTCGACAATATAAAAACCGCACTGGCGCGGATGCATTCCTTGATCCCGCCGGGCATCCATCTGACCACCATCGTCGATCGCACCCAGACCATCCGCGCTTCCGTCAAAGACGTCGAATTTACCTTGCTGTTGTCCTGCGCGTTGGTCGTGCTCGTCATCCTGCTCTTTCTGCGCAGCCTGCATGCGACCCTCATCCCCGGCGCCGCCGTGCCGTTGTCGCTGCTTGGCGCCACGGCGATCATCTATCTGGCCGGCTTTAGTCTCGACAATCTGTCGCTGATGGCGCTGACCATCGCCGTCGGATTTGTCGTGGACGATGCCATCGTCGTCGTCGAAAACATCTTCCGGCATCTGGAGGCGGGCACCACGCCGCTGCAATCGGCGATCAAGGGTGCGCGGGAGATCGGCTTTACGGTGCTTTCGATCAGCATTTCGCTGATCGCTGTTTTCATTCCGCTGCTGCTGATGAGCGGCATTGTCGGACGGCTGTTCCATGAATTCGCCATCACCGTCACCGCCGCCATCGTGGTTTCGGTCGTCGTTTCGCTGACGCTGACGCCGATGTTGTGTTCGCGGTTTCTGGTCAGTGAGCATGACCGGCAACACGGCCGGCTTTATCGCGTCATAGAACGCGGCTTCGATGCGGTGCTCGACGCCTATCGACGTGGCCTCGATGTCGTGTTGCGGCACCAATTTGCGACGCTGATGGTATTCTTCGCCACGGTGGCTATCACCGGTGTGCTGTTCGTGCTGATCCCGAAGGGCTTCTTCCCGACCCAGGACATCGGCATGATCTTGGGCATCTCCGAAGCGGGTCAGGACGTCTCGCCGAAAAAGATGCGGCAAATCCAGCTACAGCTCTCCGACATCATCGCGCAGGACCCCGACGTTGCCGATTTCGGATCGTTCTTCGGGCCGAGCTACGGCAACACCCAGAATACCGGCCGTTTCATCATCGGATTGAAGCTTCGCGATGACCGCGAAGCTTCGGCATCGCAGATCATCGAGCGGTTGCGCCCGAAACTCGCGCAAGTGCCAGGTGTCAGGCTGTTCCTGCAGCCGGCGCAGGACATCACCGTCGGCGGCCGCATCGCGCGCGGACAATTCCAATACGTGTTGCAGGACCCCGACCTGCACGAGCTCGAAACCTGGGCGCCGCGGCTGACCGCAAAGCTAAAAACGCTGCCGCAATTGGCCGACGTCGCCACCGATGCGCAGAATAGCGCGCCGCTGCTCACCGTGACGATCAATCGTGACGCGGCTGCGCGTTTCGGCATTCAGCCGCAGCTCATCGACAGTACGCTCAATGAAGCTTTCGGCCAGGATCAGGTGACGCAATATTTCACCAACAATTCCTATTATGTCATCCTGGAAGTGCTGCCGGAATTGCAGGGCAGGCTACAGACGCTCAATGAGCTTTACATCAAAGCGCCGAGCAACGGACAGCTCGTCCCGCTCTCGACGTTGGTGCGGGTCGATACCGCTCACATCGGGCCGCTCCTGGTGTCGCATTCGGGACAGTTCCCCGCGGTTACCGTGACCTTCAATCTGCCGCCGGGCGTGGCGCTCGGCCAGGCGGTTGACGCCATTACCAGAGCCGCCGCCGAAATCGGCATGCCGCAATCGCTGATCGGCAGCTTCCAGGGCAACGCGCAAGCGTTTCAGGCGGCGCTGTCGAACGAGCCAATCCTGATCGCCGCCGCGCTCGTCGTCGTTTATGTCATCCTTGGCGTGCTTTATGAGAGCTACATTCATCCGCTGACGATCTTGTCGACACTGCCCTCGGCCGGCGTCGGAGCGCTGCTGGCGCTGTCAATCGGCGGTTTCGATCTGTCAGTGATCGGCATTATCGGCATCATTCTCCTCATCGGCATCGTCAAGAAGAACGGCATCATGCTCGTCGATTTCGCGATCAACCGCGAGCGCGCCGGACTGCCGCCGCGCGAGGCAATCAGGCAAGCATGTCTGTTGCGGTTCCGGCCGATTGTGATGACGACGATGACCGCGCTGTTAAGCGGCGTCGCGCTGATGGTCGGCCATGGCGCCGGTTCCGAGCTGCGCCAACCGCTCGGCTATTCGATCGTCGGCGGGCTCGCGCTCAGCCAGATATTGACGTTGTTCACCACGCCGGTGATCTATCTTTATCTCGACCGGTTTCAGACATGGTTGCGCGGCGACAAAGAGGAACCGCAGCAACCGCAGGAAGCACTGCCGCTCGCCGCCGAATAAACTTGCGTTCGCGCAGGTTCCAAAATTTGTTGTTAAATATTTTTCATGGAAGTTCCCGACAAATGGCGTGCGCCGCGGAACGCGCTTCCGGCGCTTCGCGTTTCTCCCTCTGACGCGCAACGAAAACAGGAGGAGAAGATGAAGAAGCTTGCGCTTGGAATCGGCACAGCGGCACTGTTAACCGCAGCCGCGGCCGCGGCCGCGCCTGCGATGGCGCAGGTCGGATTCTACGCGGGGCCGTTTGGCGTCGGAGTCGGTGCGCCTGCTTATTATGACTGCGGCTATTACGGCTACCCGTGCGGTTACTACGATTACTACGGCGGCCCTGACGTCGTGGTCGGCGGCGGCTGGGGCGGTGGTTGGCATCACGGATGGCACGGCGGTCACCACTTCCATCACCGCTAGCAACATCCATCAGTAGCGTGGATCACCGCAACTAGCAGAAACGTGATAACGCGGTGATTTAGGCGGAAGGGCTTTCCAACCGGGGAGGCCCTTTTCGTTGCAAACAATGCGCTGCAACATTGTAAAGACAAAGTTCTCGCAGGGCGATTTTGCACCGCAGCCATGAACAATCCCACACACCCTAATGTGAATTGAACCTGGCGGACATCGCCCGCGTTCATAGGTGCATCGTCAGCAACGAAGTGCCATGATCGTCGCATAGGAAGCATGGTTCGCTCGAGAATACGTGCCGGACTAAGGTGATCATGCTTCGGTATAAGCTTGGGGCCGTTCGCGGGCACCGGCCCGTGGCGCGCCCGACCGACGTTAAGGAGGAGCGCCAATGGCCTATTCGCACATCCTAGTCGGCGCGAGCACCAATCCCGCGCAGCTGGTCGTTCGCCGCATCTCGCTGTCCGATCTTCGTTATGCGCTGGCCCGCGGCATTGACGATTTTACCGCGGTGCCCAGCCACGCCCTTTTTCTGTGCGTGATTTATCCCTTGCTCGGAATTTTGCTGATCGGCTTGACCCTGGGCAATTCGCTCTTGCCATTGGCATTCCCGATTGCGGCAGGTTTTGCGTTGCTCGGACCGTTCGCCGCGATCGGCCTCTATGAACTGAGCCGGCGTCGCGAAGCCGGCCTCGATAGTTCCTCGGGCCATGCCTTGGATGTGCTGCATTCGCCATCGCTCGGGGCGATTATCGCGCTCGGCGTACTTTTGATGGCGATTTTCTTGATCTGGTTGGTCGTTGCCGAGGCGCTTTATATCGCGATCTTCGGCTACACGCCGCCCGCATCGATCGCGCAGTTCGCCCACGACGTGCTCACGACGACGCCGGGATGGACTCTGATCATGGTCGGCACCGGCATTGGCTTTTTGTTCGCCGCGTTGGTGCTTTCGATCAGCGCGATCTCATTTCCGTTGCTGCTTGACCGCGATGTCGGTGCGGCGGTCGCCGTGTATACGTCGCTGCGCGTGATGGCGGCGAACCCGATTCCGATGGCGCTGTGGGGATTGATCGTCGCCGCTTTGCTGGTGATCGGCTCGATTCCGTTCTTCGTCGGCCTGACTGTAGTCATGCCGGTGCTCGGGCACGCGACATGGCACCTGTACCGGCGCACCGTCGAGCCGGATCCAACTCCGCACCCGGATTATCAGCCGCGCGAGCGCCCGCGCCGCTCGGCCGCGGATTTCCCGGCCGCGCTGTTCCCGACACGGGAGTGAGAGCGCTCATTCGAACACGCCGCGATGGCACAGGCTCGCGCCGAACTGGCATGAGATGATCGTGCCGCGCGGGTTGCGGTGGTTTGTCGGCGCGCGGCAGAAGCCTATGATGGGTCAGGTACGGCAAAATGCCGAAACGGCTTGCGTCGCATGCTTGACCTTGGTCTGAGTTTTCTCGGCAGTGTGGCGCGCGACCCCAACGCGCTTGCCATCGTCGACCAGGACCTGCGCTTGACCTATGCGCAATGGTACCGCCGCATCTCGGCGCTCGTCGCGGGGCTTGACTCGCTGGGACTCAAGGCCGGCGATCACATCGTCACTGTGCTGCAGAATCGCTGGGAAGCCGCGACCTTGCACTGGACCTGTCAATTCACCGGCGTGATCATCACGCCGGTGAACTGGCGTTCGACGGCAAGCGAACTCGATTTCTATCTGCAAGACGCCGAGGCCAAAGCGGTGGTCTATGAGGAGGTATCCGCTGCCGCAGTGGCCGGATCGGCGCAGGCGCAGAGCTTGCTCCAGATTGCGCTCGACGCCGTTTCAGCGGGAGCGATCTCCTTCGCCAAGTTAACTGGCGGCACTGCGTCTAGTGCGCAGCCGCGCGCCGATGCCGAAGCCTGGTCGGTCATGCTCTATACCTCCGGCACGACCGCGCGGCCGAAGGGCGTGCCGCGCCGGCAGCGCGCCGAGCGCGCCGCGGCGCTGGCCCATGTCGCGCAAAATCTTTATGGCCGCGGCGAACGCACCCTTGGCGTCATGCCGCTTTATCACACGATGGGGGTTCGTTCGCTGTTAGCGATGTCACTTATTGGCGGCGCTTTTATTTGTCTGCGCCGCTTCGACGCCGCCGATGCGCTGCGCCTGATCGCCGCCGAGCGCGTGACCAATCTTTATTTGGTGCCGACGCTCTATCACGACCTCGTGCATCACCCGCTGTTCGCGCAAACCGACGTCAGCGCAGTGCGCAAGCTCGGCTTTGCCGGCGCACCGATGACCGATGGACTCCTCAACAAGCTTGCCGCCGCCTTCCATCCCGATCTGTTCGTCAACCATTACGGCTCATCCGAGATCTACACCTTCACCATCGAGCCGAACGCGCCAGGCAAGCCGGGCTCGGCTGGCCGGGCTGGCATCAATGAGACGGTGCGTGTGGTGAAACTTAGCGCCAAATCGGTCGATGAGCTGGCTGCGCCCGGCGAAGAAGGCGAAGTCATCAGCTTGCTCGCCAGCGATGAATCCTTCGAAGGCTATTGGCGGCGACCCGACGCCGACGCCAAGGCGCTGCGGCAGGGCTGGTATTTCACCGGCGATGCCGGCTTCGTCGACCGCGACGGCGATCTCTTCGTCACGGGCCGGGTCGACGACATGATCATTACCGGCGGCGAGAACGTCTCCCCCGTCGAGATCGAGTCTTGCTTGTCGCTGCATGCGGCGGTGTCGGAAGTCGCCGTGGTCGGCCTGCCGGACGAGCGCTGGGGCAAGGTCATTACCGCTTTCGTCAGACGCCGCGCGGCGATCGAAGCCGAGGAGCTCGATGCTTTCTGCCGCGCTTCGGGTCTTGCAAGCTTCAAGCGGCCGCGACGCTATGTCTTCGTCGCAGAGATTCCGAAATCGCCGGTCGGCAAACTGTTGCGCCGCAAACTGGCCGCTGGCGATTATATCCCTGAACCGGCTCACCCCGCCGATGCGCCGCGCCGCCAAGGGACGGCGGCATGAGCACTTCATCGGCGGCCAACTTTGCCGATCCGCGCTTCCACAAGCTCGACGGCTTTCGCGTCGAGATCGACAGCGCGCGCGAACGCGCCGATATCGTGCTCGATCGGCCGCCGCTGAACGTCATCGAAATGGAGGAGCGTGATCAGCTTCGACTTGTTTTCGAAGCGCTCGATGAGGATGCGCGCGTGCGCGTGATCGTGCTGCGCGCCACCGGCGAGCATTTTTCCTCCGGCGGCAACATAGCTGGTTTCCTGCAGGCCTCGCCCGAACATGTCGCCAAACTGGCTTGGAACATCGCCGCGCCGGCGCGTTGCGCCAAACCCGTCGTCGCCGCCAACCGCGGCTATTGTTTTGGCGTCGGCTTCGAAATCTCGCTGGCCTGCGATTTCCGCATCGCGTCCGAGACCTGCCTGTACGCGCTGCCGGAGCAGCGGCTCGGCCAGATACCCGGCTCCGGCGGCTCCGCGCGCCTGCAAAAGATCATCGGCATCACCCGCACCAAGGACATCGTGATGCGCTCAAAACGCATCACCGCCAGCCAGGCCTACGACTGGGGTATCGCCACCGAATGCGTGCCTGACGACAAACTGGAAGCGGCAACCGACGCTTTGGTTGAGGAACTACGCGCGTTCTCGCCGCTGGCGCAGCGCACCGCCAAGGCGCTCCTGAACGCGACCGAGGACACCAATCTGCAGGCGGCGATCGAGCTCGAAGGCCATTGTTACAGCCAGCTGCGGCAGTCGGACGATTTTCGCGAAGGCGTCGAAGCGTTCCATGCCAAGCGCAAAGCAATGTTCCGCGGCACGTAGATCGCCTCTCCGCTTTGCGCTAAATTTGCGTGAAACCGATAAAGTCTTTTCGAAAACGCGGCGCAAAACGCGTCAAGAATGCATCAGGAAACGCATCATGAAGCTCAACCCCGCTCAGATCAAAGCGTTCGACGAACAAGGCTATTTGTTTTTTCCGAATTGCTTCAGCGAGGAGGAGA
>Ga0137385_10004702_pt1 | contig 11930 bp, 8 predicted proteins | sample SagtaG_FD_104921 | JGI IMG/M metagenome (GOLD analysis project Ga0137385, IMG submission 104921) | Vadose zone soil microbial communities from Sagehorn Ranch, Mendocino, California, USA - Sage2_R_80_16 metaG | ecosystem: Environmental > Terrestrial > Soil > Vadose zone | place: USA: California...
CTGGGGAGAGCACTCGTCTGGCCGAGACCGTCACCTCACCCTGCTCCGTGAACTTCAGCGCGTTGGAGACCAGGTTGAGCAGCACCTGGCGTAATTTCAGCGGGTTGCTTTCGAGGAAATCCATCCCCTCCTCAACCTCTGCTCTCAAGACGAGATGTCGCGCGATGGCAATGGACTGCGTCTCTTCGACCACGGAAGTCAGCAGGTCTCTCACATCCACCTGGCTGAAGTTGACCACCATACGACCCGCCTCGATTTTCGTCAGGTCCAGCACATCGTTAATCAAACTGAGCAGGTGCTGCCCATTTTTGAGGATCCGCTCCAGGTCGTTGTGTTGCTGCTGGTTCACATTGGCGATGTCTGCATCGTCCAACAACATCTGGCTGAAGCCGATGATAGAGGCCAACGGGGTACGCAATTCGTGTGACATCGTAGAGGGGAACTGGCTGCGCGCTCGATTCGCCTCTTCCAGGGCGGAATTTAAGGCAATCAGTTCCTCAACCGAGCGTTTCTGTTCGCTGATATCGTGAGAAATCGTCGAAGCTGCGATGATTGTCCCATTGGGGCCTCGGATGGGGGAGACCGTGATGGATACCTCTATGGGGGTGCCATCCTTTCTCATCCGCGTCGTTTCATAGTGCTGAACGGTTTCTCCCACCGCGATCCGTGCTAACATTTCCGGCAGCTCTTTCTGGCGACAGGCGGGATGATGAGAGAGACGGATTTGCCGATAACCTCATCGGCAGCATAGCCAAAGAGTTTCTCCGCTCCGCTATTCCAACTGGTAATCACTCCTTGCAGAGTTTTTCCAAGAATAGCATCTCCTGAGTACTCTACTATAGCTGCCAGTTGATACATGGCTGCATTCGAGGCTTCCAGTTCGCGAGTGCGGGTGGCCAGTTCCTCAACCGAGCCTTCTAGTTCGCGGCTGCGAGTCGCCAGCTCCTCAGCCATCGTGTTAAGGGTCTGCCCCAGGCTGTTCAGCTCATGGTAGGTCAGCTCCTGGACGCGAGCCGAAAGGTCACCAGACCCCAGCTGTTTGGATCTCGTCTTGAGGATGGTGAGTTGTTCATGGAGCACATTGACAAACCGGGTGAAGGTGTACCATAACAGGAGCAGCGCCACGACCGACAACACCAGCGCGATGATATCTAACCGAGACTGAAGAGTGTTTAAATCCTGCCCGATGGCTGCTTGTAAGTGAGCGACTGAAGCCCGAAATTGATCAAATAACGCTTTGCCAACGGTACCGTTACTATCTGAGCGAGCCGTGGCAAGCTTGCCGGATTGCATATTTTTGAGCTGCACCTGGGCATAGGTGCTATACCAGGCATTGGCTCGCTCTTCCACCTGCGCTAGCGCTGTCGTTGTCTCGCTTAAGTCACTGCCCAGTGCCTGGTCTTTCATCTGACGCACAGCAAGCAGGTATTGTGTTCGGCCACTGGTAAACGGCTCAAGGAATACTGTGTTATCCGTGCTAATGTACCCTCGCAACCCGGTCTCCTGGTTGACCATGGTGAGCAGTATGTTATTTTGACCCTCTTGGAGAGCGGCTTTTTGTTCATCCAGGTTGTGCTGGATGTTGGAATTATAAATACCCACTGGGAAGCTGAGAATGAGGACGCAGACGAGTAAGCTCACGACGATCAGTAGACTGCGTTTCAGCTGCTCTACCAGGCTCGTTGGTTGTGTGCGTTGAGAGGTGCGGTTCATCTTCTTCCTTTCTACTCGCTACACATAGCGGTGAGCGTTTCTCTCTCCCGGGTTCGACTGACATCTTGCTCACTTTCAGTATACGCAGCAAGGAAAACAGCAATTCAGGCGATTTTTGCTGTACGAGGAGTTTGGAGGCCATTTGTTCATCGAACTATACTGCATAAAAGGAGACTTTATGGAGACAGTAAACACAAGAACACACCATGAGGGAGCGATCTCTCTTGAGAAGCGTGACTTTTCCGTTCGGTCTGACCTCCCGGAAAGTGAACTTTCCTATCGTTTATCTACCGGCGTCCCTCAACTTGATGAAATTATGCAAGGTGGATATATCCCCCAGCGTTCTTATATGATTCGCGGCGATCCTGGCGCGGGTAAAACAACCATGGGACTTCACTTTCTAGTCGCGGGCGCGGCCAGAGGTGAAATGACCTTGTATATCACCGTCGGAGAATCAGAGGAGCACATCCGCAAGAACGCTTCATCCATCGGCCTGAGTCTGAAAGATGTCGCCTTCCTGGACCTGAGCACGAACACGGAGTTTCTTACCGAAATTGAACTCTCCCCTTCACCCCTGGAACAAGAGCTTAGAAAATCCATCTCCATCTCAGAGATGATCATTCAACAAATCAAAGAACTCAAACCTCAGAGGGTGTTTCTGGATAGCATGACACAGTTACGCCTGATCTCTCCGGACAGCTTCCAGTTGCGCAAACAGGTCATTGCATTTTTGCGCTTTCTCATTGAACAGGAAGCGACGGTGCTCTTCACTTCCGAAAGTATCGATGATAGCGCTGAAAATGATCTTCTCGTGGTCTGCGACGGTGTCATCAACCTGCGCTCCGCTAAAGTCGGACGGACCATCAGCATCACCAAATTTCGCGGCTCTGATTTTAGCAGTGGCGAACATGACATGCAATTAACCGGTGAAGGATTACAAGTCTTTCCTCGGCTGTTGCTACAAACAGTAGATCTAGAGTTTGAGCACGAGGTGATCTCCTCGGGGATACCAGAACTGGATGAAATGCTGCACGGTGGGCTCAATCGCGGAACGATTACCATCATTACCGGTCCAAGCGGCGTGGGCAAGACGACCCTGGGACTCCAGTTCATGAAAGAGATGGCAGGGAGGGGCGAGCATTCTATCGTCTATATCTTTGAGGAATGGAAACAAGTCCTTATCAATCGCTGCGAGTCTCTCAATATTCCCATTCGCAGTATGATCGAAAACAGGACCTTTTCTATCGGTCAGATAGAGCCTCTGCACTACAGACCCGACGAGTTCGCCTATAAAGTACGCTGCGATGTAGAGCGGCAGAAAACCGCCATTGTCATGATTGATAGCGTTTCTGGCTATAGCCTCTCTATCAATGCCGAGGACCTCGTGAGGCATCTTCATACTCTCTGCAAGTACTTGCAGAGCATAAGCATTGCCGTCCTGTTGATCAACGAAACAGAGACGATCACCACACACGAGTTTCGAGCAACCGATCTGGGCATCAGTTATGTGGCCGATAATATCCTCTTTCTCCGCTACTTCGAGAGGGGGGGTGAGATGCGTAAGGGTATCGGCGTGCTGAAAAAACGCTTGACGGACTTTGAGCAAACCATGCGGGAGATCGAGATCACACGCTACGGTCTCAAAATAGGGAAACCGCTCGCCGAGATGAGGGACATTTTGCGCATACCGCATTTGGGTAGTGACTCTATTTAGGAGTGGTATCGCAACGCAATACGCATTTTTCTCCTGGATGGTATAACCTAAGAGAGATTTTTTTGGGACAGGAGGAAGAACATGGAACTGGACTGGAGCAACTATACCCCCGGCAAAGATACCACTATCATCACCACGCTTGACACACACGCGGCGGGGGAGCCATTCCGCATCGTCACGGGTGGGCTGCCTGAACTACCAGGCGCAACGATATTAGCGCGGCGGCGCTACATGCAGGAACATCACGACCACATTCGCAAGGCGCTCATGTGGGAACCGCGAGGGCACTACAATATGTACGGCTGCATCCTCACTCCCCCGGTAACGTCCGGCGCTGATCTCGGAGTCCTTTTCATGCATAACGAAGGCTACAGCACCATGTGTGGTCACGGTACGATCGCGCTGGTAACTGCGCTGCTGGAAACAGGCACAATACCAGCCGGGGGGCAGAAAACGCCGGTTCATCTCGATACACCTGCGGGACTGGTGCGCGCTACCGCTCATCTTGATAGTCGTGGACATGTCGAGCGCGTCTCGTTCCTGAACGTCCCCTCGTTTCTCTATGCCCGTGACATACAGCTTGAGATACCAGCTTATGGACAGCTGACAGTAGACGTTGCCTTTGGCGGCGCGTTCTATGTCATCCTACCGTCCGAGCAGGTACACCTGAGAGTGACTCCCGAACGCACCCAGGAGCTGGTGAAAGCAGGTGAGACCATCAAAAAAGCGATCAATGCGCACATGCCTACCGTTCATCCCATCGAGGAAGATTTAAGTTTTATCTACGGGACCATTTTTACCGACCGGCCCGAAGACCCGAAACACCATAGCCGTAACATCTGTATATTTGCCGATGGGGAGGTAGACCGCTCTCCCACCGGAACAGGCGTCTCGGCTCGCCTGGCTCTACATCACGCAAAAGGTGAGATCGCGGATGGCCAGCAGATCGCGGTTGAAAGCATTTTGGGATCTCCAAGCGTATTCAGTGGACGCGTGGTTGAGAGAAGCCGGGTAGGATCATTCGAGGCGATAGTACCCGAAGTAAGCGGTACAGCCTATATTACAGGGAGACACGAGTTTATTATTGATCCACGGGATCGATTGGGGCAGGGGTTTTTGGTGATGTGACAGCAGGTCAGACCAGCCCCAACTGAACTGGCGGGCCATTACAATGACCTGCGACCGGTCGCGAGCGCCCAACTTGGAGAAGATATGTCAGCCAGCATCCACCTGATGCTAAGAGTTGATTCGCAGGACAGATTGGAACAAGGGTTTTTAGTCGTATGGTATATTTCTTATAGCCATACACTACAAAAACACTAAACGCAAAGTAATTGAAACCAACCACTACCAGCGACGAAGATACCGATCATAGACCTCCCGCACCCGGCGCATCTGTTCATCGCTGAGCGGGGGAAGGGCAGCCGCGCGCACATTATCCTCCGCCTGCTGCGGGTTTTTGGCGCCGGGGATAGTCGCGGTGATCTCTGGGAACATCAGAATCCAGCGCAGCGCGAACTGGGCCATAGTCACCCCCGGCGGAACGAGCGAGCGCAGTTCCTCGACGGCGCGCAGACCCGTCTCGTAGTCGACGCCTGAGAAGGTCTCTCCCTGGTCGAAGGCCTCGCCGTGGCGGTTGAAATTGCGATGGTCGTTGGAGGAGAACTGCGTATCGGGGCGCATCTTGCCGGTCAGCAAGCCGCTGGCCAGCGGCACCCGCGCCAGGATGCCGACACGGCGTTCGCGGGCGGCTGCAAAGAACTGTTCGGATGGCTTGAAGCGGAACATGTTGAAGATGATCTGCACGCTCTGCACATTGGGATACGAGATAGCTTTCATAGCCTCGTCCACGCGCTCGACACTCACACCATAGAAGCGCAGCTTGCCCTGGACCACGAGATCATCGAGGATACCGAAGACCTCCGGCATATCGTAGATCTCCGACGGCGGGGAGTGAAGTTGGAGCAGGTCGATGGCCTCCACCTCCAGATTGCGCAGGCTGCGCTCGACAAAGCTGGTCAGGTTCTCGCGGTTATAACCGCTGGCGACGTGAGGATTGAGCCTGCGCCCTGCCTTAGTCGCAATGATGAGCTGCTCGCTGCGCACCTTACGCACCTGGGCAATCAGCTGCTCGGAGTGGCCATCGCCATAGACATCTGCCGTATCGATGAAGTTCACCCCCAGGTCAATGGCGCGGTTCAGGGCTGCCAGCGAGACGCTGTCGTCTGTTGCTCCCCATTCGCTCCCACCGATGCCCCAGGAGCCAAAGCCAATTTCTGAAATGCTCCAGCCGGTGCGGCCTAACGTGCGATATTCCATGAGTTTTCTCCTCTCATCCTGGTATTCTCGTATTCATATATGACCGCTTCTTCCTCCTCTGTTCCAATAGAACCCGGGCACAACTTCCTGATATAGTCGATAGCCTCCTTTTTGAATGATGGTCTCGCTCTCAGGAGCGTTGCACGCTCACTTGCCAACTGCCTCTTTATAGCGGCGGATGGCATCGATATGCTCGGCGGGCGACTTGAACCCGGCGTTCATCGTATTAATGCTGATGTGCGTTGCCCCCAGCTTGCGCCACTCCTCCGTCTGGCGCACCCACTCGTCGGGATTGCCGTCGCTCGCGTTCATACGCGCCTCGATGCCCACGGTGGCCGGGTCGCGGCCCTCCTCGCGGAAATAGTTGCGCAGGCGTTCGAGGCTTTCGCGCATGCTGTCATCGGGTCGCCCCTGTGGGAACCAGCCATCGGCCAGGCGCGCGACGCGGCGCAACAGCGCATCCGCCTTGCCTCCCAGCCAGATAGGGATGGAAAGGCGCACCGGCAGGGGATTGAGACCAGCCTCGGTGATGGTATGGAAGCGGCCTTTATATGTGACGACCTCCTGACCCCAGAGGAGGCGCAGCACTTCGATCTGCTCCTCGACAGCGCGCCCGCGCGTGTGGAAGTTCATACCCAGCCCCTCGTACTCAACCGGGTTCCAGCCCACACCGACGCCGAGGCGAAATTTGCCGCCGGTGAGGATATCGACTTCGGCCGCCTGTTTGGCCACGAGCGCCGTCTGCCGCTGGGGCAGGATGATGACCCCTGGGACCAGTTCCAGGCGCGTCAGGGCCGCCAGGTAGCCAAACAGTACGAATGGCTCATGAAACATGCTGCGGTGGGTATAGCCCTGCCAACCGGGACGGTGCGCCGGGTCCGCACCCAGGACGTGGTCAAAAGCCAGCAGGTGGCTGTACCCCAGTCCCTCGGCAGCCTGTGCATAGTCGCGAATGACCGCAGGGTCCGCGCCGATCTCGTTCTGTGGGAAAGTGACTCCTAATTTGCATGGCGAAAATCCTCTTTAGCGAATGGTCTGTTCTCGATTGCTTACCGGATTGGTGCGTTCCTGGCGGTAAGTCTCCTGGTAAGCCTCGATCACGAGCCTACAAATCTCCTGGGGGTCATCCGAGAGCATCAGCAGGCCGACATCTTCCTGGCTGACCTTGTTAGTGGACAACATGGTATCACGAATCCAGTTAATCAGCCCGCCCCAGAACTTCGAATCATAGAGAATGACGGGGAAGTGGCTCACTTTCTTCGTCTGGATGAGCGTCAACGCTTCAAACAGTTCATCCATCGTGCCGAAGCCGCCGGGGAAGATCACGAACGCCTCCGCGTATTTAACGAACATGGTCTTGCGCACGAAAAAGTAGCGGAAGTCGAGCGAGATATCCAGGTAGCCATTCGATCCCTGCTCGAAGGGCAACTCGATGTTACAGCCAATCGAGACATTGTCACCCTCCTGCGCCCCCTTATTGCCAGCCTCCATGATACCAGGGCCGCCGCCCGTGATAATGCCAAAGCCCGCCTTCGCCAGCAAACGAGCCGTCTCTACCGCAGCTGCATAGGCGGGATCATCGGACTTTGTGCGCGCTGAGCCAAAGATAGCTACCGACGGGGGCAGCTGAGACAGTTCATCGAAGCCATCAACAAACTCGCTCATGATACGGAAGACACGCCAGGGATCGGTATGTGTAAAGTCAAAGTGCAGCGCGCGGTCAAGGGCATATTCCTGCTGTTTGATAACCTCTTGCGAAGGCGGCTCGCTTGGGCTAATCAGCGGCTGCGCCGGGCGGCTCAATAATCGCTCATCTTCAGTGGTCGAGCGTTGTCCTTTGTTATGTCGATAGCGAAATGGTCTGCCATTATTTCTCCGGCCATTGCCATTATTTCCATTCAATGGGTTCTTTCTTTCAGAATTAAAATCACGACTCATCTTGTTTATTCCCCTCCTCCAATTCATCGGGTTGTCGTTTCAATACGACAGTTGCCAGCGGTGGCAGCGTTAACAGAATAGAGTGCGAGCATTCCTGCCAGTTTCCCAGCGTGCTAGGCATTGGCTGCATGTTTACCACTCCACTGCCACCATAATGAGTGATATCGCTATTGAGTATTTCACGATAGACTCCCTCGTGTGGAACGCCAAGCCTGTAATCGTAACGCACCACTGGAGTAAAATTACATATAAATAAGAGCGTATCCGCCTCCTTTTTCCCACGACGTTGAAATGAGATCACACTGTTCTCGGAATCATGGCAGTCGATCCAGGAAAATCCTTCCGGGTTCGTATCTAGCTCACTCAGCGCGGGTTCCTGCATGTAAAGATGATTCAGGTCTCGCACAAATGAGCGCAATTGGGCGTGGCGCGGATCGCTTGGTGGCTGCAATAAGTGCCAATCGAGGCTTTCTTTGTAATTCCACTCGCTCCACTGGCCGAATTCGGCTCCCATAAACAAGAGCTTTTTTCCTGGGTGGCCCCACATATACCCATAGAACGCACGCAGATTCGCGAACCGCTGCCACAGATCACCCGTCATCTTGTTGATCATTGATCCCTTGATATGCACCACCTCATCGTGAGAAAGCGGCAAGATGAAGTTCTCGGAATAGGCATACATCAGCGAGAAGGTGATGTCGTTCTGGTGAAAGCGGCGATGAATGGGGTCCATATGCATATAATGCAGCATGTCGTGCATCCAACCCATATTCCACTTCATACTAAACCCCAGACCGCCAACATAGGTCGGCCTGCTCACCAGTGGCCACGAGGTAGATTCTTCAGCAATGGTGAGCGTTCCAGGCTGCTCCGCGTAGACCGCCTCATTCAATTGGCGCAGGAAGTCCACCGCCTCCAGGTGCTCCCGCCCGCCATACTGATTAGCGATCCATTTACCTGGTTTGCGCAGGTAATCCAGGTAGAGCATCGAAGCAACAGCATCCACACGCAGGCCATCGATATGATATCCTCTCAACCAGAACAGGGCATTGGCGATGAGGAAGTTGCGTACCTCACTGCGGCCATAGTCAAAGACCAGCGTTCCCCACTCTTTATGCTCGCCCTTGCGAGTATCAGCATATTCGTAGAGATGCGTCCCATCGAAGTAGTTCAAGGCATGCCCATCTTTGGGAAAGTGCGATGGCACCCAATCCAGAATGATGCCGATACCCTGCTGGTGCAGGTAATCCACGAAGAATTGAAAATCTTCGGGCGTGCCAAAGCGACTGGTAGGCGCGTAGTAGCCGGTGACCTGGTAGCCCCACGAGCCATCATAGGGATACTCGGTGATGGGCAGCAGTTCGATATGCGTAAACCCCATATCCTTGACGTACGCAGCCAGCTCCACCGCCAGTTCACGATAGGTCAGGAAGCGGTCTTCCTCTTCCGCCCCTTCGACGTGCCGCTCAGGATTATGCTTCCACGAACCCAGGTGCACTTCATAGATGGAGATCGGCGAATCCAGTTGCTGGCGCTCTCCACGATGCTCCATCCAGTCACTGTCCTGCCAGGTATGCCGGTGAATATCGGTGACGATACTGGCAGTTTTAGGACGAAGTTCAGCCGCAAAGCCGTAGGGGTCAGTCTTCTCAACGGTATAATTGTTCACACTTGAGTAGATGGCATATTTATAGAGCGCGCCGACCTGCAGCCCCGGCACAAAGCATTCCCACACCCCCAGATCATTGTGACGGCGATGCATTGGATTGGCGCTGCGATTCCAGCCATTGAAATCACCAACCACCGAGACCGCCAGCGCATGCGGCGCCCAGACGGCGAAATTGACCCCCGCCACTCCATTGACCGTGCGCGGGTGCGCGCCCATCTTCTCGTAGATGCGATAATGCTTGCCCTGCCCAAAGAGGTACAGGTCGAAATCGCTAAAAATTGACGGGATATCCGAGTCCATTGTAGATGTGCCTTCCGGCGCATTATCGGGTTGAGGTGTACTCATCACAAGATCCTTTTACAACATCAGAAATACAAGCGCTATCCATATTAAAGCATAGCATATATGGGAAGTACCGTAAACGAGGCCAGCCAGCTTTCCTATCATCCCTGGTCCGTTAACACAGCCTCTACCATAGAGACGAATCAGCCTCTCACTTATGCAACGGAGAGATGAAGGTACAAGGATACATTGCTCTCCAGGCTCCTATAGGACTTTACTCGAAACCGAGCCAGGAGTTAACGGACATGATATACTTACTACATTCTATAAAAGCTGCGCTCTTCTGTAGAGGATACATGCCGTTGCCCAGAGGTACTATATCGTGCTATTCCTGACGCACACTTTCGTTTCAGATGAGAGAAAAGATCGTGAATTTGATTAAAAAAATTCATCCTTTCTGCCCGGATTATTCGGGAAAAACTTTCTACACTGGGGGTACACTACATGATCTCTCCGTTTCACTGGCTCACTCGCCGACTCCCCCTCCTCGTTTGCTTCCTGCTGCCGCTCACTGCGTGCAGCCAGAGCAGCACACAGCCGACTCTCCTTGCTAATTTGACGCCAACGCCGACAGTATCCTATACCCTGGCTGGCGGTGGCACCTGCGTCAGGTTGGGGACGAATCCGCAGTCGTCGTTCGTCAACGTGCGCGTCAGCCATGATCACAACCAGGCACACAGTGAGCCGATGCTCGTGGAAAATCCTGACAACCCGCTCAACCTGGTAGGTGGCACCAAATTCTTTCCCAGTCCGGCGAAGTATCAGCCCCTGAATGGCTATTTTGTCTCGTTCGATGGTGGCTGCACCTGGGCGGATGGCGGCGTCTTCCCCGGCTTCCAGCAGCGTTATACACTCACCACAAATATCTCCTTCGCCTTCGGCACACACAACCAGGTCTACGCTGTCGTGATGTTCCAGGGGCAAGGGGGTATGAGCGGTATCGCGGTCTCGACCTCCACTAATGACGGGCGCACCTTCAGCAACCCGGTCAACATCTTTGAAAGCCCGGAGAACGAGGTCTTCAACGACAAACCCTGGATCGCCGTTGACCGCACGAACGGGCCGAACCGGGGGAACCTCTACGTCGTCTGGTCGTATGAACATGGAGGGGGATGTAGTGTGGGCGACGTCGGGAACGCGAGCAATTCCTGCGTCGAAGAAATTGCCTTCTCGCGCTCTACCAATGGCGGGAAGACCTTCTCCCGGCCGCGGATGATCGAGGGGAACGCCCCTTTCTGCGCCAATAGTCTACCCAACAGCTCGTCGCATTCGACCAGTTGCAACAAAGGCATCGGCGCAACGCCCGTCGTCGAGCCGGATGGGACGCTGGTGGTGGCGTTCGTTAACTCGCCTGGCGAAAACGCTCAGGCCGGGCAATACGTTCCCGACCGGCTGCTGGTTGTGACCTCGCCCGACGGCGGAACGACCTGGAGCGCGCCCGTGTCGATTACCGTCATTCGCCATATCAATGGCTATTTCCCGCATGAGCGCTACAGCAATTTGACACTCCCCGCCTTCGCCTGCGACCCTGTGACTGGCCAGCTTTACATCGCCTGGGCGAATCTGACCAGCGGCGATGCGGATATCCTTTTCAGCACCTCCAGCGATCATGGGCTAACCTGGAGCGTGCCCCGGCGCGTCAACGATGATGCCATAGGCAACGGAGCAGAGCAGTTCCAGCCGCAGATGGCTGTCGCGCCCGACGGCGTCATCAGCATCTCGTTCTTCGACACGCGCGTCGACCCGCAGCACAGGCTCATTGATGTGTTCCTCGCGCAGTCCATCGATCACGGGGCGTCGTTTCTCCCCAATGTGCGCGTCACGACCCAGAGCTGGGACCCGGCGGTCAATGCCCCGGTGAATAGCGGCGGCTCGCAATTTATCGGCGACTACCAGGGGCTAGCAGCCGATAACCTGTTCGTGCATCCCTTCTGGAATGATACGCGCACCGGCTTGCAGGAAATCTTCACCGCCGCAGTCCCAAGCGCAGTGGCGGCGTAGAATACTCTATCCCCATCAACACTTTTCGCAAGTAAAATGGGGATAGTACCAAACTATTGACCCCTGCCTTAACGAGACAGAGGAACACGACTCAGGAGATAGCTTGATGCCAGATTTTGCCAACCAGGATGTTATACGGTCGCTGGGCATTCACCGCGTTATCGAACCAGAGGGAGCATTGCCGCAGCCAGCCTGGAGGCTTGATAATACACCCAAAGCACAACCAACGGAAAC
>Ga0137385_10004704_pt1 | contig 11927 bp, 13 predicted proteins | sample SagtaG_FD_104921 | JGI IMG/M metagenome (GOLD analysis project Ga0137385, IMG submission 104921) | Vadose zone soil microbial communities from Sagehorn Ranch, Mendocino, California, USA - Sage2_R_80_16 metaG | ecosystem: Environmental > Terrestrial > Soil > Vadose zone | place: USA: California...
GACCTTCGCCTGAGCCGTATACCGTCCGTCGGTAAACAGAACAGCCCGGCCGCCCGCCAGCACCAGCGCCGCATGCGATCCCGTAAAGCCACACAGATACCGCACATCCGGCAGATGCGTCACGAGCAGACCGTCTACCCCGGCAGCCCTGGCCGCGACCACTGCCCTCTTCTTCCGCGCACTCAAATTCATCACTCTCTGAATTCTACCCAACCGGGCGATCCGTTAGGCTCCGCCCGCCCCCACCCGTTATCATGGACTATGTCCGGCTTTACCTCCGATCAGCCCTCCCGACTTACCCGCCGCAAATTTCTGATTGGCTCCGGCGCCGCCGCCGCGGGCCTCGCGCTCTACTCAGGAGAGATCTCCCGCCACAGCCTCGACATCATCCACCGCCCCATCTCCATCAACAATCTTCCCGCCCCCTTCCACGGCTATCGCATCGTCCAACTCAGCGACATCCACCTCGACGAGTTCACAGAGCCCTTCTTCCTCGATCGCGTCGTCCGCAAGGTCAACGCCCTGGCCCCGGATCTCGTCCTGCTCACCGGCGACTTCGTCACCCGCGGCTCTCTCACCTTCATCGCCTCCAGACACGCAGCCCATCGCTGCGCCGAAATCCTCGGCACCCTGACCAGCCCCCTCCGCTACGCCATCCTCGGCAACCACGACGTCACCGCCGGCGCCCCACTCGTCATCAGCGCCCTCAGCAGCAACGGCACGCCCGTCCTGCTCAACCAGCACGTCCCCATCGAGCGCAACGGAGCCCGCATCTGGCTATGCGGCACAGAAGATCCCTGCACCAGCCACCCCGACCTCGACCTCGCCATTCCGGCCAAACCCGACGGGCCCGTCATCCTCATGGCACATGCGCCCGACTACGCCGAAATGGTCGTCGAGCACCCCCGCGGACCCCTTGTCGATCTCATGCTCGCCGGACACTCCCACGGCGGCCAGGTTCGCCTACCCGTCGTCGGACCCCTCATCCTTCCGCCCATGGGAGAGAAGTACGTCGAAGGACACTTCCGCTTCAACCAGATGCAGCTCTACGTCAACCGCGGTATCGGCACCGTGGGCCTGCCCATCCGCCTCAACTGCCCACCGGAGATCACGGTCATCACGCTGCAACCGGCCTGAGAGCATCGACCCTTATGCCTCCAGGTGAGCACTTTCGCGAATCTCACTCGCCCGCTTGAGCGCCTCCGTCACGTTGGGGCAGATATTCTCCCGACCCACATGCTGCTCGAACTCCGCCTGCTGCATCAGCCTCGCAGGCTGTTCCCGTGCGCCACACAGAATGAGCGACCGCCCAGAGCGGTGAACCTCATCGCCAAGCCGCTGCAGCGCCTGCAAGCCGGTGGAGTCAATCGCAGTCATATTGCGCAGGCGAAGAATGACGATGTCGGGCAGCGTCGACAGCTGCTCACGAATCTCATTGAGCTTTTCACCGCCTCCGAACAGAAACGGCCCATGAATGCGGAAGATGGCCATATATGCGGGGATCTGCTTGTCCTGAAGCACATGCAACCTCCCATCTTCGAGGTCCTCTTCCGTGATGCGCGAGACGGTAGTCGTCGCTGTGACTCTACGGATGAAGACGAGAGCAGCCAAAACCATCCCTGCCTCAACCGCCACGGTGAGATCCGCAAACACCGTCAACAGCAGCGTCGTCAGCCATACGCCAATCTCCAGCTTCGGTAGCTTCAGGATCTCGGGAATCTCATGCCACTCGCCCATGTTGTAGCAAACTACCATCAGAATCGCGGAGAGTACGGCCAGCGGGATAAACCTGGCCAGCGGCGCCGCAAACAGAAGCACCGCAAGCACTGTCAGCGCATGAACCATGCCGGCCACCGGTGTCTGCGCGCCGGAGCGTATGTTGGTCGCCGTACGGGCGATCGCGCCGGTAGCTGGAAGACCGCCGAACAGCGGTGACGCGATATTTGCGATGCCCTGCGCGACGAGTTCCACGCTCGGATTGTGCTGATCGCCGCTCATTCGATCCGCCACCACGGCGGACATCAGCGATTCGAGGGCTCCAAGCAGCGCAATCGTGATTGCCGGCGACAGCAGCGTGTGAACCATGTGGTACTCGAACACAGGCACATGAAACCGGGGAAAGCCCGACGGAATCCCGCCAAACCGCGAGCCGATCGTCTCAACCGGTAGATGCAGAAGGTAGACCAGGACCGTTCCCGCCAGCAGCGCGACGATATAACCCGGAATCCGGCGAGCATATCGGACCGTCATCACAATCAGCAGAAGGGCCCCAGCCGACAGCAGCGTCGCCCCCAGCGACGCAGTCCGAGCGCTCTCGATCACCACGCGCATCCGCCCGACAAAGTCGCCTGGAACAGGTCCCGTGTGCAGACCGAAGAGATCCTTGATCTGCGTGCTCGCAATCAGGATCGCTATGCCATTGGTGAACCCCACCACGACCGGACGGGGGATGAACTTTACCGCTGTTCCCAAACCCGTCGCGCCCAGGACGATCAGCATTGCCCCGGCCATTATCGTGCAGATCAGCAGCCCATTGAAGCCATAGCGTGCCAGGATGCCAAAGATGATGACGACAAACGCACCAGTTGGCCCGCCGATCTGGTTTCTCGAGCCGCCCAAAGCGGAGATTGCGAACCCGGCAACAACTGCAGTGTACAGGCCGGCTTCGGGTGGCGCTCCAGCCGCGATGGCAAAAGCCATTGCCAGCGGCAAGGCCACTAGTCCCACAGTGACTCCCGCAAGAAGATCGGCGCTGAACTTCTTCGTCGAATAGTCACGCAGCGCGAGGACGGATTTGGGCGTCCATTCCGAAAGACTCAACGGCATCCACCTCAAAGCTGACTCAGCATCTCCCGGACATCGACAAGATGCTTGTTGAATATCGTTCGAGCGACGTCAAGCAGATGAAAGATCTCCGGGTCGCGGATCGAGTACAGAACATTCAGGCCATCCTTCCGCGCGGTGACCAGATTCCGGCTTCGCAGAATCGCAAGCTGCTGCGACAACGTGCTCTGCTCGGAGTCCAGACGTGCGCACAGATCGTTGACCCCGACCTCGCCATTTCGCAACTCATCGACAATGCGTATCCGCAGAGGATGAGCGAGCGCCTTGAAAAACTCCGCCTTGAACTTGGGCAAATCAGACATGACCTATCTCTCTTTACCTGCCGGATGCTCCCTGCGAGCGCAAAGCCTTCAGCTTCTCGACGAACTCTTCCCCAGCCTTAGCCTCAGGGCGTAAGCCATCTCCCTTGCCGGCAAATACAATCCTGTTCTCTCCGTCCTCGAACGTCGCCACCAGCACGCGATCGCCGAAACTCCTCCGGATGCGAGCGATATGGACCTCATCCTGCAGGTCGCACAGATTCACGACCATCAGCCCATCCGTATGCAGAGCCCGGTAGCAGTCGTCATAAAAACTCTGGCTGCACAGCTCCGGCGGCTGCCCCTCCGCACCGAAGCCATCGACGATCAGAACATCTGGCCGCACATCCAGACGCCCCGCCGTCTCCGCCACGTACCGGGCCCCATCCCCGCAGAGCACGCGAAACCTCCCATCGTCCTCCGGGATATAAAAATGCTCCCGCAGCTCAATCACCTGCGGGTTGATCTCGACCACGGTGATGTCGGCCTCCGCAAGCTGCCGATAGCACCACTTCGCCATCGAACCCCCACCCAGCCCAATCATGGCGATGCGCCGTGGCGCGCTGTTGAAGAGCAGGAAAGCCATCATCGTCCGCGTATAGGGCAGCACCAGATCGTCTGGCGCTGCCTCCGACATCTGGCTCTGGACGTCCCCTATCCGGAAGAACAGCGATACCGTCCCTCCCTCGGTATCTTCGTAGATGAAGGGCCGTGCCCGGGAAGAGTCGTCTTCCCGCTCCACCAGAACACCATCCTCCAGTAGCTTCGCCAGATCCATTCGCTGCAACAATCCTCGTCAAACAATTAGGTCAAAAGAACGCAACAACCTCGTCTCAGTACGAAGAGGCACTATCGAATCACTCTGGTTTCTTCGAGTCGGGTGGCGTCGCTGTCGGAGCAACTTTCGCCTTGTCTCGCCATGTAACAGAGCTTCCCGAAGCCTTTTCACGGCTGGAGATGCCAAAGGATCGAGCAACGGTAAGAAGGAACTTTCGCAGCAACTCCATGACGACTCCCGAGGGCACATCTCTTACATAGCTATACAACTATATTGCAATTCTCAAATATATTGCAAACGCAAACAGCCGATCCTGCCTCAACTAGCCCGTTACTCCTTTAGAACAGGATCGAGATACAGTCTTCCGGCTTACCTGGCCTTACCTGGCCTTACCTGCCGGCTTCTTCTGCTTGGGCATCACCGTCACGGGAGCCGAAGCCTTCACGCCCGACTTCTCATCCATCCATGCATCCAGCAGGCTCTTCTTGAACCGCCACCGGTTCCCCAGTTTGAATGCGGGAATGAATCCCTCCGAGGCATACCGGTACAGCGTATCCCCGCTGATGCCCAGATACTCCGACGCCTGCCGGATATCCATCACCTCGCGAGCTACCACCTGCGCCATGCCAACCATCGGAGAACGCTCCCAATCCCGGAGACAAACCGGCAAAAAGCCGGACCGAACCAGTCAACCCGGGCACACCTCTTTGTAATCCCTTTTCACCCTCCGCACAACAAAAATCTCTGCTATTAACCACTAACTAACTGATACAGCGCTATCTAGATGACGCCAGTCCCGGCTCCGCTTATTGTTTGGCCGCAATCACCCGAGGGTCGGTCCACTCTCGTACCTCGACGGTGGAGCCATAGTGCAGACCCGGATGTATCCGCGCGATATTCACGGCCTGGTCTCTGCTTGGAGAGTCGAAGAAAACGAGGTTGCGGAACGTGGGATCGCTTGACCCCTCATGGAAGACAACTTTGTCTCCTTATACAGAGAAGTTCGCTGCCGTCTCTCCGAGAGCTCGCGGATCGAGCGTGATCCCCATGTCCGTGACCTGTTTGGCCCAGGCCGCGATCTCAACCTGGCGCTGCCCCAGCTCTTTGGGAGTGAACGTGTGGTTGGAGTTGGAATGGAAGATCAGGGCATAGTGCTTCATGGGTTTCTCCTGTGGGCTGGCGGTCTGGGCCACGGTTTGGGAATGGATGGGCTGGCAAAGAACTGCGAAGCAGACGAGCAGCGCGAACGAGAACAGGCTGCCCGTGCTATGCCTGGTGGAGCTGCGGGTTCTACGAAGGTGATCTCTCATGCCTTCGAAGGTAGCGAACATGCAGCGGCTGCTACTTGTAAAAAGTCGGCAAATTGCGGGGCGACCCGCTGCGAAAAAACTCCTCCGGAGATGTGCCGGTGAAGAGCCGGAAGTCGCGCACCATGTGCGGTTGATCGCAGTAACCGGCTTGAAAGGCGATCTCCGTAAGGTTTTTTCCGGTGTCCCGCAGCCGGCAGACATGCTGCAAGCGGGCCAGACGGGAGAGCCCCTTGGGCGTCGTGCCTACTGCGGCGCGGAAGTGTCTTTCCAGCGTGCTCTGGCTCATGGCGGAATGACGCGCAATCGCTGCAATGGGAGACCGGCCTTCAGAGTGGCGGATCATCTGTGCCGCCGCCTCGATCTGCGGAGAGATGCCCTGCGGAGAGATTCCGTTCCATGCACGGATCTGACGGGTGAGAAAGCGTTCCACTGCGAGGACCTGCTGCCGTATCTCGCGTGTATCGGCAAGGACGTTCTGGATGTGGTCGATCTCTCGCCGTGGCAGGACGGCGTCGAGCGGTACCGTCCGGTTGTAGAGAAGGTCCACGCGGTCGTGCACTATGGCCGGGGCGCCAACCTCAGTGAACCGAACGATAACCACCGTGGAGCCCGCCGCGTGCTCGACCATCCGGGTTCGTTGTTGCAGGCCGGAGACGATTGCGTTGGGAAGAGTCTCGTTGTCCAGCAATGCCGAGCCAGACTGCCGCAACGCAAGTGTGAGCGTGGTCTCTGGTAGGAGAACCTGTACCCGGGGACGCTCCGAGCGGACCCACAGAATCTCGCGCACGTAGCGGCGAAGGGCGCCTCCTGGCTGGTGGACGAAATGGCGCACCTCACTCATTGGTATCTTGGATGAGCGCCCTCGTAAGAAGATTCGCCGTGGCCCCCCGATCCTTGCGACGCTATGCGTGAGCAGTTTTCACGAAACGCTCAGGTTCGCAGACGAGGCAGTCGACATTACGAAGCGGCGATTGGAGAGGAACGAGGTGCTCGAAGTTGACGGCCCCTCCGGCGGAGCCAAAGTTCGACCACTACCGTGTTGATCGAAAATCCAAGCCAGAACGCCATGCCAAAAAACTGTCTTGGTTCGAGATGCGTTAGTGGACTGGTCGCAAAGAATATGCCCATCACAGGGCGGGTCGTAGCAATACCAAGAAGGATCCCCACCGATCGGATCAGCCACTGCCGCTTCAGCAGCGGCTCGCCAGAACGCTTGTACCGATACGCACGGATGAGTGAGAAGAGGAAGAGGCTATTGAAGAAGAGGACCGCGGAGCGTTCCAGCCACCCTCCAACGGCGTGGCCGCTCATCGCATAGGCGGTAATCCCCACGATGCCGCCGAGTGGAAATAGCAACCGCTCCGGCCATTCGGCGCCGGCGAACCGGCGGAGAAAGACGAACGGAGAGACCAGCACAAAGGCAAGCGCCGGCAGAATGTGAGCCAACGTAAGAGCCGCATGCGATGCAAACACGGCATCGAGCGCCGCCATCTGCGGCGGAAGCGATGGCGAAGGATTCGCCAGAGCAAAGACGCGCCGCAGAACGACGGCCACGGCGATCACAATGCAGAACCCGAACCCCACGCGTAACCAAAGTGGAGAGGCATACACCTCCGGCCCGGCTGCCCTATTCTCTTTGCCGAGAGTGTCCATGCTTGTTCACCTCTTCTTTGTCACGAAAGGTGAAGAACTCGCTGTCCGCCCCGCGCTAAACACTGTCCTTCATCGGTTGCAGTCCTTTCACTACTTCGAGCAGATCCTGCCCGACGGTCCGTGTCTTCGCAATCGCATCGCCCAGCGGGATGTCCGTGATCTCCGTCCCGCGCAGCACCACCAGCCGGCCGAACTTCCCGGCGTGAACCAGATCGATCGCGGCTACGCCATACCGAGTCGCCAGCATCCGGTCGTAGGCCGAAGGCGTCCCACCCCGCTGCGTATGCCCCAGGTTCACACTTCGCGTCTCATAGCCCGTGCGCTTCTCGATCTCCTCGGCCAGCGCCTGCCCGATCCCGCTGAGCCGGACATGCCCAAACGAGTCCACTGCCGTCCCCTGGGTCGCCTGCCCGGACTCCGGGAACTTCGCTCCCTCAGCCGCCACCACGATCGAGAACTTCTTCCCATGCTCCCGCCGATGGGTCACCAACCGGCAGACCTCCTCGATGTCGATCGGCACCTCCGGCACCAGAATCACGTCCGCCCCACCGGCAATCCCAGAGGTAATTGCAATCCACCCAGCATCCCGGCCCATCACCTCAACCACCAGCACGCGGTTGTGCGCCTCGGCGGTAGAGTGCAGCCGGTCAACAGCCTCAGTCGCGATCCCCACAGCCGTGTCGAAGCCGAAGCACGCATCCGTCCCGCTCAGATCGTTGTCGATCGTCTTCGGTACGCCAACGCACTTCACCCCGAGCTCGCTCAACGCCAGACTGATCGACTGCGTATCGTCCCCACCCAATGCAATCAGCGCATCCAGCTTGTGCTTCCCGATCACCTCGACGCACTTCTCAAACCCACCCGGAATCTTCTTCACATTCGTCCGCGAAGACCGCAGAATCGTTCCGCCCCGGTGCAGAATCCCCGATGTCGTCTCCAGCGTCAGCGGCATCGTCGCGTCATCCAGAACCCCGCGCCAACCCTCCATGAACCCGACAAACTCATCCCCGTGGTGCAGAATCCCCTTGCGCACCGCTGCCCGAATCACCGCATTCAGCCCAGGACAATCCCCGCCACCAGTCAACATTCCAACCCGCATCCGAAGCTCCTTTAGAACGACAGCGAAATCATACCCCAGCCCGCGGGCCTCAACGCCACCAATCCGATCGGACCTCCACTCCCCTCACCACCTCGGTCGGCTGCCCCGGCTCAGGAGCCCACAACGGAATCCCCCTCTTCCCCGCAATCTCCAGCAGCCGCTCCATCGGCTGTCGCCACGCATGAAGCGCCAGATCGAACAGCCCCCAGTGAATCGGCATCATCAGCCCCTTCCCACCCAGCGCGGCGAACGCTCGAGCAGCCCCCTCTGGCCCCAGGTGAATACTCCCCCACAGCTCGTGGTAAGCCCCGATCTCCAACATCGTCAGATCGAACGGCCCATACGCCGCTCCAATCTCCGCAAACCCCTCCCACCAACCCGAGTCCGCGCCAAAGTAAACCTTGTGTTCCGCCCCCTTCAGCACAAACGCAGACCACAGCGTCTCGAAGCGGTTGAACAGTCCGCGCCCGGAGAAGTGCCGAGCCGGCACCGCCGTAATCTCAAGCGCACCATCGGCAACCGTCACACTCTGGGTCCAGTCCAACTCCGAGATCCGCCCGCCATCCACCCCAAACCGCCGCAACACCTCACCCACACCCAGCGAGGTCACCCACCGCGCCCGTTGCATCGATTCCAGCCTCACGAGCCTCCGAATCGTCGCCTCTCCCAGGTGGTCGTAGTGGTCGTGCGACACCAGCACGACATCCACCTCCGGCAGATCCTCCAGTTGCAACGGAGCAGCAAAGAAGCGCTTCGGCCCCGCCCATCGCATCGGCGAAGCCCGCTCATCCCACACCGGATCGGTCAACACCCTTACTCCATCAATCTCGACCAGCAGCGAGGAGTGTCCTATCCAGGTCACCCGCAACCCGCTGACCGGCTCCGTCAGATACGCGAAGGCATCTGTCCTGAACGGTCCCAGCGGCCGTTGCGGAACCTTCTCCGCTTTCTTGCTCAGGTAAAGCGGAAGCACCTTAAAAATCGTGCTCAACTCCCCCACCGTCGTCAGAACCGGATTCAAATACCTCCGCCCCACCTTCTTCGACTGTCGCAATATTGTCATATCCGTTGGATGCCCCCAGTCGTCACAAGACCCAATCCCCTTCAGGGCAAATCATAGACCAGAGCAGCCAATTTGGCGGATGAGTTTTCCTCCTCGTTCAACGAACCTCCGCACGCCACGAATAGAGCAGCTCCATATACACATTCGCTCGCGCATAGGGCGACGGCACGATCCGCTCCGGCGGCAGGTGCCGAAACCCCAGCGACTCATACAGATGAATCGCGTCGGCCAGCCTGTCGTTGGTCTCCAGATAGAGCGACTCCGCCCCCAGAGCCCAGCCCGACAAGATCGTATGCACCAGCAGCTTACGGCCAATCCCGTATCCGCGATACTCCTCCGCCACCGTCATCTTCGCCACTTCATACACGCCAGGCCGCATCAGCAGCAGCGCGCAGCAGCCGATGGCCTTGTCCTCCGAGACCGCCATGAAGATATGGCCGCCCGGCTGAAGAATATAAGTCTCAGGATCGCCCAGCGTAGTCCGATCCTTATCTTCCAACCCGAAGTTCTTCTCGATCCAGTCTTCATTCAGCTCGCGGAAGGCGGTCCTATCCTCTGCCCGATACGGCCGGATGTCGATGGCTGGTTTTACACTGGATGCGCTTCCCTCACTCTGCATAGCTGGCGTGGTTGCTGTCTGAGTCATCCTCGTTTCCCCCCAATCCAAATCTAGGTCACGCAGCCCCATACGTCCAATATCTTGTTCATTGCGATTATGATCTTTGAAGTATGGATCAGGATATCGAACTACGCCACCTGCGCTACTTCGTCGCCGTCGCTGAGGAGCTGCACTTCGGCCGCGCAGCCCAGCGCCTCCACCTCGCCCAGCCGCCCCTCTCCCAGCAGATTCGCAAGCTCGAAGAGATCCTCGGCCACGCTCTCTTCGTCCGCACCTCGCGCTCCGTCAAACTCACCAGCGCTGGCCTCGTCTTCCTCGAGCGCGCCCGCCGCACCCTCCGCAACGTCCAGGAAGATCTCGAAGAGGCCCGCAGCATCGGCCGCGGCGAGGTCGGCTCCCTTCGCGTCGGCTTCATCAGCTCCAGCATGCTCACAGCACTGCCCGCCATGCTCGGCCGTTATCGCCGGCAGTTCCCCAACGTACAGCTCCAGCTCCACGAGTCCTACACCGCCATGGTGATGCAGGGGCTCATCCAGAGCACCCTCGACGCTGGCTTCCTGCGCGACGGCGGCCCCTCCCCCGAGTTGCACGTCGAGCCGCTCTTCTCCGAGCCCTTCGTGGCCGTCCTCCCCGCCCATCACCCACTCGCAGCGCGCAAGGCCATCTCCGCCGCCAGCCTACGCGACGAACCCTTCGTCTTCTTCTCCCCCACGGCAGGCAATCGCGCCTTCGAGAAGACCATCTCGCTCTGCGAGGAGCACGGCTTCCGCCCCCGCGTCGTCCAGGAAGCTCCGCAGTGGCTGACGATTCTCCGCCTCGTAGGTGCAGGCCTCGGAGTCTCCATCGCCCCAGCCTGCGTCGCCCAGATCGTCACTCCCGACGTCGTCTGCCGCGCCCTGCGGGGAGCCAAGGTCCGCAGCGACGTCGAACTCGCCTACCGCACCGGCGAAGACCGCACCATCGTCAGAGCCTTCTCCCGCATAGCCGCTGGCAGCTTTCGAATACCGCAGATGCGCGCGGCTCACAAACCGATCCCTCCTTCCGTCAACCACAAGAAGGCATCTAAGTATTAGCAGGCTCGGTTCCCCGCCCGCGATTTTGTGGTGCCCGTCTTTGGAAACTTCTACCCTCTTCTCAGGGAGAGCGCCGGGGCACCGGCGCACCCGAACTGTTTCGCGAGGATCTTGCCATGAAGGTACAAATCGCTACCGCCGCCCTTGTTCTTGCTGCTGTTCCTGCTATCGCCCAGAGTGGGATGACTGGAGTCTCCTCCCCCGAGCCCGCGACCATTACGACCAGCGACGAGAACACAACAAAGTCGGCGACCCAGTCTCCTGCCGGCGATGCGGCTGGAAGGCGCCCACTCAATGCAAAGCCTCAGGCGGGAACCCCGGCTTCGACTCCGGCAGCCACCGGGGAGGTCTATGGCCCCTACGTTCCTTATAAAGGCCCGCTAAGCGCAACCTCGGTCAAGCCGGCTGAGCCCGCCGGAGACGTCGACGGACAGATCGTAACCAGCGTTCCGGAGCGTGAGGGCGAACTCCGCGAGGGAACTCTGTTGCGTGTGGAGATGAAGGAAGGGTTGTCGACAGCGAGCACCATGCCGGGAACAAAATTCACCGCTCAAATCGTTGAGCCGGTCGAAAAGGACGGGCGGGTCATCATTCCCATCGGCTCCATCCTCGATGGTCAGGTGACGGAGGTTCACGGCGGCAGGCGCATCTCGGGCAGAGCAGCCCTGCACCTTGAACCCCGGAGCATTACCCTGCCCGATGGCACGCACTATATCGTTCACGCACAGCTCATCGATACCAGCCGAAGCGACTTCAGCGTCGACGGAGAGGGAACCCTGAAGCGTAAAGATCATCCGAAAGAGACCCTGGCCGTGATGTCACTGGCAACTGGAAGCTCTGCGGTTGCCGGAGCCATGATCGGCGGCGGAGTCGGTGCGGTCGTCGGTGCAGGACTCGGCGCTGGCGTGAGCACCTACATATGGTTGAAGCAGGATCGTCAGGCCACGCTAAAGAAGGATTCCGCGCTGGTCTTCAGCCTGACAACGCCCATGATTCTGACGCCAATCAGCAACGGCTCGGTCAGCCGCATCAATACACCTGCAGAACTCGCGCACAGCACAGGCGCAGCGCAGTAGCTTCTGCACTGCCGTTGCTTCTGCACTGCCGTTGCTCTGCACTGCCGTTGCTTCTGCACTGCCGTTGCTTCTGCACTGCCGTTGCTTCTGCACTGCCGTTGCTTCTGCACTGC
>Ga0137385_10004709_pt1 | contig 11919 bp, 8 predicted proteins | sample SagtaG_FD_104921 | JGI IMG/M metagenome (GOLD analysis project Ga0137385, IMG submission 104921) | Vadose zone soil microbial communities from Sagehorn Ranch, Mendocino, California, USA - Sage2_R_80_16 metaG | ecosystem: Environmental > Terrestrial > Soil > Vadose zone | place: USA: California...
ATGACCGAAGACGATGGCGATCTCTTTGAAGCCATCAGCGGCCATGGGAGCGCGTAGCTCAGCCGGTAGAGCACGTGACTTTTAATCACGGGGTCCTGGGTTCGAGCCCCAGCGCGCTCACCATAGAACTCACTGCAGCACAGTGATTTTCTTGACAGCAGCCCCGCTGCACGAACAGGCGCGGGTACAAATAAAACCTCGAAGGGTACAAACTTCTGTTCTGCGGGTGTTCTAGCGCTTGTCAGATGGCGCCGCAGCGGCCAGCCCATTCGTAGCGGCTTGCGAAGGCTCAGAATCGCGCTCAGCTTGTCGCTTGCATCATCCACATTTCGCTCTCAGGCGGCGACCGCAAGGCCCAGGCAAAGGGCATCCGATACGCCCACGAGATCCACGCCAGCCAGTACCGGGAATCGGTTCTGATCCGGAGCGCGGCCGAGGCGAAAATCCGTGAAGCTGACCGCCGAATGCGAAGCTTGGAATGCGATCATGTGGGCCGGCGGCCCCGCCATGCCCTCGCCTGGGGATCCCCAGGCCGAGCCGACGATCGGCAAGGCGATTAATGGTGGTTTCGACCTGGAGGCCAAGTGCAATGGTTGCGACCGGGTCTCCCTCGTCCCGCTGCGGGCCCTGAGGCAGCCACCGGAGACGCCGGTCTGGAAGCTGGAGGCGGCATTGTACTGCGAGCCCTGCAGCGCCGGCCGGCACTATAGCCGGCGCAAGCGAGCGCACATCTTGGGTCTGACCTACTCCCGTCCGGATCCCGAGGCACAGAAGGCAAGCCGTAAGCGATAAGCCATCGTCTTGCTGCAGCGCCAAGGATGGCATCTAACACACAACTTCTTCTCGCGACCCTATCGACTCTTGAGCAAATGCCGTGCTGATCTAAGCTAGTACAACCGGGGGGATATAGTGGCGGAAGTTGAACAGTCGGAGGCATTGGCAGCCTCTGAATCAGTATACTATCCCGAACTTGTCATATGCCTCTGCGCAGCAGTCGGAACGGACACCACCGTTGTTTCAGAAGCGCTGGCCTCCGAACTACTAGCGGTAGGGTACAAGCCGGTTCCGGTTCGGCTAAGCGCTTTGATGGGACAAATTCCGGGCTTGGAATACCTCGCCGAAATTAGAGCGGAGGATGATCGCATACGGGAGAGCATGACCGCGGGCAATGATGTCCGGAGAATTATTGGTCACGCGGATGCCGTGGCGAGGCTCGCTCTAGCTGAAATACATCATTGCCGCGCAAGTTTGAACGAGAGCGAGGACGTCACAGTCCCTGCTGAGCGACACTGCTTTATCGTCTCCTCGCTCAAGCGAGACGAAGAACTTCAAATGTTCCGAAAGTTGTTTGGTCAGCGCGCCCTTCTCGTTTCAGTGTACGAGCCAAGGGAACAGCGTGTTGAAAATCTCTGTCGCAAAATTGCGAGCAGTAAAAATTCGTCTGACCCGGATGCTCACAAGGTTATTGCCGAAGAGCTCATAGATACTGATCAAAAAGAAAGATCTGACCTATTGGGGCAGAGACTGGAAGACGTGTTCCAGCGGGCAGATGTCTTCCTTAAGGTTGGAACTTCTTTTCGGGAAGACGCGCGTCGCTTTATTCAATTACTTTTTCAGGCCCCCTACATTACTCCTACCGTAGACGAACTGCTCATGTTTCAGGCGCGAGCAACGGCTCAACGATCCGCGGACCTCTCGCGACAGGTTGGAGCGGTGATAGCAACGAAGACTGGCGAAATCCTTGCGACAGGATGCAACGAGGTGCCTCGCGCTGGCGGAGGCGTGATATGGGATGACGTGGCCGGGACCGAGCGGGATTACCGGGACTACAGAATCGGCCAAGACGCCGCGGCAGGCACCCGAAAGGAAATCGTCGCGGAGCTTCTCCAGGCGCTCTCTGATGCGGGATGGCTGAAGGAAGACAGGTCAGCGCGCCAGCCGGAAGATCGAGCTCAAGACGCCCTATATGTCGAGCCAAGACCCTTAGCGGGAACGACTGTGGCAAGCCTTCTGGAGTTTGGACGCATCGTGCACGCGGAAATGGCGGCTGTCTGTGATGCTGCCATGCGTGGGGTATCGATTCGTGAAGGAACCCTTTACTGCACAACTTTTCCTTGCCACATGTGCGCCAGACACATCATCGCTGCCGGGATTACCCGAGTAGTTTACATAGAGCCCTACCCCAAAAGCCGGGCGAAGAAACTTTACAAAAGAGCAATACAAGTTGATCATGATCGAGAAGCGGACGACGACGCCGTGAGATTCGACGCATTTGTGGGCATTGCCCCCACTCGTTTTTTGGATCTTTTCGACATGGCCGGTAGAAAAGATGACCAGGGCTATGCGTTGAAGATGACTGCCCCCGGTATCGGTCCAAAAGGCGTAACTTACGGCTCCTTAGTAGCCGAGTTGGAATCATCGTATTTGGGCCCGATCGCTAACGCCGATTGGAGCAAGCTTTCAGGTCCACGAAAAAAGGGCGACTCTGATGAAGCAAGGTGAGAGATCATCATTGATGAAGTCAGCCGACAGCGCCGCCAATCGCACCGGTCGTTGGTCTATTGCGAAGCAAGATTTTGCTCATAGGGTCACCACATCGGGATCTTATGCAACTAAGTCCCCTAGCTCTGGGAAAATACAGCACACGTCTTCACTGCACACCGGTGGCACAAAAAAGAAGTAACGTTCTTTCTTCCGCTATACGGCCCCGCTTCGCGCATCCCAAACCTCCGGTAACCCTTTTCCGGACACTGGCGCTATCCCGTTAGCCCGCCTCGGGCTGCTGTCGGCCCAGCCTCACTGGCCCTCGACGCCCCTTAGACCCGTTGCACCGCCCATAAAGCTGCCGGTTGACCATGTTAATTTTTTCTGCCACAAATGAGGAAGAGAAAATTAACATGACGAGGTGCCCCGGTGGCCGCAGATCGCATTATCGCTCAGGACTATGAGGTCGCGTCTCGCCTTGATCAACTAGGCCTGTCCGCCAGCGAATTAATCAGCGTCGTTCATCAAGCCGTCGCGGCCAAGGCTAACTTCGTCTTGAATCATCCGCTCAACGCTGCCGGTCAGCTTTCATACATCCATGGTACCGGCGCGCTGCGCGAAGTGCTGCGGGCGAAGGGCTGGATTATCGATCGGACCGGCAACATCGAGGCGACCTATGATCCCAAGACCGGCATCAAGATTGTGTTCCAAAATGCCGATAGTGCCTGTCACGACGACCGGGATCCAAAGGCCATTTCAGACAAGGGGCCGGCGGCGTCCAAGGCCGTTGACCTCGGACAACGCAACCTGTTTGCCGAGTTCGATGCAGAGGACCGGGCTAACCACAAGAAGGAAAATGCGGCCCTATGGTACTTCTTTGTTTACATCAACGGCGATGAGGTCCGCGCTGAACTATCGTTCCCGAAACACATCGAGGACGGCCAGTTTAAGGGCTTCAATGAGCGCATCTACATCATCAAACCGGGCGAATGGGCCAGCATGATGCCCAAGGTCGATGACAACGAGCCGCCCACGCAGGATTTCGAGATCAACGTAACGCGCAAAAGCTAAGATTCATGTTCAATCCGCAGAGATTGAGCCTCGCCCGAAAAAGGCGGCGGCTCACCAGCAAAGGATTCGCCGAATTGATCGGGATGTCGCCGGTTACGGTGACGCGCCTGGAGAAAGCAAACAACGAACCTGAACCGGAGACCGTCGATCTGATCGCGAAAGAACTCGGATTCCCACGCGAGTTTTTCTTTGGTGACGATATCGACGACCTGTCACAGGATGCAGCAAGTTTTCGCAGTCTAACATCAATGACTGCGCGAGAGCGTGATGCTGCACTCGCATCCGGTTCGCTCGCATATCTCCTTTCCGACTATGTCGCGGCAAAGTTCAATTTACCGGAGCCGAAGCTGATAGACCTTTCGCATGAGCGGGATCCGGCGGCGGCTGCAATGACCGTGCGTCAAGCGTGGGCCTTGGGTGAGCAGCCCATTAGCAACATGATCAAACTGCTTGAGTCGAAAGGCGTTAGGGTGTTCTCGCTTGCGGAGAACACAAAGAGCGTGGACGCCTTTTCTTGCTGGCGGAATGATATTCCTTATGTGTTCTTAAATACCTTCAAGTCTGCCGAGCGTAGCAGACTAGATGCATCCCATGAGTTGGCCCACCTGATTTTGCACAAGCATGGTGGACCGCAGCAAGGGCGGGATGCCGAGATTGAAGCTAATAGTTTCGCCTCCTCGTTCCTGATGCCGAAGGCTGACGTAAAGTCTCGACTTCCTTTTGTCTCAAGGTTGGATGAATTGGTAATCGCCAAGAGGCGGTGGGGAGTGTCAACCGCCGCGCTCGCCTACCGTTTGCACAAACTGGGCATATTGAGTGACTGGCAGTATCGGACGTTCTGTATCCAGATCAATCAAAGGGGCTACCGTACCGAAGAACCAAACGGTCTCCCGCGCGAGGAGTCAGTCATTTGGAAAAAGGTTTTTACGGAACTTTGGACTGATCGAATATCAAAGAGCCAAGTCGCTGCCGATCTACATTTGCCGACTGATGAACTTGAGAACCTGGTTTTCGGACTGACCGGCGCAATGACACCGCCGGCTCGTTCGAAGGGAGCACCGAACCTGAAAGCAGTATGAACTAGCGTTCGGAAGTGATGGTTCTCTCAGGAGAGCGTTCGTCATTGGATCATTATGAAAAAATCTGAATCCGAGCCGGTCATCAGGAATCTGGCAACCGACTGGCTTGCAACCCTCCCGAAAGAACGAAAGAAAGACACGAGCATCAGAGCATCCGAGCTTCTTGGCATTCAAGGATTGGCTCAGTGCGAAGGGCTATTCGCACTATTTGAATTTTTAGGTCCGTTGCGGGTGCAAACTATGACGCCGAAATGTGGTTCGACGACGAACTCGGCCAGAACTGGCGCAGGTGAGACCACTGTCGGAAAGAGGACGGCATCCGGGCGTGTATCACCCCTCAGCCAGTGGGGCCTAAACCCGCTTTAGGCCCTTGAACGAACTCTGCCGGAGCAGCCCTTCTGACGTGATATCCCGGTACTCGACCTCTGCAGTGAATGACGGCTCGACCCAGACGGCCTTGGGCTTTTTAATCGGTCTGGTCAATTTCGATTTCGGGCTCACCACGGTATCAAGCTGCTTCCGGATTTGGCTCGAGACCGTCCGAGACCAACCCGTTCCGACCTTGCCCATGTAGACCAGGTCTTTCCCTTCCCGCCTCCCAAGGTACAGGGCAGCCACCCCGGTAGGATCCTTCACAAACCCGATAACCGGAAATTTCCCCTTCTGAACGGTTTTGGTCTTCAGCCAGCCTTCGTTGCGATCGGAGCGGTAAGACGCCTGGGCATTCTTCGAGACGATCCCTTCGAAGTTCAGCTTGGCGGCGTGTTCGAACATCTCTTGCCCATCGCCGATCAGGTGCTCGGAATAGATTATAGGGAGTTCGATTCCGCTCTCTCCCGGTAGATCGGAGAGCGCTTGCGTTCGCTCGATCTGGGGGAGCTTGCGGAGGTCGCCGTCATGCCACAGAAGATCAAAGGCGTAATACAGCAGCCTGTCCTGTTTGCCGGCGGCGAGCTCAGCTTGTAGCTCCGAAAAGTTGGTCCGGCCTTCGTGGATGACCACCACTTCCCCGTCGATGATGGCTTGGCCGGGAATATCCAAGGCGCCTGCGATCTGGGAAAAACGTTTGGTCCAGTCCAGCCCGTTTCGAGTGTAGACCTTCCGCTTTCCCTTGTTCAGATGGATTTGAACTCGGTAGCCATCGAATTTGATTTCATGAAGCCACTGCTCCCCTCTGGGGGCCTTGGATTTTAGCGTCGCCAATTGGGGTTTGATGAATCCAGGCATCTCCGAAGGCCTTGCGGCTCGGGCCGGCGGGGAGCTCTGGGTACGCTTGGCCATCACTTCCTGAATGCAACTTACTAGCGGGACACCGGGGGCAGTGGCTCCCGCCCCCGCTCTCTCGGCACCCTACCTCCGGCATTCCTAACTTACGATAACGGAAGTTATTGAAAGCGAGGTCGCTGCCCCCGGCCCCGCCCTCGCCAGCAAAGCCGGCGCCTGAAAGCGCCCGCCGGCCGACACGCCCCGATTTCGCAAATCTGTTGCCTTTGCGTCAGAACGGGTTGGTCCTGTTGCGTCTACGTCAGGATGACAAGCCTGTTGCACGTGCGTCAGGTTGCGCTCGCTTCTGTTGCGTTTGCGTCAGGTTCGCGTGGGACTGTTGCATGTGCGTCAAAAAATTCGGCTCCGGCTGCCGGCATGGCCGCCCCCTCGGCATCGGCCGCGCCAGCGGCGGCGGGAGGCCGGTCAAGGCCGCCGGCCGGCACAGCAGCGGCCCTGCCGGCCCCGCGGCATGAGGCGGGTCCTCACAAGTCGTTGTTCTTCCGCTCGGGATCGGCGAGTTATCCATTCAACAAAAGAGGATCCGCCACGGCGTGGCATTGAATTTCCATCTATCGGTCGTATTCAAAGGCTGTCGATCGCCGCTGGTATCCGGGTTCGGCCGTTATTTTCGATGCTCGGATCCAGGACTTAACCTTTCCGATTATTGCGCTGATGTTTTCGCGCATTTGTCTGTCAGGCAACGCGCGCATGGCTCGTCGGCGAAGCTCAACTATAAGCCGATCTCCGTCCAGATTAATTGACCGAGCAGCCAACTCAACGCGACGCGTCGCTTCTGCTACGAAGGCCATGCCGAGTTTACCCTGCGCTCGCGGCAACTCAACGATGCCCGATTCAATGAATTTCAATCGATCTCCGACATGATCGACCACGTTAGCTTTCTCATTGTATCGACGCGCTTCGATGAAAAGCCGCTCTTGCATCGCCGACTGAGTCGGCAACATTCTTGGATCTTCCTGACGGGCGCGGCAAGCGGCGTCCAGCCGTTCGCTCTCGACAACGATCCGCACATCGTGGCGATGACGGGTCAGGGCGACATAGGTCTCGCGAGCGTCAGTAGCGCTCGCGATGTGGTGTACTGCAGCAAGTGCAGTGCGACCCTGGACGGAATAAGCCGATCCCGCGACCGCATGGACAACTTTCGGAATGCCCGCATGGTGACGACGCCCCTTTTGAGAAAAACCAGACCACTCATCTTCGATCACGCGGCCGTCGTCGAGTCGGACTGCAAGGCGAACGGATCCGTCGACTCCTTGGGCATATCTTACGACTTTTCCACGGGTGCCGTTCCGAATCCCATGTTGGTGAAGAGTCTCGCCAAAGCGGATGCGGTCCCCTCGCGCGATCGGCAATTGCGCTGAACCGCCGTCGCGATCGATAGCCGTAAGGCTTACGTCTTTGCCCTCAATAAGTTCTTCCTCGCGTAGAACCTCGCGGGCCGCGAGATTGAGGGAAACGGCGTCACGGTTCCGGCGGGTCACGACGATAACGTCATCGCCATGGGTTTGCCGGAGATCTTTCCAGGCCTTGATCGATTGCGCCTGCGCGTCCTCACGACCGGCAACCATCTCAATGCGATCATGTTCGGCATAGGCGCGCAGACCGGCCTCCGAATCTCCCCGTGCCATCGCAACCGATGCCGCGCGTTGCCAATCGATGGTTTGGCGCCGAACGCCTGTCAATGTCGACCGACGTTCGATCAAGTCGGAAATCGCCCTGAGCGAGCTCCCGCCGGTGACCGATGCCAGTTGGCGTCGATCACCGCACAACAGTATTTTTGCGGAGCGTATTTGGCTCCCGTCAACCGCGGAGGTCGTCGCGGCCGTGCAAACATCAAAAATCGCGGCCATGTCGCGTGTCCCGACCATCCCGGCCTCGTCAACGATGACAAGCGTATTGGCATCGGGCGGCTGTCGCCTGCCGGCGGCCAGTTCGTGCCGGAAGCGCGCAATCGCAAAAGCCTCGATACCTGTGGAGCGGGCCAATTCATCAGCAGCAACCCAAGATGGTGCCAGGCCTACGATACTTAGACCCGATTTTTTGGCCGAATCCACGACCAATTTTGCCAACGTCGTCTTGCCGGTGCCGGCGCCAGCTTCAAGCACGGACGTCGGCTCGGCCGACGTCGCATGACGGATCGCCTGCCGCTGCTCTTCCGAAAGATTGGAAGCGTCTTTCAGCGCGGCCTCGATCGCCTCGGACTTGAACCATGATCCGGCCATCCGCTCCTTCACCAGACGCAGCAATTTCGCCTCCTCGGCGGCGATGGCGACCGTGGTCCAATGCTGGGCTACTTCATGCCGGTCAAGCCGAACAAGTGTTCCTGACGATTCATGATTCGCGATTCCTGCATAGACGCTTTGGACACCGGTCCCCTGCAAACTCGCTTCGGCCAACGCGCGGTGGAGCAACGTCTTCCGCTTCAAAACACTTTCGGTGCAAAGGATTTCTGAAGCCGCCAAAGCTACAGGTGTGTCCCCAGGGACCTCCGGCGGATTGAGATCGTAGTCGACTGCAGCGGCCCGCTGGGGCTTAGGCATCCGTCCCGCTTTCAATGCCGCGCCCCATGGATCGAGGTCGAATATCGCGAACTCTTGTTGCCAGCGGCCTTCCAGTTGGTCACCGGTCGGCACGCTGGCCTTGTCGCGGCGCGTTTCAAGTGCTGCCACCTCCTTTTGCGCAGCCGATGCACCTTTTCCGACGCGGGCTTTGATTTGCTGAGAGCGCTTCGAGAACCGTTCAATCATGTTATCCGGAATGCCGGCGATCTCGAACTGATCGCGCCCGGCGGCTCTGACGGAAAATCCCATCTCAACCAGTTTTTGCGAAAGTGCCGTTCTGAACGCCAGTCCGAGGACGACCTGCCAGGCATAGACCTGTCGCGCCTCAAGAGTCAGATATTTCTTCTGATCTCCCGACGATCGCGCTGCGTTCAACAATACGCAATGCGTGTGGCAGGCGGGATCCCCTTCCCGCGAGGTAAAGTGCGGGAATTTCGCAATTAGAATGTCGCTCGGCGCCTCACGCAAATGGCCTCCGGCGCCCAACCTCACCTCAACGAGTCGTTCGTCGACAACGAACTCCAAGGCTTGATCGACGGCGTCTTGCTGAATCTTCTCCAAGACAGCCCGCCGCTCTGCAGTGCCGGCGGCCCAGAGAATCCCAAACGTCTTCGGCGTTGAAAAAGTGATGTCCCATCCGGCGCGGTGACCCTCTCCAGATCCTCGCACCAGACCTTTGCCGGTGCGCGGATCTATCCCGGCGCAGAGATCGCGGAACGTCTGTCTATCGATTGATGAACCGTTCCGAACCACGCTGGACGCTGTCGACCACCAAGTCCCGCCGCCGTCATCGCGGGTATAGTAATTGTCGCGCGACCGAGGCCGCGCCTCGCGATTGGGATCTTCCGTATAGTAAGCGCCGGCGGCGCGGCCGCAGCCTAGCGCATGCAGAGTTGCTGTCACCTGCCATCCAGAGGACGATAGCGGCAGATACTTTCCTGCGGCTCGCTCGGCCCGGCGCTCAGACGCCCAACCAACCGCGCAAGCTCGATCAACGCCTCGTCGACATCGTTCTGACGCTGCATGAGCACGCGGTGACGCAGCGCGGTTTCGAACTGCTGGCGGACGCAATCGTTGACGATGTCCTCGGCCGCTACGTTGTTTGCCTTGGCCGCGCAAGTGATCGCGGCGGCTAGATCGGCCGCGATCTCGACATTGAAACGAACCGTCTTCGCGGTAGTCATCCGGATCTCTGCCTGTTGCGCGATCGAAGTTACGCTAGAGATGGAGTCGACCGCCACGATCGGCAACGGCGGCCCGAACATTTCGAACGCTAGAATTCCGGCCTTGGCATCTTCAGTGCGTGGGGTGTGATGAGAAAATTCTTTGGCCTTCTGTTGGCCTGCAATCAGGTTTTATTGGTACTGGTTGGTCGTCGCTGGCCTTGTTGGGGAAGAAGATTCACAGACAAGACTTGACTGAGGAGGTGCGTGCCGCAGAGAGCATCCTCCAAGTTTACGCTGCACAGTTCTCAGGCGGGAAGCTCTTCAAATCTTGTCTGGCAGCGCTGGAGCCTCATACAGGGAGATTCTTGCAAAATCCGCTGAATGGTACTCAGCCAATATGATGGGTGCTGGTTGCCGCCCTGGGCGGCTCTGGCGCGGTGTCGTGCCCTATGGTCGATCACATGGACGGCTACCCGCCCCGGCACGCAAATTGGTCAGGTATAAACGTCGGCCTAGCCCAGAAGTGTCTGATCGAGATCGTCGGTGATAGGGTCCGGGTTACCCCCAACTCCGGACATGTCGCCGCGCTGCAATAACTGACGCTATGGGCCAGATCCGGACTCATGCTGCGAATTTCAACAAGGTGTGGCGGGCCGGCGAGGTATCCACGCTTGCCTCACACGGCATAACGCCGGTAGAGCACGACGATGATAGCGAGCACCGTCCCGGCATAAATGATCTGCGCTACGTGATCCGAAACAACAGCGACGCGCTTTCGGCCGGCGTCCCGAAGTTTTTCATGTCTGTAGCCCGCCAACATCGCCATCAGGCATAGTACGAAGAAGATGTAGAACATCTCTTCGACCACCACCGTGTATCCGACATCGCCGATCTGACCGTTCACCGCTACGAGCAGCACCGCGCTCGCCAGGATCGAGGTCACTGGGATCGTCACGCGTTCACGAAACATGGTTTCGGGAAAGAACAGCGTCGCGAATACGACGAGCACGAGCAGAAACAGCGGCAGCAGGTTCTTCAGCATGTAGATGGCGGAGCTGCGGCGCAGCATGATGGCCGCATCGAAGCCTGCGAATTCCGTCCTTGCCTCGGCACCAAACAAAGACGCCTTTCCGAGCGTTGATCCGCTGGACAGGGATTCGACGAAATAGTTCAGTCCGAGAAATCGCCAGAGCGGAAGTCCGGAATAGGCCCCGTCCTCGGCCCGCGAGCTTCCGTCGTCGGCGAGGCGCAAGCCGAACCGATCGATAACATAGGTGATGAGTTCCCGCCGCTGTTCCGTGTTCTGGAAATGTAGATGCAATTGCTGCGTGTCGAATGGATAATCATGGAGATCGAAACGGGCCTTGAAATCGCCGTTGATGCGATAGAGCCGGTAGCTCAGGCCGTCTTCCTGTCCAGCCTGAATCGGCCGAGCTGGATCGAACGCCCCGCGATCCAGCAATGCCGGGAATTCGACGTGCGTCTGCGCCTCATCGTCGCCAGCGAACCGCATCCAGAGATAGAAGTCGACGTTGAACGAATCTTGCTTCACGTCGATCCGGCTGACGCGAATGATGTCGATGCCGGTATAAACGACGCGCTGAATCCAGTAGCGCCGATCCTCGAACGCGATGACATGGCCCTTCTCCTGTTCTGCGGCGAGATCGATTCCATCAGGCTGATCGATGCGCACGAGTTGCTGCGGCGCCGTGACGAACCGACCGTAATGGAAGAAACCCATTCGGATCGGGCGCGGAATGTCGCGGTTCGCGTTGAAATAGAGCCGCCCCGTCAGCCCGACGACCGCCGATTTCGGACTGTCGATCGCGGCCAGTGCGACGCGCACTCGGTCGCGATCCGCAACCTTGCTGTCGGATCGTTTCTGAATCCCCTGCCCCATAAACCGGCGATGTACGGCAGCTCGTTTCAGCGCATCGATCATCAGGCGCGCGGCGTCATACGCGCCGCCGGCAACCCAGCTTGGCGAGGTTCCCGCTTTCGCTTTGTAGTCGGCGGCAAAGGCCTGCGCCGCCACGCCGGCGCTGTCGAACATCAGCGATGAAGCGGCATACAGATTCTCGCTGAAGAAACCCGGATGCGCTTTTTCCTCGGGCTCGTTGGCGAAATTTTGCAAATAGCTTTCGCGGGCCGCGCCTTGGGATGCGATGATCGTTCCCTTGATGCCGTGGCGGCGCAGCGCCTTGACGATGTCTGCGCTAAAATCGGGTGCCGCGCCGACGACGATAACGCCGGGTCCGGGCTCCTGCGCGGCAG
>Ga0137385_10004713_pt1 | contig 11914 bp, 10 predicted proteins | sample SagtaG_FD_104921 | JGI IMG/M metagenome (GOLD analysis project Ga0137385, IMG submission 104921) | Vadose zone soil microbial communities from Sagehorn Ranch, Mendocino, California, USA - Sage2_R_80_16 metaG | ecosystem: Environmental > Terrestrial > Soil > Vadose zone | place: USA: California...
GAAGGGGCACGGGGGCGCCGCGGACGCGCGGGTCGAGGTCGAGCGCGCGCTCCGGCAGGGGGACTCGAGCGCCGCGACGCTCGTGCTCGCCGGCGAGCTGTTCGCCGCCGCCGGTCGATTCCGCGATGCCGAACGCGTCTACCGGTCCGCGGCCGCGGATCCCGCGCTCGGCGCGCTCGCCATCTACCGCCGGGCCCGCGTGCTCGTTCGCTTGGGAGATGCGGGTGCGAGGGAAGCGCTGTCGGGGTTCGCGCAGGCCTTCCCTTCTGATACCGCCGCGCCAACCGCGCTGTACATGCTCGGGGACATGCTCGCGGATCGGGGGGACTGGTCCGGCGCGGCGCGTTGGTTCGGTGAGCTCGTCGCCCGCTATCCCGCCGACCTGCGCGCCTCGCTGGCGCGCTTTCGGCTCGCCGCGCAGGCATTGCGCGACAGCCTGCGCGACAGCGCCGCCGCCCTGTTCCAGGCGGAAGTGGCGGCGGCAGGCCCGCAGCGCACCACCGCGCGGTTCTGGCTCGGCAGGCTGATGCGGCTGGGGGGCGACACGGCGCAAGCGCGCATCACCTGGCTTGCGTTAGTGCGCGAGGACTCGATCGGCTATTACGGGCTGCGCGCGCGCCGCGAGGTGGACCTCCCGCCGCTCCGCATTGCGGCCGCTCCGCTGCCGGCCCCCTCGCCGGCCGTCGCGACGTGGCTGGGCCGCCTCGACACGCTCCTCCTGGCCGGGCTCGACACCGCCGCGCAAGCAGAGGTGCGCGCCGTCCTCGCTCGCGCGGCGCAGCAGGACATCGACGCCCTGCTCGCCTGGGGCGACGGACTCGCGGCCCGTGGATTCGGCCCCGCCGCCGTGCGCCTCGGCTGGCAGGCGGCGCTCAAGTCACCGAACGACTCGCGCGTGCTCCGCGTCATCTTCCCCTGGCCGAACCGCCGCGCCGTCGAGGCAGAGGCCGCCGAATTCGGCGTCGATCCACTGCTGCTCGTCGCGATCGTGCGTCAGGAAAGCGTGTTCGATGCGCAGGCGCTCTCACCCGCCGGCGCGCGCGGCCTGGCGCAGCTCCTGCCGGGCACAGCGGCCCTCACGGCGCGTGGGCTCGACGTGACGTTCTATCCGGACTGGATCACCGTTCCGGATCTGAACCTGCATCTCGGGGCCGCGCACCTCCAGGAGCTGCTGCAGCGCTTTGGCGGTCGGGTCGACGCGGCGGCGGCGGCCTACAACGCGGGCAGCGTGCCCGTGAAACGCTGGCTCGAGCGGCCCGGTGCCGACGATCCGGATGAATTCGTCGAGCTCATTCCGTATCAGGAGACGCGCGGCTACGTGCGCGCGGTACTGCGCAATCGGGAGTTGTATCGCGCCCTGTACGTGACCCCAACCAATTGATTGACCTTGATTTATGGGCGCTGGGCGGCGTGGGGTCGGGGTTTCTTGACAACCCTTCCGCGGCGTGTCATTTCTATCGCGCCCGACACGGTGCCGGGCCGGGTGCTCCGTGCCCCATGTGTGACTCTGCAGGAGGCAGACCGAATGGCTAAGGGAAAAGTGAAGTGGTTCAATGACGCCAAGGGCTACGGCTTCATTGAGCAGGAAGGCGGCGAGGACGTGTTCGTACACTTCTCAGCCATCCAGATGGACGGGTTCAAGACCCTCGCCGAGGGTCAGGTCGTGGAGTTCGAGGTGCAGGCTGGCGAGAAAGGACTGCACGCCGCGAACGTCGTTCGCGGCTAACCGGCCTCGCGCCATTCGGCGTCCCCCCCGCCCGCGTCTTCGGGCGGGGTTTTTCATTCCCCCACCCGCTCCGGCCTCGCTATTTTTCTTCGGCACATGCCCGGCCCCGGTTCGACACCCGCCGCCACTCTCTATCTCGTTGATGGCTACGCGCTCATCTACCGTGCCTTCTTCGCGATGATCGCCCGCCCCCTCACCACGCGCCGCGGCGAAAATACTTCGGCGGCCTGGGGGGTCACCAACTTTCTGCTGCGCCTGCTCGAGCGGCGGCGTCCCGACTATCTCGCCTGGGTGCACGACGTGGGCGAGTCCTTCCGACATCAGACCTACCCGCAGTACAAGGCGACGCGCGAGAAGCTCACCGACGAGCTGCAGCAGGAGTTCGACCGGTCGGTCGAGCGGATCGAGCAGATCCTGGAGGCGTTCCGCGTGCCGCTGGTCGGCGTGGAAGGGTACGAAGCGGACGACGTGATCGGCACGCTCGCCACCGCGGCGCGCGAGCTGCAGGTGGTGATCGTGTCGGGCGACAAGGACTTCTACCAGCTGATCGGCCCGGGCATCGCGCTTCTGAACCCGGGTCGCGGCGGGCCGGCGGCCGTCGAAGAGCACTGGGTGGATCAAGCCAACGCGAGCGAGCGTCTGGGCGTGCCCCCCGAGCGCGTGGTGGACTACTTGGCGCTGGTGGGCGATACCTCGGACAATGTGCCCGGGGTGAAGGGTGTGGGGGAGAAGACGGCGCTCGAGCTGCTCAAGACCTTCGGCGACCTCGATGGAATCCTGGCGAATGCGGACCGGATTTCCGGCAAGCGCGCGCGGGAGGCGGTGCAGCAGTACGCGGACCTGGCGCGGCTGTCGCGAGAGCTCGTGACCATCCGGCGCGACGTACCACTGCCCCTCGACCTCGAGCGGCTTCGGGTCCGCCCGCCCGATGTCGCGCGCCTCACCGAGCTGTTCACGGAGCTCGAGTTCCGGTCGCTGATCCCGAAGCTGTCCTCACTCGAGGGCGCGGCCGCGGAGCACCCCGCTCCGGCCGCCCAGCAGGCGTCCCCGTCGCTCGCGACCCTCACGGCGGTCCAGGTGGAGCCGTCGATCGTCGACGACCCCGCCAAGCTCGCAGCCGCGGTGACGGAGTGGCGCCGGGCCCCTCTCCTCGCGCTCGACACGGAGACCACGTCCCTCGATCCGATGCGCGCCGAGCTCGTCGGCATGTCGCTGGCGACTGCACCCGGGCGTTCGTGGTACCTACCCTTCGGGCATGTGGCACCCGACGGCGAGCTCGCCGGCGGGACGGCGCCGCAGAACCTCCCGCCGCTCACGAGTGAGGCGCTGGCGCCCCTGCGAGAACTGCTCGCCGATGCGCGCGTCCCGAAGGCGGGGCACAACGTCAAGTACGACTGGCTGGTGCTGCGTCGAGCGGGGGTGGAGCTCGCGGGCGTATCGTACGACTCGATGCTCGCGAGCTTCGTGCTCGACCCCGGGCGCCGTTCGCATGCCATCGACGAGCTGGCGCGCGAGCGCCTGTCCCTCGCGATGCGGACGTACGCGGAGCTGGTAGGCCGGGGTAAGGCGGAGCGTCCGTTCGCGGCGGTGCCGCTGGCAGACGCGGCGCGCTATTGTGCGGCGGACAGCGAGATCGTGCTGCGCTTACACGACGCGTTCCGGCCGGAGCTCGAAGACCACCAGTTGGTCGGCTTGCTCGAAACGATCGAGCTGCCCCTCATGCCCGTGCTCGTGGACATGGAAGCCCGGGGGGTGTGCATCGACCTGACTCGACTGGGCGAGATCTCACGGACCTTCGCGGGGGAGCTGACGGAGCTCGAGCGCGTCATCTATCACGCCGCCGGAACCGAGTTCAACATCAACTCCACGCCCCAGCTGCGGCACGTGTTGTTCGAGAAACACCAGCTTCCCATCCTCAAGAAGACGAAGACCGGTCCCTCAACCGACTACGAGGTGCTGGAGCAGCTCGCCGCGATGGGACACGAGGTGCCCCGGTTGTTGATCGAGTACCGCGAGCTGTCGAAGCTCAAGTCCACCTACGTGGACGCGTTGCCGGGGTTCATCAACCCCCTGACCGGGCGCATCCACACGAGCTTCAATCAGACCGGGGCGGCCACGGGACGGCTGTCATCCTCGGATCCGAACCTGCAGAACATTCCTGTGCGCACCCCGCGCGGCGAGATCATCCGCCGTGCCTTCGTCGCTCCCCCCGGCGCCATGCTCGTCACGGCCGACTATTCCCAGATCGAGCTGCGACTGCTGGCCCACCTGTCGGGCGACCCGGCGTTCGTTGCAGCGTTCGAGCAGGGCGGGGACATTCACCGCCAGACGGCGGCGATCATCTTCGACGTGACGCAGGACCAGGTCACTGCGGAAATGCGGGCCCGCGCGAAGACGATCAACTTCGCCACGATCTACGGGCAGGGGGCGTTCGCTCTGTCCCGTCAGCTCGGCATTACTCAGGATGACGCGAAGCGATTCATCGAGCAGTACTTCACCCGCTTCGCCGGCGTCCGGGCCTGGCTCGATCGCACGGTGGCCGAGGCGCGGGAAAAGGGGTATGTCGAGACACTGTTCGGAAGACGGCGCTACATCCCGGAGCTCAAGGACCGTAATTACAACATCCGCGCATTCGGCGAGCGTACTGCCACCAACTCCCCCTTGCAGGGCTCGGCGGCGGACTTGATCAAAATAGCCATGATCCGCATCGCCCGCGCCTTGAAGGAGCAGGGGCTCGCGTCTCGCATGATCCTGCAAGTTCATGACGAGCTTGTAGTTGAGGTACCGAATGGGGAGGAGGAAGCCGCCACGGACGTGGTAAAACGCAATATGGAACGTGCCGCCGACTTGCGCGTCCCGCTGGTCGTAAGTGTCGGAATGGGAATGAATTGGGTTGATGCGAAGGGGTAAGCATGGCTCTTGCAGGAATGGTGCCCGGCGCCCACTATATGTGGCACCGAGCCAGTGACTTACGGGCTCGGCGCCCTTTGGCGCCGGAGGGGTCGGCAGCGATGTCTCGAAACGGCTTCACCTTGATCGAGCTACTCATCGTGGTGGTGATCATCGGGTTGTTGGCGACCATTGCCATCCCGAAGTTCTCCAACACGAAGGAGAAGGCGTTTGTCGGGACGATGAAGTCCGACCTCCGTAATCTCGCGACGGCGGAGGAGGCGTTCTTCTACGACAGCGCGAAGTACACGACCGACTTCACCCTGATGAACAATTTCCGGCTGTCCAGCGGTGTGAACCTGGCGAGCTCAACGGCTACCACCACGGGTTGGTCCGCGAGCCTGACGAGTTCGTACGCGCCGGGGAGGTTGTGCGCCCTCTTCTCAGGGAGCGTTCCGGCAGTGGCTCCTGCTACGATTGAAGGCCGCATTACCTGCCAGTAGACCCGCTGTACCGTGAATTCACACGCCGCCGTGAGGGGATGTGCTTCGCCCTCGACGGCGGCGTGTGGCTTCATCGCCACACTCTGCGCGGGGAGCCGATGGTGCACTTGGTGAGCGCGGACAAGGAGCGGTTGCTCGCCCTCGGCCCGGTCCTCGGACTCGAGCCGGCGTGGCTGCAATACAAGCCGCTGAAAGACCCGAGGACGGGAATCAGGGTAGCGGCGTGGCATTGGGATGTGTTAGGGTGGCGCCTGCAGCGGCTGTGAATCCCCCCTAGTCGCTGTTCCCCGCTTCCAGCCTCGGTGCCCGGACGCCCGGCCACCAATTCCATCTGCCCGCAATGTGCATGATCGCCGGCACGAGCACCATGCGAATCAAGGTTGCGTCGAGCAGGACGGCGGCGGCGAGGCCGAAGCCGATGAACTGGACGGCGAGCACGCGCGTGAAGGCGAACGTGCCGAACACGAGAATCATGATCAAGGCGGCGCTGGTGATGGTGGATGCCGTGGCCGACAGGCCCTCCATTGTGGCGTGATCGTTCCGACCGGTCTTGTCGAACACCTCTTTCACGCGCGTCAGCAGGAAAACCTCGTAGTCCATCGACAGCCCGAACACGATCGCGAACACCAGCACCGGCACGACGGCCCAGATTGCCTGCGTCGGCCCCTCTAGTCCGAAGAGGCGGCCGCCGTATCCGTGCTGGAAGACGAGCACGGTGAGGCCGAACGCGCCGCCCACCGACAGGAGGTTCAGGAGGACCGCTTTGATGGGGACGAGCAAGGAGCGGAATGCGACGAACAGCATGATCGCCGTGATGCCGAGGACCAGGCCGACGGTTTCCGGAAATCGTTTCATGAGCGCCTGCTGCGTATCCACGTTCGAGGCGGCGAACCCGGCGACCAAGATCTCGGCCCCGGCGAGGCCTCTGACGTCGCGGGCCACCAGGGCCCGGACCCGTCGCACCACGTCCATCAGGCCCGTGAGAGACACCGTGTCCGCGGGGATCACGTCGAGCAGCGTGACGCGATCGTCGGCGCTGAGATAGGCGTTGAAGAAGTTCGGGTTTTTGGCCCGCACTGCGGCCGGATCGCTGTAATACAAGACGAGTTGGAGCGTCGACATTCTCGACCTGATGCTCGCGACGCCCCGGACCTCGCGCACACGCGGGTCCTTCCGGATCGAGTCGGTGAGCGCTTTGAGCCCCGGAAGGCGGCGGCCGGATAGCGCCGACTCCCCTTCCGGGAGCTGCACCACGACACGCACGGGTTGGATCACTCCGCTGGCGCCCATCTCGCGCAGCGCCTGAAGCCCCCGCCCGGACTCGGACTCCGGCGGGAACCAGTTGGTGGCGGGAAGACCGAGGCGAATCTGGCTGACGGGGAAGGTGAGCAGCGCGATGGCTGCCCCTCCTACCGCGACTGCGCGCCACGGCCGATGGCCCAGCCAACGCGCCCAGCGCTCCCAGCCGGTGGGTGCGTGGAATCGGGCGAGCGGGCGGGCGAGCCACTTGGGCCGGTCGATGTTGCGCCCCAGGATCGCGAGGGCCGCCGGAAGGAACGTGGTGGCGAGCAGGACGGCGACCCCGACGACGAACAGGCCGCCGATGCCCACCGACCGTGTGTCCGAGAGTGGCGTGGTGACGAGCGCCGCGAATCCCACTACGACCGTCAGTCCCGACGTGACGACCGCCGAACCCGCGGTTTCGACCGTGCGGATGGCGGCGTCCGCCGCCGAGAGACCGCGATTGACCTCCTCGCGGAACCGGGTGACGATGAGGAGCGAGTAGTCGATGCCCACGCCGAGCCCCACCATGGTAGTGATGTTCAGCACGAACACGGACATGGGCGTGTAGCGCGCCGCGATGGTGACCAGGCCGAGCGCGATCGTGATCGCCAGGAGGCCTACCAGGACTGGCAGGGCGGCGGCGACCAGCGCGCCGAACGCGACGATCAGCACCGCGAGGGTGAGCGGGAGGGCGCGCTGCTCGCCTCGCTCGGTGTCCTCCGCGCTGATGGTGCGCACATCGTGGTCCAGCGCCGGGAACCCGGTCACCATCACCTCGAACCCGTCCGAGCCGGGGACCCGTGCCAGCCCTTCCCCGATCGCGGCGCGCAGGTCGGGGACGAAGCTGGCGCTCAGATCGTGCGTGGACTCGGGCGTGAGCGCGGCAATGAGGAACGTCGTGCGACGGTCCTGACTGACGAAGCTCGACTCGCCGATCGTGCGGGCCGAGATCACTTCCCCCACGTAGGGGCGGCGCTCGACGGCGGCCTTGAGCGTGTCGAGCACGGCCTCGAAGCGGGCGTTGGTCCAGCGGACCGGACCGTGCACGACGATCGCCACGTAGTCGGCGAAGGGGGTCGGAAACGCCTTCTTCAGGAGCTCGGTCGCCCGGTTCGATTCGGTGGTCTCGCTACCACCGCCCCGGAGCGCGAGCACCTGCTGGACGTGGCAGGCCCGCGGCCCGAACAGGAACGCGAGGGCCGCCCATGCCACGATGACCCACCCACGCCGTCGGATGATGGGTGCCGCGGGTAACGCGAACACTTACGTGCCAAGCATAAGCAGGCCACAATCATAGAGACGCCAGCGAGGCAAAGCTAGCGGCGCGACACCGTCCGTTCGCATATTGCGCGCATGCTCGAACGCCGCATGCTCATCCTCGTCGCCGCGCTGGTCGTCCTGCTCGCGTCGGCCGCGCTGTGGAACGCTTTCGTGCGACCACCTGCGCGCGCGACGGCCGGTGCGACGCCCGGGACCGCTCCCGCGGAGAGCGTAGTGCGGATGTCGAGCCCGACGATCGATCCGTCGCGCGACACCGCGCGCAGGCCTCAACCCGCCCCCGCCCCTTCACCGACGGTCGTGGCGCCGGTCGGCGGCGGCGGCCCGAGTTACATCGTTCTCCTCGCCCGCTCCGAGATCCGTCGCCGGATCCGTGCCAGCGCCGGCGGCACCTATCTGAACGACATCCTGAGTGCGGGCTCGGACTCGGTGCTGCACCGCTGGGACGGCCGCGTCTCGATTCCGGTACGCGTGTATTTCCCCCCAACCACCGTCGCCAACTTCCAGCCGAGCTTCCTCGACGCCGTGCGGAGCGCCTTCCAACGCTGGCAGGACGCCGGGGTGCCCGTGCGGTTCAACCTGGACGCGGACTCCGGCTCCGCCGAAGTGCGGATCCAATGGCGCATCCAGTTCGAGGGAGAGCGCTCGGGGCAGACGGACGTGCAGTGGGACGACGAAGGGCAGCTGACCGGTGGCGTCGTCACCCTCGCCACCTTCGATGCCAAGGGGCAACCGTTCGGGCCCGAGGACGTCCGCGTGCTCGCCCTGCACGAGATCGGACACCTGATCGGCCTCGACCACTCGCCAGATCCGGGCGACATCATGTACGCGCAGCCCAAGGTCCGTGACCTCTCGCCCCGCGATATCCGCACAGCTGCCCTCCTCTACGACCTCGCGCCAGGGTCGCTTCGGGTCGGGGGCTGAGCCCGGCCGCGTCGAGCTATATTGAGGAAAGGCAGTCGGCGGATTCCATGGCGCACCGCAGCATCGTCTCGTTCCTCACCCACGAAGCCCCTCCGGACGGCGGGCTGGCCACCCTCGCCCAGGCCCTGGACGCGCGGGTCCGCGAGGGGCAGCTGATCGAGCGGCTTCCGGATCACGCGGTGCGCTGCTTCGCCTGCGGCCACCGCTGTCTGGTGAAGCCGGGGCGCCGGGGGATTTGTAAGGTCCGCTTCAACAAGGACGGGACGCTGTACGTCCCCGCCGGCTACGTCGCGGCGCTGCAGTGCGATCCGACCGAGAAGAAGCCGTTCTTTCACGCGCTCCCTGGTTCCGACACGCTCACGTTCGGGATGCTGGGATGCGACTTCCACTGCGGGTACTGCCAAAACTGGCTCACGAGCCAGGCGCTACGCGACGACGCTGCCGGTGTGGTACCGACCGACGTCACGCCGGACGACCTGGTTCGGCTGGCGCTGCGGCAGGGAGCGAAGCTGGTCGGCTCGTCCTACAACGAGCCGCTCATCACCGCCGAGTGGGCGCTCGACGTGTTCAAGGTGGCGAGGGGCCACGGCTTGAAGACCGCGTTCATTTCCAACGGCAATGCGACTCCCGAGGTGCTCGATTACATCCGCCCCTGGACCGACTGTTACAAGATCGACTTCAAGGCGATGGAAGATCGCCGCTACCGTGAGCTGGGTGGCGTGCTCCAGCACGTGCTCGATGCGATCCGGATGGTGTACGAGCGGGGATTCTGGCTCGAGCTGGTGACCCTGGTGGTTCCGGGGTTCAACGATGACGACGCCCAGCTGCGCCGGGCCGCCGACTACATCGCGTCGGTGAGCCCGGAGATCCCCTGGCACGTCACCGCGTTCCACAAGGACTATCGGATGACCGACCCTGACAACACGTCCGCCGAGACGCTGGTGCGAGCGTGCGAGATCGGCGCGGCGGCCGGCCTGGAGTTCGTCTACGCGGGCAACCTCCCGGGCCGGGTCGGGCGCTGGGAGCATACGTGGTGCCCGGACTGCGGCGAGTTGCTGATCGAGCGGTACGGGTACGTGATCAAGCAACAGCGGATCGGCCCGGATGGTGGCTGCTTCGCGTGCGGCCGACGGATTCCGGGCGTGTGGTCGTAGGGCTGCTGCTCCTGGCCCTGCAGAGCGCCGGTTCGCCGGTGTTCAACGCAGGTACCTTCGATCCGCTGGTCGAGGACGGTATCCGTCGGGGAGCCTACCCCGGCGCGGCCCTGATCGTCGGGCGGCGCGACACGATTCTAGTCGCCAAGGGCTATGGGCACCTCACGTGGTCGGCGTCGAGCCCGGCCGTCGATCCGGACAGCAGCATGTACGACCTGGCCTCGCTCACCAAAGTCATCGCCACAACGACCGCGCTGATGCTGCTCGTGGAGCGGGGGCAGGTGCGCCTGGATGAGCCGGCCTCGACCTACCTTAGGGAGCTCCAAAGACCGGCAACGGCAGGGATCACGGTGCGCCAGCTCCTCACCCACACGTCGGGGCTTCGCGCCGACATCCCGGACCCGGAGCTCAAGGCGATTCCCGACAGTGCGGCGCTCATGGCGCGCGTGCTGCGCGAGACTCCCCGCGTCCCGCCCGGCAGCCGCGTGATCTACAGCGATTTGAATGCGATCCTGCTCGGCGAGCTGGTGGGGCGCGTGACGGGCGAACCGCTCGACGACTTCGTCGCGCGGGAGGTCTTCACGCCCCTGGGCCTTCACGAGACGATGTTCCGGCCGCCCCCCCGCCTGCGCGTCCGGATCGCTCCCACGGGGGTGTGGCACGGCCATCCCGTCGCCGGCACCGTCAATGACGGGAGTGCGTTCAAGCTCCGAGGCGTGTCGGGCAATGCAGGGGTGTTCTCCACTGCGGCCGACGTCGCGCGGTTCGCCCAGTTCGTGCTGCGAGGCGGGAGGAGTCTGGACGGCCGCCGGCAGCTGCGTGAGGAGACGGTGCGCCTGTTCACGTCCAAGGCGACGACGTTCGGGGCGCGGACCGAAGCTCGGGCGCTCGGCTGGCAGGCGGTCCCGACGGGAGAGAGCGTGTCGAGCGCGGGAACGCTGTTCGGGCCGCGGAGCTTCGGTCATACCGGCTGGACGGGGACCTCGCTCTGGATTGATCCCGACCGCGACCTGTTCGTGGTCCTGCTCACTAACCGCGCGTACCAGCCGCGCGCGCGTCGGCCCTTTACCCTGTTGAAGCAGGTGCGCAGCGCCGTGGCCGACGCGGCCGCACGAGCATCCGATGCGCGCTGACCGGACGCGCCCGACGTTGATCTACGATGGCGAGTGCGGCTTCTGCCAGCGCTCGGTCGACCTGCTCCGGCGTTGGGACCGGGAACGTCGCATCGCGTTGGTCCCGTTCCAGGATCGGGCCCGCGTGGCCGCGTTCCACATCCCGCTTCCGGCCCTCGCGGCGGCGATGCACCTGGTGTTGCCCCCCCCGGACGGGCGCGTGCTCTCCGGCGCGGACGCGGTTCCGGAGCTCCTGGAGCTGTTGCCGGGGAAGCGCTGGCTGGCGTGGGGATTCCGGGTCCCCGGTGTGGCGCCCGTGGCGCGGCGGCTGTACGCCTGGATCGCGCGGCGACGTCGCTGCCGGGTGCGCGGCCCTGGGGTCGACTAGTGCCGTTCCAGCTGGCGGCACCGTGAGGCATCCTGGCGTGTTCCGGTGGCAAACGAGCTGGAACGGCACTAGGTTCGGAAACAGCATCGGTGGAGAGGAGTCGTTGATGACAGCACCCGTGGCGCTCAGCCCAGAAGCGGCGCGCACCGCGCTGCGACAGGTCAAGGATCCGGAGCTCGACATGAACATCGTCGACCTCGGCCTCGTGTACGACGTCGAGACCGCCGGCGGCGAGGTGCGTGTGAAGATGACCCTCACCTCGCCCGGCTGCCCGGCGGGTCCGATGATCACCAACGACGCCTACCGCGTGCTCCGCGCCCTCGAGGGCGTGAAGGACGTCGACATCGAGATCGTGTGGGAACCCTATTGGACGCCCGAGCGGATGGATCCCAAGGTTCGGGCCTTGATGGGGCTCTAGGGCCGTTCCAACCTCCCCGGCACGGATCTCTGACCTCAGCCTCCCCGCGTTGGAACGGCTCTAGCCAAGCGCCGCGAGCAGCGCGTCCCCGAACGCTTCGATTTGCCAGCGCCGCAGCTCCCCGATACGGGCGAGCCCGGCGCGATCGCTTGGAGGGGGCTGGGCCCGGGCCACGGCTTCGAGGGTCGAGCGCCCGCACAGCACCCCGGCATCGAGCCCGAGCTCGGCGGCTGCGCGA
>Ga0137385_10004716_pt1 | contig 11908 bp, 9 predicted proteins | sample SagtaG_FD_104921 | JGI IMG/M metagenome (GOLD analysis project Ga0137385, IMG submission 104921) | Vadose zone soil microbial communities from Sagehorn Ranch, Mendocino, California, USA - Sage2_R_80_16 metaG | ecosystem: Environmental > Terrestrial > Soil > Vadose zone | place: USA: California...
ATCGGGTTCACCTTGACTCGTGACGTATTGGATACCCCCATAAATGATATACCCGATTGCTACCATACCGCCAATCCGCAGCAGGATGTCGAGCACAGCCAAGCCAATCAAAGACAAGTCGCTATAATTAAAGTCACCCAGTAAGCCGCAGGTTTTGGTTTGAGGGTCGATGCCCATTCTTCCAGCCTTTACAAGGTATTCGTACCACGTTGGTAACAAAAAGAAAGTGCCGGACGTACAAGTGTCAGCCAGGAAGTGAAATTGTTGCAAGAGTCCTTGTAGCATGCCGCTCCTTATATAGTCTGTCTAGTTATGTAAATATCCGCCCGGAACAACCCACTGTAAGAAAGCATATAGCAGCAGGAAGCCTACAATCGCAAGGATAGAGTTAGCGATCCGTTTTTTGGCAGCGCTTACTTTCTGTGGATCACCACTCGAAGATGCGTACTGGATGCCGCCGACGACAATCGAGATCGTGGCAACGAGCCCCGCAACTGCCGACAGAAACGTGATGAACGGATTGGCATATTTACTGATGATGTCGCAGTCGATCTGCTGGCCGTTTGGACCTTTGCAGGTAGTGGCGGTGTCGGTACAGGGAATTGGTTTGTTACTGGCGTCCGTACACATGAGCGTTGCGCCCCTGCACCGGCCAGTAGCCGTGACCTCGCCGGTATTTGGGTCAATGGTGGGCGAGAATGTATTATTCGTCCCGCATATAGGAGCCGTGGCATCAGCGGCATACGACACGCCTGACGGTATTACGGCCAAGGATAACGGTACTAGAAGCAGCCCGATTGCAGACCGTAAAACATTTTTGTATAGTTTTGATATTTTCATTCGGAGAAGCTCCTGTATCTGAGTATAAGTACAATGGGCGTTGCTTTCAAGGGCCTCCGCTAAGCGGCCACGCAGAAACTGTTTACAAACCTCGTAGACAGCATATAATAAACAAGTAATGAGAAAGCAAATGCTAATTGCTGGTGGGGTAGTTTTATTACTGCTCATTTTCGTTTTTTCGGCTGTCAAACTTCTCCGAAAAACACCTCAAACTGTCTGTGGCAAATTCATCAGCAATGTCCAAAAAGACAATGCCGACGCGTCGTACGCACTCTTCGACACAAACACTAAGTCAAATACCGATCAAAGCGACTGGGCCAACAAAGTGAAGGGCTTCAGCACCGCTTATGGCTCCGCGACAGTCAAATACGTCGATCAAAATTCTAGCACATCGCAGACAAACACCACGCCCACCTATACTCTCAACTACACTCTCACCAAGTCCAACAAAACTGTCTACAACGTAACTTGCAGTGTTATCAGTAACCAAGTTGATGGCTACAGCAGCCAGTTGCAGCTGACCCAGTAAAGAAACATGAAATCTAAAGATGGCAAAACGCTAAAAATATGAAAAAGATAGGACCCAAGCCACTAAAGCTTCGTGCTATTCCTTTGGCGCTTTGTTTGTTGGTGAGTTTACTTACGAGCTCCTTGGCACCTTTTTTGCAAAGCGCCTTTGCTGCCGGGCCGATTTCGCCCAATATACCGTCAAACATAAACCTCATCCAACGTACTAATCCAAAAAACCCTATAGACTTCGTTAACGACCTGAATTTAACGGTTGGCACCTGTATGGGTTCATTCGAAACACCGCCACCGACCAAAACAGGCTCGCTTATGGCCGCGCAATTCGGGTCAAATCCTGACATTAATACGCTCGCTACAAAAAGCGCCAGCCAGCTTGCCAACACCGAAGTAACGAGTTACCTCGGCGCGTTTATCCCCGGAAATAGCGCCAGCGACCTTTCTGTCAATCAGATGCAATTCCTAGCCGCTGGCGTTGGCACAACGAACGTTCCGATCATCAAATTCACACCTGGGTCTCCAGACCAGGGCGTCGTTAACGGTGACTATAAGGCCGCCACTAGCAGTGGTAGCAATGTCGTTAACGGATTTTGCAGCCAGCTCATTATGCTTCCGGTTAGCCAAACCGAATGGCGCGGTTTTAACGTCTCAGCTTGTACAACTACCGACCAAAACACTCAGATCTGTAGCGACAGCGGCACATACCTCGACTTCAAACTGACTTCTACCTCAGGTAACCAAACCCTCGGGACACTTTCGTATGCTGCATATTTTAACTCCGACCCTAGCGCCTGCGGTAACTCCGCTTTCACCCAAGGTAACGTATCGTGTCATATTCATACACAAACCGCCACTATCGACATCGGCGGTACGGCCGACTTTACTGGCTCAGGCGGAACTGGCACCGTTGGCGGAATCGTCACCGCCTCGTGGATCAACGTTTCGAAAATAACTCTTACCAGCGGCCCATATGCCGGTGAGGTCTACGTCAAGCCTGCTTGGAACACCTCCCAGGACACCACTGGCGGCAATGCCAACCACTCCTATTATTTCCTTTCATCTGTTCCGGCAGCCGAGCAAACCACCAGAGGAGGCTTGACCCTGGGGTCGGCACCCCTCTGCGAAGATAGTCCGATATTACCTACCTGTAGCACGGGCTCGTCGAACTGCGTGCCGTTCATAAGCAGCAATGATCCTATTAACATATCCGGAGGGGCAGGCGCCACTATGCAAGTTGGCGTTAGCAGTCTGGCGGCTAACATCCCTAAGCTTGGCGGCTCCTCAATGAAGTTCTATGACTATACTACGAGCTGCAAGCAGACAACTATCAGCCCCGTAACGCCCAGCGACCCCGGCACCGCTTCCACCATATGGCTTTTTTACAGTTCGAAGACTGATGCTTTTGAAACTATTTTCAGCAATGGTGACGCTAATGAGTGGCGCTATATCGGCCAATACACCGAGAATCCGCAAGGCGCTTACAGCGGCGGTCAGAACTCTTGCGATGGCGTCATCAATGCTAGTCCGCCAAAAGGCATCGCAGAACAAACCACCTTTGCCGTAACCTGGAACCTCTACGACAACAAATGCGCTAATAACACCAAGTTTGGCCAGTTGAATGTCCTGGCAATTGCCGATCAAACAGGCTTCGATGGAGCAGCCGCGGCCGTGCCGCAAACGCCGGCCGATACGACGCCGCCGAAGCTGTGCGAATCGCTTGGCGATTTCGGACCCAGCTTTATCGTCTGCCCTATCATCGACGGCGCCGAGGCCTTAGTGGCGTTGCTCGATAACGCTATTAACAGCTTACTAACTATCAATACCGACCAGATCTTCGGAACAAATAAGACGTCTACTGCCTACCACAAGGCCTGGGCCAGTAGCCGCACTATAGCCCTCAGCATTATTGCTATCGCTTCGCTTGTCATGGTTATCGCACAAGCCTTGGGAGTGGAAATACTCGATGCCTATACAGTGCGTAAGGTGCTGCCGAAAATTCTGATTGCCAGCATCGGCATCACCTTGTCTTGGCCCTTGCTGAAGTTCGCCATCACGCTGAGTAACGATGCCGGCAACGGGATACGCAATGTTATATACGGGCCGTTCAGTAGCCTCGGAACTGTATCGAACGGCATGAGTTTGGGTGGCGGCAGCAGCACTGTGCTGGCACTTATCGGGACGGGTGGTATTTTGGCGTTCGGCTGGCTGGGGCTTTTGAGCTTCTTGCTGACCGCACTAATGGCGGCGCTCGTCGGATTCGGCGTCATGGCATTCCGGGTTATTTTGACCGTATTCCTAGTTATAGTGGCGCCATTTGCCATCGGATGCTATGCGCTGCCAAACACTCGCAAAGGCTGGGTGATATGGCGCGACGCAGAGTTTGGCGTGTTGCTCGTCTTTGTCATTATTTCTGGCATGATTGCCACTGGGCGGGTGTTCGCGATTACTTCGTTCGCGGTAGGCGGCACCTTTAACCAGATTATCGGTGTTATTGCCTATTTCTTGCCATACTTCTTGATTACTAAAGCCTTCAGTTGGGCGGGCGGCGTCGTTTCGACCGTCGGCGGTTTTGTGAACGACCGGTCGCGCGGTGCATTCGATCGCCTCAAGAAATTCCGATCGCAGCGGCCTACAAAACGTTACAACGCCTTCAAACAGGGTGAGCTGTGGCACGGCGAACGCAGCGGGCCGCTTGGAGCAATCGCCCGCAGCGGAAACGCGCTGGGACGACGTACTGGTATGGGCGTTCGCGGAAACTTTGGCGTGGGTGCGCGCGGCGAAGCTGCAATGGCTACCCGTGAAACCGCCGCCATTGCAGAAACCCTTCGTAACAATCCGGCTTTGGCAGAGCTTGCTAATAATGATGACGCGAACGGCGTATTGGCGCTCAGTGGTGGCACCACAGCAGGCATGCAAGCAGCAGCACGAGATTTGTTTGTAGACAAAAATGGGGGATACGACGCAGTACGGGGTGAGCAGGCAATGAACGCAGCTGCATACTTCTTGAGACAAGATGGGCGAAAAAACGCTACAGCCGCTGTGCAGACCTTCTCCCACAACAAGAGCCGTCCGGTTGGGGCCGGCCGTATAGATATCGTGCAACGCGGTATTGACCGCCTGGCCGGAAGCAACGATGCACAACGCCGTGGCCTGTCCTACATGTACGAGTACGAGTCGCGATCTAGCGGCGGCCGTGCCGACCTCGGTGGTGACTGGATGAATGATCGCATCAAGACAGACGCTCAAAACGAGCAGCTGATAGAGGCACAACGACCAGGATCAACTGCCGAAAGTCAACAGGCAGTCAAGCAGCAGACCATCTCCGATCTGACCATGATGGATGGTGTGGGCCGCACCGAAGTTCCTACGTTGGTTCGTGGGCACACCAACCAGGTAACCCAGCTCGTGGGCAACAACACGGGGCAACAAGGAACATTGGAGCGCATGCTTGGCAGCAACAACCCCGAGCACAGGCTTGAGGCAGCAACGACCGTCTTGGAACTTCAGCGTTCATTGTCGTATGCCAACAAAGATTCGGCCACGCTCATTAACCAATTCTTTCAGCGTAATAGCATTAACCAGACAAGCGGACAGCTGGAAAACCAACTGGTTGACATAGCTAACGGCCAGCCCTTGGGCAGAGCACCAATCCCACCTGGTAATCCGGGGTCCGGGGCCACTAGCGTCGCAGCACTGAGTGCCCGCGCCCGAGTTTACGACCAGCCGACAGGCGGTGTGCTTGGTGCAACACCAGGCACACCCACGGGCTTTACTCCAGGCGGCTAGGACGGCAATCTTCCTGCGCCGACGCATTGACTTATGCACACTATTATGCTAATGTAACTATTAGCTATGTCGAACCCTAATGGGCCGCCCCCACAACCAGATCCAGCCATGAACATGCCGCCTCCTGAGCCGGTGCCGCCAACACCCGGCGAGGGATCCCCAGTGCCACCCGCTCCCGAAGTTGTCGACGAAGCGCAAGTCTCGTTCTTCCAGGTGGCAAAAGCGGGCCTGCAGTCTTTTGCTTTAAATCGCAGAGCGCGTCAGACAGAGCGAGTTGAAACCGGTCGTGCACGAGCTGTCAACGAAGCGCTTCAGGCAAACTTAGACCTATCTAATCGTCCGATTGCTCCAACCGCTCGTGACCGCAAAAACTACCTTAAAGACATAAAGGAAGAAATGCAACGCATACGACTGTGGGAAGAGAGAGCACGACTTGCAACAGTCGGCTCTAACGCTTCTGAGCTAGGTGGGCGAGTCGCCTCCCGCCAGTCGAGGAAAGCACAAGAAGCCGGCAGGAAGAAAGCACTCAACATAACGGATGCGGATGAACGCATACTAGCTTTTGCGCGGGCGAGCCGCATAGAAGCCATGCTGCCGTCGATCACCATTGGCGAGTGGCCAGATAAACAGAAGTTTCATATCGTCGCTGGCTCGACCAGCGGCAATGTACCTTTAGGTCGATCCTCATATGAAGCGACATCGAGAGAAGAATTTGAGGAGGCAGCGAGGACAGCTGGCAGCGGAAGGCATGTCCGCGAAGACTCTCATATCCCCGCCCTACAAGTAGCTCAAGACCAAGCCGCGGCGGCCACGGAGCGTTACCGAAACATCTTGACGCCTGATCAGGTAGCTGTAGCAAGAAGGGTTGAAAATGGCCGGGCGCTCGTTGACCGGCGCATCGGTAGAAGCCAGCAACTAGAGAGGCGAGAGAACATAACCGATCGCCTGGCCGGACGAGCCGATGATGCGCAACGTAATCATCAAGAACTCGCGGAAATCAGAGACCGTCAAGTCGCTGCTCGCAAAGTTGCACGAGCCGCAGTAAAAGCAGCTCGCAACGCACCGCCAGCCGATCCCGATGAAGCCGCCTAAAGCTTGATACTTGCCCCGCGATAGCCGATACTATATGTGTGGCGACTTATAAAGTTTTGCAGGATATCGAAGCAGAGGACAAGCTGCTGGGGCCATTGACCCTTCGGCAGTTTATTTATGCAGGCGTTTGCGCCGGCACGCTATACCTGTGCTTTGTCCTTGCTACAAAAGGCGCAATTTACTTGACGCCGGTTTTTTTGCCGTTGGCCGCCGTGTCCGGTTTTTTTGCATGGCCGTTCGCCGGCGAGCAGCCTACCGAAGTTTGGGCATTGGCTAAAATCCGCTTTTTGATAAAACCTCGAAAACGCATATGGGATCAAAGCGGTGCCAAAGAACTCGTTACTATAACGGTGCCAAAGAAAGTCGAGATAAATTACACGAACGGTCTGTCAGAAACAGAGGTCAAAAGCCGGCTGCAAGCGCTGGCCGACACCATCGACAGCCGGGGGTGGGCGGTCAAAAACGTGAATGTCAACCTTTCGTCGCAGCCAGCATTAGTGATGGGCGAGCCCAGCTCTGACCGGCTGGTATCGCCGGAATCGCTACCGAAAGAGGTCATCAGCAATGACGTCCAGGCGGCAGACGATATGCTCGACCCGCAAAACAATCCCGTTGCTCAACAGTTTGATACTATGATCGCCGCCGCTACCAGAGCGCATCGCGAGAAAATAATGGAGAACCTGCGGCAAGCAACTATGACCGGCGATGCAAAAGCACAGGCTGCCAGGTTGACACCGCCAGTGAAGGCCGCTTCTGCGCCACCCGCACAGCCAGCGGCACTGCCGCCCGCCAACTACTGGTTCATGAACCAGCCAGCGGCTGCGTCGCAACAGGTCGGCGGGCCACCGCAGGGCGCTGTTACATTCAATGCGCAAGTAGTGGCACCGGGCGCTCCGATCCAGCCAGCCGTGCCGAATCCTACTCCCGACGAGGAAGAACTGGTGCACGAGTTGGCTGTGCAACAAAGGGCCGAACACATACCGTACGGTCACTTGCACACCATCCAGCCGCTTTCGGCGCAAAAACAACAACAGCAAGCCGTAGCGGCAGCCCAAGCCGAAGTGCAAAAATCGATAAAGCCAAAGGTGACACCGGACGGTGACGCTGCTATACTAAACTTAGCGAGAAATGACGATCTTAACGTAGCTACGATTGCCCGTGAAGCGCATAAGCAGCGGCCGGAGCCTCCCCAGGATGAAATAGTCATTTCGCTGCACTAGCCAAGTGCAAAAAAATGGCGGCAGGCAATCGGTGATTATGGTGGGGCAAGCCAAATAGTATGGATCCTAATCTCAATCAACAACAAGCAGGACCAGAGGGTACTTCGCCGTACCCTAGTGTTAACGCACCCACAAATCCAGTTGCATATTCCGTGCAAGGCGACATGCCGGCAGCAGGTGCGCCAACACCACAACCAGGAATTCCTTACGCACCACAGACTCAGCAAGCTCCGGCAGCAGCTCCTTATAGCCCACCTTCGGCGTACCCTGCAGGCGCATATGACCCTGCGAGGGCCGGGATTGTAAATCCCAGCCAGCAGCCGGCACTCCAGCAAGGCATTGGCGCTCCGAGTCCGCAACCAGCAATTCCGCAGAATCAAGGCGCGGCCGTCGTGTCCGGAGGTGGAGCCGCGCCAAAAGTCAAACCCGTCGTCGCCCCGGCAAACCCGAACAGCACGCAGAACAGTCTGCAAATCGCCGAAATTCGTGACGGCATCGTCATCATGAACGACGGTTCGTTCCGCTCGGTCATCATGGCAAAGTCCATCAACTTCGACCTGATGAGCCCGCAGGAGCAAGAGGCGGTTGAGTACAGCTACCAAGGCTTTTTGAACTCGCTCTATTTCCCGGTCCAGATTTTTGTCCGGTCGCAGAAAGTCGACTTGCAGCCATATCTGGAGCGACTCGACAAAATTCGCAGCGAGCACGACAACATGCTGCTCGCGCTGCTCATGGAAGACTACATCAACTACATGGCGCAGCTCAGCCAGCAGACGAACATCATGGACAAGAAATTCTACATCATCATTCCGTATTTCCCGCACGTGGACGTACAAAAGGCGATTACCCAAAGCAAAAACTTCTTTACCGGCCTGGTTGGTCTGTTCGACAAAAAAGAGCAGCACGTTGTTATCAACGAGCCGGACCTCGAGAAGGCCAAAACCGAACTTCGTAACCGCGTGCAGGCGGTGCTGGCCGGCTTGCTGCAATCCAGCATTCAGGGTCTGCCGCTCGACACGCAAGAGCTGATCGAGCTGTACTACGACACCTATAATCCTGATACCGCGACCCGCCAGGAGTTGAAGAATTTTGCTAATATGACCGCCGATATTGTTACTAAGGGTGCCGGGACTGCATCGCAACCGCATCTGCAAAAGGAGCTTTTGTAATGGCGCGCAAAAAGCAACAGCTCGATCCTCTTGCGCTAGCGCAAGCTCAAAAAGTGCGCGAGCAGCAAGAAGTCAGCGCCGCGTTTCAAAAAGGCATCACTGCGCTGCGCGATTTTATTGCGCCGAGTTCGATCGAATTTCAAGGCTCCTACTTCCGCATCGGTACGCGGTTTGCGCGCACCTTTTACGTCTACGGCTATCCGCGCCAATTGTACACCGGCTGGCTGAGCAGCATGATTAACCTCGACGAAGTTATCGACATTTCGATGTTTATTTATCCGGTCGAAAGCCAAGTGGTGCTCGAAAACCTGCGCAAAAAAGTCACGCAGCTGGAGGCTGGCATTCAAATCGACAACGAAAAAGGCCGCGTCCGCGACCCGGGCAAGCAAGCCGCCATCCTCGACGCCGAAGAAATGCGCGACAAGCTGCAGGTCGGCGAAGAGCGCTTTTTCCGCTTCGGCCTGTACTTTACTGTCTACGCAACTAGTCTGGAAGAACTGGAGTTTATTGCACACAAGGTCGAGTCGATGCTCGGGCAGCAGCTGGTCTATTCCAAACCGGCTACTTCTCAGCAAGAGCAAGGCCTCAACAGCACCGTCCCGCAGTTCACCGACCAATTGCAAATTCGCCGGAACATGTCGACCGGCGCCATTAGCACCAGTTTTCCGTTCACGTCAGCCGACCTCAGCCAAGACAACGGCATTTTGTACGGCATCAACATGCATAACTCGGGCCTGGTGATTTTCGACCGCTTTAGCCTCGAAAACGGCAACTCGGTAGTCTTTGCGAAGTCCGGCGCTGGTAAGTCGTTCACTGTAAAACTCGAAGCGCTGCGCAGCATGATGCTTGGCACCGAAATTTTTATCGTCGACCCGGAAAACGAGTACGAACGTATGTGCGATGCTGTGGGCGGCGCGTATGTACGGTTGAGTTTGAGCTCGGCGACGCGCATCAACCCCTTTGATTTGCCGCAAGTCGTTGACACTGAAGAAGCCGATAACGCGCTGCGCAGCAACCTCATTACGCTGCACGGCCTGCTGCGTTTGATGATGGGCGGCGCGCAGTCACAAATGATTGGCGGCAATGCCATGATGGCGCCGGCGCTGTCGCCGGTTGAGGAGTCCGACCTCGACGCAGCCCTGATCGAAACCTATGCCAAAGCCGGCATCACCAACGACCCGTTGACGCACACCGGCCTGCCGCCGACGATCGCCGATTTGTACGAAACGTTGTTGCACATGGGCGGCACCGGCCCGCAGTTGGCGCAGCGCCTGCGCAAATATACCACCGGCACGTTCGCCGGTATCTTCAGCCAGCAGTCGAACATCGACATCAACAATCCGATGGTCGTCTTTAACATTCGCGATCTTGAAGACGAGCTTCGCCCGGTCGCGATGTACATCGTCCTGAATTACATTTGGAACAAAACTAAGAGCGATCAAAAGCGCCGCATCTTGATCGTGGACGAGGCTTGGCAACTCATGAAGTACGAGGACTCGGCCAACTTCTTGTTCAGTCTTGCCAAACGGGCGCGCAAATACAACCTGGGCATTACTACCATCACCCAGGACGTCGAAGACTTCATGGGTTCGCGCATGGGCCGCGCTGTGGTGGCCAACGCTTCGATGCAATTTTTGCTCAAGCAATCGCCGACCGCCGTCGACGTTTTGAGTGATGTTTTTAAGCTGACCAGCGAAGAAAAAAAGCGCCTCAGCCAGTTCCCGGTCGGACAGGGCTTGTTTTTTGCTGGCCAAAACCACGTACACATTCAGGTTGTCGCCAGCCCTACCGAAAGCGGACTCATTACTACCAATCCGGCGCAAGTACAACAGATCCAGCAGGGTGGTGACATGAACCAGCCGCAAGGCACAATTGATCTTAATAACCAGCTCTATCCGGGAATGTAAAGGCGAATAGATCATGCCCACATTCACCGAAGATCAGCAGGAAGACAAACTCAATCCCGGACAACAGCATGCCGATATTCTCGTGTACAATTTGAGTAAGGTAAGGACGAATTATGCCTGTCTATGATGACGAGAATTCAGGCGAACACGACGACCTCGGCATGAGCGCCGAGGATAGAAAAGCAGAAATAGCAGATCTCGAGAATCAACACTCAGCACCTTCTACCTCGGCCGCTTCAGGAAGCATCTTGCGGCAAGAGCGAAATGCGGCCACGGGCGGCGCCAACCCACGCATCCAGCGCGGCGGTTTTGGAGTGCCAACTCCACCTAAACCAAGCAACGTCGAGCGGGGTGGATTTGGCGGCTCTATGCGCGATAAAAACGCAGGAATTTCTCCGGGCGACAGCTTTTCCTTCAACAATAAGGGCGACGAGCCGCAGACTCGGGGTCAGAAAGCCAAGAGTTTTCTAAAAAAGCGTAAATTCCTGCTAATAGGCGGCGGCAGTTTGCTCAGTATGATCGCACTGGTTTTGCTTATCATCTTTATTTTAGGCAGTTTGCCGATCTCTACAAGCGCGGTCCTTTTAGAACGCCAGCTCGACCGGGCACTGCGCAACTCCGCCAATAGCTCTGAACAAGTCATCGAAAACAAAGCCGCCGCCGACAGCCTGAACGACCAGCAAAGCGCCAGCTTACTTGACAAACTCAACAAACTCAAAGACACAACGGCAAAAAACTTCGCGATCCTCTCGGTTTCCTCTACAACGGCAAAAATTATTAAAGAGAATATAAAGTTCAATTACGACCCTAACCCGCGTCTGGTCGCTGGTATCGGGAAACAAAAACTATTGTCGGTCACGATCGGTGATCAGACTATCGAGCTGCCCCAAAACAATACATTAACTGCCGATAAATTTAACGCAGACTACATACGAAGCAAAATTGACGCTTCGAAATCTATTAAAAATGCTTTGCAGAACGCACTTCTAGACCAATCTTCCTCAGGCGGTTGGGCATCCAAATTTAAGCGCCTGTTTTTGGTGGACTTTAGGGCCTCGCGGGCTGTCCAAGCACAAATACACGCTCAGCGATACCGTTGGACTACGAAGGAGCTGCTCGACGCGGAGAAAAGCAAACAAGCCGCCGACCGAGTGAACGCCCAAGAGAGTTACCGTGAGTCGACCGACAACGGTCAGGCGGCTACTGAAGCAGAGCAGGGGGCTACCGACGATGTGAAGCAGGTGGCCCAGCAGGCGGCAACCCAAGAACAGGAGTGTTTTTCTGATCCCGCCTGCACCGATCAAGTCGTCGCGCAAGGTGGAGGCGAGCCCGCCGCTGTCGTGCAGACAATCAGCAAGGGCTTTGACCC
>Ga0137385_10004728_pt1 | contig 11893 bp, 10 predicted proteins | sample SagtaG_FD_104921 | JGI IMG/M metagenome (GOLD analysis project Ga0137385, IMG submission 104921) | Vadose zone soil microbial communities from Sagehorn Ranch, Mendocino, California, USA - Sage2_R_80_16 metaG | ecosystem: Environmental > Terrestrial > Soil > Vadose zone | place: USA: California...
CTGCGGCCGGGCGACAAGGTCACGGTGCAGGCCCATCCGCTGCGTGACGGCCGCCCGGCGGGCGCCTGGCTCACGGTCATCAAGGCGGACGGCACGGCATTGATCCCGCGACCGGGCGCCATTCCGGCGGCCGCGCCGGCGCCTTGAGAACCGGCGCCAGGCGGTGACATGCGGCTCGGTCTTTACGTGCGGCTCTGCGCGCTCGATCCGCAGCCGTGACGGCGCTCGGCGTAGTGCGGCGCAACGATGGTGCGCTCTTCAATCAGGACCCGGGAGATTCGGATGATCAGGAATTTGCGAGCGACGAAGGCCGCTCTCCCCTCAGGATCCCGCCAGGGCAGGAATCGCGGCCGCCTCGCCATCCGTGCCCTGCTCATCGGCGCCGCTTTGCTCGCCAGCTCGGCTCTGACGCCTGGCTTCGCCGAGCAGACCGGCGTGACCGCATTCGGGCTCAGCCAGGCGGAACGAGCGAAGGTGTTCGCGACCCTGCCGAACTGGTCTGGCCTCTGGAACCCGGTGGGCGGGCTGATCTTCGATCTGAGCACCGCGGACCCGAAGGGCAATACTACACCGCAACCCGGAGACCGCGAGTACCCGCCCTACAATGCCGAATGGGAAGCCAAGTACCAGGCCAAGCTCGATCGGGCCTTGGCCGGCTACTTCACCGACTCGATCACCAACTGCCTGCCGCATGGCATGCCCCGCCTGATGGGCGGCATCCCAGGACCGCTCGAATTCGTGGTGACCCCGGAGGTGACCTTTATCATCTGGGAATGGGGCAGCCAGCACCGCCGCATCTACACCGATGGCCGCGGCCATTTGCCCGAGGATGAGCGCTTCGATTCCTGGGCCGGGCACTCGATCGGTCACTGGGAAGGCGACACGCTGGTGGTCGATACGGTCAGCATGCGCGGCGATACGCCCTACGACCGGACCGGTGCGCCCCACAGCGATCGAGTGCACCTCGTCGAGCGCATGCGCCTCGTCGACCCGAACACGCTCGAGAACGACATGACGATCGAAGATCCGGTCGCCTTCACCAAACCGTGGCACGTCAACCGCCGCTACCGACGCATTCCCGCCGACACCTTCGTGAGCGACGTGATCTGCCTTGAGAGTCAGCACAGCCCGATCGTCGACGGCCAGACCCAGTTCATCCTGCCCAACGATCCGCCCGGCTACATCCTCGGCCCGATGCCTGTCGTCCCGAAACCGAAATAGCGCGGTCGCGGCAGGGGCCTCGCCTCCAAAAACGGTTAACGTCCTTCATCGAATCGATGTCGAAGGCGCCGTTGTTGGCATCTGGCAGACCGAGCCTCGACGCCGGAATTGACATTCCCGATGGCCGCCCTCCGCTGCCAAGCGTTGAAGCCCCTGCTCGCTCCGAGCCAGGGTGATGCCGTTTGCGGGATTTGCCTTGCGGCCGATTGGCGCGCCGGGTGGCGTAGCGCGACAAAGGGTGGTATGCTGCCAAAATGCGACCAAAGCGCGCACCCCCCCTTTCCAAGCAACGTTCAATTCGAGCCTGCCACGCGGGCGGTCAGCCATGAGGCGGCGCGAGTTCCTCATGCTCCTCGGCAGCGCGGCGGCGGCCTGGCCGCGCGCGGCACGCGCGCAGCAGCCGGACCGCATGCGCCGGATCGGAGTGCTGATGAGCATTGAGGAGGGCGATCCCGAGGGACAGGCGCGGGTGGCGGCGTTTCGGCAAGGACTGCGGGAGTTGGGTTGGACGGAGGGAGGAAATCTGCGCATCGATTGGCGCTGGTCGGGGGGTGACCTCGCCCGCGTCCGCGCCTATGCGACGGAGCTTGTCAGGCTCGCCCCCGAGGTCATCGTCGCCAACTCATCGCCGGTCCTTGCCGCAGTGAGGGAGGCAACCCGCTCCATCCCGATCGTGTTTGTAATCGTCAACGATCCGGTCGCGCAGGGTTTCATTGCGAGCTTGGCGCGTCCGGGCGGCAATGTTACCGGCTTTACCTTCCTTGAATACTCGATGGTCGGGAAGTCGCTCGAGCTGCTCAAACAAGTGGCGCCACGCGTCACTCGTGTCGCCTTCATGTACCATCCGGAGACCTATCCTTACTATAACTACTACCTGCCTGCGCTCGAAGCCAACGCGCGGCAATACTCGGTCGAGGTGATGGATGCCACCGTCCGCGCCGAGGCGGACATCGAGGCGGTGGTCGCCAGGCTCGCCACAACGCCGGGGGGCGGCCTCATCGTCGCACCGGATGCCTACACTTTGGTTCATCGCGCAGCGATCGTCAGGTCGGCGGACCAGCATCGGATTCCCGCCATCTATTCGTATCGGCAGATCGTCAAGGAAGGCGGCCTGATGTCATACGCGCCGGACACTGCGGCGGTTTTCCGGCGTTCGGCTTCCTATGTCGATCGCATCTTGAAGGGCGCCAATCCGGCCGAGCTTCCGGCGCAGGCGCCGACCAGGGTCGACTTCGTCATCAACCTCAAAGTCGCGAAGGAGTTGGGTCTCGACGTTCCGCCAGCCGTGCTCGCACTCGCCGATGAGGTCATCGAATGAGGCGGATGTCCTCGCCTTGCTCGGCGATCTTAGGAAAGGCAGATCGATTCGCTTTATCCCGGCGGGAAAGCATGCGATATTCTGGAGTAATCGCAAAAGCCTGCTCCGAAGTCCTCCCTCCTGGTCCCCAGTGCAGAGATCAGCAACATGGCTCGCCGGCATGGCTGCTTTGGCATTAGGGGCGGCAAGATGCGTCTCCAAGTCGTTTCGGCGGTGTTGACCTTTGCCGTTTTCGCGGACATTTCAGGCGCGAGCGGCGAGGCCATTATTACCGGAACCCCGGATGGGGTCCGAGTCAACGCCAGCAAATCGACTGTCGAGGAGGTGCTCTCGGGCCTTCGCGACAAGTTCGGTCTTTCCTATCGCAGCGCTACCGTCCTCGACCAAACGGTTGATGGGAGCTATGCCGGGACCCTCGCCGGCGTCCTCAAGCGAGTCCTGGCGGGTTATAATTATGTGCTCAAAAGCGAGCTCGGCGGTGAGAATGGCGCGCTCGTCGTTGCGGTGCTCGATAAGAGCAACTCGGTCGCACGACCGGGTTCGCCGACAACCCCGGCTGCGCTCGCCTGGCGCGCCGCCGGCGAGGGCAACAGCAGTGGCGAAAAGAGCGACCCGGCACCTGTCCTCCGCGGCCAAGCAGGCCTGGGCAACTTCCTGAAAACTCAGCTGAAGCTTTTGGCGCCTGCGCGTCCGGGTGTCGGTGTCGCTTCCAAGCCGCCGACAACGGGCGACTCCTCGCAAGCGTCTCCCTCTGCGCCGAGGTAAGCGGCCATTGTCGAGGGCGCGCAGCGTGCTGCTCCCAATCATCAGACGCGCGAGGGGATTCTCGAAGGATGAGGCCCGCCACCGAGCGCGCGGCGCGATTGCCACGAGCGAGAGTCACACATCCGTCGCATAAGTGTTGAGTCGCTGTCAGACGACTCAGCCAGCTTCCGCCGTGATTCGACGGTGGAGGCAAAATGCCTGTCCTGATGCGCAATGGCGCTCCGCTCACGCGGCGGCGCTTCTTGACCACTGCGGCTTCATCGGCGGCGATGATCGCGAGCGGGGCTGTCGCCAAGCCCTATCTGAGCCGCGCCGCAGATCGCCCCGTGATCACTCACGGCGTTCAATCCGGCGACACCTCGGTCGATTCGGGGGTCGTGTGGGCGCGCGCCGATCGGCCCGCCCGGATGCTGGTCGAGGTCTCGACAACTTCGAGCTTCAAGAGGATTCGCAGCGCGGTCTTCGTCGACGCTATGCCCGAAAGCGATTTCACCGCCAAGGCACTGATCGAAGGTCTTCCGGCCGGGCAGGACATCTTCTACCGCATCGCCTTTCAGGACCACGCAACACCGACCATCGTCGGCGAGACCCAGGTCGGGCATTTCCGCACGGCACCGAGCGAGCGGCGCTCCGTATCATTCCTCTGGTCGGGCGACACCGCGGGCCAAGGATGGGGAATCGACGAAGCACGCGGCGGCATGCGCAGTTATGCGACGATGCGCAAGTCCTATCCCGATTTCTTCATCCATTCCGGCGACAGCATCTACGCCGACTGCCCCATCTCCACAGAGCAGAAGCTGCCCAACGGTCAAATCTGGAAGAACGTCGTCACCGAAGAGAAATCCAAGGTCGCCGAGACCTTGGCCGAGTTCCGCGGCAATTACAAATACAATCTGCTTGACAGGAATGTGCGCGCCTTCAATGCAGAGGTGCCGATTTTCGCCCAATGGGACGATCACGAGGTCACCGACGACTGGTGTCCGGGCGTCCCAGTTCCTCGGGGCAGCTATTCGGAAAGAAGCATCCTCAAGCTCGCGGCGCGCGGCAACCGCGCGTTTCATGAATTCATGCCGATGCGGGAGACGCTGGCGGAAGCGGGACGGATCTACCGCAAGATTTCCTACGGCCCTATGCTCGATATCTTTCTGCTCGATATGCGGTCTTATCGGACCGCAAATTCCGCCGGAGACAAGGCCCTGATTCTGGGCGCCGCTCAGCTCGCATGGCTCAAGCGGGAGCTGATGAATTCGCACGCCACGTGGAAGGTCATCGCCGCTGATCTGCCGATCGGATTGATCAGTTACGATGCGATCGCGCACGGCGATGGTCCCCCGCGGGGACGCGAGCTCGAGGTTGCCGATCTTCTCGCCTTCATCAAGCACGCAGGAGTGCGCAATGCGGTTTGGATCACCGCCGACATGCATTACACCGCGGCGCATTATTACGACCCGAACCGGGCGGTGTTCCAGGACTTCGATCCGTTCTGGGAATTCGTGTCGGGCCCGCTTCATGCCGGGACCTGGGGTCCAGGCAGGCTCGACAACACGTTCGGGCCGCGCGCCATGTACCAGAATGGCTGCAGCAACGAGCAAGGCGAGAACCTCCCGCCCTGCTTCGGACTTCAGTTCTTTGGGCATGTGGCAATCGACGGCCCGACCGAAGTCATGACGGTCACGCTCAAGGACGTCGAGGACCATGATCTCTGGTCGGTCAATATCGAGCCGAGACCGGAGAAATGGTCGCGCGGCGCCCCAGTCTTTCGGGGGTGACGGGAAATATCCGGCGGCCAGTCACCTGCATGGCTTCGCGTTCGAACGAACGTGAGCTCGGCGAAATATGAGTGCTTGGCCAGGGGCATCGGGGAAAATGGCCGGCCGGGACCCACTGACGCAACAAGGGTCTTCCCGGCCGGCCAAAACCTTGCGGAGCTGTGCAGTGCGGCGGGCCACGAATCTCCGAAAGGCTTCCACGCGGGACGCCGGGGGGTTGGGGCTCGGTACTCGGCGTCCGCCGATCGAATAGACCCCTTCCATTTCATTTGGATGACGTTTTCCCCAGATTTGACAGGGGAGGTTCAATCGGGCCGTAGAGACGAGCCCGGCAATGCCTGGCGCCGGGCGCGGAGAGCGCAAATTCGGGTCAGCTGGACGCAAGTTGCAATTGGGAGGGCCATTAAACACATGGCCAATAACGGATTGCCAGGTGAAACTGTCGGGATTCGATTCGCGTTACCGTGAGCGTCGGACGCTGGTGCTGTTGCGATGGCTAACCTAAGCGATACCAGGCCAACGACGACTTCCTATCCGTGCCCTGCCTGCGGCCGGACCACGGGTCACTCGTTTTGCTTCGGAACCAACGGGTGCGGTATTTGGCGATGTCAAAGCTGCGGCCTGGGACGCACGGAAACCGCCGGCTTCGATCCAATCTCCTATTATACCGGGGATTATTTTTCCGGCCGGCATAGTGATGGCTATTCGGATTATCTCGGCGCAGAGCCCGTGCTTCGGCGGGAATTTGCGCGTAGTGCCGATTTTATTCGACGCTACTGTCGGAGCGGGAGGCTTCTCGATCTGGGTTGCGCTTACGGCTTCTTCCTCAAGGAAGCCCAGCGCTATTTTGATGTTTCAGGAATAGAGTTGGCCGAAGAGGCCGCCGAATATTGTCGTCGGTCCGGTTTGAAGGTCTTGTCAGGCGTTGCCGACGAGACCAACATGGGACGGATAGGAAAAGTGGATGTCATTGTGCTTTTCGATGTCGTTGAGCATTTGCCGGATCCGCGCCGAACCCTTGCCTTGTGCGAGCGCCACCTCAACCCCGGCGGAATCATCGTGATCACGACCGGGGATTTTGGCTCCCTGGCGGCGAGAGTCGCGGGAGTGAAGTGGCGACTCATGACGCCTCCGCAGCATCTTTGGTTTTTTACCTTGGCGAGCATGCGTCGGATGTCGGCTTCTCTCGGGCTCGCATTGGAATACGCGGACCATCCTTGGAAAATCGTTCCGCTCTCGTTGATCATTTTTCAGTTGCGGCGGATATTGGGATTTCGGGGCCAGCGGATCGCAACCGCGAGCCGGATCGGCGTTCCCGTCAACTTGTTCGATGCCATGCGCGTCGTGCTGCGAAAATCCTCGCCATGACCAATGATCGTCTGACGCTCGCTCAAATTGCCGTTCTGACTGCATATGCCGCCGGCATGTCGGGGGGGCAGGTGCTGTTCAAGATGGCCGCAATTCGCTATGCCGCCGACGGCCCGGTGGGGGAGCGGCTCCTCGGCCTCATCCAGAACGCCTATTTTCTTGCGGCGCTCGTCCTCTACGCCGGGTTTGCCGTCCTCTGGGTGTGGATTCTCAGCTACACGCCGCTGTCCCGCGCTTATCCGTTCGTCGCGCTCGCCTTCGCGCTCACGCCCTTGCTGGGCGGGCTGTTCTTTGGAGAGCTCGTCCCGCTTCGCCTCATCGCAGGCATTGCCTTGATTCTCCTGGGACTTTTTCTTGTCGCGAGTTGATGGAACTTTTTTCGGGTTAGGTCATTTTATTGTCTTGGTAACGTAATTTTTCTGTCTTGGTAACATACGACCATCAAGTCCTATGGTGGAACGGGGCCTACCTGCGCGGTTATGGGTGATCGTTGCCGCATACAATGAGGCGGCAGCGATCGCCCGCGTCGTCACCGACCTCAAGCGCGACCGATACCAAGTGGTCGTTATCGACGACGGCTCGACCGATGGGACAGCCCAGATCGCCTCAGCCGCCGGCGCGACCGTCATCAAGCATCCGCTCAACCTCGGCCAGGGCGCTGCACTGCAGACCGGGATCGATTATGCCTTGTCGCAAGCGGCCGAGGCGGTGGTCACGTTCGATGCCGACGGCCAGCATCGCGCGTCGGATATCAATTGCCTCCTCGAAGGGCTCGACCGGGAACGGGCCGAATTCGTCCTGGGCAGCCGTTTCCTCGGGCACTCTCCCAACCTGCCGCCGCTGCGGCGGCTGCTCCTCCGCGCTGCAACCTTGTTCACACATTTGACGACGGGTCTGGTGCTGACGGATACCCACAATGGGTTGCGCGCAATGACCCGCCGAGGGGCCCAAGCGATTCGGCTGCGCCAGAATCGCATGGCCCATGCGTCGGAGATTCTCGGCCAAATTGCCGCGAGCGGCCTGCGCTATGTCGAAGTCCCGGTCACCATCGAATACACGGCCTATTCGCTCGCCAAGGGACAGAGGATGGGGGACTCCGTCATGATCCTGTTCGACCTCTTTGCGCGAAGACTGTACCGATGATCGCCCAATTCGTCTTCTCGATTGTGCTCGCGAGCGTTTTTCTCTACGCGTGGACCGAATATCGGCGCTCGCCGGTGGTGGCGCTTCTTGCCTCTGTTGCCGCGACCGCAGGGCTTTATTTCGTTTGGTTCCCCAGCCACAGCACGCGGCTGGCTGAATTTGTCGGGGTGGGGCGTGGCGTCGATCTTATTCTTTACACCTGGGTCTGCATCAGTCTGATTGTTCTCTTGAACTTGCACTTGAAGCTGCGCAATCAACTCGAGCTGATCACCGTCCTGGCGAGAACGATTGCGCTTGCGAACGTTGGCTCCGAGCGAGGGGGGGATCGGCCGGCCGAAACCAGTCGGCCGCAGGAGACCGACGGGCATAGGTCCAGGCGAAGGCGCGGTCGAAGCGCTTGACCTCGTCGATGAGGACGGACTGGTCCTTGTCGGCGCAATGCCAACGTTCCGTTTCAATCGTGAAATCGGCGTGTTCCGGGTCGTCCTCGATGCGCCATGGCCGCCCGAGCATCGGCGCCACTCTCGATTGGCGAAAGCCGATGCAGATCAGGATGCTCGGCGGGTGCTCGGCAAAGTGCTCGGCGGCGTCGTCATCGAGCCGGCGCTCGAGGCGCCGGACCGCTTCGGTTGCCGCGACCGACCAATAATCGAGCTCGAACCGCCCGTATGAGCCTGCAGTCCACCCCGCGAATGCGTTGGTCGCGATATATTCAAGCGGGTGCAAGACCGCGAAGATCCAAATCGTAACGCCGATATAGGCACCACCGATCACCGCCGCAAACACCGGTATACGGCGAAGGAACGGAAGCAATTGCAGGAATCCGACGCCGGCCAGCAGCGCAAGCATCGGAATGACGAACAGCACGTGTCGAGCCCCATCGTACAGCGTCGCGCGCTGGATGATGAGAAATCCAATTGGCAAGATCGCCGCCGCCCATATCAGCAAGGTCGCGCGTGATCGCGCCAGGAGCAAGGCTGGGGCGTAGAGGGCGTCCGTCCCGCGCTGCCGAAACCGTTCAAAGCTTGCGCCCGCGAATCCAAGCGCTCTCACGCATCCGAACACAATTCCTATCAGCAACAAGAGCAGAAACGCCTCCGGCAGGCGCGCGAAGAGCTCTGCCGGGATATAGGAGCGAGGCAAGTCGTTGGTCCAAACGAGCCCTCCCCAATGCGGGAACTCAAACGATGTTGGAAGCCTGGTGAAATGCGCGAAGGCTACCTTGAACTGCCAAAATGGATTGCCAAGCTGCAGCCAGGGCCAGAGGGCGACGGCCGTAACCCAGGCGATGGCCATGACACAGAGCGTGCGCGCGCCGATCCGAATGAGGTCAGGGCGCGCCGAATGGCCATGGCGAACGACCGCCTCGACTCCGCCTAAAAACATCGTCCCGATGAGATAGGCGTGGGTGATGATGCCGCCGGTCCGCGTGGCGATGGCAAGCCCGGTCAGCAGTCCGGCACCGATCGTCACCGGCCAGGGCGGCACGACCCGTTTTGCCATGATGATGACCGCAAGGGTCGCCCAGGTCATCGCCGCCAGAAACGGCACGTCGATCGGGGTGAAGAACAGGCTGCCGTAGAGGTAGCCGGTCATCAGGCAAAGGGCGATCGCCGCAAGGCCAACCCACCGGCCGACCGCAAGACGCGCGATCGGCAGAAGTGCCGCCAGGCCCGCCACGCCGGTCAGGAATGTCATCGCATGGCGAACGGTCAGCGGATTCGCCAGACCGAAGGACTGAACGAAGGCCGTGAGCGACTGGAACCAGGGGCCATAGTACCAGAGAAAGTCTTCGACCGTTTCGAACTGGGAACGATCGGCGAACCCGCTCGTATACCAGGCCAACGCCTTTGGACCATAGTCATCGGCATTGAACTCATCGACAGTGATCCCATAGTCCCTTACCGTCGCCAGCCCGACCACGAGCGCAACGCCGAGCAATGCCGTAGAGGCCACAATCTCGGCGTCAATAGGCGAGCGTCGCGTTCGGCTCATGGGCCTGTTTGAAAAGGGCGCGGACTTGATTTGCCAACAATCGGCTTATCCTCGACCGACTGCGGACCAACGCCCCGGCAGCACTTTGGTGCCTATCATTGCAACAATTATGACAACAAAGCCTGCCCGTCCGGTCTTTTTGGGACCTGCCCGACGGTTCCGGATCAGCCCTTCATCCTATCGGCTCGTGAGGCGTTTGCTTGATCGCAGAATCGCGCATTCCGCCCCGCATGGAAATACTTTGGTAGGCGCGTCGCGGAATGCCGATCAGGATGTGCCACAGCGCGACTTTGGTGTGCCCGTAGCTTCGTCGCGCGGCGAGCTCCGCATAGCCGAGCACCGGTTTGAGCTTTCGACGATAAAACAGGCTCGGGATGCCGACGAAAAAGGGGTAGATATTTCGATGGTAAAACAGGCTCGGGATGCCGACGAAAAAGTAGTGGGCGCGCTCCTCGATCCGGCGATGGTAAAACAGGCTCGGGATGCCGACAAAAAAGTAGTGGGCGCGCTCCTCGACCCGGCGATGGTAAAACAGGCTCAAGACGCCGACCGCGCGTTGCGGAATGCGCACCATCACATGCCACAGCGCGACTTTGATGCGCCCGTGGCTTCGTCGCCCTGCGAGTTCTACGTAGCCGAGGACCGGCTTGAGCTTTCGACGGTAAAGCAGGCTTGGAATGCCGACGAAAAAGTAGTGGGCGCGCTCCTCGATCCGGCGATGGTAAAACAGGCTCGGGACATCGACCAAGTAGTGGCGCGCCAGTCGCGGAGGCCCAAACACGATATGCTGCAGCAGGGTATTCGCGCGGCCGTAGCCTCGTCGCGCAGCGAGGTCCACATATCCGGAAATCCAATTGTATCTCCGTCGCATTGCGAGAATCGACGGACTGGGAGAACCGAGCCGCCCAAATCGTTTTTTGTAAATGTCAATGTACTGAGAGTGGGGCAGGGGGCGCTCAAAAACATCCGGGATCAGACGGCTCAGATATTCATCGACGTTGATATGTGACGATAACAGATTGCGGTAGTAGATGAGCAATTCGGCCGCGCAGTCCGGCAAGTTATAAATTTCAAGGACGGCGGCGCATTTCAGGATGCGCATCGGCGACATGACGTTGTCCACGATCGTGTCCCGGAAAAATACGAAATCCCCGAAAACGATTTGCCCTCTCTGCGTCGGACCACCAAGCATGGGATTTCCGAGGTGGTCGCGGTGATCGCCGTCAGGTTCGAGCGGCAGGGCGTTCCGCGAACATCGGGTCAGGCTCATGTTGTAAGGATGATAGCCGCGGGAGGCGAGATACTGGCAGACCTCGGTAAATGAGGGAGCATCCATCAAGGGAGCGATCCTGACTTCGACCTCCAAACCAAACAGGCCGTCGGGACCGAGGAATCGTTCCGCTCCGCGCAGCACGTCATATTCCGCGCCTTCCACGTCGACTTTCATGAAATCGGGTGGAGGCAGGCCATTGTCATCGGAAAATTTTTCATAAGTGGTCGTTTTTACGAATGCCGTGCTTGGCGGCTCTGGTTGGTTGACCTGGTCTGTCACGTGCATATTTTGAATCTGCTGAGTTATTCGCCCCGCCGCGGCCCAGTTGTTGTCTTGAGGAATTCCAAACCTTTGGCCGCCGCTCCTGTTGGGGTGAAGCCCATCGGCCGCACGATTATGGGCGCGCTGATACATCCCGCGCTCGCGCGGCATTGAGTCCAGAAAGACCGGAAAACAAACCTGTTTCCATGCGGTTTGCGCATTGTTGATGCGGCGGCACTCGGCCTCGTCCGGCTCGATGCCGATGACCCGCAACTGGTCGTTGAACATGGTCCAGTGCTGCTGGATCCCGCCCCGCATCCCAACGTCGACCAGCACGAGCTCGCTGCCGCTGAGCACTTTATCGCGCACGAGCTGATGCGTCATGCGCGGGTTCCACAGAATGTCCTTCCAGTCCACGATCTTCCTACCCAATGCGCGCGCGGTCGTCTTGCTTGATTATGCGCGCCAATAACATTTTCTTGCCTTGCCAGTGGTTGTCAAGTCGATCCCTACCACGCGGAAGCGGACATGACCATGGTCAGCGAATATCTGGCTCCAAACGTGCAGCCCGAGCCCCACGAGGGCTGCGTCATCGGCGGCTCGGTTGGCACAATTTTACCCTGGCACTGCAAAAGCACATCGGTCACTCGCCCCTCAGATCGACCATTATCAAATCCGGCAGAGGTCTGGCGAGATAAACAAGTTCTGCCTGATCATCCCGGATACCCAATTTCGCGATTTTTTTCGGTACGAAAATGCCTGGGGCACACGCTCCCGTGA
>Ga0137385_10004731_pt1 | contig 11891 bp, 12 predicted proteins | sample SagtaG_FD_104921 | JGI IMG/M metagenome (GOLD analysis project Ga0137385, IMG submission 104921) | Vadose zone soil microbial communities from Sagehorn Ranch, Mendocino, California, USA - Sage2_R_80_16 metaG | ecosystem: Environmental > Terrestrial > Soil > Vadose zone | place: USA: California...
GACGTCACTCCGGCAGTGACAAGGGCGCGGCTGCTCACGGTCGCGGCGACGTGGGTGCCGTGGAAGAAGAGGTCGGTGAACGGCTCCCGGCCCGAGAAGTACTTCGCCACCGTATCCGCCTCTGTGAAGGATACAATGACCGTGTCGCCGTTAACGACCGCCGGTGTGAGGAACGTGCCGAGCAGGTCCACCGAACGGGTCAGGTCCACCAGGGTTCGGAGGTCGAGGTGCAGGTAGTCGATGCCGCTGTCCAGGATAAACACCGACACGTTCGGCTGGCCGCGGAAGCCGGCGGCCCAGGCGGCGTCCCCCGCACCGCCAGCAAGTTCCACTGCAGGCCGAAGAAGAACGCGGCCGCGGGGTTCACCTGGCTCGCGATCGCGTCAGGCGCGACCACCCGCGCAGCCCGCACCCCGGGATCGTCGAGCGCAATCGCCACGTCGGCCACCAGGGACTGTATGCCTTGCCTGCGGGCGAGCGCCGCCGCGCCGGACTCCTGCAAGCCGCTCACTGAGGCGAGGCCTGCATCCGAAGAAACCCACAGCACCGTTCCGCCCGCGGCTCGGACCTGCGCGGCGAAGTCGGCCGGCGCACCGGCGGTGAACGATACGAGGTGGCGGCCGGTGGGGGCGCCGGCAGCGGCCGAGGCGGCGGACAGCACCGCGAACTGCGGGCTGCGGGTGGACGCCGGCCCTGACAAAATCCGCGCGTCCTTCGCGCAGGCGGCCGCTGCAACGAGGCCGATCACGGTGGCGGTGCGCATCGACTCGAGCGCTTTCATGGGCTGTCTCCGGCGGGATGGGGGAGGCAGCAAAACATGGCCCCGGTTCGGTCGGTCGGCAAGCGACGGTGCGCCGGTCGACGGCGCTCACTTCCCCACGCAGAAGCTCGCGAATACCCGATCCAACACGTCGTCCGGCGTGACTGCGCCGATCAGGTCGTCGAGCGCACCAACGGCGGCGCGCAAATGGGTCGCCGCCGCCGCCGCGTCCACTTGTTGCTCCCGTGCTACATAAAACGCGTCTACTTCCCCAAGCGCCCGCTCGAGCGCCGCGCGGTGGCGCGCCCGCGTGACCACCGGCTCGATGTCGCCGAGCGCGAGCAGCCGGCCGAAGGCGGCCTCGGCGAGCCGTGCCCGCAACGCTTCGAGTCCGGCTCCCGTGACGACCGACACGCCGAGGCCGTCAGGCGATCGGGCGGCGAGATCGACCTTCGTCACCACCTCGACGACCGGCGCGTGGCACGCGGCCACGAACCGCTCCGACTCCGCATCCCTCATCTCGCTCCCAGCGTCGCGGCAAAACAGCACCAGATCCGCCGCGCCGAGATATTGTCGAGCCACTTCGATACCGATCTTTTCGACCCGATCGTCGCTGGCGCGCAGGCCCGCCGTGTCCACCAGCCGGAACGGGAACCCCGCGATCACGGCGTAGGCCTCGATCGCATCGCGCGTCGTGCCCGGCAGCTCCGTGACGATCGCCCGCTCGCGACCGAGCAGGGCGTTGAACAGCGAGGACTTGCCCGCGTTGGGGCGACCCGCGATCACCAGCAGCGCGCCCTCACGCAGCCGCTCTCCTTCGGGCGCCGTGGCGAGGAGCCCCGCGATGCGCTCCCGCACCGCGCGCCACGCCGCCGTCACGCGCGCCGGGCTGACGGGACCCTCGTCCTCCTCCGGGAAATCGATGTCGTACGCGATCAGCGCCTCGAGCTCGAGTAGCTCCACGCGCAGCGCCGCGAGCCGGCCGGAGAGACCGCGGTCGAGCTGCTGCAGCGCGCGCCGGCGCTGCGCCGGCGACCCGGCGTCGATCAGGTCCGCGGTCGCCTCCGCCTGCAGCAGATCGAGCTTGCCGTTGAGCACCGCCCGGCGCGTGAACTCTCCGGGACGCGCCAGCCGGGCCCCCGCCGCCACCAGCGCCGCCACGGCTTCCGCGGGAACCAGCAGGCCGCCGTGCGTCGAGATCTCGACCAGGTCGTGCCCGGTGTAGGAGCGTGGCGCCGGAAAGCACGCGGCGAGCACGTCGTCGATCAGCTCACCGGACGCGGGGTGCAGCAGCTGGGCGCGCCAGGCAGCGCGGGGGCGATCCGGATGGAACGGCCGGAGACAACGACGCGTCACGGCAAAAGCGCCCACGCCCGACAGCCGGATCACCGCGAGCGCGGATCGGCCGGGAGGAGTCGCGAGGGCCACGATCGGATCGGAGAGCACCCTTCCCCCTTCCCGCTTCCCCCTTCCCCTACGTTCGCTTCCCCTGCTCGCGCAGCCGCCGCCGGGCGATGAGGTACTGCTGCGGGATGCTGAAGATGTTGCTCACGGCGTAGTACAGGTTCAGGCCTGAGGCGAACCGCAACAGCAAGAGGGTCATGAAGACCGGCATGAAGTACAGCATCGTCTTCGTCTGCGGGTTGGGCGGCACGCCGATCTGGCCCACCTTGGACAGCACGAACATCGACAGGCCCATCACCACCGGGATGATGTAGTACGGATCGGCGCGCGACAGGTCGGGGAGCCACAGGAACGCGACGCCGCGGAACTCGATCGTGTTCGCGAACACGAAGAACAGCGCGAACAGCACCGGCATCGGAATCAGCATCGGCAGGCAGCCGCCGAGCGGGTTGACGTGGTGCTCCTTGTACAGGCGCATCATCTCGCGCTGCAGCCGTTCGGGATCGTTCTTGTAGCGCTCTTGCGTCTCCTTGATGAGCGGCGCCACGGCTTGCATCCGGATGCTCGATTCCATCGCCTTCTGGTTCAGCGGCCACAGCAGCGCCCGGACGAGAATGCCGAAGATGACCAGCACCCACCCGTACGCGAGCGAGAGGCGGTCGTGCATCCAGATCAGGATGTTGACCACGAGGATCGACACCGGCTGGATCATCGGCCGGAGCACGCCGCCGTACGGGTTCGCATCGTCCAGGTCGTGGCCCAGGCGCGCGAGCCGCCGGTACTCGAGCGGTCCCGTGTACACGTCGTAGCGGAAGTCTCCGGAGGGCGGGACGGGGAGGGTGAGGGCCAGCGTCGTGCGTGTCGCAACCGCCGCGCGACCGCTGAAGAACGACGACGTGGTCACCGTCACCGGCCCGCCGACCGCAATGCCGCCACCGAACCGCGGCTGGTTCTCCTCGAGGGCGAGCGCCGCCGCCAGGAAATACTTTGACTTGAAGCCGGCCCACTCGAACGGGCCGTCCAGCAGCTTCACCGTGCCCGGCTTGAGCGATTGGAACGCGATGCTCTGCGTCTTCGCGGCCTTGGTCACGACCGCAAAGTGGCGGAAATCGTCCATCGTGTCCGCCTCGACGGACCGCAGTCCATCTCCCATGCCGACGAGCAGCACGGCACCCGCTGGGCCCAGGCCAATGACCTGGCCCCGGACCTGAAACCGGTATTCGTCGGGGAAGAACACGTAGGCGAGGGTCACCCGCGCACCGCCGCGCTCGGCCGTGAACGTCAACGGCATGCTGTCGCGCCGGACGCTGAGCGCCGTGACACTCGGCGTGAAGCGCCAGTCGGCGAGCGAGATCGTATCGGCGCCGACGAGCAGGCAGTGGGCGAGCGGCGGCCGGCCCACCGGCACGAGCTGGACCGGGGCGCCTGAGTCACCCGGCGCAAATGACTTGTAATCAAGCAGTTCCGCGTGTACGAGCCGCGCCCCGATGGGGCTGAAGCCAAACCGGGCGCGCGGCGAGGAGACCCACACAGTCTCCGCAGGCGTGGCGGCCGAGACCTGGGCGGACGAGCGGACGGGCGGACAGACGGACGGAGCGGCCGCGAGCTCGGGCACCGTCGGGGCCGCGGGTGCTTCCGCGTTCGAGGCACGCGCAGTGTCACCGACCGCCTGACCGCCCGTCCGCCGGTCCGCCGTCTTCTTCGGAGGAAACAAGATGCCCGGCAGCACCAGCACGATGAGCATCAGAATGAAAGCCAGAATGACGCGTCGTTCCACGGGCGGTCCTTGTGGGTTCGCTACGGCACCGGATCGTAGCCGCCGGGATGCAGCGGGTGACAGCGGAGAATGCGCTTCATGCCGAGCCAGCTGCCCCTCAGCACGCCGTAGCGTTCGACCGCTTCGAGCGTGTATTGCGAGCAGGACGGTGTAAACCGACACTGCGTGAGGACCAGATGCGACAGGGTCATCTGGTAGCCGCGGATCAGCGTCACGGCGGCGCGTCGTGGCCAACGCCCCAGGCTCACGTGATGCGCCTCACCACGTCGGTCAATTCGGCGCGCAGGACTGCAAATGGGGCGGCGTACGCGACGCGCTTCGCGCGCACGACGAGGTCGACCGGAGGCAGTGAGGCGAGCGCGTGACGCCTCAGAATCTCTCTCACGCGGCGCCGCAACCGGTTGCGCGCCACCGCGGTGAACTGAAAGCGGGGGACGACGATCCCCGTCCGCAGGTAGCCCGCTCGATTGGGACGCCAGGCGAGATCGAGGTGCGGAGTGCGCAAGCGGCGCCCCTGATCCCAGCAGGCTGTGAGGTCCGAGCCACGCGCGAGGCGCACGCGGCGCGGAAACCGCTCGCGCGTTAGCGACTCCGGTGCTTGGACGGCAGGCGGACGACGAGGCGCTTGCGTCCCTTCTTGCGCCGACGGGACAGCACGGCGCGGCCCCACACCGTTTTCATCCGCGCCCGAAAGCCATGCTTGTTGATGCGCCGCCGATTGCGCGGCCGGTACGACGGACCCATAGATTCCTCTCGTGAGGCCGGGAAACGTACACCGGTTTCGCCGGACCGGTCAAGGTTGACTTTTCCACATGCGCGGCGTAGTTTCGGGCCGCCCTTGCTGGACGTCCCACCTCTCGTTATTCGCGGATGGAGCAGTCTACAAGAGAAGCCTGGAGGCGCCTCCTCGACGAGGCGCGGCGCGAACTTCCCGACGCGACCGTCCGCACCTGGCTCGAGCCCGCGGTGCCGATCGCCCTCGACGACGACCGCTTGATCGTCGGAGCGCCGGACCAATTCGCGGTCGAGTGGAACGAGCAGAAGCACGCGACCGTGTTGGCGCGCGCCGCCGAGCGCGTCTTCGGCCGTCCCACGGCCGTCGTGTTCCGCGTGCAAGAGGACCGCCAACAGCGCCCGCAGATGGACTTCTTCGTCGCGCCGCGGGAGCCTGCGGCCGGGGCTGGCGACAAGACCGCCGTGCCGACGACCCCCTTGAACGAGCGCTATACCTTTCAGACGTTCGTCATCGGGAAGTCGAACGAGCTCGCGGCCGCCGCGGCGCACGCTGTGGCGGAAGCGCCCGGCAAGACCTACAACCCGCTGTTCATTTACGGCGCGACCGGCTTGGGGAAAACGCACCTGATGCAGGCGATCGCGCACGCCGTGCTCGGAAAGTACCCCGGGACGCGCGTGCACTACTTCGGCGCCGAGCAGTTCATCAACGAAGTCATCGAGTCGATCCACGCGCGCACGATGTCCGAGTTCCGGCGCCGCTACCGCAACGACGTGGACCTCTTCCTGGTGGACGACGTGCATTTCCTCGAAGGCAAGGAAATGACGCAGGAAGAGTTCTTCCACACCTTCAACGCCTTGTTCGAGGGGCACAAGCAGATCGTGCTGACGTCTGACCGGCCCCCCAAGGAGATCCCCGGGCTCGAAGATCGGCTGATCTCGCGCTTCGAGTGGGGGCTGGTCGCGGACATCGGGCACCCGGACCTCGAGCACCGCATCGCCATCCTGCGCAAGAAGGCGGAGCAGGACCATCTCGAGCTGACCATCCCCGACGACGCGCTGCGCTTCATCGCCGAGCACGTGCGCACGAGCGTGCGAGAGCTCGAGGGCTGCATCATCAAGCTGTTGCTGTTCGCTTCGCTCAAGAACCGCGAGGTGACGATCGAGCTCGCCCGCGAGGCGCTCTCGGACAAGATCCGTCAGGGAGAGGACGCCTCGAGCTACGGCGCGCAGCCGACGCCGAGCATCGATCGCGTCCAGGAAGTGGTGGCCCGTCGGTGGGGGGTGACGCCTGAAGGGTTGCGCTCCAAAGCCCGCACCAAGACGCTGACGATCCCGCGGCAGGTCGCGATGTACCTCGCGCGCGACATGCTCGGCATGCAGCTAGTGGAGATCGGGCAGGCGTTCGGGGGACGGGACCACTCGACCGTGATCCATTCGGTCGACAAAGTGGAGCGGCAGATGGTGCGGGATCGCACCTTCAAGGAGCGCGTCGAAATGGCCCGTCAGGAGTTGTCCGCACTCTAGCCCACATGTGGGAAGCGACGTGTTGGCCGGTGTGGGAAGGCGCGCGCGGCGTGGGGAAGCCCCCGGATACCAACACTCCCAACATTCGGGTCAGATGCACGCAGGACCAGTACCCGGACGCGGCGTGCATGGCTTAGGCGATTCCCCAACATTTCCCCGTCTTCTACTATTACTACTAGTAGTTCTATCTTAGGACAGCAGTAGATTCTTTACCGACAACGCGGCGAGGCGACAGCACGGATGAAGTTCACGATCACTCGGGAGCAACTGCAGGAAGGCTTGAGCGCAGTGGCGGCGGCCATCCCTGCCAAGACGACGCTGCCGGTCCTCGCCAACGTCCTGGTCGAGGCGACCAAGCAAGGCATCCGCCTCTCGGGCACGGACCTCGACATCGCGGTCAGCACCACGGTGCCGGCAGAGGTGGACACGGACGGAGCCGTGACCCTGCCGGCGAAGAAGCTCGTAGACATCGCCCGCGAGCTGCCCTCCGGGCCGGTGCGCGTCACGGCCGCGGGGGAGGCCCGGGTCGGGATCGAATGCGGCCGGTCGAAGTTCAAGCTGCTGGGCCTGCCGCGTGAGGAGTTTCCGTCATTCCCCGCCGTGAAGTTCGACGGCGCGTGGAAAGCGGCGGCGGGCGTGGTGCACAAGCTGGTCGGGCACGTCGCGTTCGCCGCGTCCACCGAGGAGAGCCGCCCGATCCTGAACGGCGTGTTGTGGGAGCTGCGCCCCGACCGGATGCGCATGGTGGCGACCAACGGCCACCGCTTGGCCAAGATGGACGTGCCGGCGAAGGGGGGCTCGACCGCCGACCTGATCGTCCCGCCCAAGGCATTGGAGCAGGTCCGCCGCCTGTTCGCCGCCGAAGAAGCGATCGAGGTCGCCAAAAGCGACAATCACATCGGATTTCGGGCCGGCGGCACCCTGGTATTCTCGCGGCTGATCGAGGGGCCGTACCCCAACTACGAGCAGGTCATCCCGCGCGAAAACGACAAGGCGGCGACGGTGGACAAGGCCGCGATGGCGGCCGCGCTGCGCCGCATGAGCGTGGTGGCGAGCGACCAGACTCATCGGATCCGGCTCGCGTTCGCCGGCGGCGCGGTGAAGTTCTCGGTCCAAACGCCCGACCTCTGGGAGGCGCAGGACGAGCTCCCGGTCACCTACGAAGGCGAGCCGCTCGAGATCGGCTTCAACGCGATGTACCTGCTCGAGATTCTCAAGTATATGCCGACGGACGAAGTCCGCCTCACGTTCAAGGCGCCGGAGCGTGCCTCGACGGTGGAGCCGGTGGGTTGGGATGATCCGGCGAGCTACATGGCGCTGGTGATGCCGCTGCGCCTAGTCGACTAGAGGCTGTCCTTCCGCGCCACCGTCGTATCGATCGCAGTGTCGCCCGGCGTCGGCACCTCGACCTTCAGCGATTCGACCGGCGGCAAGGTGATTGCCGGCACCGAGAGCGTGTCTGTCTCCTCTGCGGGCGGGATGTACACCTCCACGCCGTGGTACCGGGCCAGAATGAGATCGCGTCGCGCGAGCATGCGGTCCGGCTGAAACGTCGGATTCGACGTGCGCGGGTGGGGAAGGGTCGCGGCCAGCGCGGCGGCCTGGCGCTCGTCGAGCTGCGAGGCCGGCACCCCGAAGTAGGCGCGACTCGCCGCGTCCGCGCCCCAGAGACCGGGCCCCCACTCGACGACGTCGAGGTAGAGCTGGAAGATTCGGTCCTTCGGGAGCGCCAGTTCGAGGCGTAGCGCGGTCACTCCCTCCTTCACCTTCCGCAGCAGGGTGCGCGAGGGCGAGAGGTACAGATTCTTCGCGAGCTGTTGGGTGATCGTGCTCGCGCCGCGCAACCGGTCGCGGTTCCGCCACACGGTCGCAAACCCGCCCCACAGGCCTCTGCCCCGGTCCATGCCGAGCGCGTCCGCGATCTCCACGGGGTCGATGCCGTGGTGGCTGCGAAACCGCGAGTCCTCGCCGATGATGACCATGCGCTGCAGCAGGGGCGACACGTCTTTCAGGGCGGTAGGATGGAAGGATGGAACCGTGGAATGTTCGCCCTTGCCATCGTTGCCGCGTTCCACGTCTCGCATCATCGCGGTTTCCCGCGGCCAATGATCCCGCCACCACATCGGCGGCGGCCACACGCCCAGCAGCCACGCGAGCGCGACTGCCGCCGTCCCTAGCGCCGCCGCACGTGCCTTCCTAGGTTTCGCGTCCGTCATGTCCCTCGATATCTCCACGTTGCGCCAACGCCTGCAACAAGCCCTGGGAGATGAATTTACCGTCGGCGACCTGCTGGGCGAAGGCGGGTTCGCCGCCGTGTTTCGCGTGCGGGAGCATCGACCGCGCCGCGACGTCGCGGTGAAAGTCGTCGATCTCGGGCTCACCCCATCCCCGTCGCTCGCCGTCCGGTTCGTGCGCGAGGCGCGCACGGTCGCCCGGCTCGAGCATCCCCACATCGTGCCGATCTACAAGGTCGGCGGCTATCAGAACGAGGTGCTGTACATCGTCATGCGGTGCGTCGATGGCCCGTCACTCCGGCAGCTGCTCGAGAAGAAGCGGCGGCTCTCGGTGCGCAAATCCGCCACGATTGCGCGCCAGGTCGCCGACGCGCTCGGCTACGCGCATCACTACGGCGTGGTGCACCGGGATGTGAAGCCCGACAACATTCTGCTCGACGCGGGCGGCCATGTGCTGGTCACCGACTTCGGAATCGCCCAGGCCGCTCAGGAGGCCTCCGGCTCGCAGCTGACCACCGAGGGAATGGTGGTCGGGACGCCGCAGTACATGAGCCCCGAGCAGGCCACGGGCGACAAGCTCGACACTCGTTCCGACATCTATTCGCTCGGCATCCTGCTGTACCAGATGCTCGCCGGGGAGCCGCCGTTCGACGGCGACTCCGCACAGTCCATCCTCATGAAGCAGGCAACCGCGGATCCCGCGCCCATCAGGGAGCACCGCAGCGACGTGCCCGTCCCGCTTGCCACGGCGGTCGCTCGCATGCTCGCGAAGGACCCAGCCGAGCGCTATCAGACGGCGGAGGAGGCGAGCGGGGCCCTCGTGGAGGCGGTTCCCGCGGCCACCGGGGAGACGGTGCAGGTGCGGGCCAGCTTCCTGTCGCGCGCGATCAAATCCGTCATGGGACTCGTCTTCATCGCGGGCGCGGGCCTGGTCGCATTCACGGTGTTCGGGACGCCGCCCCGGCTTTCGGTCAGCGCCCCGATCCCCGACAGTGTGACCCAGACGCTCCGGCACCGGGGGGCGCTGGCGACCGGCGACGTGGCCCAATATGTCTTCGCGCCCGCGGGTGCGGAGGACACCACGCTGCTCGTCGTGGCGCGCGGGACCGTGGCGATCGTGACACCGCACCGCGTGCGCGCCTACCCCCGGGACGCCGTGCGCCTCGGCGTCCGCCCGGCGGTGCGCGGCGGGCTCCGGTTCGGTCTGATACTGGGTTTGCCGCGGGGGCGGCAGGACACGGTATTTCGGAGGCTCTCGTTTCGTGACATGTACGCGGTGGTACCACGGCTGCAGACCCTGCTGGGCAAGGACGCCGGGAGCTCCGCCGGGCCGGTCCGTCGCCCGTAACTTAGCGGCGGGTCAGGCGCCGCGTGGACACGCCGTAGAGGCTGACGGCGTCGAGGCGCCCGACATCGCCGGGCGTCGTAGCCACGGCGCCTACCAGGTCTTGCCCGCCCAGTGCGAGACCGAATGCAACCGCGGCGCGCCGGAGCGAGCCGTCCGTATCGACGCGCAGCACGATGCCGAGTGGGAGCGGCGTCCCCTGCCGCAGCTCGGCCGCCGCCCCGAACGCGTACCCCGTCACCCCGTTCGCAGTCATCTGTGCGTCGGCCGAGAACGCTGCCCGCGCGCCGGACAGACGCAGCGTCGCCCCCGGAGTGTAGGTGACCGGCAGCGTGGAGTCGCGCACCACCGGGCGGCCGAGGTTCGCGACCGTGGCGCCGATCGTGAGCGAGGGGGTCAGATCGTACACCGCTCCGACGTCCCACCCGGTGCCGGACGTCCCACCACGGTACAACGCCGCCGCGACGCCCGCGGCGAGGCGCCGTTCCCCGCCTGCGAACGCGAGGCGATAGGTATGCCCGCGCACGCCGCCGTCGAATAGATCCCGTTGGTAGCCCAGAGAGAAGCCGCGCGAGCTCAAGCCGGTGGTCAGCTGGCGCAGCCGGCCGCCGGACCCCGGATCGCCCACCGTCACGTCGATGTGGACCGAAGCCTGCTCCGCCCGGCCGAGCCCGGCAGGGTTGACCCACACGGCGCGCGCGTCCGTGACGTCCGTGGGGTAGAGGTAGCGGGTGGCGCGGTTGGGAGCGACCTGTGCGGGGGCGCCGGAGGCGAGCAGGAGGAGCAGCGCGAACGATCCGCCCGCCCGCCACACCGCCGGACCGCCCCTCACTACGGCAGCACCGCCACAGTCGTGTGGGTCACCTGGGTCACGGGGACGGCGAGGCCTTGCACGGCCAGATGAACCGTCATGCTCGTCGAGTCGCGCGATTCGCCGCCGAGGTAGCGTCCGTCGGCGGCGATGAAAGACACCACGGTCGCGCTCCCGGACCCCGCAAGGTCGAACGGCTGGCCCAAGTTCTGGCCGGCGCCGGTGACCTGGTAGGTCGAGGTCGCTTCGAGGCGCAGGCTGCGCGCGCCGGCGTGGTCCGCCCACGCAGCCGCGGTCGAGTGGAGGATGGCCCGCCGCGACACCTCGGAGCCGCCCCCCTTTTGCGTCGCCTCCAACGTATCGGTCCAGGCGACACCCGGCGTCAGCCCGTCGCGCGGCAGGCGCGGCATGAAGTCCCGGAAATTCGCGAGGAACTGAACGAGGGATTGTGCCAGCACGCTATCCGACGCCACGCCGTTGACGAACTCGCCGCGCGGCAATAGGCGGCCGCTAAAGACCAACTTGCGGGCCCGGCTCAGGTTGTCGGCCAGCGGCGGCGGCATGCCCGAGTCGGGGACGATCGAGTCTACCGTGAATGTGGCGGGATAGCCGATCGAGTCCGCCGGCCCTGTGATCGTGGCCGCGAGATAGATGCGCGCTCCCAGGTCGGTCGCCTGCGGCCGCTCGGCCTGGCCCTGCTGGCGGTGTAGCTGGCGGTGGACAAGGTAGCGCAGCGCGCTCGGCCCGTAGCGGACGGCGTCGGAGCGGCGCGCCGCCGGCTGATCGCCCGGCGCTGGGGGAGAGGGCGAGGTCGCGGCGGGGGTGACCGGAGCGGAGGCCGGGACGGGGCCGCCGCTGCGCGACGCACACGCGGCGGCGAGCGCCGCCCCCATCACCAGCAGCCGGCGGATCATACCGCTTGGGCGCGCTCGGCCTTCGTCCGGCCAAAGATGGCGACCATCTCCGTTCCCTCGCTCGAAACGCGCAGCAGCTTCCAGCCGCGCTTCCGCATGTCGGCGCGCCACCCGATGAGCTTCTCCCACTCCTGCGTGGTCGTGCGGAACACCCGCAGGTCGGCCACCTGCTCCCATTGGGGGGGATACGGTCTCGACGGCGAGGTCACGGGGAGGTGGAGGGTAGGGCCATAAGCCGAGTTCTGTTTATCCGCTGTTGGCGGACAGATGGTCATCTCTCTGGGATGGCTGTCGCCAGCCACCTCGCGCGGCCTACCCGCAGCTCCAGCGACCCGGGCCGGGTCTCGCTGCTTACTTGGCCTTGCTCCGACTGGGGGTTACCGTGCC
>Ga0137385_10004743_pt1 | contig 11882 bp, 10 predicted proteins | sample SagtaG_FD_104921 | JGI IMG/M metagenome (GOLD analysis project Ga0137385, IMG submission 104921) | Vadose zone soil microbial communities from Sagehorn Ranch, Mendocino, California, USA - Sage2_R_80_16 metaG | ecosystem: Environmental > Terrestrial > Soil > Vadose zone | place: USA: California...
ACGCGATGATTGGCGCGGGAGACCGAGACCTCGCCGTTTTCCAGCGGCTGGCGCAGCGAATCCAGCACGCGCGGATCGAACTCCGGCAGCTCGTCGAGAAACAGCACGCCCTGATGCGCGAGCGAGATCTCGCCGGGCTTTGCGCGCATGCCGCCGCCGGTGAGCGCGGCCATGCTGGCGGAATGATGCGGTGAGCGGAACGGCCGCTGCGACGTCAGCGCGCCGCCTTTGATCTCGCCGGCGACGGAGGCGATCATCGAGACCTCCAACAGCTCGCCCGGCGACAACGGCGGCAGGATCGACGGCAGGCGCGCCGCCAGCATCGATTTTCCTGCGCCGGGCGCGCCGATCATCAGCAAGTGATGTCCGCCGGCGGCCGCGATCTCCAGCGCCCGTTTGGCGCTCTCCTGGCCCTTGATGTCGCGCAGGTCGAGCAGCGAGGCCGTGGCCTCATGTACCTTCGGCACTGGCCGCGACAGCACCTGCGTGCCCTTGAAGTGGTTGGCGATCTGGATCAGCGAGTGTGCGGCGACGATCTGGATGTCCGGGCTCGCCCACGCCGCCTCCGAGCCGCAGGCCGCCGGGCAGATCAGTCCCTCCTCGCGAACATTGGCGCCGATCGCGGCGGGAAGAACGCCGGCCACCGGCGCGATCGAGCCGTCGAGGCCGAGCTCGCCGAGAACGGTAAATCCGGTCAGCGCATCCGGCGGGATGGCGCCGATCGCCGCCATCAGCCCGAGCGCGATCGGCAGATCGTAATGGCTGCCTTCCTTGGGTAGATCGGCCGGTGCGAGATTGACGATGATGCGCCGGGCCGGCAGCGCGAGCCCTGAGGCGATCAGCGCCGAGCGGACCCGCTCGCGTGCCTCCGACACCGCCTTGTCGGGAAGACCGACGATGGCGAAGGCCGGCAAGCCCGGCGCGACCTGCACCTGCACGTCGACCGCGCGGGCCTCGATCCCCTCAAAGGCGACGGTAGAAACCCGCTGAACCATGCCCAAACCAGCCTGCCCTCTCGCACAATCGAGGGTAGCAGAGGCGGATCTCCTCCGCAAGAACAATACGGGAACGTCTCCACAGGCCTGGCAAGCCCTAACCAATCGTAAACAGGGCGCAGACACTACGCCTCGAATGCGAGCGGCTACGCTCAGCACATTCCAACGAATGTCCGCTACTCCTAGAGCTGCGGGATGGGCCGTGATCTAACAAGTGAAAAATCAAAATGCTTGCAAATCGCCGCAGAAGCGAACGTCGGGGGTGCACTCGGCTCGCCAAGATTCATTTTGGCGCGGGCTCACTGCCGAGGGACTGCACGATCACGGATATCTCGGACGGGGGCGTGAAAGTGGTGGCGGAATTTCTCGAAGTGCCGCCGCAGTTCACCATCATCTTCGCGCCTGATTATTCGCGCCAATGCCGCCTGCGCTGGCGCATCGGCTGCGAATTCGGTGCTGAATTCACTGACTAGCCCCAACAAGCGCGCTTCCTTAACGGGAATTTAGCGTTAATCGGTAAGCATCTCTGATCAGTCGCCGAGTGATCAGAGTATGTCCAAGCGTTTGTCCCTTGCCTTTCCCCGGGCGAGATATCTGTCTTCTGCGCTTCTGATCCTTGCCCTCGGCGGCTGTCAGACCACGAGCCTCGAGGACGTCACCGGCGCGCTCGGCGGCAAGTCTGAAACCGCGAGCAAGGCCGACAGCAAGCCGGACATGGATGCCCTGCGCGAGCGCTATCGCGCCAAGCCGAGCGATGCCAATGTCGCCCTCGATTACGGCAAGGCGCTGCGCGAGACCGGTCAGCGCGCCCAGGCGGTTGCAGTGCTGGAGCAAGCCGTGCTCGCCCATCCCAGCAACAAGGCGCTGCTCGCCGGCTACGGCCGCGCGCTCGCCGACAACGGCAATTTCCAGCAGGCCTACGATGTACTCAGCCGCGCGCATACGCCGGAGGATCCCGACTGGCACATCCTGTCGGCGCAGGGCGCGGCGCTCGATCAGCTCGGCCGCAACGAGGAAGCGCAGCAATATTATGCGACCGCTTTGAAGATCGTGCCGGACGAGCCGCAGGTCTTGTCCAATCTCGGCCTGTCCTATGTGCTCCAGAACAATCTGCCCAGGGCCGAAGAGACCATGCGCCGCGCCTATGAGCGCAACGCCGCCGATCCTCGCGTGCGCGCCAATCTCGCGCTGGTGCTGGGGCTGGAAGGAAAGCAGGCCGAGGCCGAGACCATCGTGAAGGCCGATCTGCCGCCGGACCAGGCGGCAGCAAAGGTCACGGCGCTCCGCCAGTTGCTATCGAAGAAGCAACAGCAGCGGGCGGAAAAGTAGCCCGCCGCAGTTAGCTCGCGCTTACGACGCCTTGCGGTGCGGCGCAGACGCGCGTCCCGATCTGCCCTTCAGCTTTTTCAGGAGCGGTCCGAGCAGCGACCGCTTCGGCTTCTTTACCTCGCCACGCCCGGCGAGGCGGTTGGCCATGTTCTGGAACAGCTCGGTGGTGCGGTGGCTCTTGGAGACCTCCGCGATCATCTGGCCGTTATTGGCCGCGGTCGAGAACAGCTTTGAATCGAACGGGATCACCGCGATCGGCTGGCTCTCCATGGTCTTGGCAAACGACTTGACGTCGATCTCCGCCCGCTTGTGCATGCCGACCTGGTTGATGCAGTACAGCGGCGGCCGGTCGTTCGGCCGCGCCGCCTTCAGCACGGTCAGCATGTTCTTGGTGTTGCGCAGATTGGCGAGATCGGGCTCGGCCACGATCACGATGTCGTCGGCGTTGACCAGCGCGCGCCGCGTCCAGCCCGACCATTGATGCGGCACGTCGAGCACGATGCAGGGCGTGGTCATGCGCAGCGTGTCGAACACTGCGTCGAAGGCTTCCGCGCCGAAATCATAGACGCGATCAAGCGTGGCGGGCGCTGCCAGCAGGCTCAGGCGCTCGGTGCATTTGGAGAGCAGGCGCTCCATCAGCGCCGTGTCCGGCCGGTCCTGCGACAGCACCGCGTTGGCGATGCCCTGCACCGGGTCCTGGTTGTAGTCGAGGCCGGCGGTGCCGAAGGCGAGGTCGAGATCGATCACGACGGAATCAAGCGCGAGGTCGCGCGCGATGGTCCAGGCCACATTGTGGGCGACGGTGGAGGCGCCGACGCCGCCCTTGGCGCCGACCACCGCGATGACGCGGCCGGTGATGATGGTCTCGGAAGCCGAAAACAGGCTACAGATCGAGCGTACCACGTCGATGGTCTCGATCGGCCCGATCACGTAGTCGTTGACACCGCGGCGCACCAGCTCGCGATAGGGCGCCGTGTCGTTGGGATTGCCGATCACGACCACGCGGGTGCCGGGATCGCAGACGCCGGCGAGATCGTCGAGGCCCTCGAGAATGTCGCGCGTGCCGTCGGATTCGATCACGATCACATTCGGCGTCGGCATCGTGTCATAGACTTCGATCGCCGCGGCAAGACCGCCGTCTTTTGCGGTGAGATGAGCCTTGGCGAGACGGCGGTCCTGCCCGGCCGCGGTCACCGCGGCGAGCGTCTGCTCGGTCTCGCAAAACGCCTGCACCGAGATGCGAGGAACCGGCGCAATGTGTTCCTCGGGGTGCTGCGGATCGTCCGCTTCTTCGTCGTGAACGCTTGTCATTTGCCTGTGTCGCTGAGTTTGGCTTTGTCAGCCTCGGGATAGGCGATCGCGGTCGGGGTGCCCTTGCGGTAGCGGTCGAAGGCGATGTCGCGCCGTGCGGTATAGGCCGGCGTCTCGGCGCGCGGCTGCTCGAGGTCGGCGGGGTTGTCGATCATCGCGGCGAGATTGCGCTGGGTGGCGCAGCCGAGATTGAAATAGGGCCGGTTCTCGTTGTAGCCGGGGTCGAGGATCGACGGACCCATGTCCTCGGGCCACAACCCGCAGGGCCCGGCGACCGCGGCGATCCTGGAATAGCTCAGGCGGATGGTCGGCAGCAGGGCGGGATCTTCGGGGCGATAGGGATGCTGGACGATGGCGCGCGACGGCACGCCGCTGGCACCGAGCACCAAGCGGATTTCATGATAGGTCGCAGCAGCCGCGCGCGAATTCGCGGTGTCGATGGGAACGTCGACGATGACAGAGCCGGTGCCTTCGCGCACCCAGTCCTGGGCAATGCCCGCGACGTCCGAGTGCTGCGCGGCCGAGAGGCCGCCGCGGGCCTTGCCGACGAAGATCACGATCGAGCGCTTGGCTTCCTGCACCGCGATCGGGTGGCGCTGGCGATAATCGGTCGGCACCGTCTGGGCGGTGACGACGTCGCCGGTGGTGTTGCACGCGCCCAGCATGACGGAGAGCCCCGTCAATGCGAGCGCGATGCGCAACTTGCGACGTCGATCGCCTGTCGTCTTCGTCATCGCTTCATCCCCTCTTGCCCCGTTCCCCAAACCGTCCGTTCGTGTCAGTCGATGATGAAGCCGAAATCGCCCTGGTTGCCGTCCATCGGATCGGCGCGGCGCGCAATGCCATAGAGGCGGTTCATGCGGCCGAGCAGTGCCGACTGCGAATCCGACGACGGCGCGAAGCCGTCATCGGGCCGCGACAATTCCTTCTGGGCGACCGCGCGCACCACATAAGGCGTCACGATCACCATCAGCTCGGTCTCGTTGTTGACGAAGTCCTGGCTGCGGAACAGCGCGCCGAGGATCGGCACCTGGTCGACGCCGGGCAGGCCGTTGACGGCCTGCTTGGTCTGCTGCTGGATCAGGCCGGCCATCGCCATCGAGCCGCCCGAGGGAATTTCCAGCGTCGTCTCGGCGCGACGGGTCTGGACCGAGGGGATGGTGATCGAGTTGGTCGAGCTCGAGGACAGCGCCTGCGACACCGTGATGGCGTTCTGGCTCGACAGCTCCGAGACTTCGGTCATCACGCGCAGGCTGATCCGGCCTTCGCTCAGCACGACCGGGGTGAAGTTCAGCGAGATGCCGAACTTCTTGTAGGTGATCTGGGTGGTACAGACATGCGTGGTCGGATCGCAGGCGTAGCCCCCGGGAATTGGAAATTCGCCGCCGGCGATGAAGGTCGCCGATTCACCGGAGATCGCCGTCAGGCTCGGCTCGGCCAGGGTGCGCATCACGCCGGCGCTTTCCATCGCGCGCATCGTGGCGCTGACAGTGGCGACGCCCTTGGTGAGGCCGGCAACGCCGAGCCCGTTGCCGCTGACCAGCGGTCCGCCGCTGGCCGAGAACGGGTTGGAGTTGTTGAAATTCACGACCGCGGTGCCGGCGTTCAGGCTGGCGCTGAGATCGACACCCAGCTGCTTGACAATGTCGCGGCGAACTTCGCCAACGACGACTTTGAGCATCACCTGATCGCGGCCGCGCACGACGATGTTGTTGACGACCTTGTCCGCGCCGCCAACCAGCTTGGCGGCGACGTCGCCGGCCTGCTGGGCCTCGACCGGGCTCGACACCGAGCCGGTCAGCATCACGCTGTCGCCGACGCCCTCGATCTGCACGCCCGGCAGCGACTGGCGCAGCGCCGCGCGCATGCCGTTGAGGTCGCGCTTCACGGCGATATCGTAGGCGGCGACCTGCTGGCCGTCGGCGCTGAAGAACACGACATTGGTCTGGCCGACCTGGCCGCCGATGATATAGGCGCGCTGCGCCGAGCGGATCACCGCATTGGCGATCTTGGGATCGGCCACCAACACATCCTTGACCTCGCGCGGCAGGTCGATCACGACCGACTTGCCGACGCCAAGCGACAGGAAGCGCGTCCGGGCCGGCGCGATGGTCGCGACCGACGCCACGCCGAGATCCGGCGCCTGCATCGGCGCCTGGTCTCCGACCGGCGCGTCCGCGGCGCTGACCCGGTCAGGGGCTGCGACCAGCCCCAGCATCAGCATTGCCCCCGTCCAGAACGAGCGCGCGCGCTTCCCCCGAATGCGCAAGCCCGTCTGATTATCCCCGTAGTTCATCTTGGGTGTCCCCATCACTTCTGTGACGTTAGTTGCCGCGCCTGCACGCCGTAGCGGATCACGTTCACGCCGCCGGCACGCCTGGCCGCCTGGTCTTCGACCGTAACCTCCGACGCGTTGGCATCGGCGATGCTCCGCAGCGCGAGTGTCAGCGTGCCGCCCTGGCGCGAGGCCGATAGCGCGGCGACCTGGTCGGGCTTGAGCTCGAGCGTGACGGTCTTGCCGAGCACGGCGTTCTGGCCGTCCTTTTCCTTCGGCGCCTGGTCGATCGCGAGCACGCGGATGTTGGTCAGGATGACCTCTGAGAGGATGAGGTCATTGCCGCCGGTCGGGCCGTTGGCGCCGTCGGGATTCTTCAGGCGGCGCGTCAGGACGATGTCGACGCGGTCGTTCGGCAGGATGAAGCCGCCGGCGCCGGTCTCGGCTGAAATTTCGGTGGAGACGGCCCGCATGCCGGACGGCAGGATCGCGGCCATGAAGCCGGAGCCGTCGGCCTTCACCAGCTTCTGCTCGCGGATCGGCTCGCCCTGCATCAACGGGACGCGCGCGATCGAGCCTGCGATCTGGGTCTGCGCATCAGGCCTGCTGTCACGGCGGATGAAGGCGCTGCTCGCGGTGGCTGACGGCCAGGTCTGCCATTGCAGGTCCTCGGCCTTCACAGCCTGGCCGAGCTGGATGTCGGATTTGGCGACGAGCACCTCGACCGTCGGCAGCTTCTCGGCCACCGGGAGGACGGGCGCGGGCTTGTTGTCATAGCCGCTCGCCAGATACGCGGCGACGCCGCCGGCGCCCAGCGCAATGACGAGAACGACAATGCGTGCGGTGTTCATACGCCTCTACTCTTACGCGGGGCACTCGAACCGCACGTGGCGGGTTCCCCGGTGTCGATGAGTAGGGAGTAAAAGTATAAGGGGTGTTGCGAGGCCGAGTGTGATGACCGGTCACGATGCTGGTTTTGGCCAGATGGTGAATGCCGCGTTATGCGAAGGCGATGCGGCCCCCGTAGTTTCACGCAAGGCGGCGAGCGCGAGCTGATGCGGCGCGAGGCGTCATGGTGAATGGGTGGTTAGTGATGCGGGGGTTGGAAGCCGTGTCGTCATCGCGGGGGTGAGGCAGAAACAATTGGCCACATTGTCGGTGTCGTCCCGGCGAAGGCCGGGACCCATACCGCGTGATCTTTCGATTGTAGAAGGTGGAAGTACCAACGAGGAGTCTTCGCCAAACTACTCCCTGGGGTTATGGATCCCGGCCTTCGCCGGGACGACGTTGGGGAGAGACTGTGCGTGCTCCCAACGCCGTCACTGCCGGCTTACTTCGCCCGCTTCTGCTCGATCACGTCCCAGACCTTCGCCGCCACGTCCGGCCCGCCGAGCTTTGCAATTGCGCGGATGCCCGTTGGCGAGGTGACGTTGATCTCGGTGAGGTTGCCGTTGATGACGTCGATGCCGACGAACAGCAGGCCGCGTTCGCGCAGCGCCGGTCCGACGGTGGCGCAAATCTCGCGCTCGCGCGGGGTGAGCTCGGTCTCCTGCGCGGCGCCGCCGCGGACCATGTTGGAACGGAGGTCGTCAGCGGCCGGCACGCGGTTGACCGCGCCGGCGAACTCGCCATTGACCAGGATGATGCGCTTGTCGCCGTGCTTCACCTCGGGGATGAACTGCTGGATCACCCACGATTCCTTGAACGTCACCGAGAACATGTCGAACAGCGAGCCGAAATTCATGTCCTGCGGCATCACGCGAAACACCGCGGCGCCGCCATGGCCGTGCAGCGGCTTCATCACGACGGCGCCGTGCTTATCGCGAAACGCGTTGATCTCGTCGAGGTCGCGCGAGATCAGGGTCGGCGGCATCAGCTGCGGAAAATTCATCACGAACAGCTTTTCCGGCGCATTGCGCACCGACGCGGGGTCGTTGACGACCAGCGTCTTGGGATGGATACGCTCCAGCAGATGCGTCGAGGTGATGTAGGCGAGGTCGAACGGCGGATCCTGGCGCAACAGCACCACGTCAAAGCCGTTGAGCGCCTCGCGCTTGGGCTCGCCGAGGGTGAAATGGTCGCCGGGCTCGTCGCGCACGGTCAGGAGCTGAACCGGGGCGACGATCTCTTCGCCGACCATCGAGAGCTTGTCGGGCGTGTAATAGGACAGGCCATGGCCGCGCTTCTGCGCCTCCAGAAGCAGCGCAAAGGTGGAATCGCCCTTGATGTTGATGCGGGCGATGGGGTCCATCTGGACGGCGACGTTCAGTTTCATGGTCTGCCTTTCAGGTCGAGGCGTCGAATGCCGCCAACACATGGCGCGGAAGTGACCGCGGCGCAATCAGCATGGCGTCGAATCGCAGTTCGAATTCCGCATGCTCGGGATGCGCGACAAGCCATCCCTGCGCGGCATTGATGATCCGCTGCTGCTGGCGCGGCGTCACCGCGAAGGCGGCGTCATCCAGCGTCGCGCGCGCCTTGACCTCGACGAAAGCGATCAGGTTGCGGCGGCGCGCCACGATGTCGATCTCGCCATGCGGCGTGCGGTAGCGTTTTGCCAGGATGCGGTAGCCCTTGGCCATGAGGAAGGCCGCGGCGCGGCTCTCGGCGGAGATGCCGGTGCGGAACGCGGCGACGCGCTCGGGCGAGGCGATCTTCGGTTCTGCGGCGCCCTCACGCTTCGCCATCGCCGCTCCGCAGGTCTTTTGCGATTTCGAGCGCGCGGGCATAGACCTCGCGGCGGGGCCGTCCCGAGAGCTCGACCGCATGAGCGACGGCGTCCTTGACGCTATGCGCGGCAAGTTGCTCGCGCAGGAGGTCGTTCAGTGCGTCCGCCGTCATCACCTCCGCGTCGGCTGCGGGCGGAGCGATCACCAGCACGAATTCGCCGCGCGTCTCAAGCTCAGCCGCATCGCGCGCGAGCTCGCGGAGCGGTGCGCGGGTGATCTCTTCATGCAGCTTGGTCAGTTCGCGGCAGATCGCGGCTTCGCGCGTCCCCATGATCTCAGCGAGTTCGGCGAGCGTGTCCTGCACGCGGTTGCCGGATTCGAACATCACCAGCGTCGCGTCGATGCGGGCGAGTTCTGTGAGGCGCGACCGGCGCGCAGCGGATTTCGACGGCAGAAAGCCTTCGAAGAAGAAACGATCGGTCGGAAGTGCTGCGACCGAAAGCGCCGCCAGCACCGAGGACGGGCCTGGCAGCGCGAACACCGCATAACCCGCCGCGCAGACCTCGCGCACCAGCTTGAAGCCGGGATCCGAGATCAGCGGCGTGCCGGCGTCCGACACCAGCGCCACCGCGCCGCCCTGCGCCAGCGCCTCCAGAATCTTCGGTCGCGCGGCCTCGGCATTGTGCTCGTGATAGGGCTTGAGCTGCGCCGAGATGGCGTAGCGCTCGGTGAGGCGCCGCGTGATGCGGGTGTCCTCGCAGGCGATGACGTCGACCCCGGCGAGCGTCTGGAGTGCACGCAGCGTGATATCGCCGAGATTGCCGATGGGCGTCGCGACCAGATAGAGGCCCGCCGCAGCCTTCGGCGCCGCGAGCCTATGGGCGTCGATGGAGAAACCGCGCGGAGCGGCGTCCGTATTTTCAGGTGTATTTATCGGGGCCGGCTTTGCGCGCATAATGAGACGAACTTAGGCATGATCCCGAGGGCTGGGAACCGGTCCTCCGAAAAAGATCGTACCGAGGCAGGATACGAGCGACGGGGCGGGGAAGGACTGGAATGTGATCCACCGGTATCACATTCGAGAGGGAATGAAGCGCCAGCGCCATATTCGCGGCGGAAACGCCGCCTTGATGATGCGAGAGCGACGGCGAACAGCTTGCCAGGATCAGGAGACGACCGCGTTAAGCGTTCATTATCCTTTTGTTTTGGTTAACTATTTGCCGACAATATGCCTGAATCCGCGGCTTCTGTCGCGGCATGAGTTGTTGTGATCGGCCGGAGAGGGCTGGTCAGAAGAAGAGTTGCCATGGTGGGCCCGCGTACTCCCAAATCTCCCGCTCCGGGGCCCCGATTGTCGGGGGCGACCCGGCGGAGCGCGCTTGGGCTGTTGCTGGGCGCGCCGCTGCTGTCGGCCTGCGCCGGCGTGCAGCAGAGCCTCAGCCAGTTCTCCAATCCGTTCAGCAGCTCCTCAGCCCCGGCCCAGCCCGCCGGGCCGCCGCAGCAGGCCACCACCGCCGGCACCGGTGGGGTGAAGGTTGCCGTGATCCTGCCGCTCTCGGCCGCCGGCAATGCCGGTTTGGCGGCGCAATCCATGCGCAACGCCGCCGAGATGGCGCTGGCCGAATTCCAGAACCCGAACATCCAGCTCCTGATCAAGGACGACAATGGCAGCCCGCAAGGCGCGCAACAGGGTGCGCAGCAGGCGGTCGATGAAGGTGCCGAGATCATTCTAGGGCCGCTGTTCGCGCAGTCGGTGCCGGCGGTGGCGCAGGTCGCGCGCACGCGCGGCATCTCGGTGATGGCGTTCTCGACCGATTCCAGCATCGCCGGCCGCGGCGTCTATCTGCTCTCCTTCCTGCCGGAGTCCGACGTCAACCGCATCGTCGAATATTCCGCCAGCATCGGAAAACGTTCCGTCGCCGTGCTCGTGCCCGACAATGCCTATGGCAATGTCGTCGAGGCGGCGGTGAAGGCGGCAGTGCCGCGGCGTGGCGGGCGCATTGTCGCGTTCGAGAAATACGGCGCGGATCGCGCGACACCGGCGCGAACCGTGGCGCAGCAGCTTGGCAGCGCCGATGCGCTGTTCATTGCCGATGATGGCGATGCCGTCGTCGCGGTGGCCGATGCGATGACCGCGGCCGGCGCGAATTTGCGCAACATCCAGCTGCTCGGCACCGGCCTGTGGGACAATCCGCGCGTCTATGCCAACGCGGCGCTGCAAGGCGGTCTCTACGCCGCGCCGGATCCGGCCGGCTTCCGCGCCTTCTCCGGCCGCTACCGCACCAAATACGGCGCCGAGCCGGTGCGCACCGCAACGCTCGCCTATGACGCGGTCGCCCTCGTCGCAGCACTCGCGCGCACGCAAGGCACCACGCGCTTCTCGTCCGACGTGCTCACCAACCCGTCCGGCTTCGCCGGCATCGACGGCCTGTTTCGCTTCCGCGCGGATGGCACAAATGAGCGCGGGCTTGCGGTGATGAAGGTGACGACCGGCGGTGGGGTGGCAGTCGCGGGTTCGCCGAAGAGTTTTGGGGCGTAGGCGGTTCACCTCTCCCGCTTGCGGGAGAGGTCGGCGCGTAGCGCCGGGTGAGGGCTTTCTCCCCACGGGGGTTCTCGCTTGTGGAGAGACCCCCACCCCAGCCCTCCCCCGCAAGCGGGAGAGGGAGCGCACCGCCGACGGCGTCGATACTTACGCCGCCAAATCCGCGACCACAGCATCCAGCACCGGAAAACCGCTGCTCGTTACACGCAACCGCCCTGTCGCATCCACCGTGATCGCGCCTTCCTCACGGAGCAGCGCGATGCGTTTGGGGTCGAGCGGGCGGCCGGAAAGGGCGGTGTAGCGCTCGGGGTCGATGCCCTCGGCGAGGCGCAATCCCATCAGCAAAAATTCGTCGGCGCGCTCCTCGCTGTTGAGGAGGTCGTCGGTCACGACGCCATTGCCGTTGGTTTCGACCCGCATCAGCCAGGCTTCGGGGCGCTTCTCGGTGGCGATCGCGTGGCGGATGCCATCGATATCGAGCCTTCCATGCGCGCCGGGGCCGACACCGGCATATTCATTGCCGCGCCAGTACACGAGATTGTGCCGGCACTCGGCGCCACGCTGGGCGTGGTTTGAAATCTCGTAGGCGGGCAGCCCGAGCTTGTCGCAGGTCTCCTGCGTCACATCGTAGAGCGCGCGGGCGACCGCTTCGTCTGGCGTCTTCAATTTACCGGCCTGGTGCAGGCCGAAGAACGGCGTGCCTTCCTCGATCGTCAATTGATAGAGCGACAGATGCTCGGCTGCTTCATCGATGGCGTGTC
>Ga0137385_10004744_pt1 | contig 11881 bp, 16 predicted proteins | sample SagtaG_FD_104921 | JGI IMG/M metagenome (GOLD analysis project Ga0137385, IMG submission 104921) | Vadose zone soil microbial communities from Sagehorn Ranch, Mendocino, California, USA - Sage2_R_80_16 metaG | ecosystem: Environmental > Terrestrial > Soil > Vadose zone | place: USA: California...
ATACAGTACCCGTTCCTGCCGGTGTTGAAGCTCAAAGGATAACGATACGTTCTGCCTTCCAATCGGCGGCGGCTCGTCTATCTGATCCGACGCACGGACTGGACTGAAGGAAGTATTGCCTCTATTTCCATTTTTTTTGTCCATTACAGTACTCGACGTCCCTAGTTACTTATTGCTGCTCTAATCAAATAAGCAAGGAAATGGGGGTGAGGAAAGGGTATGAAGGGTGGCAAGCTCGGCGGCTTCTTCACATCGCGCGCGCGCAATGCCGCGCCTCGAATATGGAAAGGTAAATCAGAAACTCGAGGCTCTGGGTGGGTCAGATCCACATCGCACAACTGGACCGGCACAGAACCATCTAGGCAAGGATGACATATTCCACTTGAAAAACAGAGCGCTTTCATCCGTCTTCTCTCCCTCGTCCCACCCACAGATTCCATGGCTGCTCCCCAAAACTAGCACATAGTCCAAGAGTTGGGCGACACAACAGCTAGCATTAATCCTCCGCATATCTCTGCGTTGCATCAGAGAAGGATCACACACCCTGAGGGCGCCAGATCGTAAGCTCTCACCCAGATTCTGAACGTCGGAATTGGCCTTGATGCAAATTACGGCTTCACGCACGGGCGCTCTCGAGTCCTGAGAGGCTGCAATCGCCGAGAAAACCTCCGTCCGATCCCTGCGCGACCATATCCTCTTCATCACGGCCGAAAGAATTGGTTCGACGAGATGGATATGGCGTCCTGAAACTGCGCAAGCCGCGGACGTCCCTCGGCAACGGTAGCGAGGTCGTACACACCCCGCTCGAAGAACATGTCGCTCGAAATTGCCTTTGTCACGAGCCGTGGTTGGCGCATCGTCCATGGCAGGTAGATCTATAGTAAAACAAGTAAAGCAAAGATTACGTCGAGCCAGGGGGAGTCAAAAATGTCAGCCATATCGGCAATTTCCGAGGGCGGAAAGACAACACGTCTTCGGTGCCGCTGGTTGTGCGCGGGGCAACGCACCAAAACCAAGCCTTTTCACTCCCGGGAGTGATTCCGAGCCCCTCCACGTCCTCAGCATTGGCGCCGGAAGAGGCTGCCTGTTTAGCGTCCGTTCTCATAGCGGCGCTCTTGTTCTAGCTCGGGTGCTGCGGCCGCCTCGCGTGCCGCCTGCGCTTCGGCCTCGTCGCGCTCGCGCTCGTAGCCCAGCTGGCAGATCCGCTCAGCCTCAGCAGCTGCGCGGCGCTCGGCCTCCGCAAAATCCACCGGTGCGGCCTTCTTCGCACCGAGGCCCTTTGCGGGGCGCGTGGCACCTGCGCTGGTGCATGTGGTCGAAGTGCTGCTCGACGTGAGCGTGCGCGCAGCACCTACTGCTGAGGCAGAGTTTGAGCGCAGGGAGGAGGACGTGACGGTGCGCGGTGCTGCAGCGGGTGGGGCAGACGGGGGGCGGCGGCAGCGGAAAAATTGCGCCCGATGGACGGCGGCGCGGCGGGGAGAAGCGGGCATGGCCTTGAGCGCGGGTTTGTCCCACACCCACTATGTTTTCACAAGAATGTCGATAGCAGACACGGGATAAAGGCGAGTGTACAAAGAACACACAATAGATAGAGTCAAGGATCTGGCAGCGGGCAGCGCCGGAGCCGCACTGCTCAATGTATAGTTGATCTGAAATAGCTCGTTGAGCCATGCAAGCTTGAGAACGCGACTCGCCCATAGTTGTCGTGCAATAGATGGAGGCGGGATAGATCCCTTCGTTGGTGTGGGTGCGGGTGCGGGTGTGACTGCGTGGTCGAGACTGATGAACCCGCGATTAAAACCGGATGGCGCGTGCCGCAAACCCTAACCCCGATCAGTAACTTCACCAACTGATTCTTCAACCCAACTGCCGTTTAGAACCTCCCAGCTATAAACTGTTTCATGAAACGCTGTCGTTACACGACTAGTGGAAAATCCTTTGGCGTGGTGAACCATATCGTCACGCTCGACTAGCCCGCATGCTTTAAGGGCCCAGCTCCGCACTTCATACTTACTTGCCTCACCCTGCCTCATATTTGTCCGACAACGCCCTTCAGATGATCGTGGTAGACAATTCGTGCACGGTGCACCGGCAATCACCTTCGCAAGGAAGAATCGTCGGGTCCCCACGGATGTGGAATGCCCAAGCCGAGGGGCCGGCCCGATGAGGTGACGGGAGCTATTCAGTGGGCTACCATGTACATCGTGTACGGCGACCCAACGTTACTTTCTTTTCTTGACAACCTGACGCGGACGCACAAACTTGCCTGCCGGAGTCGGAGCTTTCAATTGCACGCCACTTATCACGGAAATCCCTCACGCGCGGACCGCCGATCACCCAATAACCTAGCCACGTGAGCCTATCTGGCAGCTACAGCACCGCTGATCCAAATTGCAAAATTGTGGGGTACCCCGTGCTCTGTAGTAACTATACTGTATTCTGGCCATGCCATTCGAGTTCTGTCAGCGAGATAGCCGCTATCGGTGGTTAATTTCGAAAAGAGAGCGCTGAGAAGACAACGCAATGCGCAGCAGGCGTAGATGAACAAATATTTCCATCAGGAAGAGGGGACCGGGAAGAGAAGTTTATTGGACCCGACAGATGGGTGTGGCCTGTAACACACCAGTCGTCTCTCCTGGTTCCTTCCGGTGCCGCTGGCGCATGGAGGTAATGCGGTTCGGACGAACTGCCAGTGATCCCGCGGAGTCACAAACAGCATATCAGGTAGTCGCTTCCCATGCGCAGCGTCCCCACCACTGGAGTACTGAAGCCCAGTCCTTGGTCGGGGTCCTGGCCACTGCTATTTGGGGCAGCCATGGCGCTACTTTGCTCGTCATTTGACCACGTTCAGGCTTGCCAGTGTCTGAGAGAATCTCGCTCGGCTCCTACAATTCACTACATACCCTGCCAGGGTGGATCCCCCCTCTCTCTCCTCGGACTCCTGAGTCCTTTCCCATCCCCTTGTTCTATTCTCAGATAGAAGATAGACCTTTGGAGTCGACTTTAATCATCATAGCTGAACCTAACGCCGCATCTGGGACAGCGACTTCTCGAAGGAGAATCCCACATTTATCTTTTTTTTCTACATGTTTACGGTAGAACCCTCTCGCTAGGAGGGGATTGTATTCACCGAAGGCCATGGTTGTTAGTCGCCCGTCTCTGAAGATAAAAACGTTCCCTTATTGTACTACTCTGCTCCTTCTGCTCGTTACACTCTCTGGATTTTAATACATTAAACAATGTCTGCTACCTAGACCGTGCCCGCTTGGTTCGATGCGGATTGTGCCGACGTTTGTCCTCGGATCCAGTATGTAACGGCTGGCCAGGGACCTGAGGAACTCCGAGTCGGAGGACCTGAAGTTCTCAGTGGCGGGGGCATGGGACTGTCCATTTGTATAGGCCACGTTGTGGGCATTAGTCTCGCCACGCGTAGGAACACGGCCAACTACTGTGGCCCTGTCGGGGTGGACGTCCTATAGTAGTCTCAGACAAACAGGACATGGGACAGCTAAGAGCGAGACTCACAGCAGCGAGCGAAGCGCCATAAGAGTTGCGGCCCGCCCAGGTCGTATCGTCCTGGAGGTAGTAGGCGGTAGGAATCGTAGGGTTGGGAACACCCCCTGTTCCTTGGTCCCCGTACTGAGCAGTAGCACTAGCACCCTAGACAGCACGAGTCAGTTTACCCTGAGAAGCCACGGGGAAAGGAGGGGGGGATTTCCGCTGCGGGGGTGAAAGGGACGGTGACGTCGTGCCGCGTATTATGCCATACCTCGTAGTCCGAAGAATTCTGATTTGCATATGGCGCTGCATAGCACTGCTCTTGAGTGCTCGTATAAAGACCAGGCACACGCCAGGGAGGAACACAGCCGGGGCAGTGTGAGGGAGACGTGGCCTGAAGGTGCATCAGTGGATGAATAAGGGACCTTGTGAACAATCTCACCACGCTATGTGGCCGTATCATGTCTGGATACTTTTGTGCAAGTAGGTATGGCCGTGACGTTTCCTCAGATTGGGGTTGATGGGATACACCTCTGTTGTCATGACCGCTCCCAGTGTGTTGACGTCTATCGTCGGTCATCGGTATCGGTGTACCTCGTAGCGTTTGGTGGGGTATTGGATGGGTATTCCGATTCTTCTGCACCTCTTCATTTAAATGGCTCCTGTGGGGCCAAGTCATCGGAATGTTGGATTGCAATCATACACCCCGACCTCCAATGCGGATACTCGACTGTATTTGCCGCGGCGTGTTTTGATAGCTTCCAGAGAGACCACGTAGTGGCAGCCGCAATGATGCAGGGATCCAGATACCTGGACTTGGGCCGGGAGTTTGACGAGCGCCTCGTCCAATAGCCCTCGATTCAAGATCCTAAGAATGCACCCGACTGCGGTACTAGCACTGGCAGCCAGTCCCACGCTTTACTGCAGCTGTCAAACAGATATCGAAATAGATCTCACATTATCGCTTAATGACACATGGAAGATCCTAAGAATGCACCCGACTGCGGTACTAGCACTGGCAGCCAGCCCCACGCTTTACTGTAACTGTCAAACAGATATCGAAATAGATCTCACATTATCGCTTAATGACACATGGCCTCTAGCATCGTGTGTTGGAATGGGTGATCTCGGTGTGGATGGCGCAGAGAGCCATGGGGACCCTGGTATTTCCACACTGCAGAAAAGAAGCATGGTTCTGAATGAGACTCGGAGCTGATTTTTACGCAACCTCCGTGCGTTCCATTACTCCCATACTGTGCAGTACGGGTGACAACGGAGACTGCGTAAAAATCAGCTCTGGATCTCACTCAGACTCTTCATGCTTCTTTTCTGCAGTGTGGGAATTCCAGGGCCCCATCATGATGGGTCTCTCTGCGGCGCTGCCATGATGTGCCATCCCAGCAGGCGGCGTCCCAACGCCCGTAGCGCACAAGTTCAGATCTCGGTCTGACACTGTGGACATTTCTGTAGGAAGCGTACTGGTCTTTCTACTGGGAAAGTTACATATTACCATATAGGCAACACTGTTGTCCTGACTAATACTTATTACAAAACCATCAAAACCATAAAACCATAAACCAAGTTAGCGCTCCAGTTCAGTTGCAGAAATCTGACCAATCTGGTCCAATTAGAGTCATCAGAGTTCAGGATATCAAAATTTATCAACAGTTGACGCAATATTGACGTCCGAGTCGTGAAATGCCCATCGATAAGACCTTGGATAAGACACCAATTTTCCTCGTTTCCTTTGTGGGAATTCCATTTCGCGACTGAGGATCGCGACTGGATCGCCCATCAACCCCTCTGTCCCCTCCCTCCGCATACAGTAGGTAGTAGTCGGCCCTGTTCGTCTGTGCTACTCCACCCCGCATCCTGCCTGCATCATTCTGCTTCCACTCCTGAGATTTCCCACGGCTGTCTCACTCTTTCCATCACCATCCTTCTTTCCATCATCGCCCCATCGCCCCCCATTTCCATCATTTCCCCTCTTTCCACCACCGCCCTCTCTTTCTACCTCAGACCAAATATCCCGTCTTCCCACTGGCAGTGACCCTGACGCCACTGTTTTCCCCGCGCGTCTCCTTCAGCCTCAAAACTAGTCTCAATCACCTGCTTCACTTCTATTGTATGGACTCCGTGATCACACTACTCTCATTCCCTCCCAATAGACCGCTTCCAACTCTTCATATTCTTGCACAACCTCCTCAATCCCGTGTGCGGGCCCACGATTTTTTTTTTCCCTTGAATCCGCATTTATAGTGCACGGCATGCAGTAACAACAAAGATGTGGTTCCCGCGTAATTAAGATCATAAACACCAAATAAACACATGAAAAATAATAATTCGGTAGGATGATATTTAACCAGTGATGTGGACGATTTTTGGAACGGGGTATATGTGAAGAAAGAAAGGGAAAAGCAGAGTGAATCGGATCGTATAAACGAATCCCTTGCACGGGGTCTGCCTGTCGGAAGGGCCTATGGCCATGGGTGGGCTACAGTTGCAGTGGTGTATGCACGCCCGTAATCTTCAGTCCTGCTTAGCCCCCATTCTCAGTCCACTGAAGTTCGGAAAGGGAGTAGTCGCGCGAGGTGGGGTAAAGTTGGGTGCGTCTGGCCTCTGCGTTGAAGCCTGTTGAGGGGGAAAGCGGAAAGGATCCAAGTGACAGGCCTTGTGATGGCCTTTACGTTGGCTTTCGTTTCAAAGAGAACCCATATTTGTATTGCGTACGAACTTTTATATTATAGGAGGAAGAGCTGGCACAGGCAATGACAGGTGAAAGAGCGGGGAGGAACACTGAAGGACCTGTGCAGGGACGGAAAACCTTGCGGAAAACTGTGCAACGAATATGCAGGCAATGAAAATTGCAGATTTCATTTATGAGTTTCCCCCATAGAGAATGGTCCTGGGATATTGTTCCGGTTTAAGTGTGTGGGAATAGCTCACAACGGTGGACGGCAGCTGCCCGAATACTGATCCTAGTACAGCACAGCACACTGGCCGCAATCACTCCGCAATCATACTAGTCCAAGCGCGGGTTACGGCCCGTGATCCCGTCATTGCCTCTGCTTCGATTTAGAAAATAAACGCTGATAATAATAAAATGTAGGATGCATCCTCGACAGGCGCACAAACCTTTTTTTTCAGCACGGGAAGAAGGCGTAATTACCCCTAATGTAAAACTCTTACTAGTGTTTCTGGCACATTGGTTACTCGCAATTCGGTCGATCCTGTGGGGGAGGAACACATATCATTTCGTCTAGACAGCATTTAATCAGGATACTCCATAGCCTCCGTTCCCAACCGTATCCCGACCATCTCAGACGATGTCCGCCGTCTCGAGTGTGATGGTTACTTTCAAACCACCACGCCCACTTGCTTCCATGTTGAGTACATTAACATGGGTCCCTAGATCGAGGATGAGGCGTCTTGCTAGGGACCTCAGGGATTCTGAGGGAATAGGCGCATCGATACCGGGGGCATAAGGTTGCGCATTCGTACTACCTGCGGAGTGGACGTTTGCCTCCGGTGTAGGGACTTGGCCAGCCATGCCGTTGGGCTGAGAGTTCTATTGGTATGTTAGGCAGGGGGAGACTGAGTCAGCGTGTCGACGAAACTCACGGAAGCGAGCGGCGGGGCGTAAACGCATGTTGCACCTGTGGGGTTCCCGTTATCCCAGTGGTGTGGAATGGCTCCACCGGCGTTTCCTGCTCCCTGATCTGTGTATCGGGACGCGGCGCTCTGGAAATGTAATGTAAGTTAGCGACGAGAAAATTGCGATGAAGAGCAGACTTGCCATTGCTGGAACGGGAGGAAAGTTATGTCGCGTTTCGTGCCAAGCGCCATGGCCCAGGGCACTACCATTGGCACATGGCACAGCATAGCACGGTTCCTGAACGCCGGGATGGGGCGGTGGGGCATTCCATGGTGCATAGCCAAAGTAGTGTGAAGGGGGCGGGGCCTTCAAACGAGTCGTGCGGGTAGTGAAGACGACTACGGGACCGTCGTGAGTGCTCACCGTGCTCTGAGGTGGCCCTTCCATGTGTTCGTTCTCGGGAGGATAGTACTGTGACGGATCTGCGGAACGAGGATATGTTTCTCCATTGTAACGATCGTCTCTGGGGTCTTCACGTCCTCCATGAGCCATCGGATCGCCTTCGTAGAGTCAGGTGGGGCGTTTTTCCAAAACATAAGGTGGATACAGGGAAGATTTATAGTAATTTGAGCGGTTGGAACTACCCGCCAGAACACAGAATGGCACCTAAGAACGTAAATGTTTGTGTGGATTCCCGCAGACCAAAGATTGACCGCTCGGAGGAAAAACGGCACTCCCCGTAACCAGAACAAAAAGACAGTCCGTAAAGCGTAAAGGGTCGTAACAGTCCAGTAGTGGCAGGTTGGCACGCACACGCGGCGTTGCGCCATCCGCCCGGGTCCAGTGCTACGCACCACGTCTTCCACGTAGTTTCACAAAGCGTGCCTGATGTAGAGCGACGAGACGAGTAGCGGAGATCTGCGGGGTCAGGCGAAGGTAGAGGCGCCTAACACAGGGATCTAGACTTTGACTTTTGCCTTGCGGAACTAGGCGCACGAGGTGGTTTGCTGTTACTTCCGGCCGTTGCCGCAGCTGAGCCGAGGAGCTGCGCGCTGCAAGGAGAAGGGGCGGCGCGTCACACACACCGCCTTACTGGACCCAGGTCATGCCCATTCGGTGCTTATGCACTTGATCTCCTCCTAGCTAATGCTAACCATCGGCGGAAGACGTTCTGGATTTGCCGCTTACCACGGACCATACGTCCGAGGTAGTACGTAGTGACCCAATGCCTTGTGCGATTGCGTCTTTACCTTCGACGTAAGTGGTGGAAATCTTTTTTTAAAAAGAGCCCGAGAAAGAGTCAACGATTCCGGCGCAGACAGGACGAGGATAGGTAAGGATTGGAGGACCCCTACCCCACTGTCCACCCCTGTATGAGAACAATACAATCGCGTCAAAGCGCCTAGAAATGTCGACATGCAAAAGCTTGTGCAAAAGTGTCTAAAAGTTGCTGCAGGTCGACATCAAGCAACCTTGGAGTATATTACAATGCACGGACTAGCTTCAGCGTAAGCATATCTTTGAGCTTTTGTCAGTGGTGCCACGTGGACCCTACTCTGACCTAGCCAAGGAGAAAGTGGAGCAAGAGTGGGAGCACTAAGTTAGGGAACACTTGTGCTCGGGGGTTTCCGATTGCGACCGGACATAGCAACCCTGAACTAATGTAGCGAAATAACAACTGAAGCGCGAATTTCCAATACTGTGGTTTCACTAGGTGGCAAGTTCGGCAACTTCTTCACGTGGTTCGCGCGCGCAATGCCGCGCCTCGATTATGGAAAGGTAAATCAGAAATTCGAGGCTCTGGGTGGGTCAGATTCACGGTGCACAGCTAGACCGGCACAGAACAATCTAGGCAAGGATGACATATCCCACTCGAAAAAAGAACGCCTTCATTCGTCTTCCTTTCCGCCGCTGCCCTCCAAAGCTGGCGCCCTGACATCTGTGCCAGATAGTCCGAGAGCTGGGCGACACAACCGCCAGCGTCAGTCCTCCGGACATCCCCGCGTTGCATTAGAGAAGGGTCACCCACCTTTTTTTATTTATTGAAATCTATTTATATCCAGGAACATGCAACTAAGGCAAGGACCGGTCATCGTAGACATTAGAATCGTAAGGGGCCCCTTAATCTACTTAGTAGCTAAGTGGTGGACGCATTATCGTGCTTTTGGAATATCAAGGGGGATAGAATATGAAGACGCGTGGGTTTGTTGGAGGGCTCGAGGGCGCGAAGCCGCGGGGGTCGTGTCATGTCATGGGAATGAAGTACCATAGTCCCGATATGTGGTCTTTCAGAGGGGTTCCGATGGACCCGGGCGGGCGTGCAGGTTTGTGGGAGACGGGGGCATCGGGGTCACACACCTTGAAGGGCACCAGAACGTAGGCTCTCGCCCAGATTCTCCTCCTCGCGGCGGAGTGATTCAACGAAATGGATGTGTCGCCATGGAACTGTGCAAGCCGCGCACGTCCCTCGGCGACGGTGACAGGGTCATACGAACCCCGCTCGAAGAACATGTCGCTCGAAATCGCATTCTGATTCCTGAAACGGTCGCGGGTTATGGTGCGTCTATAACGGGTGCGGTACAGTAGATCTAAGCAAAGAATCTAGATACAGAAAATAAAAGCGCCTTCCAAAAAAAAAAAAAAAGATATCTAAGCAACGATGACGTCCAGCCAAGTTCGAGACAAAAACGTCACATATCGGCAATTTCCGAGGGTGGAAAAGACAACATACGTCATCGGTGCCGCTGGTTGTGCGCGGGCAACCTACCAAAACTCAGAGCCATTGAAAATATTGAAATCTAATGATGGATGGTGATCTTCGCCATCCTCTTGGTCGCAGGAACACGCCAATGTCGCCAAGCCAGACTCGGAGTTGGCGCCCCTTTCGTTTGTTTTTCCTCTCCATTTACCTCTCAAGCGCATATACAGTACGACAATAGTGTTTAGGCTCAAAAGACAAACTGGTTGATTTATACACGAAGGTGACTTCACGCCGAATTGTCACCCGCGGACGCGGTATACAACAGTCCACATTATGATGGTCAATACTGATGGTCAATATAGCGGCGTGTTCCCAACCCGGTAGCTTGGCAGCTTGTCAAGCCTCCATCTGGTTCGGACATGCCCTTTCTTCTATTCTTTCCTTGGGACGCTGGCACTCCGAGTCGCACAAGGTCTGTGTCAATAATCTCATTGTTTACAACACCTTCCCGAAATCTGTCACCATCCGTCTTCGTCAACATTTGTTCGATCCGAAACTGCATTGGCGGCGTCGCCTTCGCTTCTTCGTTCAGTTGTCTTCGTTTTCTCCTCTCTAATCATCACAAGGTCTAAATGCAAAGCTTCCGCTACTCAGCTATCAACATGTCAATCCTCAGAACTATACGACCTGGTGCGGCTTACGGTCCCGGGGCCCCCGACCCGTCTTTCGTCTGCTGAACCTCGGTCTGGTGTGGGTCCCGCGATGCAAGCCTTTGTGAACGGATTTTGCAGCGTTTGGTTCGATGCAGACTCCAGCGCCACGTTCTGCGTCAGACTCATACGGAGCGACCAGTCGGCATGCCCTATATGGTGTGGGAATTTCCATGACTCAGGCCTCAGGCCTCAGGTCCGGATGCCACGACCCGTAGTGCTACGGACAAGGAAGCGATGTACCCTAATTCACAAGGCGGTCTAATCCTCTGGTTCCAATACCAATACCACTGCACAGACCTCGATCAGACACCAGTTTCTTCAGTGTAGGAATCCCAGCGCCATTGGATCGCCATCTTTAACCACCTCTCCTACATGCCTACCCCTCCATATCTTATCACAGATACGTTTCTCGCGCGTTCAACAAGGGGCACCATAACTGTACCAACCTGTGATCTAGTCTCAATCAGCTTCTCCCCTGTTGTGCAAGCTCCATAATCACACCACTTTTGTTCTCTCCCAGAATAAACACCTCCGAGTCAGAAGTCCTTCGTGTTCTTGCACAACCTCCTCAATCCTGTGTGCGGGCCGGCATATTCTTGAATCTGCATTTGTACTGTACAGCATACAGTAAGACCAGTCCCGCACAATCAAAAGATTCGGTAGGATACATGGATGATTCTTGGAAGTGAGGAATACGTGGAGAAAGAGAAGGGGGTTCGAGTGACGGTCCTTGTGATGGTCTGGGCGTTGACTGTCGCTCTAAAGAGAAAAGTATTGCGTAAGAACTTTTACACGGTATGGCCTATCATACAGTATATGCAATCCCAGGGGATAATGTTCCCCATCTGAGTGTGGGAACAACTACTGTATTGATCTGCATGTTGGCGCCTGCTATACCTTTCACCAGGTCTCAAACGCTGCTCTGTTACGTCCCAGAACCATTCTATTAATTTTTCTTTATTTTACCCCATGCTTAACCTTTTCTCTGTGACTCATGGTGACTCACAGGCTTGACTCATGTGACCACCTACTATACAGACTTGTGACTTGGTATGTTCTCGTGTCTCTATTGTTGTCGTGACCTCTATTGTTCCATGTGACCTATTATCACATGTTGACGGACTAGGACTCATGACTCTATTGTTCTGGTGACATCATAGGCCACATTCGGACTTCCTATTGTTCCCTGTGACCTATTGTACTTGTGACACCATTGTTCTCGTGACGTCTATTGTACTCGTTACTTTATTGTTCTTGTTTACTATAAGTAACTTGTGTCTCTGGCCCTACAGCCTTAGACTTGACTTCTTGTATCATTTGGTATACAGAACAACAGAGTCTTTCCCATCCATCCCCTGTCTGATCCGTTCAAAG